>Ga0102940_1001365_pt1 | contig 15638 bp, 13 predicted proteins | sample SalPonR2_C_D1_MG_FD_78215 | JGI IMG/M metagenome (GOLD analysis project Ga0102940, IMG submission 78215) | Salt pond soil microbial communities from South San Francisco under conditions of wetland restoration - Salt Pond MetaG R2_C_D1_MG | ecosystem: Environmental > Aquatic > Marine > Intertidal...
CGAGCACATCGTCGAGCTGGTCGAGAGGCGCGCCGAGGAGATCGAGGCAGAGCGCGCCGCGGCCGAGGCCGGCGGATCCGGCGCGTCCGACGGAACAGGCGCTCATGGCGGGCCGGACGAAGAACGCGCCTCCGGCGCGGCCACGGCCGCGGAATGATGCGCGTGATCGGCTGGATACTCGGCGGCGTCGTCGTTCTCGCGCTGGTCGGCACGGCCGGCCTCGCCGTCTGGGCGCGCATCGCGCCGGAGACGCCCGCCGAGTGGCACGTCGACCCGATGGCGGTCGAGCGGCCGTCCTCGCCCAACACCGCGCTGGTGGCGCCGGAAGGGGCGGCCTCGCGCGTCGACCGCGCCGCGCCCGTCTTCGACGCACCGCCCGAGCGGCTGATGCAGGCCGTCGCCGAGGTCGCCGCGAGCCGCCCGCGGACCGAGCTGATCGCCGGCTCGCTCGAGGATCTGCACGCCACCTGGCGCGCGCGCTCGGCGATCATGGGCTGGCCGGACTACGTCACCGTGCGCGCCCTCGCGGCGGAGGACGGCTCCACCCTCGCGATCTATTCGCGCTCGCGCTTCGGGGAGAGCGACTTCGGCGTCAACGCCGCGCGCGTCTCAGCCTGGCTGGAGGCGGTCGAGGGACGGCTCGAGCGACGATGACGGCCCCGGCGGCGGACAGCCCTCCTGCAGCGTTCGCCAGATCGGGCTGTTGAGCGACATCTCGCAGCGCGCCAGCCGGTCCTCGGAGCCGATGCGCAGGCAGGCGGTCCGCCCCATCTCGACGCGCAGACCCCGGTTCGTGCAGTAGCAGTCGGGGTACTGATGGCCGTCCTTGGCGGGCGGGGGCGTCCAGTTCGGGCTCTGCGCCGCGGCCGGGGCGGCGAAGACGAACAGGACGAGGAGCGCCGTGCGTTTCATGTCGACAGGCTACACTCGGCGAATGGCGCGACAAAGCACATATTGACGTGACGGGAAGCGAGCATGCGGAAGATCGGATGGGCGCTGGCGGCGCTGACGGCGCTGGCCACGGGCGCCGCGGGCGCCGAACCGGCGGAGACCGTGACGGTCACCGGCGCGGCGATCCTCCGCGAGCGGATCGCGCCGCCGCCGGGCACGGCGCTGCGGGTCGACCTGCACGAGGCCGGGGCGCGCGATCCGCACGACCCCGGCGCCGTGGTCGCCTCGGTCGCGGTCCCGCTCGAGGGCGGGCGCACGCCCTTCGCCCTCGAGATTCCGCGCGCGGCGCTGGTGTTCGGCTCGGACTACGCGCTCGCGCTGCGGCTGGAAGGCGGCTTCGTCGCCCATGCCGACCCGGTCCGCCTGCGCCCGGACGGCGACGCCGTCGCGGCGGGCGAGCGGGTCCTGGACAGCGGCCTGCCGCCCCTCGGCTTCGCCCCGCGCTTCCGCTGCGCCGACGGGCTCGAAGCCCGCGTCGGGCGCGTCGCCGGCGTCGCGGTGCTGGAGATCGGCGGCGCGCGCTTCGCCGCCGTGCCCGAGCGCACGGCCTCCGGCGCCCGGATGGCGGCGGCGGACGCGCCCGAGACGCATCTCTGGGCGAAGGGCGGCGAGGCCCTCGTCTCCCTCCGCGGCGAGACGCGCAGCGGCTGCCGGCGGATCGCGGCGGCGCCCGCGCCCCCCGGCGCGGCGGCGCTCGCGGGTGAATGGACGGTCGAGGACGTGGCCGGCGGGGACGTGATCGACGCCTCCCGCCTCACCCTCGCCTTCGAGGCGGCGGGCGGCCTTTCCGGGCGCGGCGGCTGCAACGCCTATTCGACGCGCTACGCCGCCAACGGGACCGCGACGGCCGGCGCGCTGCGCGTCGGTCCGGCCATCGCCGTCACCGCGAGGACCTGCACCGAGGCGCTGGACCGCCGGGAGCGGCGGTTCCTCGCCCTTCTCGCGCGGGTCCGCGGCTATCGCCTCGACGGCGCCGGCGCGCTGATCCTGACGGCCGGCGACGGCGGGCGCCTGCTCGCCCGCCGCCGAGGGGGTTGACGTTCGCGTCAACTCCCGGAATGAGGACGCCATGATCGCCCGCGAGACCGTCGAGAGGATTCTGCAGCGCTTCGACTACGTCGAGGCCGCGCTGGCCGAGGGCCGGGGCGATCCGGTCGCCCTCGCCCGCGACCACGCCGAACTCGCGCCCGTGGCGGAGACGGCGCGCGCCTGGCTCGCGACGGTCGAGGGGCTGGCCGAGGCCGAGGAGATGCGACGCGACCCCGAACTCAAGGCGCTGGCCGAGGAGGAGCGCGCCGCGCTCGAGGCGCGCCTGCCCGAGGTCGAGCGCGCCCTCCGCCTGGCGCTGATCCCGAAGGACCGGGCCGACGCGCGGCCCGCCATCCTCGAGATCCGCGCCGGGACGGGCGGCGCCGAGGCGGCGCTCTTCGCCGCCGACCTCATGCGCATGTACACCCGCTACGCCGAGCGCCGCGGCTGGCGCGTCGAGGTTCTGGACGAGAGCCCGGGCGAGGCCGGCGGACTCAAGGAGGCGATCGCCGAGATCCGGGGCGAGGGCGTCTACGGCGCCCTCAAGCGCGAATCGGGCGTGCACCGCGTGCAGCGCGTGCCCGCCACCGAAAGCCAGGGCCGCATCCACACCTCCGCCGCGACCGTCGCCGTGCTGCCGGAGGCCGAGGCCGTGGACGTCCGCATCGATCCGGCCGAGATCCGCATCGACACGATGCGCGCCTCGGGCGCCGGGGGCCAGCACGTCAACACCACCGACAGCGCGGTCAGGATCACCCACGTCCCCAGCGGCATCGTCGTCGTCGCCTCGGAGAAGAGCCAGCACCAGAACCGCGCCCGCGCCATGGAGGTGCTGCGCGCCCGCCTCTTCGACGCCGCGCGGCGCGAGGCCGAGAGCGCCCGCGCCGCCGAGCGCCGCGGCCAGGTCGGCTCCGGCGACCGCTCGGAACGGATCCGGACCTACAACTTCCCGCAGGGCCGGGTCACCGACCACCGCATCGGCCTCAGCATGCATCGCCTGCCCGAGGTGATGGCGGGCGACCTGCAGGAGATCGTGGACGCGCTGGCGACGGCCGAGCAGGCCGAGGCGCTGGCCGCGATGGACGAGGCATGAACGCCGGCGACGGAGGCGGAGAGGCCTGCAGCCGCGCGCGCCTGCTCGCGGACGGCGTGGCGACGCTCACCGCCGCCGGGACGCCCGATCCGGCGCGCGAGGCGCGCCTCCTCTTGCGCTGGGCCGCCGGGCTGGACGCCGCCGCGCTCTCCGCGCGCCTCGAGGAGCCGCCCGGCGACGTGGAGGCGGCGCGCTTCGCCGCCGGCCTCGCCGCCCGCGCCGCGCGCCGGCCGATCAGCCAGATCACGGGGCTGCGCGAATTCTGGGGCCGCGCCTTCCGCGTCACGCCCGACGTGCTCGACCCGCGACCGGAGACCGAGACGCTGATCGCCGCCGCGCTCGAGGGGCCGCCGGCGCGGCGGGTGCTCGATCTCGGCCTCGGCTCCGGCTGCCTCCTGCTCACCCTGCTCGCCGAATGGCCGGAGGCGACGGGCCTCGGGGTGGAGCGCAGCCCCGCCGCCCTCGCGGTGGCGCGGCAGAACGCCGCGCGCCTCGGCCTCGCCGGCCGTGCGGAGCTGCTCGAAGGCGACTGGTTCGCCGGCGTGCGCGGGCGCTTCGATCTGGTGGTCTCCAACCCGCCCTACGTGACCGAGGCCGACTACGTAGCCCTCTCGCCCGAAGTGCGGGGCTGGGAGCCCGTCGCGGCGCTGATCCCGGCCGGGGATGCGGGCGACGGCCTCGCCGCCTATCGCGCCATCGCCGCCGGCCTCGGGGCCGTCCTCGCCCCCGGCGGCCGCGCGCTGCTCGAGGTCGGGCCGGATCAGGCCGGGCCGGTGGCGGCGCTGCTCACGGCCGCCGGATTGGCGCCGATCGCGGTGCATCGGGACCTCGACGGCCGCGAAAGGGTCGTGGAAGGCCGATCCCGCGCATGAGCGGGTTGTGTCGGACGCGGCGGCGCACTACTCTCACCTCATATCCACCGGCGATGTAGCGAGGGGCTGCGCGAAGTCGCGCGAGCGTCGAAATCGGTGGAACCGTCAATCGCATCGTTCGACGATGATATGGGCGCGACCCGCGCGAGGCGCGCCCAAGCTCACCGGAGCCGCGGGATGCGCGTGGCCGGGGCTCGAAACCGGACAGAAACGACATGAGATCTTCGCAGAAGCCTAACCGAAACCGGAACAAGAACCGGCCCAAGAGCCTCGGCAACGTCACGAACCGCGTGTTCGAGAGTGCCGGGCCCGAGGGCAAGGTCAGGGGCACGCCCCAGCAGATCATCGACAAGTACGAGCAGCTGGCGCGCGATTCCCAGACCTCGGGCGACCGGGTCACCGCGGAGAACTTCCTGCAGCACGCCGAGCACTACGCCCGCATGCTGAGCGCCGCGCAGGCCGAGCAGCAGGCCCACCAGGATCGTCAGGCCCAACAGCAGGCCCAGCAGCAGGCGCCGGAGGGCCGCAAGGAGGCGCAGCAGGGCGGTGCAGACGACAGGCCGCGTCGCGAGGAGGAAGCGCGCGGCGAGGCCGGCGGCGGCCGCGGCGGTCTGGAGACCATCGACACCGCCGAGCACGGCGACTCGCTGGTCGCCACGCCCGAGGCCGGCCGCGAGAGCGAAAGCGCCGAGCAGCCCGCCGGCGACGGCGGCGAAGGCGCCGCGAAGCCCGGCCGCAGCGCCCGGCGCCGCCGCAGCCGCACTCGCGATCGTCAGGACGGCGGCGAGGGCGAGAGCGAAGGCGGGTCCGACACCCAGCCCACCGCCTCCGAAGCCGCTTCCGGCTGAACGCGCCCGGGCGAAGCCGCCCGGCGATCCGAGCCGATCGCGCGGCGCCGACGGCGGCGGGCCTGTCGCAAGCCGAGCGCGACGACCGGACGAAGCGACGGCCGCAGGGCGAGCCGGCCGACCGCGACGGCGCTCCGAACTCCGGCGGCGGACCCGGGAGCGACCCGGAGACGGCCGGGACGATCCCGCCATGGGCTGAAGGCAGGCGGCCCGACGGCCGGCATCGTGGGACTCTCGACACGCCCCGGCCGCCCTCCTCGGCCCTTCCCCGATCGGAGGGATCCCGACGGGGCCGTCCCGCCCCTGCCGCGGAGGGCGCCGTCGCGGCCGCCCCGCCCGGTCAGGTCTCGACGATCCGCCCGCCCTCGAGCCTGAGCACGCGGTCCATCCGCTCCGCCAGCGCGAGATTGTGCGTCGCGACCAGCGCCGCCAGCCCCTGATCCTTCGCCAGCCCCACCAGCACGTCGAACACCCGCTCCGACGTCGCCGGATCGAGGTTGCCCGTCGGCTCGTCCGCCAGCAGCACCGCCGGCCGGTTGGCGAGCCCGCGGCAGAGCGCGACGCGCTGGCATTCGCCGCCCGAGAGCTCCGAGGGGCGGTGCTCGGCCCGCGGACCCAACCCCACCGTCTCGAGCAGCGCACGCGCCCGCGCCGCCGCTTCGTCCGCCGCGACCCCGGCGGCGCGCATCGGCAGGGAGACGTTCTCGGCCGCGCTGAACTCCTGCAGCAGATGGTGGAACTGATAGACGAAGCCGATCTCCGCCCGCCTCAGCCCGGTGCGCCGCGCGTCCGACAGGCCGCGCGTCGGCTCTCCCTTCACGCGCACCTCGCCGCCGTCGGGCCCCGGATCCGGCCGGTCCAGCAGCCCCGCGACGTGCAGCAGCGTCGACTTGCCAGCCCCCGACGGCGCGACCAGCGCACAGAGCGCGCCGGGCCTGAGCGCCAGCGAGGCGCCGGCCAGCACCCGCACCTCCGCCGGCGTGCCGGGCGAATAGGTCCGCCGCACCGCGCTCAGCTCCAGCACCGGCGCCTCACTCATGGCGCAGCGCCTCCACCGGATCGAGCCGGGCGGCGTTGCGCGCCGGGAACAGCGTCACCAGGAAACTGATGCCGAGCGAGAGCCCCGCGGCCGAGGCGACGTCGGCCAGCCGCAGCTCCGCCGGGAACGAGGTCAGCAGCCGCACCTCCGGGTCCCAGACGCCGCCGCCGACGGCCCAGTTCACCAGATCGAAGATCGGATCGATGTAGATCACGAAGAGGAGGCCGAGACCGACGCCGACGCCCGTGCCGACCAGCCCCACCCCGGCGCCGCAGAGGAAGAACACCCGCATCACCGCGCCCTGCGTCAGCCCCATGGTGCGCAGCACGCCGATGTCGCGCCCCTTGTTCTTCACCAGCATCACCAGGCCCGAGATGATGTTGAGCGCCGCGATCAGCACCACGAGGCCGAGGATCAGGAACATCACCGCCCGCTCCATGTCGAGCGCCGCGAGGAAGGCCCCGTTCACGTCCTTCCAGGTCCAGACCACCGTCCGCGGCCCGCCGGCGCGCTGCACCGCGCGGTCGAGCTCGGAGCGCGCCGCCGACCGCCCGAGGCGGTCCGGCCGCGCCACCTGCGCCTCGACCATGTCGGCGACGCCCTCGCGGTTCAGGAACTCCTGCGCCCGCCCGAAGGCGAGATAGGCGCGGGTCCGGTCGACGTCCGCCCGCCCGATGCGGAAGACGTGCACCACCTCGAAGGGCTTCACCTTCGGCGCCGTCCCGAAGGGCGTGGTCAGCCCGCCCGGCAGGATCAGCGAGACGGTGTCCCCGACCCGCGCGCCGAGCTCGCGCGCCACCCCCTCGCCGAGCGAGACGCCCCCCTCGGCCAGCGCCGCGAGTTCGCCCGCCTCGGCCTCGGGCTCGGCGATCCAGGGCAGCGCCCGCAGGTCCTCGAGCGCCATGCCCCGCAGCACCACGCCCGCGTTGCGCTCGCCCCGCGTGACCAGCACCTGCGCCTCGACCAGCGGATAGGCGCGCTCGACGCCGGGCACGGCCGCCACCCGCTCCGCCATCGCCGCATAGTCGCGGATCTCGCGGATCTCTCGCCCGTCCTCGTAGACCGAAAGCGGGTAGACCTTGACGTGCCCCTCCGCGCCCAGCACCCGGGCCGTGAACTCCTCGCGGAAGCCCACCATCACCGCCATCACGACGATCAGCGTGCCGACGGCGAGCGCGATGCCGACCAGCGCGTACCAGACGATGACGCTGATGCCGCCCTCGCGCCGCCGCGCGCGCATGTAGCGCCAGGCCAGCAGCCATTCGTGGCGCGCGAAGGGCGGCGCGCCCTGCAGTTCCGCCGCGCTCATGCGCGCCGCCGCGGAGCCGGGCCCGAGGCGCGGCACGCGCCGAGCCGGTCGAGGGGGGGTCGATCCCCCCCGAGGCCGGAGCCCCCCGCGAAGACGGTCCGGCTCATCGTCCGGCGTAGACTTCGGCCAGCCGCGCCACCGCCGCCTCGGGGTCCAGCTCGTGGCTCTCGCCGGTGGCGCGGGAGGTCAGCTCCACCACGCCCTTCTCCAGCCCCCGCGGCCCGACGGTGATCCGCCACGGCAGGCCGATCAGGTCCATGGTGGCGAACTTCGCGCCGGCCCGCTCCTCGCGGTCGTCGTAGAGCGGATCGACCCCGGCCGCGACGAGCTTCTCGTACAGCCCCTCCGAGGCCGCATCCGCCTTGGCGTCCCCCTGCCGGAGGTTCACGATCCCCGCGCCGAAGGGCGTCACCCCCTCCGGCCAGCGGATGCCCTTGTCGTCGTGATGCGCCTCGATCAGCGCGCCGACGAGGCGCGAGACGCCGATGCCGTGCGATCCCATGTGCACCGGCACGCGGTTGCCGTCGTGGTCCAGCACGGTCGCGCCCATCGCCGCCGAGTACTTGGTGCCGAAATAGAAGATCTGGCCGACCTCGATGCCCCGCCCGACCCGGCGGCGACGCTCGGGGATCTCCGCGAAGCGGGCCTCGTCGTGGGTCTCGTCTGTGCGGGCGTAGGGCGCCGTCCACTCCGCCCTGATCGCCTCGCACTGCGCCCGGTCGTCGTAGTCGATGGCCCGGTCGCCGAGCCTGAGATCCGCCACGTCGGCGTCGTAGAAGACCTCGGACTCGCCCGTCTCCGCCAGCACCAGGAACTCGTGGGTGTCGTCGCCGCCGATCGGGCCCGAGTCGGCGCGCATCGGGATCGCCGTCAGCCCCATCCGCTCGTAGGTGCGCAGATAGGTCACCAGATGGCGATTGTAGGCGTGAAGGGCGTCCGCCTTCGTGAGATCGAAGTTGTAGCCGTCCTTCATCAGGAACTCGCGCCCCCGCATCACGCCGAAGCGCGGGCGCACCTCGTCCCGGAACTTCCACTGGATGTGATAAAGCGTCATCGGCAGCTGCCGGTAGCTGCCGACATGGGTGCGGAAGATGTCGGTGATCATCTCCTCGTTGGTCGGCCCGTAGAGCAGATCCCGGTCATGCCGGTCGCGGATGCGCAGCATCTCCGGGCCGTAGGCGTCGTAGCGCCCGCTCTCCTGCCAGAGGTCGGCGGGCTGGATCGTCGGCATCAGCATCGGCAGGTGCCCGGCGCGCCGCTGCTCCTCGTGCACGATGGTCTCGATGCGGTTCAGCACCTTCCAGCCGAGCGGCAGCCAGGAATAGATGCCGGCCGCCTGCTGACGGATCATCCCGGCGCGCAGCATCAGCCGGTGCGAGGCGATCTGCGCCTCGGCCGGGGTCTCCTTCAGGACGGGCAGGAAGTAGCGGCTGAGGCGCATTCTGGGATCTCCCGAGGTCCGGACGTCGCGCGTCGATAGCCGAGGGGCGGGCGCACCGCAACGCCGGCGCCGCGGTGCGAATCGGCGCTCGCGCGGGCGGGGGATGCCGGGGTCCGCGCCGGGCGCCGCAGCGGCGAAGGGAAACGGCACGAAGACCGCGACGTCTTCGCGGTCGCAGCGGACGTCACGCGAACATTCGCAGGTGCAGCATGACAGAACCGGTGAAGCTTGCGTCTCGCTTCGCCATCAATTACCAATTCTGGACAAGAAACGGCCCAAGTCTAGGGAGGTCGGCCCGCCTTCGTGGCGGGCCGCTTTTTTTCGGGCTCTCTCTCGGCTTCTCCCGACGATCACGGCCCGCCTCGACGCACCGCCGGCGCGCGCGGACGCACGGGCCGTGCGGCCGAAACTCGATGGGTTCCGGTCTCGAGGCGTCGGTGTCAGGCCGCCGGTTCGAGCGTCCCGAGCCGGGGCGCGAGACCCGCGCTTTCGGCCAGCGCGCCGAGGCGTTTCGCCACCGCCTCGCCGGCAAGCGCCTCGAAATCCGGGGCCAGCAGCAGCGCCAGCTCCCGCCGGCCGGCGCGCAGCGCGCAATGCGGCAGCACCCCGGGGGCCGAGCCCGAGAGCATCGTGCCGAGGCGGATCGCCCGGCCCAGCATCCGCGCCTCGGCCCGCTCCGCGTCGCTCAGCAGCGCCAGCGCCGGCACGTCCTCGCGCTTGGTCCTGCCGGCCTTGTAGCGGTGGCGCAGCGCCGCGCCGAGCCAGGCGCGCTCGCCGTGGCCGACGCCCGAGAGGTTGGCGCGGTAGACCGTCTCGAACACCGCCTGGTCGCGATAATCGGGATGCGCCGTCCAGGCCACGTCGTTCAGCCGGCAGGCCGCCGCGATCAGCCGGCGCCGCCGCGCGGGCGCGTCCGGGAACAGCGGCGCCAGCCACGCGGCGAGTTCGTCGCCGAAACCCGGGAACCGCGCGAGGCGTCGCTCCATCTCCGCGGCGGCCGAGAGCAGCGGGTCCTCGGTGCGCATCGCCTTCGGCAGCCGCTCCCACAGCACCCCCTCGCGCAGCCCGAAGGCCGAGACGGCGACCGAGACCGGCTGCGCCGCCTCGATCAGCCGCGCCAGCACCCGCGCCGCCAGCGGGATCACCTCCAGCCGCTCGCGCGAGGCGGAGATGGTCCGGCCGATCGCCTCGGGCGCCTCCCGCGCCACGCCGTCGGCGAGGCCGCGCATGGCGGCGGCCGGCATCTCGAACTCGTGCAGCACCTGGATCGGGTAGTCGGTGCGCGCCATGTGCAGCTTGGCGAGCGCGCGCCACGCCCCGCCCACGAGGTGCAGCCGCCCGCCCGGCGGCCCGATCACGTCAGCGGCCCGCCGCAGCGCCGCGTCGACGGCCTCGTCGACGGCCCCCGCCCCGCCTGCGAGGCCGCCGAGCCGAAGCGGCCCGAGCGGCAGCGTGACCCCCGGCTTCACCGCGCCGCCGCCGACCGGCGCGAGCTCCAGGCTGGCGCCGCCGAGATCGGCGACAAGCCCCTCGGCGTCGGGCCAGCCGAGCAGCACGCCCTGCGCCGCCAGCCGCGCCTCGTCCTCGCCCGAGGCGACGAGGAGCGCGAGCCCCGTGCGCGCCGCCACCTCGGCCACGAAGTCGTCGCCGTCCTCGGCCTCGCGCACCGCCGCCGTCGCCACCGCCACCACGTCGTCGACCCGCATCAGCGTGCAGAGCCGCGCGAAGCGCCCCAGCGCCGCCAGCGCCCGCCGCCGGCCCGCGGACGCGAGCCGCCCGGTCGCGGCGAGCTCGGAGCCGAGTCCGGCGAGCACCTTCTCGTTGAAGAAATACGCCGGCGAGCGCGACAGCGCCGAATAGACCACCATCCGCACCGAGTTGGAGCCGACGTCGATGACGGCGATGCGGCGCGCCTCCCCAAGGCCCTCGGCGCCGGGGACCGCGCCGCCGAAGGACGGCTCGGCGGACGGCGGGATCATGGGCGCGCTCCCTCGCTGCGTCGTCGGGCCCGTCTCGGCTCGCATGCCGGGACGGCGGCGGTCAATACCCGCCGCCGCTTCGGCGCACGCCAGAACCCGGCCCCGCGATCAGCCGGCCGCGGCGTCATCCGGTTCCTTCGTCTCCGCCGGGTCGAGCCGGGTGGCGAGGCGCGGCGCGTCCTCCGCCCCCGCCCGCCCGCGACCCGAGAGCGAGGGGTTCTGCATGAAGAACTCGTGCGCGTTGAACGCCGCCTCGCCTTCCGGCGCCTCGGCCCGGATCCAGTGTCCGTCGGGCTGCAGAACCCAGCTCTGCGCCTCGTCGCGCAGGTTCGCGGCCATCACCTGCTCCAGGATCTGCGCATGCACCGTCTCGTTGCGGATCGGCACCAGCGTCTCCACCCGGCGGTTCAGGTTGCGCCCCATCCAGTCGGCCGAGCTGATCCAGACCTCCGCCCCCGCATGCGGCAGCGCCGCGCCGTTCCCGAAGCAGACGATGCGCGAATGCTCGAGGAAGCGCCCGATGATCGACTTCACCCGGATCGTCTCCGAGAGCCCCGGCACGCCGGGCCTGAGCCCGCAGATGCCTCGGACCACGAGGTCGATCTCCACCCCCGCGCGGCTCGCGGCGTAGAGGGCGTCGATCACCTCGGGATCGATCAGCGCGTTCATCTTGGCCCAGACCTGCGCCGGGCGTCCGGCGCGGGCGTGCCCGGCCTCGCGCTCCAGCCCCGCGATCAGATGGCGCTTCAGGGTCGCGGGCGAGAGCTTGATCGCCTCCAGCCCCTCGGGCTCGGCGTAGCCGGTGACGTAGTTGAACAGCCGCGCCGAATCGCGCCCCAGCGTCGCGTCCGTCGTGAAGAGGCTCAGGTCGGTGTAGATGTTCGCCGTGATCGGGTGGTAGTTGCCCGTCCCCCAATGGGTGTAGGTCACCAGCTGGTCGCCCTCGCGACGCACCACCAGGCTCGCCTTGGCATGCGTCTTCCAGTCGATGAAGCCGTAGACCACCTGCGCGCCCGCCCGCTCCAGCTTGCGCGACTGGCGGATGTTCGCCGCCTCGTCGAAGCGCGCCTTCAGCTCGACCAGCGCGGTGACGCTCTTGCCGTCCTCCGCCGCCTCGCAGAGCGCATCGACGATCGGACTGTCCGAGCTCGTGCGGTAGAGCGTCTGCTTGATCGCCACCACGTCCGGGTCGCGCGCCGCCTGCTCGAGGAACCGCACCACGATCGAGAAGCTCTCGTAGGGGTGGTGCAGCAGCATGTCCTTCTGGCGCACGGCCGCGAAGATGTCGCCGCCGTGGTCGCGCACCCGCTCCGGCATCCGCGGCACGTAGGGATGGAACAGAAGGTCGGGGCGGTCCTTGATCACCAGCTCCGAGAGGTTCTTGACCCCGATCACGCCGCCGATCTCGACCGTCTCCTCGCGCGCCACGCCCAGCTCGTCGGCGATGCGGTCCTTGAGGTCCTGCGGCGCGTCGGCGGTGATCTTGAGGCGGATCACCTCGCCCCGCCGGCGGCGCTTCAGCGCGGTCTCGAACTCGCGCACCAGGTCCTCGGCCTCCTCCTCGACCTCGAGGTCGCTGTCGCGCAGCACCTTGAAGGCGGCGTGACCGACCATGCGGTAGCCCGGGAACAGGCGGTCGATGAAGAGCATCAGCAGCTCCTCGACCGGCAGCCAGCGGATCGTGCCCTCCCCGCCGCCGCCGGTCAGCGCGTCGAGGCGCAGGAACCGCGGCACCATCCCCGGCACCGGCAGCAGCGCGTCGAGCGGCTCGTCGTCGCGCACCCGGCGCAGCTGCAGCGCCAGCGCGTAGCCCTCGTTCGGGATGAAGGGGAACGGATGCGCCGGGTCGATCGCCAGCGGCGTGACCACCGGGAACACCTGCGAGACGAAGTGCTTCTCCAGCCGCGCGGCGTCGGCGCGGGACAGGGCGGCGCGGTCCAGCACCTCCATCCCCTCGCGGGCGAGTTCGGCCCGCAGCCGGTCCCAGACCGACTGCTGACGCGCCATCAGCGCCCGCGCGTCGGCGTCGATCCGCTCCAGCTGCTGGCCGGCGGTCAGCCCGTCGGCCGAGACGGCGTCGACCCCGCCGCGCAGCAGCCCGCGCAGCCCCGCGACGCGCACCGAATAGAACTCGTCCAGGTTGCCGCCCGAGATCGAGAGGAACCGCACCCGCTCCAGCAGCGGATGCGCCGTGTTCTCGGCCTCCGAGAGGACCCGCCAGTTGAAGGCGAGCCAGGAGAGCTCGCGGTTGAAGAAGCGCTCCGGGCCCGCGGCGTCGAACTCCGCGATCCGGTCCGGGTCGGGCGCGCAGGGCGCGGCGAGGAAATCGGCTCTCATGCCTACGCTTCTACCGCGTCGGCGGCGACGGTTCCATGTCCGCCGCGCCGGCGCGGCCGAGGATCTCGGCGGCGAGGCGCCGCGTCACCGCCCGCCCCCGCGCGAGCCCCGCCCGGTCCAGCGTCGCCACCGCCGCGGCGAGCGCGGCGTGGCTGCGCTCCACCCGCAGCGCGAGGTAACGCGGCAGGCCGGGCTCCACGCGGATCTGGCGGTCGGCGAACAGCTTGGCCGCCAGCGCCTCCATCAGCGCGTCGTCGGGCGGCGCCAGCCGCGCCACCGGCAGCGCCGCGAGGCGCGTGGCGAGGTCGGGCAGCGCCACGCCCCAGCGCGCCGGCGCCGCGCGGGCCGTGAGCAGCAGCGGCCGCCCCGCCGCCGCCAGCACCCCGATCAGGTGGAAGAGGCCCTGCTCCGCCGCCGCGCCGCCCAGCGCCAGCGCGCGGTCGGCGTCCTCGAGCGCCAGCGCCGGCGCCCTCGCCGGCGCCCGCAGCGCCTCCGACCCCGGGGCCATGCCCGCCAGCGCCGCGCCCGGCAGCGTCGCCGCCCCGCTCTCGGCCGCGAAGACGGCGGCGAGGTGCGACTTGCCCGCGCCCTCGGGACCGGTCAGCGCCAGCGCCCCGCCCGGCCGGGCGCGCCAGGCGTCGACCTGCGCCAGCGCCATTCGGTTGGAGCCCGAAACCACGAAATCGGCGCGCCCCGTCGCCGGGCGCGCCGGCAGCGCCAGCGCCAGCTGCCCGCCGGGACCCTCAGCCCGCATCGCGCCGGTCCTCCGCCTCCGGCGGATCCGGCGGAAACGCCTCGGCCGCCAGATACTCGGCCTGCGCCTCGCCCTCCAAGGTCGCGGCGAGGCCGCGATAGAGCCGCCCTTCCATGTACTTGCCCATCGCGAAGCGGAACAGCACGCCGATCGCCGCCGCCGCCGGCACGGCGATCAGCAGGCCCGTGAAGCCGAGCAGATAGCCGAAGGCGGCGAGCGCGAACATCAGCGTCACCGGATGCAGCCCGACCGAACCGCCGACCAGCTTCGGCGTCAGCACGTTGCCCTCGACCGCCTGCCCGACGAGGAAGATGCCGGCGACCGCGAAGATCATGATCGGATCGCCCCAGAACTGCGCCAGCGCCACGCCGAGCGAGATCAGACCCCCGGTGATCGAGCCGATGAAGGGGATGAAGCTGATCAGCCCCGCGAAGAAGCCGATGGCCAGCCCGAAGTCGAGGCCGACCGCCATCAGCGCCATCGCGTAGAACGTGCCGAGGATCATGCACACCGTCAGCTGCCCTCGCACGAAGCCCGCCAGCACCGAATCCACGTTCCCCGCGATCTCGCGCACGGTGCGCACGTGGTCGCGCGGCACGTAGGCGTCGATGCGCGCGATCAGCCGGTCCCAGTCCAGCAGCATGTAGAAGGCGACCACCGGCGTCACGATCATCAGGGTCAGGAAGTCGATCACCGCGAGACCGCCGGTCCAGGCGCTCTGCAGCGCCGAGACGCTCCATTCCTTGGCGCGCGCCTGCAGGGTGTTCACCGCCTCGGCCAGCGGCGCGCCCTCCTCGAGGGCGTCGGGGTAGCGCCGGCGGACGTATTCGTCGAGGCGGCTCGCGTAGTCGGGCAGCGTCTCCACCAGGCTCTGCGCCTGATTGACCGCCGCCGGGATCAGGATCAGCAAGACCGCGAGGAACAGCCCGATCATCAGCAGCGTCACCAGCGCCGTCGCGGCGAGGCGCGAGAGGCCCCGCGTCTCCAGCCGGTCGGCGATGGGATCGAGGAAATAGGCCAGCGCCGCCCCGGCCAGGAACGGCAGCAGCACGTCCGACATCACCCAGGCGAAGGCGATGAAGACGGCGAAGCCGATCGACCACCAGCGGACCTGCTCTCCGACGCTCAGCGCCATGGCGCGCCTCCCTGCCCCGGCCCCGTGCGGAGCCGCCTCAGGGAATGGCCCCTCCGGCCGCGGATTTCAACGCCGCCGGCGCGCCCGACCCCATCCGGGGGCTCGCGGCTCGGGGGGGATCGACCCCCCGCTCGCCGCGGCGCCGCCCCGCCGGGGCGGGGCCGCGCGGGGCGCCCGGTTCAGGCGAACTGCTCGCGAATCAGCCGTTCCTCGAGCCCGTGACCCGGATCGAACAGCAGCGTGTGCGCCACCGTCCGGTCGAGCGCGATCTCCACCCGCTCGACATGGCGCACCTCGCGGTTGTCGGCGGTGGCCGAGACCGGCCGGTGCTCCGGCTCCAGCACCTCGAGCGTCACCGTCGCCGTCGTGGGCAGCAGCGCCCCCCGCCAGCGCCGCGGGCGGAACGCCGAAACCGGCGTCAGCGCCAGGATCTCGGCGCCGATGGGGATGATCGGGCCGTGCGCGGAGTAGTTGTAGGCGGTCGAGCCCGCCGGCGTCGCCACCATCACCCCGTCGCAGACCAGCGAGGCCATGCGCTCGCGCCCGTCGATCAGGATCCGCACCTTCGCCGCCTGATGGCGCTCGCGCAGCAGGCTCACCTCGTTGATCGCCCGCTCGGTGCGGAGTTCCCCCCCCCGGCAGCGCGCCGTCATGCGCAGGGGACTGATCACCGCCGGCTCCGCCTCGGCCAGCCGCTCCAGCAGCCCGTCCTCGACGTAGTCGTTCATCAGGAAGCCCACGGTGCCGCGATGCATGCCGTAGACCGGCACGCCCGTGCCCTCGAGCGCCTGAAGCGTCTGCAGCATCAGCCCGTCGCCGCCGAGCGCCACCACGACGTCCGCCGCCCCGGC
>Ga0102940_1001366_pt1 | contig 15629 bp, 15 predicted proteins | sample SalPonR2_C_D1_MG_FD_78215 | JGI IMG/M metagenome (GOLD analysis project Ga0102940, IMG submission 78215) | Salt pond soil microbial communities from South San Francisco under conditions of wetland restoration - Salt Pond MetaG R2_C_D1_MG | ecosystem: Environmental > Aquatic > Marine > Intertidal...
AGCCCCGCCGCCTCCATCCGCTTGGTCAGCAGAAGGCCGAGCGAATAATGGGCGTTGCGGCCCGCGAAGCCGTAGACGGCGAGGTTCCAGCGCCCGGCGCGGGGGAAGCTCTCGACCAGCAGCCCGTCGGGGCCGGGGAGGGCGGAGCGGCGGTCCTGCTGCGCCAGCCAGTCGCGGACATGGCCGGGCAGCGCGCCCCATCCCGCCCGGTCGTCGAGCAGCTCCAGCACCCGGCGGGAGAGGACGGTGGAGGTGGCGAGGCGCCAGCCGCCGAAGACGGCGATCTTCGGCTCCTTGTCGGGGCGGCGGGAGACCTCGAGCGTCATCTCGCGGAGGCCCTCGTATCTCACCACCTCGCCGCCGATCAGGAAGGTGTCGCCGGGGACGAGGGTGGCGGCGAAGTCCTCCTCCACCTCGCCGAGCTTGGGGCCGCCGCCGCGGCGCCCGGCGAGGCGCACGCCGAGGGTCTCCGCCGCGACGATGGTGCCGAGGTTCATGCGGATCGTCCGCGCGCTCCGCGGATCGCGGAGGCGGAAGGTCCCGGGCGGCTCCTCGATCAGCCGCTTCCACTTGTCGTAGGCGCGGAGGGCGTAGCCGCCGGTGGCGCAGAATTCGAGGCAGTCGTCGAATTCCTCTCGCGTGAGCAGGGCGTAGGGCCCCGCACGTCTCACCTCTTCGAAGAGCCTGTCGGCCTGGAACGGACCGGCGCAGGCGATGCAGAGGATGTGCTGGCAGAGCACGTCGAGGGGCGCGACGGAGGGGCCGGGGCCGTCGAGGTCCTTGGCGAGCACCGCGTCGAGCGCGGCGCGGCATTCCAGCACCTCGAAGCGGTTGGCGGGCACGATCAGCGCGCGCGACGGGGCGTCGTAGCGGTGGTTCGCCCGGCCGATGCGCTGCACCAGCCGCTTGACGTTCTTCGGCGCGCCGACCTGGATCACGAGGTCGACGTCGCCCCAGTCGATGCCGAGGTCGAGCGAGCCGGTGCAGACCACGGCGCGCAGCTCCCCCGCCGCCATCGCGCCCTCGACGCGGCGCCGCGCCTCGCGGTCGAGCGAGCCGTGGTGGATGCCGATGGGCAGGCCCTCGGCGTTCTCGGCCCAGAGGGCCTGGAAGAACAGTTCGCACTGGGCGCGGGTGTTGTGGAAGACGAGGGTGGTGCCGGCCCTGCGGATCTCCTCCATCACCGCGCGGGCGGCGTGGCGCCCGCCCTGGCCGGCCCAGGGCGGCGGCACGTCGGTCTCCAGCATCGCGATGTCGGGCGGCGGGCCGGGATCGGCCTCGAGCAGGCGGCAGCCTTCGGGGCGCAGCCAGCGCGCCAGCGCCGCCGGATCCTCCACCGTGGCCGAGAGGCCGACCGCCCCCAGCCCCGGCGCCAGCGTCCCGAGCCGCGCGAGGCCGAGCGCGAGCTGATCGCCGCGCTTCGATTCGGCGAGGGCGTGCGCCTCGTCCACGATCACGCGGCGGAGGCCCGCGAAGATCCGCGGCGCGTCCTCGTAGCTGAGCAGGAGCGCGAGGCTTTCGGGCGTGGTCAGCAGGATGTGCGGCGGGTCGGCGCGCTGGCGCCTGCGGGCCGATTGCGGGGTGTCGCCGGTGCGGTCCTCGACCCGGATCGGCAGCGCCATCTCCTCGATCGGGCGGGCGAGGTTGCGGCGGATGTCCGCCGCCAGCGCCTTCAGCGGCGAGACGTAGAGGGTGTGCAGGCCGGGCGGCGGGTCCCTCTCCAGCGCGACGAGGGTGGGGAGGAAGCCGGCGAGGGTCTTGCCGCCGCCGGTGGGCGCGACGAGGAGGTCCGCGCCGCCGGTCCCGGCGCGGCGCAGCAGTTCGAGCTGATGCGGATGGGGCGACCAGCCGCGACGGGCGAACCAGTCGCGGAAGCGGGGCGGCAGCAGGGTCGCGGCGTCGGGACCGTCCATCCGCGCGAGCATGGGACGCCCGGCGACCCCGTCAACCGCCTCAGCGGTCCCGGATCGCGCCGAGCCGGGGCATCGGGTCGAGCCGGACCGGCGGCGCGTCGTCGCCCTTGCCCTCGGCCCTGCTGCGGCGGGCGCAGTCCACGAGCGCCCCGCTGCAGGGGCCGTGCACGATCCGCGTGCGCCCGAGCGCGTCGATCAGCAGGGCGCGCCGGCCGGCGTCGACCTGGACCGGCGTCTCCTCGGGCAGGATCATGCCGGCGGGCAGCGCCGGGATCTCCGATTCCAGCACCACCATGTCGGCCGCCGCAGCCGGCCCGGCCGCCGCGAGCCCCGCCGCCAGCGCGAGCGCCGCCCCAGTCCTCCTCGCAGACCCCGCGCCGCGCATGGCCGCCTCCCGCATCCGAGGTTTCCCGTCACGGTCACCTTGGAGCCTGCGGACCCCCGCGTCACCGGTTTCCGTCGGAAGGTTGACGCGCCGCAACATAGCGTCTCCAATTCCGCGGCGGCATGTGGAGGGCCCATGTTCAACGAGATGACCGGCCGGGACGGCACCCTGCGCGAGCCCTACGCCGGCGTCGCGAAATGGCTGGAGGAGACGGGCGTCGACCTGCTTCAGCGCCGCTCGGAGGAGGCCGAGGCGATCTTCCGGCGCATCGGCGTCACCTTCGCGGTCTACGGCGAGGGCGGCGATCCGGAGCGGCTGATCCCCTTCGACCTGGTGCCGCGGGTGTTCGCGGCGGCCGAATGGCGCCGGCTCGACCGCGGCATCCGCCAGCGGGCGCGGGCGCTGAACGCCTTCCTGCACGACGTCTATCACCGCGGCGAGATCCTGCGCGCGGGGCTGGTGCCGGCGGACCTCGTCTACCGCAACGCCGCGTTCCTGCCGGAGATGGTGGGGGTGGAGCCGCCGGGGCGGGTGTATTCCCACATCGTCGGCATCGACATCGTGCGCACCGGGCCCGGCGACTTCCAGGTGCTCGAGGACAACTGCCGCACGCCCTCCGGCGTCTCCTACATGCTGGAGAACCGCGAGATCATGATGCGCATGTTCCCCGAGCTGTTCGACGGGGGCCGGGTGATGCCGGTGGACGACTACCCCGACAGCCTGCGCAACACGCTGGAGGAGGTGGCGCCGGCGGCCTGCAAGGGCGAGCCGACCTGCGTGGTGCTGACGCCGGGCTCGCTGAACTCCGCCTATTACGAGCACTCCTTCCTCGCGGACCTGATGGGGGTGGAGCTGGTGGAGCCGCAGGACCTCTTCGTCGACGAGGGGCTGGTCTGGATGCGCACCACCCGCGGGCCGACGCGGGTGGACGTGATCTACCGGCGGATCGACGACGACTTCATCGACCCGCTGGCGTTCCGGCCCGATTCGATGCTCGGCGTGCCGGGGATCTTCGACGCCTACCGGGCGGGGGGCGTCACGCTCTGCTCGGCGCCGGGGGCGGGGGTGGCGGACGACAAGGCCGTCTACTGCTTCGTGCCGGACATGATCCGCTTCTACCTCGGCGAGGCGCCGATCCTCGAGAACGTGCCGACCTGGCGCTGCGCCGAGCCCGACGCCCGCGCCCACGTGCTGGATCGGCTGGAGGAGCTGGTGGTCAAGGAGGTGCACGGCTCCGGCGGCTACGGAATGCTGATCGGCCCGCGCTCCACGGCCGAGGAGCGCGCCGCATACGCGAGGCGGATCGAGGCCGAGCCCGACGCCTTCATCGCGCAGCCGACGCTCGAGCTTTCGGCCTGCCCGACGCTCGGGGGCGGCGATCTCGGGCCGCGTCACGTGGACTTCCGGCCCTACTGCCTCGTCGGGCGGTCGATGCGCCTCGTGCCGGGCGGGCTGACGCGGGTCGCGCTCCGCGAGGGCTCGCTCGTGGTCAATTCCAGCCAGGGGGGCGGGGTCAAGGACACCTGGATCCTCTCGGAATGAGCCGATGCTGAGCCGCACCGCCGAGCACCTCTACTGGATGGCCCGCTACATCGAGCGGGCCGAGAGCACCGCGCGCCTGATCGAGATGGGTCAGCGCATGGCGATGCTGCCGGGCTCCGGCGCCCGCGACGAATGGCGCTCGGTGGTGATGGCGGCCGGCGCGGCGGACCTCTTCGGCAAGGACGACCGCATCACCGAGCCCGCGGCGGTGCGGGCGCTGCTGCTCGATCCGGCCAACACCTCCTCGATCCGCAGCTGCCTCTCCAAGGCCCGCGCCAACGGAAAGGCGGTGCGCACCGCGCTGACGCGCGAGATGTGGGAGGCGCTGAACGACGGCTGGCGCCGGCTGGAGACGGTGGACGGCGACACCGCGGCGCTGAGGCGCGAGCTGCCGGACATCCTCGACTGGACGCGGGCGCGGGCGACGCTGTTCCGGGGCGCGGCCGAGGCCGGGATGCTGCGCAACGACGGCTGGGACTTCCTGCGCATCGGCGGCTTCGTCGAGCGCTCGGACATGGTGCTGAGGCTGCTCGACGTGAAGTACTACGTGCTGCTGCCGGAGACCGAGGTGGTGGGCGGCGGGCGCGACCATCACCAGTGGACCTCGGTGCTCTACGCCACCTCCGCCTCCCGCGCCTTCCACCACGTCTACCGGGGCGACTACGCGCCGTGGAAGATCGCCGACTTCCTGATCCTCAACCGGGCCTTCCCCCGCTCGCTCCTGCACTGCTACAGGGAGACGGGGGTGCACCTCGACCGCATCGCCCGGCGCTACGGCAAGCGGCACGACTGCCACACCACCGCCAACGTGATGATCGCGCGGCTGGAGGACGCCGGGATGGGGGAGCTCTTTCGCGACGGTCTGCACGAGTTCATCGGCGAGGCGATCCGCGTCACCGGCCGGCTCTCCTCGGAGATCAGCCGCGCCTACCACTTCTGAGGCCGCCCCCGGAGGCTCCGCCCGCCATGATCCGTCCGCGCCCCGCCCCGTCGCCGCGCCCCGCCCCGGCGGGGCCGCGCCGCTCGGGGGGATCGACCCCCCTCGCGCCGCCGCCGATCCGCCGGGGGCGGATCCGCGAGGGGCGCCCGGCCCCGGCGGCGCGCGTCTCGGGCCTGCGGCGCGCCGGGGGCCTCGGCGTCGCGCGGCGCGCCGGGCCCCTGCGACCGATCCGGCACGCCGGAGACACGCGATGCGCCTGAAGATCCGCCACGTCACCCGCTACGCCTACGATCCGCCGGCGCTGCGTCTCGCGCTGCGGCTCAGGCTCTGGCCCTCGCGTTTCGAGGCGCAGCGCCCGCTCGACTGGCGCGTCAGCGTCGACGGCGAGGCGGTGCCGATCCTCTTCACCGACGTGCACGGCGAGTCGCTCGGCCTCTGGCACGCCCACGACCCGCGCGAGGCGGTCGAGATCGTCGCCGAGGGCGAGGTGGAGACCGAGGACGCCGCCGGCCTCGTGCGCGGGCTCGGGCGCGAGCGCGGGCTCGGCCTCTGGCGGCGCGACACGGCGCTGACGGCGCCCGACCCCGGCCTCGACGCCCTCGCGGGCGCGGCGCGGGAGGCCGCGGGCGGCGCCGGGCGCCTCGCGGAACTGCACGCGCTGATGCAGGCGGTGCACGCCCGCGTCGAATACCGCGCCGGCCTCACCGACGCCGACACCCCGGCGGCGCGCGCGCTCGCCCTCGGGGCCGGGGTCTGCCAGGACCACACCCACGTCTTCCTCGCGGCGGCGCGGCGCCTCGGCGCCCCGGCGCGCTACGTGGCGGGCTATCTGCTGGCCTCCGACGATCCCGAGGCGGCCGAGGGTCCGGCGGCCGACCCGAGCGAGACCCACGCCTGGGCCGAGGCGCATGTCGAGGGCCTCGGCTGGGTCGGCTTCGACCCCTCCTCCGGCGTCTGCACGACCGACCGGCACGTCCGCCTCTGCTCCGGCCTCGACGCGCGGGCGGCGGGCCCGATGCGCGGCAGCGTCGGCGGCGGCACGGACGAGACCCTCGAGGCCTGGGTCGACATCGACCGCGTCGCCGCCGAAAGCGCGCAGTAGGAGAGGGACCGCCGATGACCTATTGCGTCGGCCTGCGCCTCGACGCCGGGCTCGTGATGCTGGCCGACACCCGCACCAACGCCGGGCTCGACAACATCTCGCGCTTCGCGAAGATGAGCCACTGGGAGGCGCCGGGCGAGCGCGCGCTGGTGCTGATGAGCGCCGGCAACCTCTCGATCACCCAAGGCGTGGTCACCCGCCTCTCGGTCGCCTGCGAGCGGGCCGCGGCGGGCGAGGAGACGGAGAGCATCCTCACCTGCCCCTCCATGTTCCGCGCCGCCCAACTGGTCGGCGACGCCATGGCCGGCGAGCAGCGCCGCTACCGCTCCCGCCTCGAGGCGCAGGGGGAGGCGGCGGACGCCACGCTGATCCTCGGCGGCCAGCGCGCCGGGGGCGCGCCGCGGCTGTTCCTGGTCTACTCGGCCGGCAACTTCATCGAGGCGACGGCGGACACGCCCTTCTTCCAGATCGGCGAGCACAAGTACGGCAAGCCGATCCTCGACCGCGTGATCACGCCGGCGACGCCGATCCCGACGGCGCTGAAGGCCGCCTTCGTCTCGATGGATTCGACGCTGCGCTCGAACCTCTCGGTGGGGCTGCCGCTGGACCTCGCGGTGATCCGGGCCGGGGAGATGCGCCTCGCCGCACGTCGGCGGATCGAGGCGGACGACCCGGACTTCTCCGCGATCTCCACGGCCTGGTCGGAGGCGCTGCGGGAGGCGTTCTCGGAGGTGCCCGAGGTCGTCCTGGAGTGAGGCCCGCGCGGCGGGGCGCCGCCGCGAGGGCGGTTCAGCGCAGCCGCGCGCCGGTCTCGTGCGGCGTGGCGCGCCCGGCGATGCGGGCGGCGTAGACCTGACGCCCCTCCAGCACGCGCTGCACGTAGTTGCGCGTCTCGCCGAACGGGATCGTCTCGATCCAGTCCACCATCGCCTCGATCCCGCGGCCGCGCGGGTCGCCGTAGCGCTCCAGCCAGCCGCGCACGCGATGCGGCCCGGCGTTGTAGCCCGCCGCCACCAGCGGCAACGAGCCGAACTCCTCCCAGAGCCCGCGGAGGTAGTCGTCGCCGAGTCGCGCGTTGTAGCGCCAGTCCGCGGTCAGCGCGCCGCGCGAATAGGCGAGCCCCAGCCGGCGCGAGACCGATTCCGCCGTCGCCGGCATCACCTGCATCAGCCCGCGCGCCCCGGCGTGGCTGATCGCCTCGGGGTTCAGCTCGCTCTCCTGCCGCGCCACGGCCATCAGGAGGGCGGGGTGCATCGCGCCGCCGCCCGCCGCGAGGCCGGTGACGGGGTAGTAGGGCGTCGGGAGCACGAGGCCGAGCCGCGCCGCGGCCTTGCCGGCGCGCACCGCGATCTCCGGCCGGTCCAGCTCCAGCGCCAGCGCGCCGAGCGCCGCGAAGTCCCGCGGCGTCTCCGCCAGCCGGGTCGCATGCACCAGAAGACGCCAGGAGAGCCCGCGCTCCCCGGCCCAATGCGCCAGCACGCCGGCGCGCACCGGCTCGCGCGCCACGATCGCCGCCCTCCGCCAGTCCGTCGGCAGGGGCGAGCCCGCGAGGCCGGGATCGGGGGCCGCGCCCGCCGCCTCCGCGGCGAGCTGGCCGTAGAAGCTGGTCTGCCAGCGGGCGCCCTCGCGCCACGCCGCCTCGGCGCCGGCCGCGTCGCCGGCCGCCGCCCGCGCCCGGCCCAACCAGTACCAGCCGCGCCCGAGGCTGATCGGCGTCTCCACCGCCGCGAGGAACGTCTCGAAATGCCGCGCCGCCGCGCCGGGCTCGCCCAGCTCGCGCAGCGCGATCCAGCCGGCGAACCACTCCAGCTCGGCGTGGTCGTAGCCGATCTCCGGCGTCGTGAAGTGCCGGCTCGCGAGCTCGTAGGCGAGCCGCGGGTCTCCCGCCCAGTCCGCCCGGCGGGCGAAGGCCATGCGCCGGTCCGCCCAGGCGCCGGGCCGCCCCAGCGCCGCGGCGGAGACCGAGCGGGCGCGCATCATCTCCAGCGCGCCGTCGTCCAGCCCCTTGGCGTCGCGCCAGCGGAACCGCTCGTAGGCGAGGCCCGGGTCGTCGGCCAGCGCGGCGGGCACCCGGTCGATCAGCGCGTTGACGCCGGCGTCGCCGCGGCGGAGCGCGATCCGCGCGCGGGCCAGCGCCGCGAGGCCGGGATCGACCCGGCCCAGCATCCGCTCCGCCTCGCCGCCGAGGCCGCGCCAGAGCAGCATCTCCAGCCGCGCGGGGTGCGCGCCCGCGAAGGCCCCGCCCCAGGCGTCCAGCAGCGCCCGCTCCTCGTCATGCGTGAGCGACAGAGTCTCCCAGGCCCGGATCGCCGTCGCCCGCGCCTCGGCGACGCGCCCCTCGGCCCGCCAGGCCTCCGCGAGGCGCGACGCGCCGGTCCCGGTCAGCGGCGCGCTCCGCTCGAAGAAGCCGAGGACTTCGAGCGGCGAGAGCCGTTCGGGCATCCGCCGCTCGGCCAGCCGGCGCAGGGCGGCGCGCCCCGGCCAATCCGGATGATCGGAGAGGAAGCGGGCGTAGTCCTCGAACCGGCCCTCCCCGTCCGAGAGCCGGCGCCAGCGCACCAGCGCCCGCGCCGCCGGCTCCGCGAGGCCTGCGGCGATCGCCTCCGCCCCCTGCCAGTCGCGCGCCTCCAGCGCCTCCGTCAGGACGGCGAAGCGTCCGCCGTCGCCCGGTTCCGGCAGCGCCGCCGCCGCGCCGCTCCACAGTCCCGCCACGAGCGCCAGCGCGCCCGCCCATCCGGTCAAAGCCATGCTCGCGCCCATCCGTTCCGCCGGTCTCGCGCCGGCGCTTCGTCCGCTCGCGCATGTCTACCACGGCAAGCGGGCCGTCGCCACGATGGCGCGCGCGCCGCTCACGCCTCCGCGGCCCACGCGCCGCTCACGCTTCCGCGCGTCACCAGCCGGGACCGGCGCCCATGCCGGCGTCGACCGGCAGCACCGCGCCGGTGATCCCCGACGCGGCGTCAGACAGCAGGAACACGCAGGCGGCCGCCACCTCCTCGGCCGTCACCTCGCGGCCGAGCGCCGCGGCCCGGCGCCAGCGCGCGACGCCCTCGGACCACTGCTCCTCCAGCCCCGGCCGGGCGGTCAGGCCGGGCGAGACCACGTTGACCCGGAGCGGCGCGAGCTCCATCGCCGCGGCGCGCGCCAGCGTCTCGAGGCCGGCCTTGGTCGCGGCGTAGACCGAATGTCCGGGGGCCGGCCGCGTCGCCTCCACCGAGGAGACCAGCACCGCCGAGCCCGCCTCCATCCCCGCCAGCAGGCCCTGCGCGGCGCCGAGATTGACCCGCGCCAGCGCCTCCCAGAACCGTCCGCTCTCGCGGAAGGCGCCGAGGTCCTGGCGCGCGGCGCAATGCACGAGCCCGTCGGCGCCCGTGGCCCGCGCCAGCGCCTCGCCCGCCTCGAAGCCGTCGAGGCCGGCGCGCACCGCTTCGCCGCCGATCTCCGCGGCCAGCGCCTCCGGCGCGGCCGAGCCGCCATGCGCGACGACCCGCGCCCCGGCTCCGGCGCAGGCCCGCGCGACGGCGGCGCCGATGCCCCCGGAGGCGCCCGTCACCAGCACCCGCCGCCCGGCGAGCGCGTCGCCCAAGGGCCCCGTCATGCCGCGCCGCCGCCCCGGCCGTCGCGCCGCAACCGCCACGCCCCGGCCCGGCTCGCGGCACGCCCCTTCCGCGCCGAGACCGCCCTCATCGCAGCGCCGGCGCAGCCGCCTCCAGCAGACGGGCGATCCGCGCGCCCGCGATCTCGGCGTTGGCCAGCACCGCCTCGATCGTGTCCGGCTGCTGCTCCGGCCCGCCGGTGGCCGAATTGGTGATCGCCGAGAGGCCCAGCACCCGCATTCCCGAATGGTTCGCCGCGATCACCTCCAGCACCGTCGACATCCCCACCGCGTCGCCGCCCGAGGCGCGCAGGAAGCGCCGTTCGGCCGAGGTCTCCAGCGACGGGCCGGTGATGCCGACATAGACGCCTTCGGCCAGCGGCTCCTCGATGCGCGCCGCCGCCGCCTTCGCCGCCGCGCGCAGATCCGGCGCGTAGGCCCGGCTCATGTCCGGAAAGCGCGGGCCGACGCCCTCGTCGTTGGCGCCGATCAGCGGGTTGGCGCCGGTCAGGTTGACGTGATCCTCGATCAGCATCGGCGCGCCGGGCGAGAGCGCGGGGCTCAGCGCCCCGGCGGCGTTGGTCGCCACCAGCACCTCCGCGCCGAGCCGGCGCATCAGCCAGACCGGCAGCGCCACCTCGCGCGCGCTCCAGCCCTCGTAGAGATGCACGCGCCCCTGCATCAGGAGGGCCGGCCGCCCGAAGAGCCGCCCCGCGACGAAGCGCCCCGCATGCGACGGCGCGGTGGAGACCGGAAAGCCCGGGATCTCGGCGTAGGGGACGCTCCGCGCGCCCTCCACCGCCTCCGCCAGCCCGCCGAGGCCGGAGCCGAGGATCACCGCCAGTTCCGGCCGCTCCCGCCCCAGCCCGTCGCCGATCGCGGCGACGGCCCGGTCCAGCGTCTCCCCCAGTCCGCTCATGCCACCGCCTCCCGAATCCGCGGCATCAGCTCTCGCACGCCCGCCAAGGTCTCGGCGACGTCGAAGCGGAGCGCGCCGTCGCGCACCACCCAGTCGCCCCCCACCATGACATGCCGCACGTCCGCCTTGGAGGCCGAATAGACCAGATGCGTCAGCGGATCGAACATCGGCACGGCGTGCGGCCGCGTCGCGTCCAGCGCCACCAGATCCGCCGCCTTGCCGACCTCGAGCGAGCCCGTCACGGCGCCGAGGCCCATCGCCTCCGCGCCCGAGAGCGTCGCCATCCGCCAGGCCTCGGCCGTGGTCACCGCCGTCGCGTCCCCGGTCACGCCCTTGTGCAGCGTCGCCGCGAGGCGCAGCGCCAGAAACATGTCCAGATCGTTGCCCGAGATGGCGCCGTCGGTGCCGAGCGCCACCTTCACCCCCGCCCGCAGCATCTCCGGGATCCGCGCGAACCCGCTGGCGAGCTTCAGGTTGGAGGCCGGGTTGTGGACCGCGACCGCGCCGGTCCCGGCGAGGATCGCGATCTCCTCCTCGTCGCAATGCACGCAATGCGCCAGCACCGCGCGGTCGTCGAGGCAGCCGAGCGCGTCGAGATGGCGGATCACCGAGCGGCCGTAGTTCCCCTCGACCGTGGCCTGCTCCGTCGTCGTCTCGGCGGCGTGGGTGGACCAGAGCGCGCCGTGCGCCCGCGCCATCTCGCGCGAGGCGGCGAGGTTCTCCGGCCCCACGGTGTAGGCGCCGTGCGGGAACACGCCCGGGATCAGCCGGTCGCTCGCCGGATGGGCGGCGAAGAACGCCTCCGCGTCGCCGGGCCGGTCCGCCGCCGTCCTGCCGTCCATCCCCGGCGGGTCGAAGAACAGCCCGCCGCAGGAGACCCGGAGCCCGATCTCCGCCGCCGCCTTCGCCGTCTCCTCGGGATGCCAGAACATGTCGACGACGCCGGTGCAGCCGCCGAGCGCCAGTTCCGCGAAGCCGAGCCGGGCGCCGAGGCGGCAGGTCTCGGCGTTCAGCGTCGCGCCCTCGGCCTTCCAGACCGTCTGCAGCCAGGGCTCGAGCGGCAGGTTCTCCACCAGCCCGCGGAACAGCGAATCGGCGGCGTGGCAGTGCGCGTTCACCAGCCCCGCCGCGATCACCAGCCCGCGCCCGTCCACCACCTCCTGCGCCCGGTCGGGCACCTCCCCGATCGCCTCGATCCGCCCGCCCGAGACGGCGACGCCGCCCTCGACGACGCGCCCCTCCGCGTCGCCCGTCACGATCACGGCGTCCCGGATCACGAGATCGGTCATCGTCCCCTCCGCCTTGCTGCGCCGCCGCGACGCTATCCGCCCCGGACGGCGCTGCAAACCCGTCGTAACGGCGAGAACGTTTCCGGAACATCTCCCCTTCGCCCGCCCCCTATCGCGGGGAACCGCGCTCGCCTATCTTGAGCCCCATGCGTGCAAGCCACCTCCCCCGCGCGGCCTCGAAGCCCTTCGAGACACGCGAACGCTGCGTGATCACGGAGCTTCTGAACAGCGCCGAGAGCCCCGCCGCCTCGCTCGCGGAGGCGCGCGTCCGCCCCGGCGTGGTCACGGAGGGCCATGCCCTCGGCGTCGACGAAGCCTACGTGATCACGCAAGGCGAGGGGTGCATGGAGCTCGACGGGCGCCGCTTCGCCGTGCAGGCGGGCGACGCCGTGACGATCCCCGCGGGCGTCGCCCAGCGCATCGAGAACACCGGCGCCGGGGACCTCGTCTTCCTCTGCCTCTGCACCCCGCGCTTCACGCCGGACACCTACCGACCCCTCGAAGGAGACGCGCCATGAAGATCGACGGCGTCCCGTACCGCACCATCTGGCCGGCCGACGACGGCGAGGGCGTGATGATCCTCGATCAGACCCTGTTCCCGCACCGGTTCGAGACGGCGCGGCTGACGGGTCTCGAGGATGCCGCCCGCGCCATCAAGACGATGCAGGTCCGCGGCGCGCCCCTGATCGGCGCGACGGCCGCCTACGGCCTCGCCCTCGCGCTGCGGAGGAGCGCGACCGATCAGGCGCTTGCGGAGGCCGCGGACACCCTGCGCGCGACCCGCCCCACCGCCGTCAACCTCGCCTGGGCGCTCGAGCGGATGCGCGCCCGCCTCGCGCCCCTGCCCGAGGGCGACCGCGTCGAGGCCGCCTGGCTCGAGGCGGCCGCGCTCTGCGAGGAGGACGTCGCGATCAACTCCGCCATCGGCGATCACGGCCTGCCGCTGCTCGCCGCCGTGCACGCCCGCCACCCCGACCGCCCGGTGCGCGTGCTGACCCACTGCAACGCCGGCTGGCTGGCGACGGTGGACTGGGGGACCGCGACCGCGCCGATCTACAAGGCGCACGAGAAGGGAATCCCGGTCGAGGTCTGGGTCGACGAGACCCGCCCGCGCAACCAGGGCGCCTATCTGACGGCCTGGGAGCTCGGCCGTCACGGCGTGCCGCATCAGGTGATCACGGACAACGCCGGCGGGCACCTGATGCAGCGCGGCCTGGTCGACGTCGTGATCACGGGCACCGATCGAACCACGGCCACCGGCGACGTCTGCAACAAGATCGGCACCTATCTCAAGGCGCTCGCCGCGGCGGACAACGACGTGCCCTTCCACGTCGCCCTCCCGTCGCCGACGATCGACTTCTCGGTCGAGGACGGACGGACCATCCCGATCGAGGAGCGGGGCGGCGACGAGGTCAGCCATGTCAGCGGCCTGACCGAGTCGGGCGACGTGATCACGGTGGGGCTGCTGCCGCCCGGCTCGCCCGCCGCCAACCCCGCCTTCGACGTCACGCCGGCCCGCCTCGTGACCTCCCTGATCACCGAGCGCGGCGTCTGCCCCGCCACCCGGGACGGCATCGCCACGCTCTTCCCGGAGCGCGCCGCCGCCTGACCGGCCGGAGAGCGCCGATGCATCCCAACCCCGCCTTCCGGAAGGCCGAGGCCGCGGCGAACCTCGCCTTCGCCGCCGAGCGCGGCTTCGGCCTGCTCGCCGTCTCGGCCCCCGGAGGCCCGCTCGCCGCGCATGTCCCTTTCGTGATCACGGAAGACGGCGCGACGCTGGAGACCCATCTGGTCCGCTCGAATCCCATCGCGCGGGCGCTCGCCGGGGGACCCGTCCCCGCCCTCCTCGCCGTCTCCGGACCCGACGGCTACGTCTCGCCGGACTGGTACGGCACGCAGGATCAGGTCCCGACCTGGAACTACGTCGCCGTGCATTTCCGTGGCCCGCTGAGCCTCGCCGCGCCCGAAACCCTGCGCGACGTGCTCGCCCGGATCTCCGACACCTTCGAGCCGCGCCTCGCCCCCAAGCGCCCCTGGACCATGGACAAGATGACGCCCGCCGCGCTCGAGCGGCTGATGCGCGCCATTGTCCCCGCGCGCCTGACGATCGAGGGCGTGGACGGCACATGGAAGCTCGGCCAGAACAAGGACGAGAGCGCCCGCCTCGGCGCGGCGGCGGGGGTCGAGGGCTCGGTCGGGGCCGATCTCGCCGCCCTCGCCGCGCTGATGCGCGATCCGCCCGCCTGACGCGCCGCCGTCCCCGGGCGCGCGGGGGTGGGCGGGCGGGCCGTGCGCCCGGGGACGGCGGCGCGGGGTCAGGTCGCCGGGGTCCTCGCGCCCTTCTTCGCCTTCTTCGGCTTGAACGGCGCCATTCCGGCGCGGGCCAGAGCGTCGGCGCGCTCGTTCTCCGGGTGGCCGGCATGGCCCTTCACCCATTCCCAGCGCACCGTGTGGCGCGCCTGCGCGGCGTCGAGCCGTCGCCAGAGGTCCTCGTTCTTCACCGGCTTGCGGTCCGCGGTCTTCCAGCCGTTCCGCTTCCAGCCGTGGATCCAGCCGGTCACGCCGCCCTTCACGTAACTGGAATCCGTGATCACGGTGATCGCGGACGGCCCTTTCAGCGCCTCCAGCGCCGAGATCGCGGCCATCAGCTCCATCCGGTTGTTCGTGGTCGGCGCCTCGCCGCCCGAAAGCTCGCGCTCGCGCAGCACCGCGTCGCCCTCCTTCGCGACCAGCAGCGCCCCCCAGCCGCCCGGCCCCGGATTGCCCGAGCAGGCGCCGTCGGTATAGGCGAAGAGCTCAGCCATCGACGAACACGTCCATCATCCCCTCCTCGGCGCCGTCCCAGCCCGTCGCCGTCTCGCGCGTGATCACAGGCGCGCCGAAGCCCGCCGCCGTCAGCGCCTCCGTCAGCGACGCCTCGCTCCAGTAGACGTAGCGACGGCCGAGCGCGTCGCGCCGCTCCCCCTCGCCCTCCTTCAGGCCGAGATGGAGCGTGCCGCCCGGCTTCAGCGCGCGCCGCAGCCGCGCCAAGATGTCCGGCATCGCCTCGCGCGGCGCATGCAGCAGCGAAAAGCTGGCCCAGACGCCGTCATAGGCGTCCCGCTCCTCGATCTCCTCGAAACGCGCCACCTCCGCCGGCACGCCGCGCGCCCGCGCCTCGGCCACCAGCCCGGCGGAGCCGTCGACGGCCCGCACCCGCAGCCCCGCGGCGATCATCTCCGCCGCCGCCCAGCCCGCCCCGCAGCCGAGATCCAGCGCCGCGCCGCCCTCCGGCATCCGCGCCAGGAAGACCCGAAGCGCCGTCCGCGGCGAGGCGGCGGCGGACCACTCGGCATAGGCCGGCGCGTCCCGGTCGTAGACGGCGAGCGTCGCGGCGTCGGCCGTGCCGCTCACTGCGCCGCGGCCGACTCGCGCAGCACCCGCGGCACCTTGAACTCCACCGCCTCCTGCGCGGTCTCCACCAGCTCCAGCGTCACGTCGTAGCGCTCGCGGAAGGCGTCGACCACCTCGTCGACCAGCACCTCCGGCGCGCTCGCCCCGGCGGTGACGCCGATGCAGCCCGCGCCCTCCAGCGCCCGCCAGTCGATGTCCGCCGCCCGCTGCACCAGCTGCGCGTAACCGCAGCCGGCCTTGCGCCCGACCTCCACCAGCCGCCTGGAGTTCGACGAGTTCGGCGCCCCGATCACCAGCAGGGCGTCGGCTCGCGGGGCCAGCGCCTTGACCGCCTCCTGCCGATTGGTGGTGGCGTAGCAGATGTCCTCCTTGTGCGGCCCCTTGATCGCCGGGAACCGCGCCCGAAGCGCCGCCGCCACCTCCGCCGTGTCGTCCACGCTCAGCGTCGTCTGCGTCACGAAGGCCAGCCGCTCGGGATCCCGCGGCGCCAGCGTCGCCACGTCCTCCGCCGTCTCGACCAGCAGCACCTCGCCCTCCGGCAGCTGGCCCAT
>Ga0102940_1001368_pt1 | contig 15628 bp, 16 predicted proteins | sample SalPonR2_C_D1_MG_FD_78215 | JGI IMG/M metagenome (GOLD analysis project Ga0102940, IMG submission 78215) | Salt pond soil microbial communities from South San Francisco under conditions of wetland restoration - Salt Pond MetaG R2_C_D1_MG | ecosystem: Environmental > Aquatic > Marine > Intertidal...
CGCCCTTCTCGACGCCGAGCTTCTTGAGGACGTTCGCGAAACGGCAGACCTCCGCGTGCAGTTCGCGGTAGGTGACGTGTTTCGCCGCGTCGTTCGGGTCGTCGGGCTCCCAGATGATCGCGGTCTGTTCGGGGCGCTCGGCCAGATGCCGGTCGATGCAGTTTGCGGCGACATTGAGCGTGCCGTCCTCGAACCATCTGATGGAGACGTCCGGATAGGCGAAGCTCGCGTTCTTCACCTTGAAGAACGGCTTGATCCAGTCGATCCGCTTGCCATGCTCGCCCCAGAACCCCTCGGGATCCACGAGCGAACGGGCGTACATCGCCTCGTAGTCGTCGGCGTCCACATGGGCGGCGGCGGCGGTCTCGGCGCTCGGCGCGTGCATGTCGTCGGGCATGGCGTCTCCTCCTCGCAAGTCGGGGCGGGGGCGTCGCCGCGCCCCTCGCCCGTCCTCTTCGCGTCGCTGCGGCGCGGCGGCGGCCGCGCCCGTCGGACTCAGATGGCCAGATACTCCTGGCGGAGCGCGGCGTCGTCCAGCACCTCCTGCGCGGTCCCGTCGAACACGACCTGGCCCATGTCGAGGATGATGGCGCGATCCGCGAGATGCAGCGCCGCGATCGCGTTCTGTTCCACGATCACCGTGGTGATGCCGAGCGTCTTGATCTCCTCGAGCGTGCGCTCGATCTCCTGCACGATCACCGGCGCCAGCCCCTCGTAGGGCTCGTCCAGCAGCAGCAGCTTCACGTCGCGGGCCAGCGCCCGGCCGATCGCGAGCATCTGCTGCTCGCCGCCCGACATCGTGGTGCCCTCCTGCTTCCGCCGCTCGCCGAGGCGGGGGAAGAGCTCGTAGATGCGCTCCACGCTCCAGCCGATCGGGCCCGAGATCTGGGCGAGCTGGATGTTCTCCTCCACCGTCAGTCCGGCGATGATGCGCCGGTCCTCGGGCACCAGCTGGATGCCGTGGCGTGCCGCCTCGTGCGCCTTCATCGCGTGCACCGGCTGATGGTCGAGCCAGATCTCGCCATGCGTCAGCCCCGGCGAGCCCGCCCGCGCGATCGTGCGCAGCGTCGAGGTCTTGCCGGCGCCGTTGCGGCCCAGCAGCGCGACGATCTCGCCCTCGTGGATGTTGAAGCCGACGCCCTGCACGATGTAGCTCTCGCCGTAGTAGGCGTGCAGGTCGTAGGCCGAGAAGTAGGCCGGCGCGGTGCCGAGGTTCTTCTGGTTCGGCGCCTTCGGGGCCGTCGAATAGACGCTGTCGTCGATGATGCTCACAGGTGCGCTCCTCCGAGATAGGCTTCCTGCACCTTCGGGTCGCCCTTGATCCGCTCCGGGACGTCCTCGACGATGACGTGGCCCTGCGCCAGCACGCTGATGCGGTCGGCGAGCGAGAACACGACGTGCATGTCGTGCTCGATCACCACCTTGGTGACGTTCCTCGCCTGGCCGATGCGCTTCAAGAGGTCGATGGTGTTGTTGGTGTCGGCCCGGCTCATGCCCGCCGTCGGCTCGTCCAGCAGCAGGAGCTTCGGGTCCTGCACCAGGCACATCGCCATCTCGAGACGGCGCTTGTCGCCGCGCGAGAGCGAGCCGGACTCGAGGTCCCGCCGCTCCGCGAGGCCCACGTCCTCCAGCGTCGCCATCGCCCGGTCGCGGATCTCCTTCTCGCGCGAAAGCGGCGCCCAGCCCGAGAGCCTGAACGCCCCGTCCCGCCGCGCCAGCGCCGGGATCATCACGTTCTCCGCAACCGTCAGGTCCTGGAAGATCTCCGGCGTCTGGAACACGCGACTGACGCCCATCTGGTTGATCTCGTGCGGCTTGCGCCCGATCAGGCTCTGGCCGTCGAAGGTCACGGCGCCGGTGTCCGGCACCAGCCGGCCCACGAAGCAGTTGAGCAGCGTGGACTTGCCGGCCCCGTTCGGCCCGATGATCGCGTGGATCGAGCCCTCCTCCACCTTCAGGTTCACGTCGTCGAGCGCCTTGAGGCCCCCGAAGCGCTTGTTGACGTTCTGGACTTCCAGGATCGTCGGCATCCTCGCCTCCCTCACTCCGCCGGGGCCGCGGCGCGGCGACCGTCGCCGCCCGCCGCGCGGGACTTGCGGGACCGGAACAGCCCCATGATCCGCTGCGCGCCCTCGACCAGCCCGCCGGGCAGGAAGATGACGATCACCATGAACAGCGCCCCGAGGGTCAGGTGCCAGCCCTCGCCCACGAAGAGCGAGGAGAGCGAGACCATCGCGTCGCGCAGCACCTCCGGCAGGAAGCCCCAGAAGCCCTGCAGGATCCCCTCGTTGATGGCCGAGAAGATGTTCTCGAAGTACTTGATCAGCCCCGCACCCAAGACCGGACCCAGCAGCGTGCCCGCGCCGCCGAGGATGGTCATCAGCACCACCTCGCCCGAGGCCGTCCACTGCATCCGCTCGGCGCCCGCCAAGGGGTCCATCGCCGCCAGCAGCCCGCCCGCGAGGCCGGCGTAGACGCCGGAGATCACGAAGGCCGCCAGCGCGTAGGGCTTGGTGTCGAGCCCGGTGTAGCTCATGCGGTTCTGGTTCGACTTCACCGCCCGCAGCATCATCCCGAAGGGCGAGCGGAAGATCCGCATGGAGACCCAGAAGGCCAGGATCAGCAGCGCCGCGCAGACGTAGAAGCCGACGTTGAACTGCATCTCCATGCCGAGCATCGGCACGTTCCAGGTCTCGTTCATCGGCAGGCCGAAGAGGTTGGTCAGCGGCAGCTCGCCCTCGCCCAGCGCCGGGTCCAGCACGCGCGGATCGTCGAGCAGGATCTGCAGCCCGGTCTCGCCGTTGGTGATCGGGGTCAGCACGGAATAGGCGAGGTTGTAGCTCATCTGCGCGAAGGCCAGCGTCAGGATCGAGAAGTAGATGCCCGAGCGCCTGAGCGAGATGTAGCCGATCACCACGCTGAACAGCGCCGCCACCGCGACCGAGAGCAGGATCGCCGGCAGGATGTTCATGGTCAGGCCCTTGAAGGCCCAGACCGCCGCGTAGGAGCCCACGCCGAGGAAGGCGGCGTGCCCGAAGCTGAGGTATCCCGTCAGCCCGAACAGGATGTTGAAGCCGATGGCGAAGATGCCGAAGATCGCGAACTTCTGCAGAAGGTCGGGATATCCGGCGCCGAAGGGCGCCAGCACGATCGGCCCGGTCAGCACCGCCAGCGCGAAGACGGTCAGCAGGAGCGTGTCGGAGGTCCTTGTGGAAGTCATGGCTCAGCTCTCCATCACGCCCTTGCGGCCCAGAAGGCCCCGAGGACGGGTCAGCAGGATGACGACGGCGACGAGGTAGATGATGATCTGGTCGATCCCCGGCAGGATCGACTTCACCTCGTTCATCGACGCGAAGCTCTGCAGGATGCCGAGCAGGAACCCCGCCGCGACCGCGCCGGGAAGGCTCCCCATGCCGCCGACGACGACGACCACGAAACTCAGCACGAGGAAGTCCATGCCCAGATGGTAGTCGGGGCTCAGGATCGGCGTGTACATCACCCCCGCGAGCCCTGCGACCGCGGCCGCGAGCCCGAACATCAGGGTGAAGCGCCGGTCGATGTCGATGCCGAGCAGGCCGACGGTCTCCCGGTCCGCCATGCCGGCGCGCACCACCATGCCGAAGGTGGTGAAGCGCAGGAACGCGAAGACCGAGCCGATCACCGCCGCGGCGAAGAGGAAATAGACCAGCCGCCACATCGGATAGACGATCTGCCCCGACTCGAGCCCGAAGACCGCGCCGAAATCGGCCATGCCGGAGAGCCCGTCCGGCGCCGGCTGCGGGATCGGATTGGCGCCGAACAGCGCCTTGACGATCTCCTGCAGCACCACCGCGAGGCCGAAGGTGACGAGGATCTGGTCGGCGTGCGGGCGCTTGTAGAAGTGCCGGATCAGTCCGCGCTCCATCGCCACGCCCACCAGCAGCATGAACGGCAGCGCGATCAGGATGGAGACCGGCACCGACCACTCGATCAGCCAGGTCCCGAGATCCCCGAACCAGACCTCCGCGTACGGCGTCCGGATCTCCAGCGCGGATCCCCAGGCGGTGGTCTCGGTCTCCGACAGCACCACTCGGTTCATCGTCAGCAGTTCGTTCACCGCCACGGCGCAGAAGGCGCCGAGCATGAACAGCGCGCCATGCGCGAAGTTGACGACCCCGAGCGTGCCGAAGATCAGCGTCAGGCCCAGCGCGATCATCGCGTAGGCGCTGCCCTTGTCCAGCCCGTTCAGGATCTGCAGGACGATCGCGTCCATGACCCGGCTCCCTTGTCGAGGTCAGGCGGGGGCCGCCGCGGTCGGCGGCCCCCGGAAGGGCGTCAGGCGCCCGGGTTGCACTCGCCGAGCTCGCCGCCCGCGAAATCCGGATGATCCGGCGCGTACATGACCTGCTCGGTGGGCGTGACGTCGACGACCTCCAGAAGGTCGAACTGCGAGGTCGGGTTCTCCTTGCCGCGCACCACGAGCACCGGCTTGAAGCACTGGTGGTCGGCGCCGCGATAGAGCGTCGGGCCGTTGCCGAGGCCGTCGAACTCGTAGTCCTCCAAGGCCTCGACGATGCCGCAGGGATCGAAGGTGCCCGCCCGCTGCGCCGCGTCCGCGTAGAGGATCGTCTGGCAGTAGCAGGTGTGCGCGGCCTGCGACGGCGGGAAGCCGTACTTCTGCCCGAACGCCTTCACGAAGGCCTGGGAGCCCTCGTCCTGCAGCGACCAGTGCCAGTTGGTCGAGCCGAAGATGCCCTTCGTGGCCTCGCCCGCGCCCTGCGCCATCAGGCGCGAGTAGAGCGGCACGACGATCACGAAGTCCTTGCCGTTCACCACACGGTCCTTCAGGCCGAACTGCACCGCCTGGGTCAGCGAGTTCACCATGTCGCGGCCGTAGTGGTTCAGGATCAGCGTGTCCGCGCCCGAGTTCAGCACCGGCGTGATGTACTGCGAGAAGTCGCCCGCGCCGAGCGGGGTGCGCACGGCCTCGACCGTGTTCCAGCCGATCGCCTCGGTGTAGGTCTTCATCGACTGCTCCTGGGACCAGCCCCAGGTGTAGTCGGCGGTCAGGTGATAGGCGTTGCGGTCGGAACCGTAGTTCTGCTCGAGGATCGGGCCGAGCGCGGCGCCCGACATCTCGGTGTTGAAGAAGTGCCGGAAGCCGTTGGCCTTCTTGTCCTTGCCGGTGGTGTCGTTGGAGTGCGTCAGACCGGCCATGAAGATGACGCCCATCTCCTGGCAGAGGCCCTGCACCGCGATCGCGACGCCCGAGGACGAGCCCCCCGTCACCATCACCGCGCCGTCCCGCTCGATCATGCGCTTGGCGCTGGCGCGCGCGGCGTCGGACTTGGTCTGGGTGTCGCCGGTGACGAACTCGACCGTCTTGCCGTTGACGCCGCCGCCCGAAAGCGCCTTCGACGAGAAGGTGTCGAGCATGCCGCCGCCGCCCGCGTTGATGTGCTCGACCGCGAGTTCGTAGGCGCGGAGCTCGTCGGCGCCCTCGTCGGCGTAGGCGCCGGTCTGGGGCACGTTGAAGCCGAGCGTGACGGTCGAGCCGGTCGGCTCGTTGGTGTAGGCGTAGGCGGGTCGCGACCAGATCGTCGGCGCGGCGAGGCCGGCGCCCGCGATGGCGGTGGTCTTCAGCAGCCGGCGACGGCTGATCTCGAACTTGGACATGCTCGTCCCTCCCTGGGCGGTCTTCGCTCGCGTCCGCCGGGCCCCCTCCCGGGGCCGACGAGGGCGGACGCCAAGGCTTTCGCCTTGCAGCTTTGTCGCACAACGCCGTCAATAATTCAACAAGTGCCTGATTTATAAGTATTATTTTGTCATTATTTTTCATTGTGCATGTGCGAACCTGTCAATATCATGACAAGCGACGGATAAATGCGTGGTGCGCGAACGCGTTGGGCGGCGCCCGTATCGGAGCGAAACGGTCCGACGCCGCAGCGCGGCACGCGGCCGCCCCCCGGACGAGACGTGAAGATCCATGCCGGAGACCCTGATCGGCCTGCGCATCCGCGAACGCCGCCGCGCCGCCGGCCTCCGCCAGGCCGACCTGGCCGCGGCGATGGGGATCTCGCCGAGCTATCTGAACCTGATCGAGCGCAGCAAGCGTCGCGCCTCCCCCGGCATCGTCGCCCGCGCGGCCCGCGCCCTCGCGCTCGATCCGGCCGAACTCGACGGCGCGGTGGAGCGCCGCCTCGCCGACCGCCTCGCGGAACTGGCCGCGGAGGCCGACTTCGCCGACCTGGCGCTCGACCCGGACGACGCGCGCGACCTGCTCGGGCGCCATCCCGACTGGGCCCGCGCCCTCGTGCGCGCCTGGACCGCCCGCAGCGAGAGCCTTCGCGCGGTCGAGGCGCTGTCGGACCGGCTCGCGCACGATCCCGCCCTCTCGGCCACGCTGCACGCCATGCTGGACCGCATCGCCGCGATCCGCTCGGCCTCGGAGATCCTCGCCTCGGTCGAGGACATCGAGCCCGCCCAGCGCAGCCGCTTCCATCGGCTGCTGGAGGAGGAGAGCGGCCGGCTCTCGGAGGTCGCGGGCTCGCTCGCGCAGTTCTTCGATTCGGCGCACCGGGAGACCGCCGCCTCATCCCCGGCCGAGGAGGTGGAGGAGGCCTTCCTCGGCGCGAGCAACCGCTTCGCCGCGCTCGAGCCGTCCGCCCCGCCTTCGGGCGCGCGCGCGCCGCTCGGGGAGGCTCCGCCCCCCGCTCGCGACGCGCCGCCGATCCGCGGAGCGGATCGGCGAGGGGCGCCCGGACCGACCGAAGCGCCCGGCATGTCGACGGCGCCCCCCTGGACCGAGGTGGACGCCCGCCTCGCCGCGGAAGCGGCCGCGCTGGATCTCTTCCCGTCGACCATCTCGGTCGACCCGGGCGCCCGCCGGCTCGCCCTCGCCGAGGCCCTCGCCGAGGCCGCCGACGGCACTGCCGCTCAAGCCGTCATCGTCGCGCGCCCGCGCCTGGTCGCCCCCGCCGTCGCGCGCCGCGCGCGTCAGGCGCTCCTCGCCGCCGCGGCCGACGCCCGCCTCGCCCCGGCCGACCTCCTGCTCTCGGAGGGCGAGGCGCTCGGCTGGGACCTCGACGCCCTCGCCGAGCGCTTCGCGCTGCCCCCGGCCCGCCTCGCGCGACGGCTGACCGCCTTGCCGGAACCGGCGCCGCGCGCCGCCTTCCTGCGCGTGAACGCCGCCGGACAGGCGCTGGAGCGCCGTCTGCTGCCGGGCCTCGCGCTGCCGCGCCTCGGCGCCGCGTGCCCGCTCTGGGCGGTCTACCGTGCGCTTTCGGAGCCCGGGCGCACGCTCCGCCAGCTCGCCGCCTTCCCGCGCGGCGACCCTTGGATCTTCGTCGCGCGCGCCGATCCGGCCGGGTCCGAGACCTGGCCTCGCCGCGCCCCGCTCCAGGCGATCCTGCTCGCCCTCCCGGCGCAGGCTGCGGCGCGCACCCTCTACGCCGCCGCCCCGCGCGAGACGCCCGAGCCCGTCGGCCCGAACTGCCGCATCTGCCCCCGCGACGACTGCGCGCATCGCGCCGAGGACCCCGTGCTGGGTTGACCCACGCGCCCTTTCGGCGCAAGCGGATCGGCATGGCCCGACGCCCCCGACTGCTCCTGCCGACGCCGCCGCGCGCCCCGCTCGATGCGATCGCCGCGGCGCTTCCCGCCGCCTTGGCGACGGGAACCGTGGCCTCCGTCCGCCTCGACCGGCCGGGCGCGGACGAGGCGGAACTGCGCCGCGCCGCGGACGCCTTGCGCGAGCCCTGCCACGCCGCCGACGTCGCGCTGCTGATCGCCGGCCATCCCAGGCTGGTCGGTCCGCTCGGCCTCGACGGGGTCGAGGTCGAATACCGCGCCGCCCCCCTGCGCAAGCTGCGCGACGAACTCGGCAAGGACGCGATCCTCGGCGTCGCCTGCACCGCCTCCCGCCACGACGCGATGACGGCGGCGGAGGCCGGCGCCGACTACGTGCGGGTCTCGCCGCTCGTCGCCGGCGCGCTCGGCGCCGCGGAGCCTGCGCCGAGCGACTTCTTCGAATGGTGGTCGGAGATCATCGAGACGCCCATCCTCGCCGAAGGCGGCCTCACCGAGACCCTCGCGCGGGAGATCGGACCCTTCGCCGACTTCGCGGCGCCGGATCCGGCGATCTGGGAGGACGACCTGCCCGCCGCGCTGCTGCGCCTCGCCGAGGCGCTGGGCGACTAGAGCCGCTCGCGCACGCCCTTCTCCACCTCGCGCCAGCAATGCGCGGCGAGCAGCTTGCGGTCCGCGAAATCCGCGGCCCTGACCGGCTCGTGGAACACCACCTCGGCGCGGCCGCCGAAGCTTCGCGTCAGCACCGTCCAGACGTGTCCGCCGAAGGACATGTCCCCCCACCAGCCGTAGAACGCCTCCGGCTCGCCCTTCGGCGCGTGGTAGACGACCGAGACCGGCTGCACCCAGGCCGTGTCGCGCAGCTCTTCCGAAGCCATGGCGGCGAACAGCGTGGAGCGGAACGGCAGCACGCGCCGCCCGTCGGTGCTGGTGCCTTCGGGAAAGAACACGAGCCGGTCGCCGGCCTGCATCCGGGCCTTCAGTTCCGCCTCCTGCGCCTTCGCGGCGCTCCTCCGGCGCTCGATGAACACCGTGTCGCAGAGCGCGGCGATGGCGCCGACGCCGGGCCAGGCCCGCACCTCCGCCTTCGCCACGAAGGTCATCCGCGCCGCGCCGACCAGCACGAAGATGTCGGACCAGCTGACGTGATTGGCCACCAGCGCCCCGCCATGAGGCATCGGCGTGCCGATCCTCCGCACGCGGATCCCGCAGAGTCGCGCGACGGTCCGCGCCCAGAGCCGCTGCACCCCCTCGCGCCAGCGGAAGCGCGGCCGGACCTTCTCCACCGCCCGGAAGGCCACGTAGAACACCAGCAGCACCCCGGTCGCCACGGTCGCCGCCGCGATCCTCAGCCCCCCCGCCGCCTTGGCCCGCGCCGAAGGCGCGCCGAAGTCCGGCGGCTCCGCCCCGCGCCAGGTCGCGTCGGTCGAGGCGTCAGCCGGCATCCGCCGCCTTGCCGTAGAAGTTGCGGTAGCGCTGCACCATGCGCGTGGTGTCCATCAGCAGGCAGACGTCGACGGTGTTGAAGTCCCGGTCCACGAAAGCCCCCTCCCCCACGAAGCCGCCGAGCCGCAGATAGGCCTTGATCAGCGCCGGGATCTGCCGCGCCGCCTGCTTGCGGTCCACCGCCTCGCGCGGGAGCAGATCCATGGGATGATAATGCTCCGGCAGCGCGCGCACCCGCAGGTCCTCGGGCGCCAGATGCTCGTGGTGCAGGAAGCTGAGCGCGTGCGCGATCGGCTCGGGATCGGCGCCGTGAAAGCTCGCCACGCCGAACATGATCTCGATGCCGCGGGCGGTCACGAACTCCCCCAGCCCGCTCCAGAGGAGGTGCATCGCGGCGCCGCCCCGCACCTCCGACCCGACGCAGGACCGACCGAGCTCCACGACCTCCCGCCCGAGGCTCTCGAGCTTGGAGAGGTCGTATTCCGTGGCTCCGTAGAATCCGATGCCCTCGCGCGCCCGCTCGCCCGTCATCAGGCGGTAGGCGCCGGCGACGCGGTCCAGCGGATCGTCGCTCGCCGTCTCGTTGTCGATCAGGATCAGATGCTCGAAATGCGCGTCGAACTCGTCCATCTCGCGCCGCGCCGCGTGCTCCGCCGGGCTGGCCGAAGCGCCGAGCTCCTCGACGAACACCCGGTAGCGCAGACGCTGGGCCGCCGCGACGTCGGCGTCGTCGCGCGCAAGGCGGACGGTGAAGCGCCCCGCGTCGATCTGCATCCTCGGCCGCTCCTCGTGCTCCGGGCCCGGCGAACCGGCGGTCGCGGACCATATGGCGGGTGTCGATCCGGCGCAACGGGCGGCGGAATCACGTGAGATCAAGCGGCATTTCCTCTACCAACGGTTGAAAACCGATCGGCGAACAGGCAGTCAGTCACGGTCGAAGACCAGTTCGAGTTCCGCACGATCCAGCGCGATCACCACCTTGCCCTGATGTTCGAAATTGACCGTCGCCCGGCCTCCGATCACCGACTGCACCTGGCCGACGCCCCAGTCCGGGGCGCCGCGCAACCGCACGAGCGTGCCGGGCTCCAGCCATTCATGCATTCTTCACCTCTCGGCTCCAGCGTGCCGCATGAGCGTGGGGAGGGATCGACGTCTCCGAAGGAACGCCGCATGACCGATGCCGCCACGGCCGCCGCGGGGCCGGCGACCCGACGCCTCGGCGAACCCGAGATCGCGGGCCTCGTCGCCGCTCGTCTGTGCCACGACCTGATATCGCCCGCCGGCGCCATCGGCAACGGCGTAGAACTGATGCGCGAGATCGGCGGCCCCCCGGGGCCCGAGCTCGACCTCGTGGCCGACAGCGCCGACAAGCTCGCCGCGAGCCTGCAGTTCCTCCGCCTCGCCTTCGGCCCCGCGCCCGCGGGCGAAAGCGCGGGCCTCGCCGGCGTCCGCCGCATCGCCCGGCGCTGGTTCGCCCACCAGCGCGCCGAACTCGACTGGCCGGAGGGCGACGGCGACAGCACCCGCCGCGCCGCGCGCCTGCGCCTCAACCTGCTCCAGGCGGCGGCCTCGTCATTGCCCCGCGGCGGCATGGTCACGATGCGGGAGCGGGCGACCGGCGGCTTCGCCGTTCGGGCCGAAGGGCCCGTCGTCGCAGCCCCCGAACCGGCGGAGCTCTGGCTGAGCGACGCGCCCGCGGCGCCGCCCCCCACCCCCCGTGACGTCCACTGGCTCCTCGCCGGCCGCCACGCGAGGGAAGCCCATGCCGGCTTGGCCGTTCAACGCACGGAAACGGCGCTGATCCTGACCGCGACACCCCCCGCCTGAACCGCCGTCACGGCTCCCGGAGCGGCGAGGCCCGCAGCGCCCTCGCCAGCGAGCCGAGGCAGCGGTCGAGCGCCGCCGCCACGATCGCCTGCGTCGGCCGGACATAGGTGCGCTCGGATTCGCGACGGGCGAAGCGCGCCGCCCGAATGGACGCCCCCGCTCGTCGCGCAGCGTTTCAAGCGCCGCGCCGTCCGGCCCCAGCACGGTCCCCTCGACCGCCAGCACCGTCGCGCAGAGCCCCGGGACCAGCCACCGCCGCGCCCTCCGGCAGCCCCGTCCGCGTCGAGACCACCCGTTCCGGCGACGCGCGGCCCGTCAGCGCCAGCGCCGCCGCGACGGCGCGCCACCCCACCTCCGAACGGCCCTGCACGGCGACCCTCCCTGCGTTTCGCATTCAGAAGATCGCCTCGATCGGCTTCATCGCCGCAACGCCCGACACGCGGCCCAGCGTTCCGGAACGCGAACCTGACCGTCAGGCAGGCGACAGCCCGTCCCGGAACCGCCGCATCTTCTCGCGGTAGCGTCGCGCGCTGAGGCGGAGCGCGCCGATCTCGTCGGCCGACAGCTCGCGCACCGGCTTCGCCGGCGAGCCGACCGCGAGCCAGCCCGGCGGGATCTCGCGGCCCTCCGTCACCAGCGCCCCGGCGCCGATCAACGCCCCGGCGCCGACCCGAGCGCCGTTCAGGACGATGGCGCCCATCCCGATCAGCGCGCCGTCGCCCACGGTGCAGCCGTGCAGGATCGCCCGGTGGCCGACCGTCACCTCCTCGCCCACCGTCAGCGGAAAGCCCGGATCGGCGTGGCAGACGACATGCTCCTGCAGGTTGGTCCCCTCGCCGAAGCTCAGCCGTTCGGTGTCGCCGCGCAGCACCGCCCCGAACCAGACCGAGCACTCGAAGCCCAGCGTCACGTCCCCGATCACCGCCGCCCCAGGCGCCACCCAGCAGCCCCCGGCCTCCGGCGTCGTTCCGTCCAGCGAATACAGCGTCAACCCCTGCGCTCCTCGAATTCCCGGTTCAATCCCTGCACGAAGACCGTCAGCCCCGGCCGCCGCCCGCGCCGCAGCCGCTCCGCCGCGAGGATCGCGCGCACCTCGCCCTCGCAGGCGTCCAGATCCTCGTTCACGAGCACGTAGTCGTAGGCGTCCCAATGGCTGATCTCGTCGCGCGCCCGCGCCATGCGCGCCTCGATCACCGAGGCGGCGTCCTGGCCGCGCTCGCGCAGCCGCCGCTCCAGCTCCGCGATCGAGGGCGGCAGGATGAACACCGACACCACCGCGTCCTTCAGCGCAGAGTTGCGCAGCTGCTGCCCGCCCTGCCAGTCGACGTCGAACAGCACGTCCCGTCCGGCCGCGAGGCTCGCCTCCACCGGCGTCTTGGGCGTGCCGTAGAGGTTGCCGAACACCTCCGCGTGCTCGAGGAACTCGCCCGCACCGACCATCGCCTCGAACGCCTCGCGCGAGAGGAAGCGGTATTCTCGCCCGTCCAGCTCGCCCGGCCGGGGCGGCCGCGTGGTCGCGCTGATCGAGAAGTCGAACGCCGCGTCGTCCGCCAGCAGCCGCCGCGCCAGCGTCGACTTTCCCGCGCCGGAGGGCGAGGACAGGATGAACAGCACGCCCCTGCGGCGCCCGAGCCTCGCCTGCCCTCCGAGCGGCGCGGTCATTCCACGTTCTGCGCCTGCTCGCGCATCCGGTCGATCACCGTCTTCAGCTCCAGCCCGACCGCGGTCAGCGCGGTGAAATCCGACTTCGAGCACAGCGTGTTGGCCTCCCGGTTGAACTCCTGGACGAGAAAGTCGAGCCGTCGGCCCACCGGCCCCTCGGCGGCCAGCAGGTCGCGCGCCGCGGCGACGTGGGCGCGCAGCCGGTCCAGCTCCTCCGCCACGTCGCCCTTCACGGCCAGCAGCGCCAGCTCCTGCGCCAGCCGCTCCGGCGCCACCTCGGCCGGCGCGCCCGCGGCGCTCAGCGCCTCCAGACGCCGGCGCAGCATCGGCCCGGCCTCCGCCGCCCGCGCCTCGGCGGCCCGCGCCGCTCCGGCGATCAGCCGCTCCACCTCGTCGAGCTGCGCGGAAAGGATCGCCGCCAGCCGCGCGCCCTCCTCCCCGCGCGAGGCGACCAGCGCATCGAGCGCCAGTTCTCCGTCGGCGAGGATCTCGGCGTCCTGCGCCACGCGCTCGCCCGGCGAAGGCTCGGCCTCGCCGGCCGGCACGACGCCCGGCCGCGACAGCAGCGCCTCGGGCGAGACGGGGGCGAGCTCGAAGCCCGCCGCGCGCGCCGCCTCCGCCGCCTGCCGCACCAGCGCCAGCGCCGCCTCCAGCGCCTCGGGGTCGAGCCGCGCCGGCACGGCGCCCGCCGGGCGCGTGAGCCGCAGCGAGACGTTGAGCGAGCCGCGCGAGATCCGCGCCTTCACCGCCTCGCGGAACTTGGCCTCCACCGCGTCGCGCCCCTCGGGGCCGCGCCAGCGCAGGTCGAGCCCCCGCCCGTTCACCGATCTGAGCTCCCAGCGCCAGGCGAGGGCGCCGTCACGCCCTTCCCGCGCCGCGAAGCCGGTCATGCTCTGCATGGCGCGCGCCCTCCCGTCCCGGACCGCGCGGACCATAGCGGCGCCCCCCCGCCGGAGCAATCGAAGCGCCGTCGGCCCGCCGCCTCGGGCGGCGTTAACGAAGATTGACCGGGCGTTAAGACTGACATCGCGTCACAGTCATGTCGAAGTCCGTTAAATTCCGATTGATCGAGAGCGCCGGAGGCCCGCGGGGCCGCCGCGCCACACTGGAAGGGGCCGCCTTGAGATGCTACGCACTTACCGCAAATCCGAGCGCGTGATGGATCACCCCAAGACCCGCACCCTTTACGACTACTGGAACGAGCTGCGCGCCGGGCGGGACGCCCCCTCGCGCTCGGAGGTGGACCCGCGTCGCATCGCCGACACGCTCGAATCGATGTTCATCTTCGAGGCGCTCGCCCACGGCCAGCTGCGCTTCCGCCTCGCCGGCACCGCGCTCTGCGAAATGCTGGGCATGGAGGCGCGCGGCATGCTGGCCGAGGGCGTGATGACCGACGCGCACGCCCACGACATAACCGACCTCGCGCATCGCACCCTCTCCGGCCCCGGCGTCGGCGTGATGCGCGTGAGGGGCGAGGACGCCGCGGGCGAAAGCTGGACCGGCGAGATCCTGCTGCTGCCGCTGCGCTCCGAACTCGGCGATCTCGACCGGGTGCTCGGATGCGTGGCGATCGTCGGCGTCTCGCGCCGGCGCCGCCCCGCCGCGCCGATGCGCCTGCGCTGCCTCGGCTCTCGCCTTCTGCCGATCGAGACCGGCCCCGGCTCTCGCCGCTTCGACCCGCTCGGCGCCAAGGCCGGGCCGCCCCCCGCCGCCGGCTTCGCCGAGCCCTCGGCGAATTGGCAGGGCCCCAGGCGCCGCCGCACCGATCCTCCGGCCGAGACGCCGTCCGAGCCCGAAGGCCCGCGCCTCACCAAGATCGAGGGCAATCCGGACGCCCCGCGCGACCCCGAAAACGGCAAGCGCCCGAAGCTCCGCATCGTTCGGGACTGAGGCCGGGCTCGGCCCCGCGCGGGCTAGGCCGCCCGCGCGAGGAACGCGGCGAGATCGCCGTAGCCGGTGACCCGCCGCTCGTGCCGCAGGCCCAGCCGCGCCGCCGCCTCCCGCGCCAGGCGGTCCAGCTCGGGATCCTCCGTCTGCGCCAGATGCACCAGCGTCTCGTAATGGCCGAACAGCATGTCCCGCAGCTCCGGCGCCCGGTCGAGGCCCATCGGCCGCCAGACGAAGGCGTCGAACTGCCGCGCCAGGAAGTCCGTCAGGTAGAAGCAGCGCATCTCCGCGTCGCCCCGCGCCTCGAAGCGCTCGACCCCGTCGAAGAAGGCATAGCAATGCGGCCCGGGGATCATCTCGACGCCGAGCGCCGCGCAGCGCGCCGCCAGAAGGCCCCCGGTCCCGCAATCGGCGTAGGCGACGAACACCCGCGCCGCGCCGGCCGCCCGCGCCTCGGCCACCGCCGCCTCGACCGCGTCGGGAATGCGCTCCGGCCGCAGATGCAGGTCCGCCGGCAGGCAGGCGAGCTCGACATGATCGAGCCCGTCGGCCCGCAGCACCGCCAGGATCTCCCGCGCCAGCGCCCCGCAGGCGATCACCCGGACCCGCTCCGACATCGCCGGCTCCCTCGCCCGGCTCAGCCGACCGCGGCCATCTGGTTGTGCTTGCGCGCCGCGACCAGCGCCTTCGCCGTCTCCACCGCCACCGCGGCGTCCCGGCAATAGGCGTCCGCCCCGATCGCGCGGCCGAACTCCTCGTTCAGCGGCGCGCCCCCGACGAGCACGATGTGCCGGTCCCGCACGCCCCGCTCGACCATCGCGTCGATCACCACCTTCATGTAGGGCATCGTCGTGGTCAGCAGCGCGCTCATGCCGAGGATCTCGGCCTCCTCGCGCTCCAGCGCGTCCAGATAACTCTCGACGGCGTTGTTGATGCCGAGGTCGACGACCTCGAAGCCCGCCCCCTCCATCATCATCGAGACCAGGTTCTTGCCGATGTCGTGGATGTCGCCCTTCACCGTGCCGATCACCATCTTGCCCATCTTCGGCGCGTCGGTCTCGGCCAGCAGCGGGCGCAGGATCGCCATGCCGCCCTTCATCGAGTTCGCCGCCAGCAGCACCTCGGGCACGAAGAGGATGCCGTCGCGGAAATCCCGTCCGACGACCGTCATGCCGGCCACCAGCGCCCGGGTCAGCACGTCGTAGGGCGTCCAGCCCCGCTCCAGCAGGATGTTCACGCC
>Ga0102940_1001371_pt1 | contig 15607 bp, 10 predicted proteins | sample SalPonR2_C_D1_MG_FD_78215 | JGI IMG/M metagenome (GOLD analysis project Ga0102940, IMG submission 78215) | Salt pond soil microbial communities from South San Francisco under conditions of wetland restoration - Salt Pond MetaG R2_C_D1_MG | ecosystem: Environmental > Aquatic > Marine > Intertidal...
ATCATCATCCCGGCAGCGGACCTTTCCGAGCAGATATCCACCGCCGGCATGGAAGCCTCGGGCACCGGCAACATGAAACTGGCGATGAACGGCGCGCTGACCATCGGCACGCTGGACGGCGCGAATATCGAGATCCGGGACGCCGTGGGCGCCGACAATATCTTTTTCTTCGGGCTGACCGCAGAGGAGGTGGCGATCGAGCGCGCGCAAGGCTATTACCCGATCGAGCTCGTCCGCTCCAACGCCGAGCTGGCCGAGGCCCTCAGGCAGATTGGCGACGGCTTTTTCTCGCCGGGAGACCTGCGGCGTTTCAAGCCGATCGTGGACGCGGTGACGGGCGACAACGAGCACTTCCTGTGCCTCGCCGACTACGCCGACTACGTGGACACGCAAGAGCGCGTGGACGAGTTGTACCGGGACCGCGGGAGCTGGACGCGCAAGGCCATACTCAACACGCTCAGCATGGGACGCTTCTCCAGCGACCGCGCCGTTCGCGAATACGCGGAGCGGATCTGGGGGCTGGCGCCGATCGGGTAGGGCATGACTGCCCCGCAGACATCCAGCTCGCAGATGGCGCCCGGTTCGCCCGTGCGCCTGGGCGCGCACTGGACCGGCGAGGGCGTCAATTTTGCGCTGTTCTCGGCGCATGCGGAGGCCGTCGAACTCTGCCTGTTCGACGCGCAGGGGCGGCGCGAGCTGGCGCGCCTGCCATTGCCGGCGCGCACCGGCGACACCTGGCACGGTTTTCTTCCCGGCGCGGGACCCGGCCTGGTCTACGGTTACCGCGTCCATGGCCGCTACGCGCCACGCCAGGGACACCGCTTCAACAAGCACAAGCTCCTGCTGGACCCCTATGCGCGCGTGCTGGTGGGTGAATTGCGTTACGACAACACGATTTACGGCCACAAGCATGGCGGCCCGGAACCCTGGCGCCAGAGCATCAGCGACAGCGCCGGCAGCGTTCCCAAGGCGCGCGTCGTCGATTCCCGGGCTTTCGACTGGCGCGGCGACCGTCCGCCGGCGATTCCGCTGCACCGCTCGGTGATCTACGAGTGCCACGTGAAGGGCCTCACGCGGCTGCATCCCGAGGTCCCCGCGCATCTCCGCGGCACCTACCTGGGGCTGGCGCAACCGGCGGTAATCGACTACCTGTGCGGCCTGGGCGTGACCGCCGTGGAGCTGCTGCCGGTGCAGCAATTCATCAGCGAGCCGGCGCTGCAGGCCCGCGGGCTTAGAAACTACTGGGGCTATAACCCGCTGGCGATGTTCGCGCCGCACGCGGCCTATGCGCTGGCCGATCCGGTGCGCGAGTTTCGCGAGATGGTCCGCGCGTTGCACGACGCCGGCCTGGAGGTGATCCTCGACGTGGTGTTCAACCACACGGCGGAAGCCGGCGAGGACGGCCTCACACTGTCGATGCGCGGCATCGACAACTTCAGCTATTACCGCCTGGCCGAAGACGACCTGCGCCGCAACCTCAACTGGACCGGCTGCGGCAATACCCTGGACATGAGCCATCCCGCGGTGCTGCAGCTGGTGATCGATTGTCTGCGTCACTGGACCACCGAGTTCCACGTGGACGGTTTTCGTTTCGATCTCGCCACCACGCTGGGGCGCGAGGCCGAGGCGTTCAGCCCCGACAGCGGTTTTTTCCGCGCCCTGCGCGCCGATCCGGTGCTGTCGCGCGTGAAGCTTATCGCCGAGCCGTGGGACCTCGGACCGGGCGGTTACCAGCTGGGTGGATTTCCGCCGCCGTGGGCGGAGTGGAACGATCGCTACCGCGACGCCGCGCGCGGTTACTGGCGGGGCGACGCCGGAGGCGCGGCGCGACTGGCGGACCGGCTGGCGGGCTCCAGCGACGTCTTTGGCGACGGCCACCGCGGCCCCGTCCACAGCATCAACTACGTGGCGTGCCACGACGGTTTCACCCTCTATGACGCGCTCAGTCACGCCCGCAAGCACAACGAGGCCAATGGCGAGGATAATCGGGACGGCGACGACCATGCAGTCAGCTGGAATCACGGTGTCGAGGGCGAGACCGCCAATGCACAAGTACAACGCCTGCGGCATCGCCAGCAGCGCAACCTGCTGGCGACGCTGCTGCTCTCCCAGGGCGTGCCCATGATCCAGGCCGGCGACGAGTTCGGCCGCAGCCAGCGCGGCAACAACAACGCCTATTGCCAGGACAACGAAATGGCCTGGGTGGACTGGCGCCTGGCGCGCAGCAACGCGGAGCTGGTGGAGTTCGTGCGCCACCTGCTGCGCATCCGTGCAGCCAACGCGATTTTTCGCCGCCGGGACTTTCTCCAGGGCCTGCATCCGGGAGAGGGGCGCTTCAAGGACGTGGCCTGGCTTGGGCCTGACGGGCATGAACTGGCCCAAGACCAGTGGCATGATCCGTCCTTGAAAGCCTTCGCCATGCTGCTGGACGGCACCGCAGCCTCGTCCGCGCCCGAGGGCCCCGAGTCCAGCGACAATTTTCTCGTGCTGTTCAACCCGGGCCGGCACAAGGTCGAGTTCACGCTGCCGGCCCCGATCAGCAGCGCATACTGGGAAGTGACTCTGGACAGCAGCCAGGATGCGGGCGCCGTGCCGACCGGCAGTTATCGGCAGGGTCATCGTTATCACCTCGCCCGGCATGCCCTGGCATTGCTGGTGGATCGTGACTGAGTCGGCCGCCCCCCTCGAGCGCTTGCGCCGCGTGCGGGGGATTGCCCCCGGCTTTATCGATTACCGCGGCCGCGAGCACGCGCTCTCCGCAGAAGCACTGCGCGCATTGCTTGCGGCCATGGGTCACCGCGAAGAGGACGAACGCGCTCTCGAACGGGCCGCGGAGCGACTGGAATTGCGGGACTGGCAGCGGGTGCTGCCGCCGGTCGTCGTGCTGCGCGAGCGCGGCCGCGTGCCGTTCACGGTGCTTGCGCCGCTGCTGCCCCGCGTTTGCTGGGAAATCCGCAGCGAGCAGGGCGAATGCCTGCGCGGAGAGGCGGATCCCGCCACACTGCCGGTACTGGCGGAGCGCGGCATCGGCGAGCTCTGGCACGTGCGGCTGGGGCTGGAGTTGCCCGAGCTCGAGCCGGGCTACCACGACCTGCAACTCGAGAAAGCCGATGGCGCCGTGCTCGGGCATACCCGGCTGGTGGTCGCTCCCTCCCGGTGCTTCGAGCCGGAGTTCATTCGCCGCGGCGAACGCAGCTGGGGACCCGCGATCCAGCTTTACACGCTGCGCTCGGCGCGCAACTGGGGTATCGGCGATTTCACCGACCTGGCGGGCTTCGCCGAGGGCAGCGCCGTGCTGGGCGCGGACTTCGTCGGCTTGAACCCGCTGCACGCGCTGTTCCCTGCGGATCCGGCGCTTTGCGGGCCCTACAGCCCCTCCAGTCGCCATTTTCTTAACATCCTGTACATCGACCCGGAGGCCGTGGAGGATTTCGCGTCCTGCGTGGAGGCGCAGCGGCTGCTCGCGACGCCCGAGTTCCAGGCGCGCCTGGAGAGCTTGCGGGACTCGGCGGAGGTCGATTACCCGGGCGTGACGGCCTGCAAGCTGGAAGTCCTGCGGCTGTTGCACCACTCCTTCACCCGGCGCGCTGCCGCGCAACGGCGCGCTGCTTTCGAGACATTCCGGGCCGAGCAGGGTGAGGCTCTCGAGCGCTTTGCCGGCTTCCACGCCCTGCAGGCCCATTTCGCGGCTGCCGGCACGCTCGGCGGCTGGACCCGCTGGCCGGAGCCCTACCGGGCGCCCGGCGGGACGGCGGCCCTGTCGGTATTGGATGTGGAGACCGAGCTCGTGGAATTCCACTGCTGGCTGCAATGGATCGCCCGCCAACAGCTGGACAGGGTGGAAAGGCGAGCCCGGCGGGCGGGACTGCGACTCGGCCTTTACCGGGACCTTGCCGTCGGCCCGCATGCCGGCGGCGCGGAAACCTGGGGCGAGGAGGGGCTCTATGCGCTGGATGCCTCGGTCGGCGCGCCGCCGGACGCGCTCGCCCCGCAGGGCCAGGACTGGGGATTGCCGCCGATGGATCCCGATGCGCTCGCGGAACGGGCCTACGAGCCGTTCATCACGCTGCTGCGTTCGAACATGAGCCGGCACGGGGCACTGCGGATCGATCACGTCATGGCGCTTTTCCGGCAGTGGTGGGTGCCGCGAGGACGGGCGTCCAGCGGGGGCGGCTATGTGCACTACCCGCTGGAAGACCTGGCCGCAATCCTGGCGCTGGAGAGCCACCGGCAGCAATGCCTGGTCATCGGCGAGGACCTGGGCACCGTGCCGCCGGAAGTGCGCCGCGCGATGTCGGATTTTCGTATCTACAGCTACCGCGTGCTGTGGTTCGAGCGCGACGGCGCCGGCCGTTTCCTGCCGCCAGGCGCTTATCCCGAGGCCTCGCTGGCGACAGTCAGTACGCACGACCTGCCGCCACTGGCCGGCTACCTGCGCGGCACGGACCTCGAGTTGCGTGCGCGGCTCGCCGATGCCGGCGCGGATGCTGCAGTCGCGACGCAGGCCGGCGCCGAGCGAGCCGAGACGCAAAAGATGCTGCTGGAGACGCTGACCGAGGCCAGTTTGTGGCCGGTAGAGGGCGGGGCGCCGGCCCGCGAGGCCGCCGGGCGGGGGCCGGCCACGCTGGCGGAGGCCACGCAGCTCTACCTTGCCCGTGCGAAGGCCGCCCTGCTGACACTGCAGCCGGAGGACTGGCTCGGCATGGAAATGCCGGTGAATATGCCCGGGACGCACGCCGAGTATCCGAACTGGCGCCGCAAGCTGGTCATGGACTGGCCCGAACTGCTGGCATCGCCGGGAGTGCGGCGTCTCTCCGCCCTGGTGAATACCGCGCGGGCGACTGTCGTTTCGAGCATAAAGTAGTTTAATAACGCATCATAAGCCACTGTATGGGAAAGGAATCAAGCGAGCATGCCATGGAGGCGCTGAGCGCAGAGGACTGCCGCGAGGCGCTGGACGCCGGGGCGCTGGTGATCACCGCGACACGGCGCCTGGCGCGGGCAATGCAGGCTGACTATGCACGCGCGAGCGGCGCGGACAGCTGGGCGACGCCGGCCATACTCCCGTGGTCCGCCTGGGTGCAGTCGGCCTTCCGCGAGCTGCGCGATTTCGGCCACCTGGAAGAGCACCGTGCCTGCCTGTCCGACGGCCAGTCGGCTGCGCTGTGGGAGCAGCTGCTCGCGCAAGACGAGGTGACGCGCGCACTCCTGATGCCTTCCGCGGCGGTGGAGAGCTTTCGGGAGGCCTGGGCGCTGGCGCACGAATGGCGCCTGCCGTGGGCAGAGTTGCAGGCGCGCGGCGGCGAGGACTGCCGCAGCTTCCTGCGCATCGCGCGCGCCTACGAGCGCCGCCTGGCAGCGATGGATTGCCTGGACACGGCGCAATTGCCGGCCCTGCTGGCGCCATGCCTCGGGCAGCGAGACGGTCCGCCGGTCCTGCTCGCGGGTTTCGATACGCTCACGCCGGTGCAGCAGCAGATCATGGCGGCATTCGGCGAACGGGCCCGGCGGCTCGCACCGCCGCGACACGGCTCGGCGCCGCGCCTGATGGCTTTCGCGGATGAGCGCGCAGAGCTCGCCGCGGCGGCGACGTGGGCGCGCGACCGGCTGGAACAGGATCCCGCAGCCCGGCTGGCCATCGTCATCCCCGACCTGGGAGCGCAAGGCGCGCTCGTGGAGGGGCTGCTGGACGAGGCGCTCGCGCCACGGCGCATGCTGGCGGGCGCAAGCCTGCTGCCGCGGCCCTGGAACGTATCGCTGGGCGCACCGTTGCTGGACACGCCGGCGGTGGCCGCGGTCTTCCTGTCGCTCGGGCTGATCCGCCCTGGCCTGGAAACCCTCGAAGTGGGCCGCTTGCTGCGCTCGCCTTTCATCGCCGGCGCGGCATCGGAGGCTGGCGCAAGAGCCCGGCTGGACGCGTGGGCGCGCGAGCACGCCGGCGAACAAGTCGGTCGCAAGCAGCTGTTGCGCTGGCTCGCTGGGGCGGAGGGCGCCCCGGCCTGCCCGGTACTGGCCGCGGGAATCGAAGGATTCCTGGCCGAGACCGGCAGCGCGCCGCGCCGGCGCCGTCCCTCCGAGTGGGCGGCGGCCCTGGCCCGTGCCCTGAAGCGACTCGGGTGGCCAGGCGAGACCCCGCCAGACAGCGCGACCTGGCAGGCCGTGCAGGCCTGGGCCGGGCTGCTGGACGACCTGGCGGGGATCGATGCGGTCAGCGGCAGGATATCGCTCGGAGACGCGGTGGCGAGGCTGCGCCGGCTGGCGGCCGAACGCCGTTTCCAGCCGGAAACGCCGGCGCTGCCCGTCCAGGTGCTCGGCCTGCTCGAGACCGCCGGGCTCGAATTCGACGCGACCTGGGTGAGCGGGCTGCACGACGGGGTGATGCCGGCCGGGCTGCGACCGTGCCCCCTCCTGCCGGCCGCCATGCAACGCGAGCGGCGCATGCCGCGGGCCTGCCCGGACGCCGAACTGGCGCATGCGCGCCACACGGTGGAGCGGCTCGCGGCGAGCGCGCCGGAGGTCGTTTTCAGCTATCCGGAAGCGCGGGCGGACGAACCGCTGCGACCGAGTCCGGTGCTGTCCGGGTTTCCCGTGGAGGCCGCTCCCGTGCCCGCCCGGCAGGGCGTGGCCGCCATGATTTTCGAGGGGCGCCGGCTCGAAGCGCGGCGAGACGAGCAGGCGCCTCCGCTGGCGGGGGCGGTGCGCGGGGGCACGGGAGTGCTGAGCGCCCAGTCCAGTTGTCCTTTCCAGGCCTTTGCGGTTTACCGCTTGCATGCAGAGCCGCTGGAGACGCCGACTTCAGGTGTCGACCCGCGCACGCGCGGCGCACTGGTGCACCAGGTGCTGCATGCCTTGTGGGGCACACTCCGGGACCGCGACGGCCTGGCCGGGCTGGACGCCGCGAGCCGGCTGGCGCGCGTGGAGGAGGCCGTAAATGTCGCGGCGGCTGCCCTGTTGGCCTGGGTCCCTCGGGGGCTGGCGGCGATCGAGCGCGAAGAAACCGTGCGGCGCATATTGCAGCTGCTGGCGCTCGAACTCGAGCGCCCGGATTTTCGGGTGCTGCAAAGGGAACAGCGAGTCACCATCGAGCTCGGCCCGTTGAGCATTCGCGGCCAGGCCGACCGGGTCGATCAGCTGGCCGAGGGCGTCGCCGTCATCGATTACAAGACCGGCGCGGCGGACCCGGCGCGCTGGGAGGGCGAGCGGCCGGCCGACGCGCAAATGCCGGTTTACAGCCTGGCGTTCGGCGACGAACTGGTCGGCCTCGCCTATGCCTCGCTGAAACCGGGCGAAGTCGGCTTCTACGGCCGTGCCATGTCCGCCGAGGCGCTCGGCCCCCTGCGCAAAAAGTTTCGCGTCACCGGCAGCGAGGAGTGGCAGGCGATGCGCAAGTCCTGGCGGGAAGTGGTCGAGCGGCTGGCGCAATCCTTCTCGGCGGGGCATGCCGCGGTAGACCCCCTGCGGCCCCGCGTCACCGGCGGCAGCTGCACTTACTGTCACCTGGGCACCCTGTGCCGACGCGACGAGCTGCTGAGGGCGGGAGTCATCGGTGATGACTGAGCGACGACCGGCAGACCGGGCGGCGCGGGAAGCCGCGCTCGATCCCGGCCGCAGTTTCATCGTCCAGGCGCCCGCCGGGTCGGGCAAGACGGAATTGCTGACCCAGCGTTTCCTGCGGCTGCTCGCGGTGGTCGAACGGCCCGAGGAGATCGTTGCCATCACCTTCACGCGCAAGGCCGCCGGCGAGATGCGCGATCGCATCCTCGCGGCCCTGCGGATGGGCGCAACCGCCACGCCCCCCGGGGAGACGCACCGGCACGGCACATGGCTGCTGGCGCGGGCGGCGCGCGCACGGGACGAGGCGCTGGGCTGGGGTTTGCTGGAAAACCCGCGGCGCCTGCGCGTCGAGACCATCGACGCGCTCAACGCCTGGCTGGCCCGCCAGCTGCCGGTATCCTCGCGCCTCGGCGCCGCGCCCGTGATTGCCGAGGATCCGGAGCCCGTCTACCGCCGGGCGGCGCGCGAGGTCCTCAACGATGCCGGCAGCGACGCGCCGCACGGTCCGCATGCCGGGGCATTGCTGAGACATCTCGGTGGCCGTTTCACGAGCGCCGAGAGCCTGCTGGTTGCGATGCTGAAGGCACGGGATCACTGGCTGGGCAAGGTGGTCGGCCCCGGCGCCATGGCCCCGGCCGCGCTGCGCGACTCGCTGGACGCGGCCTTGCGCCATTTCGTCGAGGACGAGCTGGCCCGGGCGCGAGCGGCGCTGCCCGCGGAACTGCGTGAACCGATCGCGCAACTGGCCGCGCGGGCGGCGGCGCGTTGCCCGCAGATCGAGTGGCTGGCGCCGCTGGCCGGCTTGCAACAGTTCCCGGGAGCAAGCGGCGACTTGCTGGCCGAGTGGCGGGCGATCGGCCAGTTCCTGCTGACCGAAAAAGGCGAATGGCGCAAGCGGCTCGACAAGAACGGCGGCTTTCCGACCAGCGCCAGGGAAGACAAGGACGCGATGAAGGGGGTGCTGGAACAACTCGCCGCGCGCGGCGACCCGGCCAGGCTCCAGCCCGTGAAAAAATTGCCGGCGCCCGCTTACGACGAAGCGCGCTGGGAGATCCTGGCGCACCTGCTGGCGCTGCTGCCGGTCTGCGCCGCGATGCTGGAAGTGCAGTTTGCCGCCCGCGGCGAGAACGACTACACGGGCATCGCCCGCGCCGCGCTGGATGCGCTCGGCGAGCCGGAAGCGCCGACCGATCTCGCGCTGGCGCTGGATACTCGCATCAGCCACCTGCTGGTCGACGAGTTCCAGGACACCTCGCAAGCGCAGGTGGAGCTGCTGGAACGGCTCACGGCCGGCTGGACCCCGGGAGACGGCCGCAGCCTGTTCTGCGTGGGCGACCCCATGCAATCCATCTACCGTTTCAGGGAAGCTGACGTGGGCCGCTTTTTGCGCGCGCAGCAACACGGCATCGGCGACCTGCCGCTGGAACAGCTGCAGCTGCACGTGAACTTTCGCAGCCAGGCCGGGCTGGTGGACTGGGTGTCGACCGCCTTCCCGGGGATCTTCCCGCGCTCGCCGGATCTTTCGCTGGGCGCTGTCCCCTTCGCCGCCTCGGAGGCCTGGCATCCGGCTTCGGCGGAGCCGGCCGTCACCTGCACTGCGGTCCCCAGGGGAGACGCGCGCGCCGGCGGGGAGGCCGTTGCCACGCTGGTCCGGCAGATCCGGGAACGAGAGCCGGAATCCCGGATCGCCGTGCTGGTCCGCAGCCGCGTGCAACTGGCCGCCGTGACGCCGGCCCTCAAGGCCGCCGGCATCGCGTGCCGCGCGGTGGACATCGAGCCGCTCGCCGAGGTGCCCGCCATCCGGGATCTCGAGGCGCTGGCGCGGGCCCTTTGTCATCGCGCGGACCGCACCGCGTGGTTCGCCGTGCTGCGCGCGCCATGGTGCGGCCTCGACCTGGCGGACCTGCTGGTGCTGGCCGGCGGGGGCGATGCCGACCTCTGGACACGCATGCAGGACCCGGAGGTGGGCAAGGCAATGAGCACTGACGGCCGCCGGCGCGTGGAGCGGGTGATCGAGGCCCTGGAGCCGGCCCTGGAAGAACGCGGGCGCCGGCCGCTGCGGCGCGTAGTGGAGGGCGCCTGGTTGTCCCTGGGTGGGCCGGCCACGGTGCAAAAAGCCTCCGAGTTGCAGGATGCGCGCAGTTTCCTGGAATTCATCGAGCGCCGCGCGCGTCACGGCGACCTGGATGACCCGCCGGCCCTGCGCGAACTCCTGGGTGAACTGTACGCGGCCCCGGAGGCAGTCGCGGAAGACGCGGTGCAGCTGCTGACCATTCACAAGGCCAAGGGCCTGCAATTCGATCACGTGGTGCTGCCGGGTCTCGACAAGAGCAGCGGCCGGAACGAGAAAAAGCTGCTGCGCTGGCTGGAGCAGGTCCGCGCCGGCGGCAGCGAGCTGATCCTCGCGCCGGTGGAAGGGCTGGGAGAGCAGGCGGACCCTTTGCACGAGGCGCTGCGAGCGCTGGATACCCGCCGCGATGCGCTGGAACTGGACCGCCTGCTCTACGTCGCCGCGACCCGGGCGCGCCGCCAGCTGCACCTGGTCGCCGGGATCGGAAGCGATCACCCGGAGACCGGAGAGCCGCCGCGACCGCCGTCGGGGACCCTGCTGGAGCGCTTGTGGCCGGCGGTGGGAGACTGTTTCCTGGCGGCGCGCGCGGAACCGCCTCCGCCGGCCGAAACACAGGTCCCGCGGCCCGGCGCGCACGTCCGCAGGCTGGCTGAAGGCTGGTGCGCGCCGCGCCTGCCGGAGACCGTGCGCTGGCGGGGACAGGAGGAGAAGCCGCCGGCGCCCGGTCCGGCGGTGGAATACGACTGGTCGGGCCGGGAGGCCCGCGCGGTCGGCATCGCGGTCCACCGGCTGTTACAGGTGATCGCGCAGGAGGGCGCAGCTCGCTGGCCGCCGGCGCGCCTGGACGCCCGACGCAGCCTGCTGACGTCGCTGTTGCGTGAAGCCGGCCTGGGTCCCGCGGAACTGGACAGCGCGCTCGCCCGCTGCCGCGCGGCGCTGCAGGCCACCCTGGAAGATCCCCGGGGACAGTGGCTGCTGGATCCCGGCCACGCCCGGGGCGCCAGCGAGTTGCGCATCAGCGGCTGGCTGGACGGGCAACTGGTGAACGGGATCGTGGATCGCAGTTTCGTCGATGACGAAGGCGCCCTGTGGATCGTCGATTACAAGACCGGCCGACACGAGGGCGGGGCGCTGGAGGCCTTCCTCGATCGCGAACAGGCGCGTTACCGTCCGCAACTCGAGCGCTATGCGCGCCTGCTGGCGGGTCGCCACGCCGGCCCGACCTGGCTCGGGCTCTATTTCCCGCAGCATGCAGCCTGGCGGGCATGGCGCGCCTGACGGCGCCGCCCCGGCTCAGGGCTCGCTGGACATCTCCAGCCGCCGGCGACCGCCGCCGAGGTCCTCGCCCACGAAAGCCAGTCCCTCCACCAGTGCCGGCGGCGGATCCTCGCCCGGCGCGAGTTCCGCGCTGAAGCGCCACTGTCCCGCGGCGGGCAGCGCGACCTGTCCGTCCACGGCCAACGGCCCGCCGAGCGATCTGATCACGCCCGCCGGCGGGCCGGCTTGCTCGGGAAACAGGAACTCGAAGGGGCCCAGCGCAAGGATCACGCCCGGCAATTCCAGCTCGGCCACTGCCGCATCGCCGACGATGCGCGTCGGCCAGCCTTCTTCGATCTCCAGCGTCTCCAGCGAGATGCGTGCCTGGCCGGCCACGCCTTCGGGCACCAGCGCCCGGGGCAGCGTGCCAAGCTCCAGTGCCGCCTCCAGGTCGTCGATGCGCTGGCGATCCGCCAGCAGCGAGAATCCGGCCGTGGCGCGCGCAAAACCCCGCCCGCGGCGCAGGTCCAGGTCCCAGGCGGGCTGCAGGGCGAACAATCGGCCGACCCGCAGATCCCATGACAGGGCGCCCAGGCTGCGGCCCTGGTAAACCAGTTCCGCCGCGCGACCCTCCCAGATGCTGCCTTCCACGCCCCAGGCCTGCACGGCCGGCGGCGCAAACCAGGCCAGCGCAAGGCGCGCCGGAAAAGTCGCCGCGAGCCCGGCGAGCGCGGCGGCCACGCCCGCTATCACGAGCACGAGAGGACGACGGAACAGGTTCACGGGGTGTCCTTGCGGAACACCAGGCTGGCGTTGACGTGGCCGCTTTGGGCGGCGCGGTCGAAGCTGGCTGAATCGATGACCAGCCCGGAGCCGGCGTTGAGCGCCCCCAGCCAGCGCGCCAGGGCGTCGAAGGAGGCGTCGTCGAGCCGCACGCGAATGCCGTCGTCGCCGACTGGCTGGTTGCGCGTCAGGGCGGCGCCCAATCCTGCCCGCCGCGCGCTGCGGTCCACGATCGAGACCAGCGACTGGCCGGAGAAATCGGCGTCGGCGGCCGCCGGCCGCTCGCCGGCCGCCTGCAATTCGGCCGCCGCATTGCGCAGGAACAGGAGGGTGGCCCGCTTGTTCTCGATGCGGCTTTCCACGGCCGCCGAAGCCCCGTAGAGCGGGCTCAGCAGCAGGGCCCAGAGCAGGAAGATCGCGGCGAGGACGGCGCCGACCGAGACGAACAGCCGCTCGCGTGATTCAAGCCCGAGGAACCAGTCCTTCATGCCCCGTCTCCGCGCAGCTGAATGCGGCCTTCCACGCCTTCGTCGCGCTGGTCGGCCTGCTGGATCGTCGCGCTGAACTGGCCGTCGCGCCCCACCGCCTGGCGGATTCGCTCGAGCGCGTCGACGTCCGGGGCCAGCAGTCTGAGGTCGAGCACGCCGGCGCGATAGCTGAGGGCGTCCAGCCGGACGTCCCGGGCGGCCCCGAGCGAGCTGCCCGCGGTCTCCAGCGCCTGCAGAAAACTCTCGTTGGCGGCGTTGCCGGTGCCGCGCAAGGCCGCCAGTCGCCGCTCCACCTGGAAGCGCGGGTCTTCCATGCGGGCCCCGGGCAGGGCCTGCTGGAAGGCGGCCTCGATGGCGGCATCCAGCCGTTGTTCCTCCTGCTTGAGCTGCACCAGCGAGAGGGCCTCCTGTCCCACCAGCAAAAGGGCCAGCACGCCGAGCAGCGCGGCGGCTCCGCGCCACGGTTTCCAGAGCCGGTCGACCTGGGTACGGGGCGCGAAAGCACCCTGGCGCAGGTTGATCGGATCGCGCGTGACCACGCCGGCCGCCAGGTGCGGCAGCACGCCTTCGGGCAATACCCGGAGTTCGAGACTGGCGAGCTGCGGGCGCAGCGCTTCGAGCGCCTCGCCATGGAGGTTGCGCGCATCAGCCGTCAGGTAAACCGACAGGTGCCGTGGCTGTTCGTCGTCCCCGGGGAATTCCGGGCCGTATTTCAATGCCTCGTCGATGCTCGCGATTTCCAGCATGACCGGCACGCCGTCACCGCTGCGCGCCAGGCAGCGATGCGTATCCAGCAGCCAGTTCAGGTGGTTCGGAGCCGCGGGACAGCCCTCGGCCTCGGAGCAGACGACCTGCGGATCGATGCCCGCCTCTTGCAGCGCCGCGAGCCAGCCCTCGAACTGCTCGCGATCCACGGCGGCGGCAGGCACCCGGCCGTCCGCGCCCGGTCGTCCCGCGGCGAAGTGCAGGGCCTCGATGTCCTCGGCGATCTGCTCTTCGAGCGCGAAGGGCAGGGCGCGCAGAATCTTCGCGGTGCCCCGGACGGGAAGTTCCACGCGCGTCAAAAGCACGTCCACGGCAGGCAGCAGCACCACGGTGGCGCGGCCGCCCGCGGCGCCAGCGGCGTCGGCCAGCGGACCCGAAGCCTTCGGGCCGATACGCCGACCCTGCTCGTCGATGGCGACCCAGTCAGCCTGGCGATCGTCGGCGGAATCTATTCTGATGACCAGGGTTTCAGGCATAGCGTCGGGGGCGTCACTCGTCGGCGAAGCTGCGCAGGACGGTGCTCGGATTGCCGCCCGCATCGCGGTGGATGAGACTGTACATGGTGAACCGGCGGGTGCCAACATCGACGCGCACCGCCAGCCGGAACCAGGCGCTGGTCACTCCCAGCTGCTGGCCGGCCCCCGGCGGGATCATGGTGCCGAGCTGCTCGAGGGACTCCCACCCTTCCAGCGGCCGGTCCAGGAAAATCTGCTCGGCGGCCTGCGGGTCGAACTCGTCGGAAGTCGTCAGCAGGACTTCGGGCAGGGCCGAATTGATGTTCAGCGTGGTGCCGCGGGGCAGTGCGGTCACGAAGGTGCGCAGGCGCTCGTAAGCATCCCGCTCCAGTTCCGGGAAGACCAGCATGATCTCGGACACGCTGGTGACCGGGCGGTTGGCGGCGCGGAAAGGCGGCTGGCGCGAAAGATACTCGGCATCTTCGGCGCCGCCCGGGAAATTGGGCTCGAGATCACGGTCGATCCAGTCGGCCAGCCGGTCAGCGAGCCGCTCATCGATCTCCAGCGCCGTCAGCAAGCGCTTGAAGCCCTCGATGGCGGCCGGGTCGCTGGCGCCCTCGCTGTTCACCAGGTTGTTCAGGTTGAAGCGGCCGTTGAGGTCTTCGATTCGCCCCTGGATTTCGCCGCCCTCGATCGGCAAGGGCGTGATGCGGGTGGCCCACGGCTCGCCGGGATGATCGACCTGGTTGTCGTCGGCGTCGTCGCGCAGGATCTTTTTTGCCCAGGCCTCGGCGCCCAGGCTGTACATCAGGCCCTGGTCGACCGCGATACGCCCCAGCGCGCGCCGCTGGTCGAGGAACAGGTCCCAGGTGAGCGAGGCCGCGATCGCGGTCGCCAGTGCGACGACCAGGATCGCGGTGATCAGCGCCGCGCCGCGTTGCTGGGCCCGCGCAGCCATCTCAGTTGGCCACCTCGATTACCCGCCGGATCTCGCCCCAGTCCTCGAGCTCGAGGGTGAACTCGATGCCGGCCGGCAGTTCCGCCGTAGCGCTCTGCCCCTGGTCGGGCGGCCATTCCTCGCTCCAGCCGCGCGGGCTGAAAAAGCGCAGGCGAAAATCCACCACCTCGCCCAGGATTTCGCGTTCCACCGGCTCCTCGGCCAGGGTCTGGTCAGGCACGAACCAGTGCAGTCTCAGCAGGCGGTCCCCGTCCAGCTCGTAGGCCAGCCGCTGTACCGCGGCCCGCGGCTGCCCCAGCGGGTTGCTCCAGCCGCCGCGGGTGAGTTCCAGTGCATAGATGGCGCGGGGATCCGCCAAAAGAGCGCTCCGGTAGCCGTCGCCCAACGCTTCCCGCACCGGCCGGGGATTGAGCTGTTGCAGGTCGCGCGTGAGCTGCTGCACGGCGAACTGGATTTCGCGGAAGCGGTCCGCGTTCTCCCGCGCGATCACCTGCTGCGCCATCACCGCCTGCAGGCCGCCGTAGGCCATCACGCCGACCACCGCGAAAATCGTCACGGCGATGAGCAGTTCGATCAGGGTGAAACCGCGCTCGGAATTCATTCGCGTCTCGCCGGTCATTCCGGGTCCTCGTCGGGACGCCCGGGCGCCTCTGCGGGTTGCTCGTCACCAGGCGGCTCTTCCGAGTCGGTGTTCTCGCCCTCCGCCTCGTCTTCGTCGCCGGGCGCATCCGCGCCGCCGCCCCACCAGTCGATCCGGGCGCCAGGACCGCTGCTGCGCGTGATAAAGCCGGTCATGATGGTCACGGGGTCCTCGGGGAAGCCCTCGTAAGCGACGGACATGTCGATGCGGCGCAGGTCCTCCACCCCGGTCTCGGAGATTTCGGCCTCCCAGCGCCAGTCGCGTCCGGCGAAGCGGGTGTCGCCGTCGAAACGGCCGATCTCCGGGAAGTCGCCGGCAATGCGAATCCCCGTGATCTCGTTCATCGCGATCCAGTCGGCGAGGGCGCGTTCGCGCATGGTGGAAGTGGAATGGGCCATCTGGATGATGGCGTTGAAGACCGCGATCAGCCCGATCGAGACGATGGCGAGGGCCACCATGACCTCAACCAGGGTGAAACCGGTCGCGCGCCGGGAGCTCACGGCACCGATTCCGGAGAGATGAGTTCGAGTTCGCCGCGCATGTTGCCGCGCTGCACCCACGCGTCCGTCACGCGCTCGGCGACCAGGAAGAGTTCGAAGGGCGTGAACTCGCCGCTGGAGAACACCGCCACGTGCG
>Ga0102940_1001373_pt1 | contig 15589 bp, 19 predicted proteins | sample SalPonR2_C_D1_MG_FD_78215 | JGI IMG/M metagenome (GOLD analysis project Ga0102940, IMG submission 78215) | Salt pond soil microbial communities from South San Francisco under conditions of wetland restoration - Salt Pond MetaG R2_C_D1_MG | ecosystem: Environmental > Aquatic > Marine > Intertidal...
ATCGTGGTCGGTACATTGTTGGAGGTCGGGGCCGGGCGGCGCCCGGTCGACACCTTCCGCGAGGTTCTGGCCGCGCGCGACCGGCGGACGGCCGGAGGCACCGCACCCCCGCACGGGCTCTGTCTGGAGCGCGTGGACTACGACGAGCCGCCGCCGGCGGCCACCGAAGGTTGAGAGGCATGCAACGCGCCGGGAGAAACCCCATGCAGATCCTTCTGGAGACGGCCAACGCCGGAGAAGTGCGCGAGGCGCTCGCCTGGCGGGTGATCGACGGCGTGATGACCGATCCCGGTCTGATGGCGAGCGAAGGGGCCGAGAAGTCCGACCTGGTGCTCGAACTGCTGGAGCTGGTACCGGGACCCGTGATGGTCGAGGTCACCGCGGGCGACACGGCGGCCATGATCGAAGAGGGCCGCGGCCTGGCCTCGCTCGGCGACCGCGTGATCGTGCGGGTGCCGGCGATCGCGGCCGGGATCCCCGCCATCGCCGCGCTGGCCGACGAGCGCATTCCCGTCGACGCGTCGTTGTGCTTCTCGGTGAGCCAGGCCCTGCTCGCGGCCAAGGCGGGCGCCCGCTTCCTCTCGCCGCCGGTGGGCGCGGTCGACGAGGCCGGCGGCGACGGCCTCACGCTGGTCAGCTCCATGCTCACCATGCTCGACCAGTTCGACTTCAAGACGGCCGTGGTGGTGGCCGCGCTCGAACATCCGGGTCACGTGTCGGAGTCCGCGCGCATGGGAGCCGACGGGGCCGCCGTCTCGCTCGACCTGTTGCGGCGATTGGTGGAGCATCCACTCACCGACGCGCACCGACGCGACCACCTCGAGCGTTGGCGCCGGGCCCAGCACTGAGGTCCGGGCGGCCACGACGGGAGGACGCATGAACTCGCAGTCGAAGACGATGCCGTGGTTGGTGGGCGCCCTCATGGGACTGGCCCTGGGTCTGGTGGTGCTGCTGATCCTGGTGATCCTGCGGCAGGACGTGACGCCGCCGCCGCCCGAGGGACCGGTCGTCGAGCAGGTCGAGGTCGAGCCTCCCGCGGACGTCCGGGTGGTCGAGGCGACAGCGGTCGAAGCCGACGAGAGCATCGACGACACCATCCATCGCGAGCGCTCGAACGCGATCGTCCAGGCCACCCAGCGCGTGAGCGAGGTCGTGGTCAGCATCAACACCCTGCGTGCCGAGTCGCCGCCGACGCGTGGGAGCGAGTTGCTGTACTACCTCCGCCACGGCCCACGGCGGGTGGTCGGCCTGGGCAGCGGGATCCTGGTCGATCACCGCGGCTACGTGCTCACCGCCTATCACGTGGTGGCGGGCAGCGAGCGCCTGAACGTCACCCTGAGCACCGGCGACACCTTCGCCGCGTCGGTGATCGGCATCAGCCCCGAGTACGACCTGGCCATGGTCCGGATCCAGGGCGAGGTCAGCGGACTGCCGACGTCCACCTTCGGCGACAGCGATACCCTGCGCAACGGCGAGTGGGTCATCGCGATCGGCTCGCCCTTCGGTCATCTGATCAGCGACAACAACCCCACCGTGACCGTCGGCGTGGTCAGCGCCGTGCACCGCGACGTGCGCGTGGGAGCGGAGGGACGCACGGTCTTCGACATGATCCAGACCGACGCCGCGATCAATCCCGGCAACAGCGGCGGCCCGCTGGTGAACGCCCACGGCGAGGTGGTCGGCATCAACACGGCCGTGATCTCGGACGCGTCGGGCAAGTCCACCGGACTGGGCTTCGCCGTTCCGATCAACCGCGCGCGCTGGGTCATGGAGGAGCTGCGCGAGTACGGCCGGGTGCGGCCGCACACCATGGGCATCAACGGCTACCTGATCACCGACCATGCGCGCGAGCAGATGCTGTTGAACGACCGTGTGCCCGACGGCTGGCTGGTCGAGAGCATCGTGCAGGGATCGCCGGGAGCGGAGACGGGCATCATGCCGCGCGACGTGATCACCCACGTCGACGGCACACCGCTCACCGACGCCAGCGACCATGCGCGGCTGTTCTACGAGGCCCGTGTGGGGCAGACGGTCGAACTGCGGGTGTGGCGCGACGGAGAGACCTTCGACGTCGACGTCACGCTGGCCGAACGGACCGGTTCTTGAAAGGTCCGCGGCCGGGTGCGTCCTCGTCGTCGTTCCGGAGGAGTCGTCGCATGCGCATCGTTCTTCTGATGGTCTCGATCGCCCTGTTCGCGGGTTGTTCTTCCGGACCGCGGTTGCAGCTCGATCCGTCGCGGGCCGAGTTCCCCTTCGGCGGCTCGATCCGGGTCGACGGCGGGATCGGCGCCGAGGAGTGGGCACAGGCCCGTCGCATTCCCGTGGATCTGCCGAGCGGGCGTCGTGTCGAGATCCTGCTGCAACGCGATCGCCGGCACTTCCAGTTCGCCTTCGTGGGTCTCGACGAGCCGGCGCCGGGCGAGGTCCGGCCCGAGATCCTGCTCGACCTCTGGGCGAACGGGTCGAGTACCTGGGACCAGAACGACTGGTGGATCCGCATCGGCCAGGAGGACTGCTGGGCCCGCGGCGGATGGGGCGAGGGCGACTGCCGGCGCGTGCAGCCCGGCCTGGAGGCCAACAACTTCCCATTGGTGGGCGACCAGGCCGTCGAGGTCCGCGTGGAGTTCCAGGCGATCGGTTTCGAGGAGACCTACGACGACGAGATCGGCCTGGCCTTCCGCTTCGTCGACGGGAACGGGCTCGAGGTCGCGCAGTGGCCGCTGCGGGCCGAGGTCGACGACCCGTCCACCTGGGCACCGATCTCGTTGAACCACTAGCGGTTACGCTTTCTCCCGTGCCGATCCGGGATCACGCTTTCCCGTCTGGTCGTCGCGGCGCGGGCCCTCTACCGTCACGGGATCGCATCGTATCCCACTCGACGGGAGGTCCCGCCGTGATTCGTGCCCTGATGATCTGCCTGCTCTGCGTGAGCGCCGCGGCCGTGGCCGGCGACGCCGTGACCACCTACGGCGAAGAGCTGAGCGAAACCGAGATCGTGCCCATCTCCGCGCTCTACGAGTCGCCCGACGACTACTTCGGCAAGACGGTCAAGGTCGAGGGTCGCGTGGTCGGCGTCTGCGCCAAGCGTGGCTGCTGGATCGAACTGGCCGGCGACGAGGAGTTCCAGTCGATGCGGATCAAGGTCACCGACGGCGTGATCGTCTTCCCCGTCGAGTGCAAGGGCCAGGTCGCCGTGGCCGAGGGCGTGTTCACGAAGATCGACATTCCCGCCGCGGCCGATCCCAACCACAAGTGCGACGGCGAGCACGGGGAGGGCGAGGAGGCCCACTCCTCGTGCCAGCCGAAGACGGCCTTCCAGATCATGGGCACCGGCGCGGAGATGCGCCCGGCCCAGGCCGACGCCCGCTGATCCCCCCGCAGGGTCTTGGGCAAGGAGAAGCGCCGCTCCTGGCGCACCTGGAACAACCGGCTCCACCGCGACGTCGGTTACGTGGCGGTGGGGCTCACGGTGATCTACGCGATCAGCGGCATCGCCGTGAACCACATCGAGGACTGGAATCCGAACTACTCGTTCGAGATCGAGGAGCGGCGCTTCGCCGCCTTCGAGCCCACCGATCGTGACCAGACGGTCTCGACCCTCGTCGACGTCCTCGACCTGCCGGAACCGATCGACGCCTTCCGCCGCACGCCCGCGGACGTCGAGCTCTTCTACGAGGGCTGGTCGGTGCAGGCGAACGTGCGCGAGGGGCAGGCGACGATCGAGCGCCCCGTGGCGCGGCCGATCCTCTTCGAGTTCAACGAACTGCACCTGAACCGCGTGAAGGGCGCGTGGACCTGGATCGCCGACGCCTACGCCGTCGCCCTGCTGTTCATGGCCACCAGCGGCATGTTCGTGCTGCGCGGCCGCACCGGCCTCGCCGGTCGGGGGAAGTGGCTGGTGGGGGTGGGGATCCTGATCCCGGTGGTGGCGTTGGTGATGGCTGGGGCCATGTAGCAGGGCGCCGACCGTCCTCCCGTTCGTCCTTCACCCGCTGCGGCTCCCGGACGAGGGGCATCCCCGCGATCGCACTTTCCCTGACGAGTTGCGCAACCCGTTTCTGCGGCTTGTATTGCTGGGCACGTCCCGACCTCGTCGCAGGCCCAGTCCGGGGTCGTCAGCGCCGGTTTCGAGATCGGGACGTCCGGTTCGTCCTATGCCTCCTTCGGCGGGACGAGCTTCATCAAGGCCCGCGGACAGACCTTCACCGCCACGGTGAGCGGCCAGCTGATGTCGGTGGCGCTGCGCACCGGGCTGAGCCAGGCGTCGGACAGCACCGTGCGGATCAGCGTGCACTCGCTCGACGAGAGCGGCCTGCCCGAGCAACCACCGCTGGGATCGGCGGACTTCTCGGCCGACCTGCTTCCGATCGAGCCGGTCGAGGACGTCGTGGTCTTCGACATGCAGCCCACCACGGCCCAGCTGACCGCCGGCGTCGAGTACGCGATCACCATGGTGATCGATCCGATCGATCCCGCGCCGGCGCCGTTCTACCTGAACGGTCGGGGCACGAACTCGCCGGACTACGAGGGCGGCGCCGGCCTTCAGACCTTCGACGGAGTGGACTGGGAGCTTCGACCGAACGGCGACCACCACTTCGAGGTGCGCGTCGACGACACGGTGAGCCACGGACACCAGAGCTTCGGACGGACGAAGGCGGAGTTCTGATCCGGGCGCTCCGTGTCGCCGGGCAGGGGAGGCTCGCCGGCCCGGACGACGAAGCGCACGGCGACGAACGAGGCCCCGCCAGCCGGCGGGGCCTCGTGTGCACGTGGCGATGCGTGACGCGCCGGGTCAGCGGTAGAGGCTCTTCACTGCGCTGAAGCTCGAGGCCTCGTTGTCCACCACCTCGAAGGCGAATCCGAAGGTCAGCGCTTGCCGCGAGCCGCTGTTCGCGTTGTTGGAGATCTGGCTCAACGTGCTGACCGGACCGGAGAACCGCAGGATCCCGTCGTGGAAGCTGTTCGTGGGTAGCTGCAGTTCGTTGCCCGACACGGTCGCGGCGCCCAGGCCGGCCACGATGGTGAACGGCTGATCGAACTCGTACCGGAACGTCGGCGGAGCACCCGGATTCGGGCCACGCCAGAACTTGCAGTACAGCAGGAGGTCGGTCACCGGCGAGCTGAACGTCGCGGTCCAGTTCTGGTCGAAGCTGTAGTCCACGCCTTCCTGATCTGCCAGGAGGGGGAACGGATCGTACTCCGGACCGCTGAGGTCGAAGGCGTCGATGAAGGGGTCGCTACCCGCGACGCCGATGTTGGTGACTTCGACGGTGGTCCCGTCCAGGTTGCCCTGGGCCGTGGTGGCGGTGACGCTCTGCCAGTCGGTGCCCACGACGATCGCCTGGGCGAGCGCCGTTCCCGGAAGGAGCATCGCGAGGAACAGGGCCATGGTCGTACGAAGCAGCATGATGCCATCCTTTGCATGACGATGTGAACGTCGGGCGCAGTGTCGCGAACTCAGAATGATTCTTGCAAATCGTTCCGATCGGGGCAATCGCCGGATTTGCGCCCGCGTTGGCGGATGGATGTGCTGCGAGCGGGGGGTGTTGCCGCAGCGGAGTCCCGGACCGCTCACGGGTCGCGTCATCGACCGTTCGGATCCAGGTGCCCGAAACGACTCCGAACCCGACGGAGCCAGTCGCCGACGGTCTCCACGAAGACCGGCAACACGGTCATGCCGCCCACCGCCGCGTAGAGCGCCAGCACCGGCATGCCGAGTCCTCCGTGTTCCTCGAGCAGCTCCGCCGGATCGAGGAAGGACTCCGACGAGACGGCGGCCGGTCCGAACGCACTCTCCGCCACGACGCCCGTCCAGCCGAGTTCGTCGCGGATCTCGGGAAGGGCGTCGAGCCGCCGGGGCGCACGGCCGGATGCTCGCGGAGCATCGCCAGGGCATCGGTCACGATCGCTGCGCGCTGCGCCAGGAGCCGGCTGCGACCGAGCACGCCGGTGGACGATCCCGACCCCGGCTTGTCGTAGAGGACGACGGCGAAGCCGGCGTCCAGGAAGGAATGCAGGATCCGCGAGCGTTCGATGTGGCGGGTGCGGTCGGTGGGACCGCTGCCCCAGACGTAGACGATGGTCGGGTGGGGCCCGGAACCGGGGGGAGTCAGGAGGTCGCCGACGAGCGTGAAGTCTCCACTCTCGAAGCGGATCTTCTCGGTCGCGGTCGGCGGCGAGGCGTGCGCGGGGTCCTGTGCGTGTGATGCCCTGACGAGGACCGACACGATGACCGTGAGGATACGCATGGGGGCTCCCGAGCAGTGGCTTCCGGAACGACGGGTCGAAGGACGCCGGCACTACGGCGGCTCGACGGAGTGCGTTTCGGGCTTCCGGGGCGTGAGCCCTCGGAAGGTCGTGCGCGGGAAGAGCGGCGTGATGCTGTGTGATCGTCGGCCGGGATCCGACGCGCAGGCCGTGCAATGGCGACGTGTGGGATTGACATCGTCCTCCACGGAAGGCTTTCAGTGCACCTACCCGGACACCCTGGCCCACCTCACCCCGCGCGCCAACGTGCGGAGGGAAGTTGGCGGCGGAACTGCCGCGTGGGTCGGGAGGCGTCAGCAGACGACCCGCTCCGAACTCGAGAGCGAAGCCGGTTCCAGAGATCGCGGAACCCACGACGCTCCGCATGATCGGTCACGAAGTCGAGGTCGATCTGATCGCCGAGTGATCGCAACATGCTCCGAATGTCACTCTCGTGGCGCTCGCCACCCCCATCGACCCGCCGGGCCAACTTGCGGACGACGACGTACTCCGGCGGCGCGAGCCACGTCGAGAGTGAAGGAGCCAGAACGATGCGTCAGCGGTGCTCCATGGCCCAGACATGGAGAGGATCGCTGCCGAGCACGTACACTCCGGCACCGACTCCCGTCTCGTGGTGCAGCAGGTTGAAGTGACCGCCCCGTTGGTGGCCGAGCTTCTCGCGCAGTGTCGTCTCGGGCGGTACGTAGAACTCCGCGGCGGGGAACACGCGACCGAGGTCCCCGGAGCACGTCGGGCCTCGGGGGTGAGATCGCGCGGGCTCATGGCGAATTCCGGGGATTCGAATGCTTTCGAGAGGCTCCACGAGATGCTGACGATTCGTCCACGGGCTGGGTTCTCTGCACGGATCCGCGTCTCCGATCCGGGCTCGAACGCCTCCCCTTGCGCCAGAAAGTAACCCGTACTACTCTTTCTTGTGTAGCCTAGGTTACATTTCAGCGAACGAGGAGGTCTCCATGGAACCCAGAAGTGTTGATGTCCTGGACAGGTCGAGGCGCCGGATGCTGTTGGGGTTCGCGATCGCCTTCATGGTCTGGCAGGTCCCTACCGTGCTCGACGAAGTCCTCACCGGCCGGATACCGAACCAATACGGAACATACCTGACGATCCTTGCAGCGGCAGCCGGGGTCGTCTGGCTCGTGTTCGCGATCAGCTACCTCCGGACTGCACGCGCGATCGCGCGGGATCCGAACGCGGCCGCGGCGCTCGACGACGAGCGGCTGCGAGACAACCGCAGTCGAAGCTATGCAGTCGGCTTCTGGACACTCGGAGGGCTTCTGATCATGACACGACTGCTCTCCATGGTCTGGGACGTGTCAGTGTCTGCGGTGTCGCAAGTCGGGCTCATGTTGGCCGTTGTTGTACCGATCGTGACGTTCCTGCTCCTCGAGCGGGAGTAGACCGATGCCGGATGCCTTCCCGCTGCGTAACCGCTTGAAGGCACTGCGCGCCGAAAAAAACTGGACTCAGGCTGACCTTGCAGAACAGGTCGGTGTCACCCGAAAAACCATCAACACGGTCGAAAGGGGAGTCTTCACTCCCTCGACGTTGCTTGCGCTCAAGCTGGCGCACGCCTTCGAGACAACGGTGGAGGAGATTTTCTGGATCGACGAGGAGCGTTCGACATGAAGTCTATTCGCACCCGGCCACGCGCGGCCGCTCTGCACTGCTTCTACTTCGGAGCGCTGGTGATCGCCAGCGCCACCCTTCCGGTCGGTGCACTGGCCCAGATGCCGGAGTCTTCCGTCGTGGAAGAGGGAATGATCGTCGACGTAGCCCAACGCGGCATCCAGCTGAGCGGCACGCTGACGCTGCCGACAACGGGGCCGGGTCCCTTCCCGACCGCGTTGCTCATCACGGGCAGCGGACCGCAGGATCGCGACGAGACCGTAGCTGGCATGAAACCGTTCCGACTGCTCGCGCAATTGCTCGCTGCGTCCGGCATCGCGACGCTACGGCTGGACGATCCTGGCGTGGGAGACTCGACGGGTGACCCCATGGAGTCGACGATCGCGAATAGGGTGATCGACATGCAGGCGTCCCTGCGCGAGCTCGGCGGCCACTCCGCGGTCGATGCATCGCGCATCGGTGTGATCGGGCATTCGGAGGGCGCGCTCGTGGGCGCGGTCCTCGGCAGCGATCCTTCGGCGGTGTCCTTCGTGGTGATGCTCGCCGGTCCGGCCATCCCGATCGCCGAATTGATCGAGGACCAGGCTGCGGGAATCCTTCGGATGGATGGTGCGGGGGAGGAGCAGATCGCGAGCCAGCGCCGGATCCAGCGGATGACGTACGAAGCCGTGCGAACCGGAGAGGGGTGGACGGAAGTGAGCATGGCGGTTGAACAGCAAGTACGAGCGGCAGTCGAAGCGCTTGCACCCGAACAGCGCGCCGGGATCTCCGACGTCGAGGCTTTCGTGGCGACGCAGGTCACGCAACAGCTCTCCGCTGCGCAGACGGCGTGGTACCGGTCGCTCCTGGTGTACGAGCCGGAGCCGGACATCTCCGAGATCGAGGCTCCGGTTCTTGCGCTATACGGCGGCAAGGACGTCCAAGTGCCGCCGGACCGGAATGCGTCCGTGATGGAGCGTATATTGTCGGATGCCGGGCACGCGGATTTTCGGGTCATGACGCTCCCGGACGCCAACCATCTCTTCCAGTTTGCGGAAACCGGGCATCCGGTAGAGTACGCGACGCTCGAGCCAGCCTTCCTGCCAGCCCTGGCCGAAGAACTCGTGCCCTGGCTGCAGGGCCGCGTGAGGTGACCCCAGCGATGGATTCACTCGTGTTTGCAGCGGACCAGCTTCGCACGTCGCTGGAGCGGAAACTGCTACGAAATCAGGGCAACGGTCCGATTGCGGATAAGTGAATCAGTCCCCACCAACCGCCCCGGCCGGCCGTGACGGCGCTGGATCCACGCATGTCGACGCTCCCCGACGAAGCCCCGGGTCTCCCGCACACCGCCGCCGAGGACGGTCGGGAGCTCCCCGGGCTCGCGGTTCGACTTCCGCGGCGGAAGCGGCCGGACTTCCAGCCGCGGAAGTGGGAAGGCTTCCGGCGCGGAACATCCCCAGACATCCCCAGGTGTCACCCGACCGGCGTGCACACCGCTCGCGACGCGTCGGCCCGTGCTCATGTCACGCGCGCCGTCCCGGATCTGGATCATCCCCCCCGCAACTGTCGCAGCACGCGCTGCATGTTCTCGTGCAGCGGCTTCAGCGCAGGATCGGGCTCCGATTCGTAGAGCTCGATCGCCTTCTCGATGGCGGCGATTCCCTCCGTACCCCGACCCCCTGACGCCAGAGCCACGCCGCGTAGGAAGTGCGCCACCGGTGACGAGGGGTGGTGCTCTACGTAGAGCGCCCCGGCCCGGGCCGCTCCTGCCACGTCCCGCGAATTCAGCAGGCCTTGAGTCGCCTGCTGGAACGCGCCCTCGCTGTAACGCACGGGATACCCGAACTCCTGATCGAGTTCGGTGAGGTGTCGGGCGAGAGCGTCCGCACCGCCGCCGGACAGGACCGCATCGGGAAGCGGCCACCGGTCGTGGAAGAACCAGACCAGACCGTCGTGCAGGCCCACCAGTCGTGTCGACATGTGGCGGGCGCCGGCCTCGCGGGTCGTGCGGAACGTCAGACCTTCGGTCTCCACGCCTTCCAGAGCCGCGCCCAGCGTCTGGAAGCCGGCCGCCAGTTCGGGCTCGTCTCCCAGGTTGGCGAAGTAGAACACGCCCTGGGAGTCGGTTCGGCGCAACCCTTTCTCGAGCTCCGCCACGACGGGCGCGGCGGTCGCTTCGTCGAGGTAGGGGCTCTGGGCCAGGTAGGCGCGGAAGAGAGCGGGCCGTCGGCTCAGCGCGTGGGTCACGAGCACGCCGCCGTAGGAGTGACCGGAGATCAAGCGAAGCGGCGCGGCCGCGTAGTGCTTTTCGACGAAGGGCAGGAGCTCGTCCTGCAGGAAGTCGAGGAACTGATCGGCGCCGGGCGAGCCCTCCTGGTTGCTCGGAAGGTAGTCGCGGGCGCGGGTGGCTCCGGCGTGGACACCCACCACGATCATTTCGGGGGCCATCATGCTCTCGGAGAGGAAGTCGGCCACCGCGACGGCGTGGTCGAGATTCGATTCCCCGTCGAGTACGTACAGAACCGGATGGTCGTGGGTCGTGTCGTCCTCGTAGGACGACGGAAGGTCGACGGTGATGGCTCGTTCCTGCTCGGGGTCACCGGAGCGGATCACGTGCTGGATCCGGCCGTCGTCGGACGCGAGAACCGGGTTCGCCAAGAGAAGGCCGGCCAGCCCGGCCGCCAGGATGCCTGGGGTCTTCATGGTGTTCTGCTTTCGTGGGCGTGGGGAATCAGTCCTCGATCGAGAAGAGTTCCTCGACCGTGGTGTCGAACTCGCGTGCGATGAGGAGCGCGATGATGGTGGAGGGAACGAAGCGCCCGACCTCGATCGTACTGATCGTCTTCCGGGAGACGCCGATCCGTCGGGCCAGGTCGGTCTGACTCCACCGCTTCTCGGCCCGGAAGACGCGGATGCGGTTGTGGAGCTGGACCTCACGCATCGTCGTCTTCCGGGAAGCCGTCCTCGTCCGTCGAGCGGTTGAGGACGAAGAAGACGACGCCCTGGACCAGCAGCATCACGGCGAGCACGGTCTGCAGGAAGAACTCGGTGGGCAGGCTGGAGTCGTCCACGAAGACCTTGAGGAAGGCGAGCACGAGGAAGGTCGCGGTCCAGGAAGCCACGTGGGCTCGGGTCACGGTGCCGGCCACGAAACCGTCCCCCGTGAGGTAGGGAGCCGAGCGCCCCTGGAGCATGCGTGCCTTCCACGTCATGGCCCAGAGGATGAGCAGGACGCCGATCACGGTGGCGCCGACCTCGAGCCATCGGAGCGGTTCGGCCAGGTCCAGGAGATGTCCGGCCGCGCCGGCCGCGTAACCCAGGCCGATGGCCAGGAATGCCGCCGAGATCAGCGAGCGGTGCCGGTCGCCGATTTCGGCCGGGGTGGGAAGTGCACGGGTGTTCAAGGGGCCTCCTTCGAGGGCCGGGGGAGGGCCACGGACCGACCACGGCCACGAACCTTCGGGTATCGTTCTGATACCTTCAAGTATCATTATAGCACCGGAAGGTGGCGTGTCAAGGGACCGCGCGAGGCGCAGGGCGTCGGCCCCGGACGGATGGAACCCGGCGTCGGCGACGAGTGCGGGGACGTGCGCTTCCGACTCCGCGCCTGGAGCCACAGACGACCCGGCGAGATCGGCATCGTCTTCTACGACGTGTCCGATGCTCCATTCGCCCTGGTGTCGGGTGAACCTTCCGACTTCACGGCGTCCGTGCTGCCGGGTCGGGAAGACGCACTGGTCCTGAGCGCTGCCGCGGACCAGACCGGTTCCGTTGCCACCTTCCCGGCGCAGCTCGCGGGCGAACGCGCCTTGGTTTCGTCACTCCGCGCGCTCCTGTGCTAGTGTCTCCCACCCTCGTGGTCGATTTCGTTGCCACCAGCCGTTGGAGTGTCGATGCCTCGCCGGTTCTTCGTGTTGTGCGCCTTCACCGTACTTCTCTCGATTCCGGATCCGGCCGTGGCGCAGGAATGCCTCGAGCCCCCCGATGCCTCTCGATGGCAGGGAACCCTGCCGGCGGCGGAAACGATCGGGGACGTGGAGTTCGTGGGGAACTTGGCGTACGGGATCGCGGCGGACGGTCTGCACGTCTACGACGTCGTCGATCCGACGCGGCCTGTCTGGGTGACGTCGGATTCGACGATCGGCACCCCGGGAGGCCGGATCGCACGTTCGGGTGACTTCCTCTACGTGGGCGGTGACAGCGTCGCCGTCCAGATCGTCGACGTGTCGACGCCCTCGACTCCCGAGGCGCGTGCCCGTCGTGGCGGGGGCGGCGTACGGGATCTCGCGGTGGTCGACGGCGTCGCGTTCCTCGTGCAAGAGAATTTCGTGGGCCTGGTCCAGTTCGACGTCTCGGACCCCGATGCGCTTCCGGCGCCTCTGGGCGGCACACTCTCCGGAGAGCGCTTCGACCGGGTGTGGGCGCAGGGCGCTCACCTCCTCGCGATGTCGTCGGCGGAGAACGAGATCTCGTCCCTGATACCGGGCGCCGAGATCCGCTCCGACATCGTTCCTGTCGCCATCGCTTCCAGTGGGATGGGACTGAAGGTCGACGACCGAATCTACGTATTCGGCAACGGCGGCGTCACCACGGTCGATGTCTCCGATCCGACCAGCATGTCGGTCCTGCACTCGGAGCTGCCGATCCCCTTGGGCTCCCTCGAGGCCGGAGTGGGCAACCGTGTGTACGGATACGGCATCTCGTTCGGTCCGTGGGTCGGTTTCGACCTTACGGACCCTTCGTCGTCCGTTCCGCTTGCCCCGATCCCCGTGCTCGGGGGCTTCGGATCCGGGGTCGGGATCATCGGAGAGACGTTGTACGTCTCCGGGGGAGCCGGTCTTTCCCAGTACGATCTGGGAGACACGACGATCGATCCGAGTGCGGGCCGGATCGATCTGGATCTCCGGGATTCTCCTTCCTTGGCCGTGGATGCCGGCCTCGCCGTGATCGGTGACGGCGGCCTGCGGTGGATCGACGTGTCCGACGTGGCGTCGCCCGTCGACCTGGGGACGACGGACCTGGGTGCTCTCTCGTTCTACGCGGTCGAGGTCGACGGTTCGTACGTCTACGCCGCGCGTGGCGATTCCTTCGTGGTGTACGACGCGACGGACCCGGCGCAACCAGCGCTCGTCCGGACGGTGGCGTATCCGCAAGGGCGATCCGGTCGCGCGATGACGATCGCGAACGACCTGCTCTTCGCCGTCTCGTACGGGGATTCGTCGGCGATCACGGCGTTCGACCTGACCGACCCCTCGGCACCCACCCCACGGGGCACGCTGGTGATCGACGGCATCATCAACTCCGTGGCCGCCGACGCGAAGCTCGTCGCCTACCGCAAGGGCCTCGGGGCCTACGGCGTCGTGGACTTCGGTGATCCGGACGGACCGGTCGGTCTGACCGAACCAGGCTTCGGTCTGGCCAGCGTCGACGTGGCAATCGAAGGAGAACTGGTGCTCATCGGCGACCGGAGCTCGGCGAGTCTCGTGGACGTCACGGTTCCCGGCGCCCCGGTCCTGGTGGCCGACCTTCCGCTACCGGCCTTCGGATCCGGCCAATCGGTGGGGAGCGTGGCACTGAGCAATGGCTTGGCCTACGTCAACTCGGTCGAGGGGCTGATACTCTTCGACGTGTCCGACCCCGCCATCCCCGTGCTCGTGGGTCTCTGGGAGGTCTCCCGCGGCGAATTGGCGTTGACTCCGAACGGAGTCTTCGTCGCCGGCGCCGATGGATTCGAGATCGTTCGTCGTCCCTGCGACGACGGCTCCACGGTCTCGACGCTGGTGACTTCGGTGTCGACCTCGATCGGTCGGAATTCCGTGTCGCTCGAATGGTCGCTCGTCGGCCTGCTCGGCGACGTCGAGTTCCGCGTGACCGCGGTTCGCGACGACGAGGTCTGGAACGTTCCGTTGCGAACGAGTGCTCGTGGACGCGTCGTCGCGGTCGACGTTTCGCCCCGTCTCCGCGACGGTGGTGTGGTTCGCTACGAGCTCGCCATGCGACGCGGCCCGTCGGACTGGCTGATGATCGATCAGGTCGACGTGGTCCCGACGGGCGCGCGGATCCGCTCCGTGCTCGATCCGGCGACGCCGAATCCCTTCAATCCGCGGACGCGCTTGCGATTCGAGATCGCCGTGGCCGGCGAGGTCGAACTCGCCATCTTCGACACGGCAGGGCGACGCGTACGCACGCTGCTGTCAGGAGTGCGTGGCGTCGGCTCGACGGAGATCGTGTGGGACGGCACGGACGACGGGGGACGGCTGGTGGCCTCGGGAACCTATGTGGCGCGCCTGCGCACCCTCGACGGAACTCGGAGCCAGAAGCTCACGCTCGTTCGGTGATGGTGGCGTGGCGGACCTTCGCACTCCCGCACCGGGTGGGCTTCTAACGGGGGGGCGTCGACCAAACCTCTGGGCTCTTCGCGCCCGGCGCGATAGGATCCAGGGATGAACGACGATCGTACCCTGCATTCCTCCGGCGAGAACCCGGAGCCGTCGCACCGCGCCGGCCCCAGCGCCCGTGAAGGTGCTCGGCTCGGCCCGTACGTGCTCCGCCATCGGATCGGGACCGGGGGCATGGGCGAGGTCTGGAGGGCCGACCAGGAGGCCCCGATCCGGCGAACCGTTGCGCTCGAACTGATCAAGGCGCGGATGGACTCGCGCGAAGTGCTCGTGCGTTGACACGAGAGCTCGGCTCGAGCGCCACGAAGATCACCCAGTCTCGTCGCACCGATACCCGACGTCTCTCGGGCCAGATCCGCGGCGACCTGGACTGGATCGTGATGCGGGCGCTCGAGAAGGATCGCAATCGCCGCTACGCTTCGCCGGCGGAACTCGCACAGGACATCCAACGCCACCTCGACGACCAACCCCGGCTGGCGGTGTACATGAACGACGCTGCCCAGTACCGCAGTCAGAGCGGCGACTACGAGGGTGCACTCGCAGACTTCGATCGCGCCCTGCAGCCCTACGAGCAGCACTTCGGAACCGAACACCCCGACGTGCTCGCCGTGCTGCGCAACGAAGGGCTCGCCCTTCGTGCTCTCGAACGCTCCGACGAAGGGCTCGTCCTCTTCGACCAGGCCCTCGAGATCGCCGGTCGCATGTACGAACCGGACGATCCGAGAACGGCACTGGCGCACGGCGATCGCGGCGTCACGCTCATGGCCCTGGGGCGCTACGACGAGGCGCGTGCGGCTCTGCTCCGCGCCTTCGACGTGTTCCTCGAGAAATCCGGTGTCGACCGACAGCCCAGACGGCCTAGACCCACATCCTGTCGACACCGGCTGCGCGCCGCGCGTCGGCGAGTTGGCCGCGGTGCATGAGCCAGTGGTCGGCGACGTACTGCACGCAGAGCCGCACGGTGCCGAAGGTCGACTCCCATCCCTGCGGTACGTTCGCGCTCGAAACGTCGAGATCGTCCTCGGTGAGCGATTCGACGTGGCTCGCCGTCCACGTCCGCATGTCTCGGCACGTGGCGAGGATCTCGTCGAACGGCGGATAGCAGTCGCGATCGGCGTGTGGCTCCTCTCCGTCGAAGATCGGCTCCCAGGCGGCGAGTGGATTCTCCTCGCCGAGCATGAAGCGCCGGATCACCAGTGCTTCGATGTAGGCCAGATGACCGAGCACCCAGAGAGTGTGGCCGCCCCCGCGCGCTGTCGGCGCCACCATGCAGTGATCGCGCATGTCCTCGATGCGAGCGAGGGTACGCGTGGTGC
>Ga0102940_1001379_pt1 | contig 15564 bp, 17 predicted proteins | sample SalPonR2_C_D1_MG_FD_78215 | JGI IMG/M metagenome (GOLD analysis project Ga0102940, IMG submission 78215) | Salt pond soil microbial communities from South San Francisco under conditions of wetland restoration - Salt Pond MetaG R2_C_D1_MG | ecosystem: Environmental > Aquatic > Marine > Intertidal...
ATGCTGGCCGCCAGCCACAGCCTGATCGCCGAAGGCGTAGGTCTTGGCGTGCCCATGACCTTGACCGGGGTGCTGGTCGGTCTCGGCGCGATCGTCTTGAGCGACCGGCTGCTGTCCAACGCCGGCGAAGTCGAAGTCGCGGAGCTTCAGGGCGCCAGCGCGGTGAAAGCCTTGATGATCCTGGGCATCATGACCGCGCACTCGTTTGCGGAAGGCGTGGGCGTGGGCGTCTCGTTCGCCGGCCAGGAAGGCCTCGGCACGTTTATCACCATGGCGATCGCCTTTCACAACATTCCCGAGGGGCTCGCAATTGCGCTGGTGCTGGTGCCGCGCGGCACGCCGGTCTGGAAAGCAGCGGGCTGGGCCGTCTTTTCGAGCCTGCCGCAGCCGCTCATGGCCGCGCCTGCCTTTCTTTTTGTCGAGACCTTCCGCCCCTTCCTGCCGTTCGGCCTCGGCCTTGCGGCGGGCGCCATGATCTGGATGGTCCTCGCAGAACTGATCCCGGATGCTCTGAAAAAAGCGTCGCCCGAGTCGGTTGGAACCAGCGCAACCCTGGCATTCGCGGTCATGCTCGCCTTTCAGATCCTGGTTCTTCACGGCTAACGGCCCGCTGAGACCGCAAGGTATTTGACCGCGTCCCGACCAATGCCACATTCCAACAGCGTTTGTGCGTTGATCTTCGGGATCTTTTTGTAATGGAAAATTTCACTCCTTTTTCCGGCCTGATCGGCGGATTGATGATCGGCCTGTCCGCAACCCTCCTCATTCTGGTCAATGGCCGCATCGCCGGCATCAGCGGCATTTTCGGCGGCCTGCTCAGCGCTTCCGGCCGAGAATTGCCCTGGCGGCTTGCCTTCGTCGTCGGGCTTGTGATCGGTCCGCTGTTGGTCGGCCTGGCTCAAGGAGCAGTGCCGGCGGTCGATATTCAGGGAAGGTGGCCGATGCTGATCGCAGGCGGCCTGCTGGTCGGCTTCGGCTCCCGGCTCGGCAGCGGCTGCACCAGCGGCCACGGGGTTTGCGGACTGGCGCGGGGGTCCGCCCGCTCGTTCGCAGCGACGGCGACATTCTTCGGCGTTGCTATCGTCACGGTATACGTCGTCCGCCATTTGGTAGGAGGCTGACGCAATGGCACCGATCCTCACCAGCCTTCTTATCGGAGCGCTGTTCGGCGCGGGTCTGGCAATCTCCGGCATGATGAATCCTGCCAAGGTGCTCGGGTTTCTCGATTTCGCCGGCGACTGGGACCCAACCCTCGCCTTCGTCATGGGGGGAGCGCTGCTCGTTTCCGTGCCCGGTTTCGCGCTCGCCCGCAAGCGGCCCAAGCCTGCCCTCGAAACGGGGTTTCAGATGCCTACACGGCGGGATATCGACGGTCGTCTCATCGGCGGGGCGGCCGTGTTCGGCGTGGGCTGGGGGCTCTCTGGCTTCTGTCCCGGCCCGGCCCTTTCCGCCATGGCGACCGGGGTGCCCGGCGTCTACGTGTTCGTGGCGGCAATGGTGGCAGGCATGGCCGCGTACCGGTTTCTCCTGTCGCGGTAGGAGGCTGGAACGGCTTACCCTGGCGCAGCAAGCGCGCTAGCATGGGGCCAATTTCCGGGTTCGAAGAAAAGGAACGCCCCTATGCCCAAACTCCCTGCCATCGCCATGACCGCCGTGCCACGCCGCCGGGCACAAGTGCTGGAAACCGCGCAGGAAATCGAGCGCCGCGGCTATGCCGGCCTCTATACGCCCTCCACCCTCGGCGGCATGGCATTCTGTGAGGCGCTTTCGGTCACGACAAAGTCCATGCCGTTCGGCATTTCCATTGCGCCGATCTACTCCCGCACCGTAGACGACTTCGCCATGAGCGCGGCCTTCATGCACGAGATGTCCGGCGGGCGTTTCACCCTCGGCATCGGCATCAGCCACGGGCCGAGCCTGCAACGCATGGGCGTGACGCCGGGCAAGCCGCTCGGCGATATCCGGGACTTCGTCACTCGCTACAAGGCGATTGAAGGCTATGGCGATCTTGCGCCAGTCGTCCTTGCCGGCATGCGGCGGAAGATGATCGAACTGGCGGGAGAGATCGGGGACGGCCTGGTGTTCGCAAACGCCGCGCGCTCCGCCGTGCCGACCTCCATCGGCTATTTGCCGGAGCAGTGCCAAAAAGACCCGAACTGGTATATCGGCTGCATGACGCCGACCTGCATCAGCGATGATGTCGACGCCGCCAAGGCCGTGCACCGCAAGACGCTGTGGCGCTACGCGCAGCTGCCGAACTACCGCAACTATTGGAAGTCGGTTGGCTTCGAGGAGGAGATGGCCGGCATCGAAAAGTGCATCGCCAACGGGGACCTGGAGAAGATCCCGCACTTCCTGACCGACCGCTGGCTGGCCGAAACTACCATGTTCGGCACGGCTTCCCAGGTGCGGGAGCAGGTCGAGGCCTGGTACGACGCCGGCGTGAAGGTGCCCATCGTCGTGCCGTCCAGCGCCGCCGGCAACCAGTTGAAGGCCGTGCAGGAAGTCTTCGACGCCTTCGGCACTTAAGGCGAGGGCAAGCCAGGCGGGATTGTTCCCACCTGTTGCTTTTGGAGGCCGGGTTGGAAACAATCCGGCTCAAGTCGCTTTGGCCACAAATTGTTGGCTGAAGGACATTTCGAATCAGGAGCAGTGTCGATGAACGCACACGCAGGGGAAACGACCGCCACAAAGGAAAAGATCGACGCCGTCTATGATGCCGTCGTCGTTGGCGCCGGCTTCGCCGGTATGTACATGCTGCACTCGCTGCGCCAGCAAGGCTTCACGGCTCGCGTTTACGAGGCGGGTAGCGATGTCGGCGGAACCTGGTATTGGAACCGCTATCCAGGTGCGCGCTGCGACGTGGAGAGCGTGCAGTACTCCTACTCCTTTTCCCCGGAACTGGACCAGGAATGGAGTTGGTCGGAGAAATATTCGCCACAGCCGGAAATTCTGGCCTACGCCCGGCACGTAGCGGACCGTTTTGACCTGCGCAGGGACATCCAATTCGACACGCGCGTGACCGCTGCGCACTTCGACGATGCGAAGAAACGCTGGGTCGTGGAGACCGACCAGGGCGAGCGGGTGGAAGCGCAGTTCTGCGTCATGGCTGTCGGCTGCCTGTCGGCCGCGAACAAGCCGCCCTTTCCGGGCCTCGACGAGTTCCCGGGGCCCGTCTACCACACCGGCGAGTGGCCGCATGAGGACGTGGATTTCACCGGCAATCGCGTCGCGGTGATCGGGACCGGCTCCAGCGGTATCCAGTCCATCCCGATCATCGCGGAGCAGGCCAGCCAGCTTACCGTGTTCCAGCGCACTCCGAACTACTCCGTACCGGCCTGGAACGAGCGGATGGACCCGGAGTATGAGGCCAAGGTGAAGTCGGATTATCCCGGGCTGCGGGCCAAGGCGCGGGCGCGGCCGACCGGTTTCTACTTCCCCTTCAATGCCCAGTCAGCCCTCGAAGCAGCGTCGGAAGAGCGCCGGAAGCAATACGAGGAGGCATGGCAGCGCGGCGGCCTACCGTTCCTCGGCGCCTACGGCGATCTGCTGTTCGACAAGGAAGCAAACGATACCATCGCCGAATTCGCGCGGGAGAAGATCCGCAGCGTCGTCAAGGACCCCGAGGTCGCGGAATTGCTTTGCCCGACCGACGTGTTTGGTTGCAAGCGACTCTGCGTCGACACGGGCTATTACGAAACCTTCAACCTGCCTCACGTTAAGTTGGTGGACGTCTCCAAGACGCCCGTCGAGCGCATCACCAAGAACGGCGTGATAGTGGATGGTGTTGAGTACGCTGCGGACGTGATCGTCTGCGCCACTGGCTTCGCCGCAATGACCGGCTCGTTCGACAAGATCGACATCCGCGGCCGCGATGGCCTCACGCTGAAAAAGAAATGGGAGGCCGGCCCCCGCACCTATCTCGGCCTTTCCACCGTCGGATTCCCGAACTTCTTCATGGTGACGGGGCCCGGCAGCCCGTCGGTGCTGGCCAATATGATCCAGTCTATCGAGCAGCACGTCGACTGGATGATCGACTGCATGGCGCACATGCGCGACCAGGGCGCCGAGACGTTCGAACCGATGCTGGATTACGAGGATGCCTGGGTGGAACACGTGAATGAGGTGGCTTCGGTCTCGCTTCGCTCCACCTGTTCCTCCTGGTATGTGGGCGCGAACATCCCAGGGCGGCCGCGGGTATTCATGCCCTATATTGGCGGCTTCCCGATTTACGTGCAGAAATGCAACGAGGTCATGACCAACGGCTTCGAAGGCTTCAGCTTCGATACGGCTAAGCCAACCAACAAGACGCCGGAGGTGCGCCAGACCGAGCGCTGGCGCGTGCCACTGGACGTGGATGTGATCTCCCCCGCCATGGTCGCCTCACGCAAGGTGCCGGTGGTGTAGGCCCCGGCTCATTCCTGCCTTTGCCGGGGCCTGCCCCCGGATTTGCGGCGAGATCATGCGCGACCAAACGTGTCCCCGATCAAATCCGGGACACGCACTTCAGTCCCTGGCCGGCAGCTGGCTGTAGTCGTCGTCGCTGACCTTCTCGAACCACTCGGTGCCGCCGCCCTGCTCGTCGGTTTCCGACATCGCTAGATGGGTGAAGATCCGGTCCGGTGCGGCGCCGTGCCAATGGCGCGTGTTCGGCGGGATGATCGCCGTGTCGCCGGGGCGCAACTCCTGCACCGGCTCGCCCTCCGCCTGGACACGGCCGACGCCCGACACTACCCAAAGCGTCTGGCCGACCGGGTGCTGGTGCCAGGCGGTGCGGGCGCCGGGGCTGAAGGTTACGTTGGTCGCCCGCATGCGGGACGGCGCCTGACCGACGAGGACCTCGTCCTGCCAGACTGTCCCGGTGAACTTGTCCGCCGGCGCCGTGCGGGTCGGGCGTTCGTTGGCTCGGTGAAGCTCCATGATGCGCCTCCTATTCTGCCGCGATCAGGCGGGGGGCGTCCATTTTCTGGACGTGCGGCAGCACCTCCTTCGCAAACAGACGCAGCATCTCCAAGGTCCGTTCCGAGCCGTAATAGGGCGGATAGTGCAGCATGAGGGAGGTGGTCCCTGCCGCACGGAACTCTTCGATCTTGCGGATCACCGTTTCCGGCGAGCCGTGCAGGAGCGTGCCGTTCACGAGATTGTCGTAGGCGAACTGCTCGTCCCCGCTCTTGTCCGAAATGTCGCCCAAATATCCGCCTGTCGTCGAGCCGCCCGCCATGAAGCTCTTCATGTGGCGGGTGATGCCTTCCTCGCTCAGTTCCCTTGCCTTCGCGTCCGTTTCCGCCACGAAGGTCATGCGCGCGACGTCGACGTCGCCAAAGGCCGGGTTCCGGTTCCAGGGCTCCGGCGCGTCCGCCATGTGCTTGCGATAGAGATCAACGTGTTCGCGGATCACTTGCACGCTCGGAAAGGTCGATTGCATCAGGCCGAAGCCATGGCGGGCCGCCGATGCAATCGATTCGTTGCTCCCCGCGCCCATGTAGAACGGCGGGTGCGGCTGCTGCACTGGCTGCGGAAAGATCTCCCAATCGCCCGAAACATCGAAGTTGAAATACTTGCCCTCCGCCGAAACGCGCTTTTTGTGGAAGCCGTCCAGGATCAGCGGGATGGCCTCCGCCTGAATTGCACGCCGCTCCTCGTAGGAAATGCCAAGCCCTTCGAACTCATAGGGACGGTAGCCAGAGCCGAGACCGAGCTGAAACCTGCCGTTGCTGAGGATGTCGACGAAGGCCGCATTTTCCACAATCCGCAGCGGATGGTGCAGCGGCACCACCATCACCGCCGCGCCGAGCTTGATGACGCTGGTCTTGGCCGCGAGATAGGTCAGGTAGCTGAATGGGTCCGGCAGGATACCGTAGCGGTTGGAAAAATGGTGCTCTGCGATCCAGACACTATCGAAACCGAGCTGTTCCGCCTCCAGGATTTCGCGCGTCACACGCTCGTGCACCGCCTGGTGCGGATAGGGTTCGGTCTTCGGGTCGGGGTGAGAGGTATACAGGATACCGACTTGCATGGCGCGTTCCTCCAGGTTCGTCCCAAGGGCATAGACCGAGGGCATGGACTCCTTGGTTTTTAGGATAACGTGCCTTGCGGGCCGAGCCTATAGCGCCGACGCAAACGCTACGAACGATAGGGGTTCTCCAGCGAATCCATCAGCTTGTGCAGCACGTCCCGGATCTGTTTCTCATCCGCCCCCATAATCACGGCGTCCTCCAGCGCATCCTGCGCCATTTGCTGGAGTTCCTCGAGGTTCTCGTTCAACACCTTGATCTTTTCCCGGCAGGTCAGCGCCGTACCGTCCGGCGCGCGCCAGATGTCGGGAATAATCGAGCGGTTTTCGTCGGGCATGGCGATTTCCTCTCTGCCTCTCTGCCAAGTCACGCCAAGATGTAGGACGATACGGCTGGATCGGCTAGACTTGCCGTAATCGCGCCCAGGAGCCAGCCATGAACGATATCGCCCAGCCCTTGTCCAACGAAGCCGCGCTGAAGAAGTCCGGTGCCGAACATGTGTTCATGCACGGCTCCTCTTATGGCGCACTTAATCACGATCCCGGCAAGAAGGTTCTGGTAGAAGGCAAGGGCGTCTGGGTCACTGACATCGACGGCAACCGTTACATCGACGCGCTCGCCGGGCTCTGGCTGGTCAATGTCGGCCACGGTCGCAGCGAGATCGGGGAGGCGATCGCCAGGCAGGCATCGACTCTTGCCTACGCCAGTTCCACCGCTGCCACGACGATTCCGGCGATCCAGCTGGCCGAGCGGCTGTCGGCAATCACGCCCGGCGACCAGAACACGGTATTTTTCTGCTCCGGCGGCTCGGAGGCGGTGGAAAGCGCCCTGAAGATCGCGCGCCAGTATCATTACCACCGTGGCGAGCCGAAGCGGCAGAAGATCATCGGCCGGCGCGGCTCCTATCACGGCGGCACCTATGCCGCGATGAGCGTTAGCGGCACCCGGCCGGTTAGCGATCCCTACCACAGCCCGTTCATGCCGGGCGTGCTGCATGCATCGCCGCCCTACTGCTACCGCTGCGACTTCCGCCAGACCTATCCGGCCTGCGACCTGCTTTGCGCGGAGCAGATCGGCCAAATGATCGAGTATGAGAACCCCAAGACGGTCGCCGCGGTCATTGCGGAGCCAATCAGCGCGTCGAACGGCATTGTCGTGCCGCCGGATGGGTATTGGCAGTGTCTGCGCGAGATCTGCGACAAGCACGGCGTGCTCCTGATCACGGACGAGGTGATCAATGGTTTCGGCCGCACCGGCAAGATGTTCGCGTCCGAGCATTTCGGCGTCGTCGGGGACATGCTGACCATGGCGAAGGGACTGACCAGCGGCTATGTGCCGATGGGCGGTGTCATGTGCCGGCCGCATGTGGTGGAGGCGTTCGAGGGACAGAACACGCTCTCCCACCTCATCACCTACGGCGGCCATCCGGTGGCCGCGGCCGCGGCGCTCGCCAATCTGGACATTATCGAACGCGAGGGCTTGGTGGAAAACGCCGCCAAAATGGGCGCGCTCCTAAAAGAAGGCCTGGAAGGCCTCCGCGCCAAGCATGCCTGCATCGGGGATGTGCGGGGCCTGGGCCTGATTGCCGGCGTCGAGGTCGTAAAAGACCGGGTGACCAAGGAAAAGTTCGCCGAGAGCGGGCCGGAATTGAAGGCCTTGAACGAAGGGCTCCGCAGCCGCGGGCTGCTCACGCGGGCAGGGACCGTCATCAACCTCTGCCCGCCGCTCTGCATCAATGCGGACGAGGTGCACCAAATTGTCGAGATCGTGGGTGGCGCCCTGACCGATCTCGAGGAGGCCGCCGGTCTGGCCTGAGTTGAGGGCGTCAGCTGGCCGAGAGCGCCGCCCGCCGCGCCTGCCGGGCTTGCAGACGTTCTCGCCACAACGCGTAGAGCCCGCCTACGATGACCAGCGCCCCGCCGGCGAAGGTCCAGCCGTCGGGCAGGTGATCGAACACGATCCAGCCGATGATCACCGCCCATAAAGGCAACCCGTAATTGTACGGTTGGAGGGCGGACGCCGGTGCGTTCTCGTAAGCCTTTACCAACAGGATATGGCCGGCGGTTCCCATCACTCCTACAGCCGCCAGGAGCAACCACTGCTCCGCCGTTGGGGCCTCCCACACGAACACCCCGACGGTCGAATAGACCAGGAGCCCCGTCGTGGCGGTGTAGAGGACAGTGGTCTGAGAGACGTCGTAGGCGGAGACCTGCCGCAGCAGCACCTGATAGGCCGCCCACCCGAGCGTCGCCGCAATGGGCAGCGCCGCGGCCCAGCCGAAGACACCGGTCCCGGGCCGGACAATCAGCAGGACACCGAGGAACCCGATCAGCACTGCCGCCTTCCGGTGCGGGCCGATCTTCTCGCCGAGAAACAAGGCCGCCATGACCATGACCAGCAGCGGCGCGGCTGCAGCCACCGCATGGACATCGGCAAGCTGCATATAGGCAAAGGCCTGAATGAACAGCGCCATTTCCACCATCAGAATGGCAGACCGCGCAACTTGGACGAACGGCCGGGCCGAGCGGTAAGCGGCACGAACACCAATCGAGCGGTGCGCCATCCACAACGCCACGCCAAAAAACATCCAATATCGAACCGCCAGGATCTGGCCGACAGCCATTTCCCGAACCAGCAACTTGGAGATCGCGTCCATGGTGCCGATGATGATCATCGTACCGCAAAGCAGCCCGATGGCGCGGGGCATGTTGTGCTGCATCAGGGGAAATTGCCCATCCGGGGTTGCGGCCTGGTCTACGAGCGGGTTTCGAATTCAAATGGCCGGCACGCCAGCGCCTTTCTGCCAACGACGCCGCACCTGCCACTGCCGCCTCAATCTTCACACCGCAGGCAGCGGATCTCCCCAAAAATTTCGTCGGAATTCCCATCCTGAATGGCGTAGTCGAGGAGGCAGCGCAATGCCTTGTCGCGGTCGGACAGGTCGTACTTCCGGACCATCTCGTCCAGGTAGGTTTCGGCGTCGCTCTGAGCCTCGAACGCGATTTTGACTTTATCACCCGCCATGGTTAGCTCCTCCGATTTTATAGGCGGCACGAACGATTGCAGAAGCCGACCACGGCGGCAATGTCTTACAATTGAATCCTTGGCTACTTAAGCGGGACATCGCACACAGCCCGGTGACCGGAAGGGGACCGCCAGGCGGGCGAGGCCCTTCCGGTCACCGGGCTTGCGCCATGGCCGTCCGCTCGCCATGTTCGCTCGCAGAAACACCAGTTATCATGGGAACTGCACGCGCAGATTCGAGGGATATCAGATGCTTGAAATTGGCGGCGGCGCAGGGAGCGCCGATTTGATTAAGGACAGTTCCGACCAGCAGTTCATGGCTGATGTCGTAGACGCCTCCAACGAGGTTCCGGTTATCGTTGACTTCTGGGCGCCGTGGTGCGGTCCCTGCAAGCAACTGGGGCCGCTGCTCGAGAAGGTCGTCCTTGGTGCTGGCGGCAAAGTGAAGCTGGTCAAGATCAATATCGACGAAAGTCCGATGATCGCCCAGCAGTTGCGGATCCAGTCGATTCCGGCTGTGTACGCATTCAAGGACGGCCGGCCGATCGATGGCTTCATGGGGGCACTACCGGAAAGCCAATTGAAGAGTTTCGTCGAAAAGCTGGTTGGCAGTTCCGTCGATTCTCCCATCGAAGAAGCGCTTAAGCAGGCGCAGCAGGCGCTGGAAGCAGGGGATACCGACACTGCCGGCGCCATTTTCGGGGAAATCTTGCAACATGAGCCGGAGAATCCCACGGCGATCGCCGGTTTGGCTTTGGCTTGCGTACAGAAAGGGCAAGTGAAGGACGCGCGTGGGCTGGTGGACCGTTTGCCCGCAAACGTGCGCAATGATCCGTTCGTCCATGGCGCCATCAGCGCGGTGGAACTGGCAGAGCAGTCCAGCGAAGTGGGCGATATCGCTGCGCTGGAGGCGCAGGTGGCGGCAAACCCCGACGACCATCAGGCGCGCTTCGACTTGGCCATGGCCCTGTTCGCGGCCCGCCGCAATGAAGAGGCCGCCGAGCATTTACTAGAGATCGTCAGACGGGACCGGAGTTGGAACGACGATGCGGCGCGCAAGCAGCTGGTTAAGTTTTTTGAGGCATGGGGGCCGACCGACAAGCTTACGCTTGACGCGCGCCGGCGCTTGTCTTCGTTGATGTTCAGCTAACCGGGCACCGCACCATGACCGATGAGCCGCTACCCGCCATCGTGCCCCTCTTTCCGCTGAGCGGGGTGCTGCTGTTGCCGCGGTCGCCGCTTCCGCTCCATATTTTCGAGCAGCGGTACCGCGCAATGACGCGGGATGCGCTGGAAGGCAATGGCTACATTGCAATGGCACAGCCAGCGGTTGGAGTCGCCGTTGCCGATCCGCAAAACCCGCCCGTCTATTCCGTGGCTTGCCTCGGCAAGATCATTGCGTCCGAAGAACTCGACGACGGCCGCTACAATATCGTTCTCCGGGGCGTAATCCGCCTGCGCATAGAGCAGGAATTGACGATGAAGGACGGCTATCGCCGAATCGAGGCGGATTATTCGGAATTCAAGGACGACCTGCAGCCGGTCGAAGCAGATATCGAACGCGACCATTTGCTGAGGCTCCTCAAAGCCTATCTGGAGCGCCGCAACCTAAAGGCGAACTGGGAAGATGCCGCCGAAGCGTCCAACGAGGCGCTGGTCAACGCCCTGGCGGCTGCCTGTCCGTTCGATCCGCAGGAAAAGCAGGCCCTGTTGGAGGCCGAGACGGTAGCGGACAGGGCAGCTCTGCTGGAAGCCTTGTGCCAAATGGACACCGGGAATAGCGGCCCCGCCGCGCTCCACTGAGGGTACGCCCATGAGTGATATCGATCCGCGTCTGCTGGAGATCCTGGTCTGCCCCGTCACCAAGACCCGCCTGACATACGACCGGGAGCGCCAGGAACTGGTGAGTGAGGCCGCAAAGCTCGCCTACCCCATCCACGACGGCATTCCTATCATGCTGGTGGATGAAGCGCGCCGCCTCGACACAGACAGCGAGCCCGCGAAGGTCTAGCGTGCAGGCTTAATGGCTGGCGCCCAAAGCTTTCAGGAAAGCGGTAACGCCGGCGTCCACCAAGCCGTCATTGACGATCGTGACCACATCGGGGCCGGTCACTGTGAATACGTCGGCCCGGCCAAGCCGCTTTGCAATGTCCGCCTCGTCTTCCCTTCCGCGCGCTTCCAGGCGCGCCCGCAACAGCGCAGGCGGAACGGTGACCACAAGGATCCGGCAGGGCGCATATTGCGCCCTCGCCTGATCCAGAACGCTGCGGGAAGCATTGACGACCGCATGGCAGCCCGCATTCAAGGTGTCGAGGACGGTGCGGGATATCCCATAGGAAAGCCCGTGCGCGTGCCATTCCAGGAAATGAGCCCTGCTGGCGGAACGGGCAGCGAACTCCGCCGCCGTTACGGCCTCGTGGACCTCGCCGCCGGCCTCGACCGGACGGGTAATGGTGCGCCGGATAAACCGGTAGCGCGGATCGTCCGACAGCCGGGCCCTTGCGCCCGCCAACAGCGTATCTTTCCCGGCCCCGCTCGGGCCCACAACCATAAACAAGGTCCCCTTGCTCATTGGCCTGACCGCCCGTCGGATTTTGCCGGGAAAGCCAAAAGCGACCGTTCAGCGAACTCCGGCGCCTCCCGCTCCTTGACAGGTTCGGCCGATGCACCGCGGGCAAGCCCGCAAGGAGCCAGATTACGGAGCACGACTTCCGGACAGGTCGGCGGGAGGCAGGGTGTGGAGATCACGGCTTCCGGATAAATGCGTGGGGGCTCTCCCAGCATTTTTCTCATGCTTTTCTCAAGCCCTATTTTGCCTTCGGGTGCGTTCGCGTCCGGCGTTGGCGCCACGCCGGGATCGGCCGCATATAGCAGAACCGGCGGTCCTCGCCTATGCTTTCTGACCCGACGCTTTCTGGATCCGATTGCCTGCATGACCCGCGCCATCAGAGATGCCGAGATCGACAGCGGCCGCGGCTGGACCGTCGTCGCCGCCACATTCGTGCTCCTGTTTCTGGGATTTGGTGCAGCCTATTCATTCACGGCCTTTTTCCCCTCGCTGGAAGCAGAGTTTGCGGCGAACCGGGAGGAAGTCTCGCTCATTTTCGGAATCGCCGGGTTCCTTTATTTCGCATTGGGCGCCTTGAGCGGAGCTCTCGCCGACCGGTTCGGCACGCGGCCGGTCGTGCTCATCGGGGTACTGATCGTCGGTGTCGGCCTGATAATGGGCAGTTACGCCGCTTCGCTGGCGGAGGCGTACCTTGCCTTTGGGCTGGGGATCGGAGTGGGAGTGGGCTTCGCCTACGTGCCGGCAGTTGCGGCCGTGCAGCGCTGGTTCCTGGCGAAGCGGGGCCTGGCTGGCGGGTTCGCGGTGGCCGGGATCGGAGTGGGCACGCTCGCCATGCCGCCGATCGCCGCCGTCCTCATCGACTATGGAGGATGGCGGTTCGCCTACATGATGATGGGTGCCGCCATCCTGAGCATTGGCCTGCTGGCAGCATTGTGGGTCGACGACCCTCCGGCCTACCGCCGCCAGCGGGCGGCCGGAGGTGCCGGCATGACGGGGGCGAAGCTTTGGGAGGCACTTTCCTCCCGAACCTTCATCCTGTTTTGGCTCTCCAGCCTCCTGCTCTCGGTCGGGCTGTTCGTGCCCTTCGTTCACCTCGTGCCCTATGCCATCGACCGGGGCTATGGCGCGGATACCGGCGTCCTGTTGCTCAGTCTGATCGGGCTGGGCAGCACGCTTGGCCGTTTCGTCCTCGCCGGGTTCGCAGACCGGATCGGCCGGCGGCTTGCACTGGTGCTGATGTATGCAGGCGTCGGGCTGATGGACCTGGTCTGGCTTTGGGGCGGCTCCCTGGCGGCCTTGTATCTGTTCGCCATCATCTACGGGCTTTGCTATGGCGGCTTCGTCGCCACGGCTCCCGCGGTCAGTGCCGATTTTTTTGGCACCCGCCGGCTTTCCAGCATTATCGGCTGGCTCTACACCAGCGTGGCCTTCGGCACGCTGCTGGGGCCACCGCTGGCAGGCCGGGCCTTCGATCTCTACCATTCCTACGATCTGCCGATCATGGTGGGAGCGGCGAGCGGGTTGGCCGCTGCGGCAATCATGCTTTTTATCCGCGCGCCAAAGACTGCCTATTATGTGGCCGATTGACGCTTGCGACCGGGAGAAGTTTTGAGTGAGCCTTCGGTCTCGGCTAGATCGGGGTGCTAGGTGCATGTCTTTCTGCTAGGGAAGGAACGACGATGGCGGAAGCCGTACACGGATCCGGCCACGAAGATAATGAAGGTACCCGCCGCGACTTTCTAAGTCTCACGGCGGCAGCCATGGGGGCGGTTGCCGTTGGCGGCGCCCTTTGGCCTTTAATCGACTCTATGAACCCGGCAGCCGACGCGCTCGCCGTGGCGACGCTCGACGTGAACTTGGCGCCGATTGAACAAGGCCAAGCGATCACAGTGATGTGGCGCGGCACCCCCGTCTTCATTCGTCATCGCACGGAAGCGGAAATTGCGGAAGCGCGCGGTGTCGAATTGGGTGACCTGCCCGACCCGGCCACGGATGAAGAACGCGTCCAAAAGCCGGAATGGCTCGTAATGGTAGGTGTGTGCACTCACCTCGGGTGCATCCCGCTCGGCCAGAAGGTTGGAGAAAACAAGGGCGAGTATGGTGGCTGGTTCTGCCCCTGCCATGGTTCGCACTACGACACCTCTGGTCGGATCCGGAGGGGGCCGGCGCCCACCAATCTGCCGGTGCCGCCCTATGAGTTCGCGTCCGACACTGAGATTACGATCGGGTAAGCACCATGGCTGATAACGACAAGCCGCACACGGAAATCACCAATCCGGTGCTGAAGTGGATTGATTACCGTCTTCCGGTAATCTCCATGATGAACCACGCGACCGTCGACTATCCGACGCCGCGGAACCTGAACTATTTCTGGAACTTTGGCTCGCTCGCCGGTTTCACGCTGGTGTTGATGATCGCCACCGGCCTCGTGCTGGCAATGCATTACACGCCGCATGTGGATCATGCCTTCGCCAGCGTTGAGCGGATCATGCGCGACGTGAATTACGGCTGGGCCATCCGCTTCGTGCACATGAACGGCGCGAGTTTCTTTTTCATCGTGGTCTACATCCACATCTTCCGCGGACTCTATTACGGTTCATACAAGTCGCCGCGTGAGCTGTTGTGGATCCTCGGCGTCGTGATCCTTCTGCTGATGATGGCCACAGCCTTCATGGGCTATGTGCTGCCTTGGGGCCAGATGAGCTTCTGGGGCGCGAAGGTGATCACCAACCTGTTCTCCGCCATTCCGTTGGTGGGCGAGGACATCGTGATCTGGCTCTGGGGCGGTTTCTCGATCGACAACCCGACCCTGAACCGTTTCTTCGTCCTGCACTTTTTGTTGCCGTTCGTGATTTTCGGCGTCGTGTTCCTGCATATCGTCGCGCTGCATCAACACGGCTCGAACAACCCACTGGGCATCGACACGAAGGGTCCTCAGGATTCGATCCCTTTCCACCCCTATTACACCGTGAAGGATTATCTGGGGCTCGGGGTCTTCCTGACGATCTTTGCCGCCGTCGTCTTCTTCGCGCCGGATTACCTGGGGCATCCGGATAACTATATCGAAGCCAACCCGCTGCAGACGCCGGCGCACATCGTGCCGGAATGGTACTTCCTGCCGTTCTACGCAATCCTGCGCGCGATCCCCGACAAGCTCATGGGCGTCATCGCCATGTTCGCGGCGATTGCGGTCCTGTTCATCCTGCCCTGGCTTGACCGTTCGCCGGTGCGGTCCGCGCGGTTCCGCCCGGCCTATAAGTGGTTTTTCTGGGTTCTGTTCGCGGACTGCATCCTGCTTGGCTGGTGCGGCGCAAACTCGCCAGATGATACTTGGCTTGGCATTGAGTTCGTGGTGTGGAGCCGCCTGGCAACCGCCTACTACTTCGCTCACTTCCTGCTGATTATCCCGTATCTCGGCCTGTTCGAGAAAACCAAGCAGCCGCCAGCCAGTATCGCCGAACCGGTGTTGGGCGGAGGCCCGGCCGGAGCCGTTGTGGCGACTGCCAAGCCGATGGAGAAGCAATAATGCGTGTGCTACGCTTCGCTCAGACGGCGCTGGCCGTGGCAGCGCTGAGCCTGTCGGCTCCAGCCGCCCACGCTGCCGGCCCGGGACTAACCTACGAAGACCAGAATTGGTCGTTCGAAGGCATCTTCGGGACATTCAACAATGCAAGCGCCCAGCGCGGCTATCAGGTCTATCGGCAGGTATGCGCCGGCTGCCATGCCATGAACCTGATGTCCTACCGCTATCTGGAAGGCATTGGCTTGCCGGCAGAAACGGTGGACGCCCTTGCCTCGCTCGACGAGAAGACCATCATTAACGACGAAGGTGAGCAGGTGTCCGTACCGCGGCTCGCCTCCGACAGGTTCCCGGCCCCCTTCCCGAACGAACAGGCGGCCAGGGCCGCGAACGGCGGCGCTTATCCTGTTGACCTGTCGCTGATAGCGAAGGCGCGG
>Ga0102940_1001381_pt1 | contig 15559 bp, 14 predicted proteins | sample SalPonR2_C_D1_MG_FD_78215 | JGI IMG/M metagenome (GOLD analysis project Ga0102940, IMG submission 78215) | Salt pond soil microbial communities from South San Francisco under conditions of wetland restoration - Salt Pond MetaG R2_C_D1_MG | ecosystem: Environmental > Aquatic > Marine > Intertidal...
CCGGTTGTTTTCTTCGACCGTGGGGTCGGGATGGTGATTGGGAAATCCCCCGTCGGGTTCGCAGTACAAGGGAATGACCGTGGCTCCGATGCGCTCCAAAAGTTTGACGCAGGTCAGGCCTCCGGCCCCGTTGCCTCCGTCCACGACCACCTTGACCGGTCTGGTCAGTGTGGTTTGAGCGGACAGTTCTTCAAGGTATGCAGGTTCGATATTCAGTTCCGAGGCGATTCCCCGACCCGAGTTGAAGGCCTTTCGGGCCATGATGTCGTAAACACTTTGAATATCGTCGGTATGAATGGTCCCCGGGCCTTCCCAGATTTTAAAGCCGTTGAATTCCGGGGGATTGTGACTGGCTGTGATCATCACACCTGCTCCAAGGCCAAGGGTGCGGACCGCGTAATAGAAAAGCGGGGTCCCGACCATGTTCAGGAAAGTGACGTCCATCCCGGTTTCCAGCAGCCCCCGGACCATGGCCGCCTGGTACGCCGGGGAGCTGAACCGGCAATCGTGGCCGACAACGGCCCGGGAGTGTCCCCGCTGCTGGAAAAATGTGCCGCAGGCCCGACCCAGTTCCTCCACCCACTGCGTATCGAGATCCCGATCCACGACTCCGCGGATGTCATAGGCCCGAAATATGTTTTTGTTCACTGGCTTCATGGTATGTTTCCTGGCTGAAAAAGGTTCGAGATAGAATGGCTTCGATCAGTCCGGAAAGGATAAAACCCCATATCGTGCTTGAACTGAACGGCTTGGACTGTTAACGTAAAATAATTGAACGATAAAGTGGAAAATGCCCGTTTCCCGCGTGCAGAAAGACAACCCGTCAACCTTGACCTCTTCGGATGACTTCTTTAGGTGGATAGCACTATGAGTTGGGATTGGGACAAATTACAGGAAAAGCGGCAAAGGCAGTCCGGCGGCGGTGGAACACCGCAAAGGCCGGACTTGGGAGAACTGAACGAACGGGTCAGACAGATTCGGGAGATCAAGTTCCCCGGTGGAAAACTTTTAGTGGTTGTTCTGGTCGCCTTGTGGCTGGCCAGCGGGGTGTATATCGTCGAACCGGACGAGATGGGGGTTGTACAGCGCTTCGGGGAGTACAATCGGATGACCGACCCCGGTCCGCATTACCGGATTCCTTTTCCGGTCGAAAAGGTTCAGACCCCCAAGGTATCTCAGGTTCGTCGGGTGGAGATCGGGTTTCGTACCGGGGCCCAGCGGGTGGCTTTCAACTCCCCGCAGCTGAGACTGGTTCCCGAGGAATCCCTGATGCTGACCGGGGATGAAAACATCATCGATGTTCAATTCATCGTTCAGTACCAGATCAAGGACGCGAAAAATTATCTGTTTAACATTTCCCAGCCGGAAAAAACAGTTAAAGACGCGGCCGAGGCAGCCATGCGCGAGGTGATCGGGTACAACAGAATTGATGCGGCCCTGACCGCCGACAAGCTGGATATTCAGAACGATACCAAGCAGCTGCTGCAGGAAATTCTGGACAGATACATGACCGGCGTGAATGTCGTGGCGGTCCAGTTGCAGGATGTCCATCCCCCCAAGCAGGTCATCGACGCCTTTAAGGACGTGGCCAGTGCCAAAGAGGACAAGAGTCGCTTCATCAACGAGGCCGAAGCGTACCGGAACGACCTCATCCCCAAGACACGCGGGGAAGTGGCCTCGATCCTGAACAAGGCCGAGGCCTACAAACAGACGGTCATCCGAGGGGCAAAGGGTGAGAGCTCCCGCTTTCTGGCCCTTCTTCGGGAATATCAAAAGGCCAAGGATATTACGAAAAAGCGTATGTACTTGGAAACAATGGAACAGATAATGTCCAGCCCGAACGTGGAAAAGCTGATTCTTTCGGAAAAGAGCATGCAAAACGCGGTACCGTACCTGCCCTTGAATCAGATCGCTCCGGCTCAAGGGCGTGCCGGCCAGACGTCTCAGGGAGGTGTCCAGTAATGAAAGCAGGAAAAGCCCCCGTTGTCGTCGGACTGGTACTCGCCGTGGCGGCCTTTGTGGCCCTGCAGTGCACCATTGTCGTGGATCAGACCGAGCGGGCCATCGTGCTCCAGCTCGGGAAACCAGTGGGCGGTGATCGCGGCCCCGGGCTGCATTTCAAGCTCCCGTTCGTGCAGAACGTGATCTTTTTCGATCACCGTATTCTGGAGTATGATGCCACCCCGGCCGAAATTCTGACCAAGGACAAGAAGAATCTGGTCGTGGACAACTACTGCCGGTGGCGGATCAAGGACCCGCTCCTTTTCTACCGTACGCTGCGCACCATCCCAAGCGGAAAATCCCGTCTCGACGACATCATCTATGCCGAGCTTCGGGTCGCCCTGGGACAGTATACCCTGACCGAGGTGGTCTCTTCCGAGCGGAGCAGGATCATGTCCGAGGTGACCAAGAAGGGGAATATGCTTCTTTCGGACTACGGTATCGAAGTCCTTGACGTGCGCATCAAACGGACCGATCTGCCCCAGGAAAACCAGCGGGCCATTTACGGACGCATGCGGGCCGAGCGTGAACGTCAGGCCAAGCAGTACCGCTCTGAAGGCCGCGAGGAAGGGGTGAAAATCACCACCGGGGCGGATCGGGAACGGTCCATTATGCTGGCTGAGGCGAGACGTGAGGCCGAAGTCCTGAAAGGGGAAGGAGACGGGGAAGCCACGGCAATCTATGCAGATTCCCTGGGTCTGGACCCTGACTTCTACGCCTTTTCCAGGAGCATGGAGGCCTACCGCAATGCCCTGAAAGACAAGACCCGGCTGGTGCTTACCCCGGAGAACCAGTTCCTGGAATATGTGAAATAGATCCAAACGGATTTTCACATAGTTGAAAAACAGAGAATCCCGGAAAACCGATCGGTTTTCCGGGATTCTTTTTCGTGGTTATCTCGAATTATGCGGGCCCGCTGGACTCCGACTTCTTTATTTCGTTATGCTGACTGCTGCAGCCCCTCTACGACCCAGTTTTTGCTGCCGCCGGTTTCGTAGCGGCTGAAGTGCCATGCTTCCCGGATTTCTTCGGTGCTGTCCGCGTTTTGATCTTCGCGGATGGTGGCCTCGAAGAGGACTGTGGCTACGGTCTGATTTCCGGAAACTCTGACGTCCTGAAGAAAGGCCCGAAGCAGAAGGATTTCGGTCTGTCCGGGAGTCGGATCCTTTTTGGCCTGCTCCTCGATTTCCGTGTACACCTCATCCGAGGTGAAGAGCCTGATGTCGGCCAGATTCCTGGCATCCCATGAGCGCTGCAGACGGGTGAAGGCAGCCTTGGCCCCTTCCATGAATTCCTGCTCGTCAAATCCCGGGGGATAGGCAGGAGTGGTCTGTTGTGCCCGGCCTCCTGCAGGATTGCTGAGATGGTCCCAGGCGTTGTTTGCCTGTTGCGGGTTTTCGAAACGACTGGTCCCGTTCAGGGACGGCCCTTCCTGAGCAGTCCGGCGGGACCGGAGAAAACGCATCAGCAGCCAGAGGCCGCCTCCGACGAGCAGGATGTCCATCATTCCGATTCCTCCAAACCCGCCACCGAAGAGCATGGACCCCAGCAGAGTGCCCGCCAGGAGACCTCCGAACATTCCCATCATGCCGGATCTGGGGCTGGAGGCCGTCCGGCCGGGGCTGCTGGGCGAGGCCTGCTGCTTGGAGGGAGAAGAATAGGACTTGCTGTACGAGGAGCTGCTGCCGAATGATCTGCCGCCCCCGAATCGTTTGGCGAATGCGTCGTCGGTCGCTATGAGCAGCAGACCCAGACAGACGAAAGAGAAAAAGAGCGTGAACCGTTGTGTCATGGATTTTTCTCCAAAATGAATGTTTGGCCGTATTCGGGGTATGAAAATACTCCGATAGGCCGGGAAGGGTTCATGCACGCGCATGAACTTTACCACGTAGTGGTTGTGCGCATGATGTCAAGCATGGAGGGAGCGCATGAAAAAACAGGGACGTCCTGTAGAGGACGTCCCTGTTAGGGAAGCCAGGCACCCAAAAGGAACTGTTACCGCTGCTTCCTCTCGGACCTGACGGGGTTGGCAGCACTCTTGCCGCCCGGCTTCCCTGTCATATGCGAATGTCGAATGTGATCTGTTAACCAAGGGGGGAATTCGGGAAGGTAAAAAAAATGGCGGAGAGGAGAGGATTCGAACCTCCGGTACCCTTCCGGGTACACACGCTTTCCAGGCGTGCGCCTTAAGCCGAACTCGGCCACCTCTCCGCGTCAACAGGAGTGGATTACTAGGGAAACTTGATCTGTTTGGCAAGAACTTTTTTTATTTTTTTTCAGATTTTGTTGATTCCGGAGCCCTGGACTGCAGACTGCAGTTCTTTCGGGGGCCTCACGGCTGGATGCCGAGTTTGGGCAGCACCACTTTGACCAGGACGATCCAGAAGGCGACGATCAGAAAGATGTTGAGAATGTCGGACATGGTTGGATAACAGGGAATGGGCTATAGGCAAAGGGCGAGAGGGCATTGCCCTTTCTTCCCTACAGGCTATAGCCCATTGCCTATAGCCTGATTTTTAAATTCCCATGATGTTGTACCCGGAGTCCACGTAGATGGTCTCTCCGGTGACGCCTCCAGAGAGGTCTGAAGCAAGGTACAGGGCAGTTCCGGCCACGTCGTTCTGGGTGACGTTGCGTCCCAGGGGAGCGCGTTCCTCGATGGTGCTCAGGATGGTCTTGAACCCGGAGATGCCCGAGGAGGCCAGGGTCTTCAAGGGGCCGGCGCTGATGGCGTTGATGCGCACCCCTTTGGCGCCGAGATCCGGAGCCAGGTAGCGGACATTGGCTTCCAGGGCCGCCTTGGCCACGCCCATGACGTTGTAGTTGGTGATCACTTTTTCGGCGCCGTAGTAGGTCATGGCCATGACCGATCCGCCTGGGACCAGCAGTTCCTCGTAGGCCCTGCACATGGCCACCAGGGAATAGGCCGAAATGTCCAGGGCCAGCTTGTAACCGTCACGGGAGGTCTCGATGAACCGCCCCTTGAGGTCCTCACGATTGGCAAAGGCCACTGAATGGACCAGGATGTCGACCTGGCCCCATTTTTCCCGCACAAGTTCTTTGGATTCGGCCAGGGCCGTGTCGCTGGTCACGTCGCACTCGAACATGAAATCGCCGCCGAGCTCTTCGTGAATGGGGGCGATCCGTTTCTCCAGAGCCGGTCCGGCATAGCTGAAGGCCAGCTTGGCCCCCTGCTCCTTGAACTGTCTGGCGATGGCGTAGGCGATGCTTTTGTCGTTGGCGACACCGAAGATGAGGGCTTTTTTGTCCTTGAGAAGCATGCAATCTCCTGCAAAATGAGTTCTGATGGAAGCGTCCGTTCAGGATGCGGGCAGCTCGAGGGTTTCCCCGGTAAGCAGGGTATAGGCCTCCAGGTACTTGGCCCGGGTCCGGGCGATGACCTCGTCGGGAAGGTTCGGGGCCGGAGCCTGTTTGTTCCAGCCGGTGGACGTCAGCCAGTCGCGGAGGTACTGCTTGTCGAAGCTTGGCTGGGACCGGCCCGGAGCGTACCCGTCCATGGGCCAGAACCGGGAGGAATCCGGGGTCAGAACCTCGTCGATGAGCAGGAACTCATCGCCGACCATTCCGAATTCGAATTTAGTGTCCGCAATGATGATCCCTTTTTCCGAAGCGTAGGTTCTGGCCTGGGAATAGATGGCCAGGGAGGTCTCCTGGACCCTGGCCAGAAGCTCCGGGCCAAGCTTTTCCTGGGCCGCCTCGACGGTGATGTTCTCGTCGTGCTCGCCGAGTTCGGCCTTGGTGGACGGAGTAAACAGGGGGTGTTCCAGAATGTCGGAGTCCTGCAGTCCCTCGGGCAGGGCGTAGCCGCAGACTCTGCCCGTGGCCTGGTAGTCTTTGAGACCGGATCCGGTGATATAGCCGCGGACAATGCATTCGATGGGCAGGGGGCTGGCCCTGTGGACCAGCACGGAGCGTCCTTCGAGTTCGTCGGCATATTTATGCAGGGGCTCGGGGTAGTCCGCTACCCGGGAGGCGATGATGTGGTTGGGGACCAGGTTCTTGAATTTTTCCATCCAGAACAGGGTGATCTGGTTCAGGATGACCCCTTTGTACGGGATGGGCTCAGCCATGATCACGTCAAAGGCGGACATGCGATCCGTGGTGATGATGAGCAGGGTGTCATCGTCAATGGCGTAGATGTCCCGGACCTTCCCGCGGGAAAGAAGGGGATACTCTCTGATGTTGGTTTGCGTCGTGACTTTCATGTATTTTTTTTTGGGTGCTTGCATGGTTTGGGGAATGGCACAGGCCCGGGGGCCGATGCTGCCTGCTGTTGAAAAGAGACTCGGCGTCGAAAAACCGTGCCTCTCTATTTTTTCGGGGGAGCCGTCGAACCTGAATAGCGTTGCTCAACGCTTCTGGCGTGAGCCTCCAGGGCCTCAAGGCGGGCCATGCGGGCGATTTTGGCCCCATGTTTCCCGACATAGGAGGCACTCGGCGCGATGCGGCTGATTTGTTTACAGAAGGTGTATACGGACAGGGCCGATGAGAACCGGGCCGTGGACAACGTGGGCAGGACATGGTTGGGGCCTGCGAAATAATCCCCCACGGGTTCCGCTGCGTTGTGTCCGAGAAATACGGCCCCGGCGTTTCGTACCTTGCCCAGCCAGGCCCATGGGGTGTCCACGGCCAGCTCGAAATGTTCCGGGGCCAGCAGGTTGATCAGATCCATGCCGGTGTCCAGGTCGGGCACTGCGATCATTCCCCCCCACTTGGTCAGGGATTCTGCCGCGATTTCGTTGCGCGGAAGCCGAGCGGTCTGTTCTGCAAGAGCAGCTTGTGTCCGGGTGAGCAGGTTCCGGTCCGAAGAGATAAGCAGGGCCGAGGCCAGAGGGTCGTGTTCGGCCTGAGAGAGCATGTCCGCGGCCAGATGTTCCGGGTTGGCGGTTGCATCGGCCAGGATGGCGATTTCACTCGGTCCGGCGATCATGTCGATCCCGACCTTCCCCACCAGAAAGCGCTTGGCCGTGGTTACGAAGATGTTGCCCGGTCCGGCAATGACGTCCACCGGGTCGATGGTGGGGGTGCCGAAAGCGAGGGCGGCCACTCCCCAGGCCGAGCCGCACTGGTAGACCTCTTCCAGGCCGAGCAGGCCTGCCGTGGCCAGAATGTACGGGTTGAGTGTTCCGTTTCGTCTGGGAGGGGAGATGACCAGAATGCGTTCCACTCCGGCCACCTGGGCCGGGATGGCGTTCATGAGCAGGCTGGAGACGAGAGGGGTCTCTCCCCCCTGACCGCCGGGAACATACAGTCCGGCCCGGTCCATGGGCCGGACCATCTGCCCGAGAACCGTGCCGTCTTCGTGGGTGGTCACCCAGGATTTCTGTTTCTGGTTTTCATGAAAGGCGCGAATATTATCGGCGGCCTCCCTGATGATGGCCAGGTCTTCCGCCGGGATTTCCTCGAGGGCCTGTTTCAGATCCCGAGCCGGGACCCGGAGCTGGTCGGCGGTAAATTCGGGACAGTCGAACTTCCTGGTCCACCGAACCAGGGCATCGTCTCCCTCCTCCTGGACTTCAGCGAGGATGGCCCGGACCGGTTCTTCCACAGAGGTGTCCGGATTCTCGCGTTCCATGAGCCACTTCTTTACCTCCGGCCAGTTGTCCCGGCCGGTATAGTCGATGAATCTGCAGGGCATCGTATTTCCTTATATGGTCTTGAGCGTTCTCTAAGGTCGAACTGTCCGGGGAAAGGGCCGAAAGGTGAGTGTGTGGATATATCGCGGCAGGTAAAACAGGCCCCTGAAGATGGAAAATTTCTTGTAGCAGGTTGGCCCGTCAAGTCAAATATCACGTCCCGGTTGTGCCTCGTCCATTCCGATCAGCCCCCGTCGTCCCAGGTCTCGTAAAAAGGTGGACATGGCCACTTCCGCCTCTCTGGAGTGCACGCCGTAGACGGCTCTGAACTCATCGACCAGCCCCTGGACCGGGCGGTGGCCGTCGATCCGTTCCCAGACAAAGGTGCCCATCTCGTCCAGATCCAGCCTTTTAAGGGTCGGCCGGGTATTTTTCCCGAGTTTTCGGGCAAGTCCGGCAATAAAGGGACGGGCGGCCATAGGGTAGGTCAGGCGAATCAGCCCGTTTTCCTGCCGTTGCTCCCGGACCATGGAGTTCTTGCGCGGGATGCAGGCGAGAGCCCGCCCTCTGGTCAGGGCCGGGAGAGGCTCGGCAGGGGGACGCCTGAAGGAATCAAACCAGGACATAAGAGGAGCAGACCTCGTGAAAAAGGTGGTCGGAAGGCAGGCTGGCGGCGCTCAGGGTCACGGCAAGAATCATGTTTTTCCCGGGGGGGATCCACACGGCTCCCCGCCAGCGGCGGGCTCCCCGAAAAAAGCGGGCGAGGCCTGATGGAGGGACCGGGTCCCTTTTGCGGGATGTGCTCCACAGAATCGAGTGTGTGCTCTCCTGCTCCTTGTCTGCATCGAAGTCGGAGGATTTTTTCAGTCCGTGAAACCGGGCGGTCCATTCCCGGAGCGAAGAGTTCTGCAGAACGATCGAAGCAGGTCCGATGCGATCGTACAAAAGCTGCACGCCTTTTCCGGCATGGATGAACCGGTAATGTCCGGGCTGAAGAGAGAAGGAGCTCAGACGAAAGAGGGGGGGCACTGAATAGGCTATGTCGTAGATTTTCCAGGGCACGGGGCCCTGCTCGGGAAAGATCTTAAGTGACGAGATGATCCCCGCGGCCCGGCTCAGATTGGCCGGAGTCGGATCCCGGTGGATACGAAGGACCGCGGTGACCCCGGGCAAAGGGAACCGGAGCAGGCAGCCGATGCAGTCCCGTCCTTGGGGCGTTGCGGACCACACAAAAGGGACCGGGGTCGCGTCCGGATCCGTATGCCAGGCGGCCGGGCTTTGCCATTTGATTGGAAAGTGGTCCGGGGGACGGATGGACAGACCTGATTTTTGGAGTTTCCGGGCAAGCTGGTCCAGGTCGGCCCCGTATTTTCCGGCCCCGTCGTGGACCTCCCACCGCAGGTCCAGAGCCGGACCTTCCCGGTCCTCGAGCATGAGATACCTGTCCCTGATGCCGGTTACTTCCCAGGATTGCGGGTAGGCAATCCGGATGCCGTTCCAGGCCAGAACGCGGTCACTGGAGGGTGTGCAGGGGGGCGGATGAAACGTGGTCGTCATTTGGGTGTAAACAGATCCAGGTCGATCTGGTTCGCCTTGCGGAGCATTTCGGTGGTCCGCTTTTCATAGGCATCGCTTTTGGCCCGCATGCAGGCATGGGCCTCCTCCCACAGGGAGCGCAGGGTCATCTTCACGGCGTTGAGGGTATTGTAGTCCTCGTCCCGCGTATGGCTCAGGACCAGACTGATCCGGTTTCCGGCGTTATCCTCGAGGGACCACTTCCAGGACAAAACGTTCTTGAACGGGTCTCCCCGCCATTCGGCCGGAGTCCCGAATCTTTTCTTGTACCGATTGCGCAGCATCTCGAACAGGCTGCGTTCAGGGCAGGAAAAGCGGAACTTGACGCGCACGATTTTTCCTTTCTGCCCGCAATTGGCGTAGGCGATTTTGCCGTTGATGATTCCCGGAACCCTGGCCGGATCGATATTCACCTCGTTCAGGTGTGGTTCTCCGCGCAGAACAGAATCCGTGCCCTGCAGGCAGATTCCGGCATATTCAGATATATCCTGCCCCAGAGTGATGCCGCCAAGGGTCAGTGGAACCCCGGCAGAGCCGAGAGCGGTTGCGGGGGCCAGAATGCACATCAGGAGAAAAAAACGGGCAAGGCGCATGAGGAACCTCGTGTGCCGGTTGAGTTTTTTCAGAAAAAGTGAAGAGATTGGAACGTGAGGGGCCTTCAGCCGGCCGAGATTCTCCAGGGGGTGTCCAGGGCCTCGTTCTGGTCAGCAAAAAGTGGAAACAATTGATCATACCCCGAGATATCGAAGATTTCCAGAATGTAATCCTTGATCCCGCAGACCGCAAGCTGTCCGCCGGTCCGGCTCAACTGTTGAAAGGTCATGACCAGGATGCGCAGCCCGGTCGAGTTGATGTAGTCCAGATTGCTGAAGTCCATCAGCAGGTGCTGGTGTCCGGCTTCGAGAATCTGAAGGACCTGGTTCTCCAGTTCGGTACTGGTCCGGGTATCGAGGCGTCCCGAAACTTCCAGTATCATGATATGTTTGCTTTTTTTTTGAACGATGTCCATTGATGTCTCCGGGTGGTCGTCACGGGGCTGTTTATTTGTCCAGAGCGCACTCCTCCGGGATGGTCTTTTCCATTTCCAGAATGTTTTTTCCGGCGGTGCGACGGTAGGCGACTTTGTCCATGATGGAGGTTGCAAGGTGAATTCCGAGTCCTCCCACCTGTCTCTGCCGCTGGTCAAGGGGCAGGTCCAGTTCCGGTTTTCGGGCAAGCAACGGGTTGAAGGGAACGCCGTCATCTTCGACATGGGCAAAGATGACGTTTTTTTTGCATTCAACGTGAAGCTCGATGTGATTTCTGCGCACCCTGAACCGTCCGTAGAGGATGATATTGGTGACAATTTCGTCCAGGGCGAGTTCCAGGGAGTAGGTCAGCCCCGGGGGGAAACCGTGTTCCCGGCAGAACGCCTCAAGCCCCAGGGAAAGGCGCTCCAGTTCCTCGAGATCGTTTGCAAGAGAGAGGCGTAACGGGGTGGACATAAGACTCCCGGACGTTTTGCTTTTAAGCTCGCCTGGATTCAGATCAGGCTGACGCCGACCTCATCCAGGGTCCGTTGCGCCTTGCATTCGTCTTCCCGCAGATAGCGGTCCTCCCATTCCACGACCCTGGTTGCGATGGCCTCGAGAAAGACCTGGGCCATTCTAGGATTGGTTGCCAGCTGGGCCTGAAATTTTTTCCGCTCAAGAACCAGGCAGGTCAGGGGGGTGAGCGCTTGCAGTGAGAAAAGGCGCTTGCTGCGCATGATCAGGGCCAGGGTTCCCAGGGATCGGCCGCTACCGATTTCACCGATGATCCGTTTCGAACCGTTGTCGCTGCGGATGACCACCCCTGTTCCGGAAATGACATAGAAGGATTCATTACCGTGCTCTCCCTGGTGGAACAGGAACTCTTCGGGGCGGAAGGTTTTTCGTTTGCAGACAAAGGCCAGAACCTTGATAACTTCCATATCCATGCGGGCGAAATAGGGGATGTTCCGGATCATATCCAGATTTTCCCGGTATTCACACGGCTCAGCGCTGGGTTCCGTTGACGAGTTCATACAGGACTCCTTTGCGTTCCAACAGTTCTTGATACGTTCCGAACTCGATGATCTGCCCGCTTTTCATGACCGCGACACGGTCATAGCCGGCCAGCGTGTCCAGACGGTGGACAACGGAGATGACCGTGGCCTTGTTTTTCCACCTGGTCTGCAGCAGATTCTGAATGCGGGTCTGGGACGCATTGTCCAGGGCCGAGGTCGCCTCGTCCAGAATGAGGATGGGAGGGGCCTTCAGAAAAGCCCTGGCCAGGGCGACCTTCTGCCGCTGGCCGCCGGACAGACGGTCTCCCATGCTACCCACCTCGAAGGTCAGCCCTATCTCCACGATTTTTTCCAGCAGCTCTTCTCCGATGAGCAGTTGAATCAGGGACCGGGCGACCCGTTCCTGCGCTCCGCCGCTCTCGTCCTTGAGTTTTCCGAACAGAATGTTGTTCAGAATGTTCTGGGAGTGGATGTATTGCGACTCACTGGAGACGACCACCGCTCTGATGTGTTCGGACTTCACCCATTCCTTGAACCTGCCCCGCACCTTCAGGATTGCTTGCTGAAAATCCTCGGGCAGAGCGACGACCTTGTGGATTCCGGGGGTGAAGTTGAGGGCCAGCTCCAGAAGGCGGTTTCGTTGTTCCGCGTTAAGCTCGGAGGGGTCCCTCGATGCGAGTTCCCTGACGAGCTCCTGATAGTCTTCGAAGTCATCCATGGCAATGGGGCTGGACTCGAACAGTTCGGGTGTGCGGGGCAGGTTGCCGAGAATATCCACGGTCTCCCGGGCGATTCTGGCTCCGAGCTGCCACATCCTTTGTTCCAGCCCTTCCCGGTCTAGGAATTTGAGGAAATCGGCGTTGGCGTGCAGTCGGTCTTCGGCGAAGGAGTCGTCCACAGGGTCTCCGAAGATGATGTTCCCGGCCACGCTTGAATATTGCAGATAGCGGGTTTCATCGAAAAATTCCACGTCCTCGGCCAGGAGCGTCCCGAACCGGTTCTGGAATTCGTGCCGGACCCGGACAAGCCGTTTTTCGAGTTCGGGATAGGTGTCCCGGGGCAGGACCGTGGTGGTTCCGAAACGGAGCACGTCCCGGAACAGGCCGACCTGCTGGATGACCTCGATGGTACGGTCCAGGTCCGGAAGATCCTCCTCCCGCATTCCGGGGGTGGCTACGCAGGAATAGAGCAGGTTGTCCCGGATGGTGCCGCTGAAGATAAACGGGTGTTGCGCCACGATGCCGATATTGGCGGCCATGTCCGATTTGGTCAGACCGGAAACCTCGTGTCCATCAATGAGAACATTTCCTGCGGAGTAATCGTAGAGCTGGGCGATAACCAGGGCCAGGGAACTCTTGCCGCTTCCTGAAAATCCGACCAGGGCCAGCTGTTCTCCGGACTGCACATCCAGGGAGACCCGGTCCAGGATGCGGATATTGCCGCTGACCGTGTAATACACATCTCTGAGAGAGATGTTGCCGACCAGGGTGTGCGGGGAACGTCCTTCGGGTTCAAGGGCGTGTTCCGGGGCGTGGTCGAAGTAGTCCATGACCTGTCGGTACCGGATGGTGGAATCCTGGAGTAGCTGGTAGAAATCCATCAGCTCCTTCCAGGGGTCGTAGACCTTTTCATAGGCGGACAGAAAGGCCACCAGGGCTCCCAGGTCGAACCGTCCGTTGATGGTCAGGTATCCGCCCACCAGAAACAGAAAGAACGGCCCGATGTTCTGAAAGAGGTTGTTGGCCACCTTGACCCCGTACCGGTACAGGCTCATGCGTATGTTGGCCCGGTACAGTTCCCCGGCCTTGTTTTTGAACTTGTCTCCCTCGATGTGGTAGCTCGCGTTGCCGTGCACTTCGTGGATTCCGGTCACGGTTTCTCCGATGATTCCACTCAGCTTCCGGCTCAGCCGGACCCGTTCCCGGTTGGCCTGATTGGTTTTTTTCTGAAGTCTGGGGATGACCAGGAGTTCGAAGGGATAGATGGCAAAACTGAGCCCGGCCAGGATCGGCTCCAGGTAGAACATGTATCCGGCAAAGGCCAGAATGGTCAGGATGTTGACTGCGGGCACGGCCAGAGCGCTGCCCACGAACTCGGCCACTGAGGCCAGTTCTCCGACCAGGGTGGAGACCACCATGCCGGGCTGGGTCTGGCGGAAGAAAGACAGGGGCAGACTCAGAATGTGCCGGTACAGTTCCTCCCGGATGTGCATCAGGGTTTTCTGTCCCAGGTAGACCTGCAATGCGTTGATGACATATTTCAGGGAACTGGCCAGGAGTACCGCCCCGAGATACAGTCCGCAGTACAGCAGCAGCTTGTCGTACAGGCCGAGACCGATGGCCTCGTTGATGATCCGCTTCTGCATCTCCAGGGGGAAGACCCTGGCGACCACGGTGACCAGAATCACCCCGAGCAGCAGCAGCTGCCACCGGGTGTTTCTGTAGAAGATCCAGGAGGTGATGGGGCGTTGGGTGATGCGCATATTGTATTCGCCGGGTCAGTAGGCCAGGCGGCTCAGAGATTTGAGGATCAGCGTGCAGCCCATGGCGAACATACCCGCCAGCCCCATCCCGCAGGAGAACCCGGCCAGAAGGACCGGGGCATACTGGCGCCACATGGCCCCGTACCGTTTCAAAAAGTAGAATCGCCCCAGCAGGGCCCCGGCAACCTCCAGAATCATGCCGTGAGGTGTGGACTGTCCCAGTCCGCGGACCACCCCGTAGATGAGCAGGACCGGCAGCCCGAAAATGGTCAGCACTCCGTAGATGATCAGACCGAAGACGGATCCGGCCATGACATAGCTTGCGTTCAGAGCCTGGTAGAAGAGGGAGTTTCCTTCCAGGGTGGAGGTCTGCATCAGCAGGGTGTTCAGGGCCTGCAGGTGCCAAAGCTCCTGGGCATAGGGAAAGGAGGCTGAAGGAATGGGGGCCAGCCGCCACAAAAACTGGGAAAAGAGCAGCGAAGCGATCATGACGATGGGGAAAACCACGATCTCGGCCTTGATGATCCCCCGCAGACTGGTGCCCGTCAGTTCGATCTGCCGGAACTGGACCGTTGCCTCGCCGTAGTTGTGAATGGGGATGGGCGCGTACCAGATCTCGATGCCCGAGTATCCGAAATATTTGGCTCCGGCGATGAAGCTGGCCTCCCGGACCAGAGGGAGGCTGACGAACTGTCCGGCGATCCCTTCCATGCGGGCCGTGATGTAGGAGATGAACGGGGTGTACAGAAATCCGTAGAGGATGAAAAAGATCCACGGAAAATTGGGCACGAGCCAGACGCACATGGCAGTGTAGGCCAGGGTGGAAAAGACATAGATGGATACGGAGAGCCAGAAGTCGATGTCGCCTCTGCCCTTGGGCGGATTGAACAGGGCCGAGAAATCGAGCCTGGCCTGTCCCGGTTTGGGTTTGAATGATTTGGCCACCTGCCAGATGCCGATCATGCCGATGGCCAGCCCGAGTCCGATGCCGAAGCTCATGTAGAAGTCGAAGCTGTTGGAGAAGACCGTGTCCACGGTTCCCATACCCTGGTGCCACCGGTGCAGAATACCCTGATGGTACAGAATGGGGTTGGCCACGATGGTGATGATCAGCCCGACCAGACCGCCGATGACCGCCCAGAAGGGAAGGACCATGCCGATGAACACCAGCCCCAGATCGAGCTGCAGCCCGGTGGCTACGGCGGGCAGGATGTCTTCGGTGTTCCGGGTGAAGTCGATCCAGGGTATGGGGATGATCCGGATCGGTTCTGTGAACAGCAGGCCGGACAGGGCGGGCAGGAGCACGTATACGGTTCCGAAGAGAAGGCCGATGACCCCGCCGATGGAAAAGACCCGCCATTTCCAGCCCGTTTTTTTGTCTTCCGTGGATTCGGCCAGAGCCATAGTGCCGAGGGCTCCCACCGGGGCCATGGGAAAGGGGAGTTTTTCCACGTCCGAGGTGATCCGGTACAGGGAGTAGCCCAGTCCGAACTGGTCGATGCGTTGAATGATCTGGGCTCCGATGAGGAGCAGGATCGGAATGAACCAGTCCGGATGAAAGAAAGATCGGTCCGCGTAGGAGTCCGACTCCAGGCCCGGGGCGATCCAGGTGGGAATGTATTCGGTCAGCCCGAGGAGCTTGGCCGCATCGGATTGAATCAGGTACTGATTCCAGAGCAGGCCCTGAAAGGGGGAGGCCAGGGCGGCTCCGGCCATATAGTAGAGAAGGAATATTTCCTGTTGTTTGAGTTCGGTGTAGGATCGCTTGGCGATTTCCGCGAACAGGATGATGGTCACCCATCTGGCCGCCGGACCGATCCCGGTCCCGATGACCAGCTGCAGGTACATGCTCCCGGGCATCATCAGAAAACCGATGAA
>Ga0102940_1001387_pt1 | contig 15535 bp, 13 predicted proteins | sample SalPonR2_C_D1_MG_FD_78215 | JGI IMG/M metagenome (GOLD analysis project Ga0102940, IMG submission 78215) | Salt pond soil microbial communities from South San Francisco under conditions of wetland restoration - Salt Pond MetaG R2_C_D1_MG | ecosystem: Environmental > Aquatic > Marine > Intertidal...
ACTGAAATTCTTGGATTTTGCCTTTTGGATAATCATTTTCATCTCCTTGTACGCATGCTCCCGGAAGATCATGTCTCTACAGATGCCCTGGAAGAGCGCTACCGGCTTAAGTATGGCAAAGAGAGTGTCTTTCCCTCGAACAGGCACGAAGAGTTGCGTCGCAAGTGGTCGTCGCTCTCCGAATTTGTCAAGGAGATCAAGGAGTCTTTTTCCAAGGCATACAACAAGCGCAACAATCGACGGGGGTATTTGTGGGGAGACCGGTTTAAGAGCCTTATTGTGGAGGACGGAGACGCATTGCTTAATTGCCTGGCATATATTGATTTGAATCCGGTTCGAGCCGGCATAGTGGACAAACCGGAGGAGTACAGGTGGTGCTCTCTCGGATATCATGTTCAGTCCGGGAACCGGGAAGAATTTTTGAGCATGGAATTCGGGCACGAGGACATGGATGTCGATGCGTGTGAACGTCTGCGGTTGTACCGGGAATTCGTGTATGAAACCGGGGCAATGGATACTGGGAAGGGTGCTGTGATGGACGAGAAAGTCGTCACGGCAGCTCGAAAGAGCCGTTATGTTTTAGGGGATATTGAGTTATTCAAGTACAGGTGCCGTTACTTCACGGATTCTGGAGTGATTGGATCTAAAGAATTTGTGGAAAAAGTGGAAGGGAAGCTCAGAAAAGTGGTGCCCGGGAGAAAAGAACGAACTGCAAATCGGTTTAAGGGGGTGGATGGTGTGTATACGCTGAAGCGATTGGCCCCTGGATGACCGAGAGGATAAATGTGATCTGAACGCAGCGTAGTATAAGCTAGTCTATTCTCCGGAAGCGAATGTTTCCGGAATAATATCTTGCGTTCAAAAAAGAATGATTTTCTGTCTGAAGAGCGGCGCCTGCATTAGGTTACCTTTGGAAAAGGAAAAGAAAGATGCTTTTCGGTGAAAAAATGCTGTGAGGGGATCGTTAAAAGTGAATGGCAGATGAACATTGCAGCCTGAGGCTGCTTTTTTTGCGATACAAGTATTATCTGCCTGGCCCCTTCCGCAGGCATACTCAGGACGTGATAATTTACTTCTCAGACTACTCCAGGGAATGGTCCCGTAATGGCGGGGTAGTGGTTTTTCGATTTCGGAGCGGACAGAGAGCCTAAAGTGATAAAACATGGGCACTCTGTCCGCTCGACTCGGTTGCAGCTATTCGGCCATACTCCGGAGTCCGTCTTCCTCGGCGGCTACCAGGTCCTGATACAGTTCCCTGCGACGAGCCACGATGACTTTTTCTCCGTCAACCAGAAGCTCGGCCGCCCTGGCCCTCGAGTTGTACTGGGAGGACATGGTAAACCCGTAGGCACCCGAAGAAAATACGGCCAGGAGATCGCCGGGTTCCAGACCCGAGATTTCACGATCTTTAGCCAGAAAATCCCCGGATTCGCAGATGGGACCGACCACGTCCACTGTTTCGGCCGTGCGACCTGCCGGTGTGACTTCGGCGATACGGTGGTAGGAACCGTAGAGTGAGGGGCGCAGAAGATCGTTCATGCCCGCATCCACGATCACGAACTTCTTGTCGTCGGTCTGTTTGGTATACTGCACTTCGGTGACCAGTATACCGGCATTTCCGGCAATAACCCGGCCGGGTTCAAGAATCAGGGTCAAATCCAGTCCATTGAGAGCCTGAACCAGAGCCTGGCCGAGTTCTTCGGGGTGCGGGGGTTCTTCCTCCTCGTAGGTTATTCCGAGCCCCCCGCCAAGATCAAGATACTTAATGGTGATTCCCATATCCTTGAGTTTGGCATTGAAATTCTTCAATCGTTCCAGGGCTTCGAGAAATGGCTCGATGGTGGTCAGCTGGGAGCCGATATGACAGTCCATGCCCACCGGATCAACGTTACGCATATCCTTGGCGACCTGATATGTTTCAAGGGCTTCTGGAATGGACAGGCCGAACTTGTTTTCCTTGAGCCCCGTGGAGATATACGGGTGGGTCTTGGGGTCCACGTCGGGATTGATGCGCAGACTGACCTTGGCCACCATGCCCAGATCCGCGGCTACACGATCGATCTTTTCCAGCTCCTGTCGGGATTCGACGTTGAACATGAGAATCCCTGCGTACAGAGCCTCCCTGATCTCCGGTTCCTGCTTGCCTACTCCGGAATAAACGATTTTTTCGGGGGGAACGCCGGCCCGAAGGGCGCGGAACAGTTCGCCGCCGGACACTATATCAGTTCCCGCGCCTTCTCCGGCCAGCAGTTTGAGCACGGACAGATTGGAGTTGGCTTTGGCTGAATAGCAGGTCAGATGAGGGATCCCGGCAAAGGCGGAATCAAACGCTTTGAAGTGCTGGCGAAAAGTGGAGGCGGAGTAGATGTACAGCGGAGTGCCGTATTCTTCGGTCAAAGACTTGATGGAAACATCTTCGGCAAAAAGCTCGCCTTTTTTATATTCAAAATGATGCATGGGTACTCCTTGGTTGGGGTTCTTGCCGACAAGGTCACTATGATCAGTCCTCGTCTTCAACGGTATGGACCCGAGACAAAGACGGTTCAATGGCCGGATAGACGTTTATACCGGAAAGACGAAATCGGAGTGGTCCGCTGAATCCGTCTTTCCGGCAGTGTGACACGGTAATACTTCTTCCTCGCCGATGAACCTCGGGAGAGTCAAGGGAGAGGGGGATGGTCATATTTGGCGCAAAGGGGCAGGCCCGGCAGATATCCATTCCGTACTCGATTTCCAGAACGATTCCGGTCAGATTTCCGGCATTGCCGTCCAGGGTGGAATCAATAGTCAGACAGTTTGAGGTCTTGGTGACGGTGACCGATTTCCAGGAAAAAACATCTTCCCCGGCTCTGGGTTCAGGCCATTTTTTGACACCGCATCCAGGCAGACACAGGGTCAGTATCAGCACCAGACAGGCAAAAAAATCAGCAGGACGAAACATTGCAGGTTCCCCATTTTTGTTTCCAGTCGTGAAGGGTGTTCAGGGCATCCAGCGGGGTCATTCCATTCAGATCAAGCTCGGCAAGGGCGTCCCGGACCGGGTCCGGTTCAGGGGCTGCGGGTACGGAATGTTCAGAAAACATTCCCGGAAGAACGGACTGTCTGGCTCGAACCGCCGTCCCCTGGTCCTGCAGGCTCCGTTGTGATCGCCGTTCAAGGTCGGCAAGAATCTCCTTGGCCCGTTGTACGACCCCTGAAGGGACTCCGGCCAGCTTGGCCACCTCGATGCCGTAACTCCGGTCAGCCGGCCCCGGTACAAGGCGCCGCAGGAAAACGATATCGCCTTTCCATTCCTTCACTGCGATGTTGAAATTGCGAACACATGGCAAATCTCCGGCCAAAGCGGTCAACTCATGGTAGTGGGTGGCAAACAGGGTCCGAATTCCCCCCTGCCGGCGGGCGAGCTCTTCCATGACCGCCCAGGCCAGAGAGAGCCCGTCAAAAGTGCTGGTGCCGCGTCCGATCTCATCAAGAATGATCAAGGACCGTTTTCCGGCCTGGCGCAGAATCCGGGCGGTCTCGCTCATCTCGACCATGAATGTGCTTTGTCCCATGGCCAGGTTGTCCGAAGCCCCCACCCGGGAAAAAATCCGGTCACACAGCCCGATTCTGGCCTGACGAGCCGGAACGAACGATCCGATCTGGGCCAGAATGCATATGATCGCTGCCTGACGCAGGACGGTTGACTTTCCTGCCATATTCGGACCGGTAATGAGCAGGACGCGCCCCTCCTCATCGATGTTCAGATCATTGGGAATATAATTTGCTCGGCCCTGGACAGCTTCGACAGCCGGATGCCGGGCTGATTTAACACTAATTTCCAGCCCGTTGTGCAGTTCAGGTCTGGACCATTCCCATTTTCTGGCGGCATAGGCAAGTCCCTGCCAGTAATCGAGGTGGGCCAGTCTGGTTGCGGTCCGCATCAGTCTGTCTCTGGCCTCGGCCACCTGTTCCCGAAGTTCGATAAAAAGTGCGTATTCTCGTGTTTTGCGTTTATCAGATGCGGAAAACAAACGTTCTTCAAGGGACTTAAGTTCTTCGGTGATGTAGCGTTCGCTGTTCACCAGGGTCTGACGCCGGATGAAGTGGTCCGGAATCCCTCCTTTGTGGGCGTTGCTCAGTTCCAGATAGTACCCGAAGACCTTGTTGAATCCGAGCTTCAGTCTGGGAAGCTCGAATTCCTGCTGTTCTCTGGTCACAAGCGATTTGAGGGTCGACTCTCCATGTTCGGTGAGCTCAATGAGCTCGTCCAGATCCTGGTCGTAGCCGGTCTTGAACAGTCCCCCCTCGGTAATCAGGTGACCCGGATTGTCTTTGAGGGAGGAATCCAGAAGGTTTCGCAGGTCTACAAGGGGGTCCCAGGATTCGAGCGTTTTTTCCAACACTCCGGGCAGGTGGTTTAGAGAAGCAAACAGCAGGGGAATATCCGGCAGAATCTGCAGACTTTGACGCAGGGCCACAAAATCTTTTGGGGTGCATCGATTCAGAAAGATACGGGTGATAAGTCGTTCCACGTCATGGACTGAGTCGAGCAGGGCACGCAGCTTTTCCCGCAGTCCGTCATCTCTGATCAGCAGATCCACTGCGGCGAGGGTGTCTTCAATGGGGCCGGAGTCTTTCCATGGCGAACGCAACCGGGATGCCAGAAGCCGCCCCCCCATGGGGGTCATGGTCTGATCCAGGGCATGCCACAGGGTGCCGGGTCCCTGTTTGCCGTCCATACGTCGGAAAAGTTCGAGGTTGCGTTCTGTAACCTCATCCAGGAGCAGCCCTTTTCCGGGGTGCAAGGGTGAAAAAGGTGCCAGATGGCCTAAGTCCTGTTTCTGGGTCAGAGACAGGTAGGTGAGCAGGGCTCCGCACGCGCGGGTCAAAGAGGGTTTATCGTGCAGATCCAGCGGCTCCAGGGAAGCTGTCTGCTGCACCGAACAGATTTTATCCGCAGCCCCCTTGAGACTGAAATAGGCTGATGCCGGGACCCGGGTCACGGCGATGGACTGTTCGTCCATACCAGCGGGCAGGGGCAGGGGCTGAGGGAGAAGCAACTCCCTTGGGTTCATCTTGCGAACCCACTGCCACAGCTCCTCTGTCCTGCGTACGGTCACACCGGTCCATTCACCGGTGGAAAAGTCGACCCAGGCCAGGCCGCCGCCGGGACCGGATTCAAACCAGGCCGCGGCCAGGTAGTTGTGTCCCTTGGCCTCCAGGTTGCAATCTTCAAGTACGGTTCCCGGAGTCAGAATCCGGGTCACTTCCCGGCGTACCAGCCCTTTGGCCTGCTTGGGATCCTCTACCTGATCGCAGATAGCCACTTTATACCCCTTTTCCAGCAGTTGGCGCAGGTATTCCTCCGTGGAGTGATGGGGCATGCCGCACATGGGCACCCGATGTTCGGAGTTGGGATTGCGCGAGGTCAGGGCGATCTGCAGCTCCCTGGCCGCGATTTCCGCATCGTCAAAAAAAAGCTCGTAAAAATCTCCCATGCGATAAAAAAGCAACGCATCGGGGTGTTCCTCCTTGATCCGGAGGTACTGTTCCATCATGGGGGTCAATTTGGGCGAGGTCATACGGTCTTTGCTGCAACATGGAAAAAGGTTGAGAGAACGGGATTATCCCGTAAGAGACTTCCTGACACTGATGGAGTGCCAACTTCGGCAGCGAGGGCAGAGAAAGAAGATCTGTTCTCGCTTCAAGCCGCAATTGCGGCACACAAAGCGTTTCACCGTAACCGATTCTCTGATGAAATAGTCGAGCTGAACCTGGAATTCCGGGCTCAGGATCTGCAGAGAAGCATTTATTTTTAAAAGCTCCAGGCGAGCGGGCCAGAATTCGGAATCCAGGAGCAGACTTTTTTCCAGCCAGGTCTTGCCGAATTCGGTCTGACCGGCTTTAAGGAGAATGGTCCCGGCATAATAGGCTACAAGGACATCCGGGGTAAGCCCCTTTAAGTTTTCTCCCAGTGCGTTTGCGCACGCCGTATCAAACAATGGTTTTCCGCGCCGCACCCCATCACTTTCGGCATACTGAATGAGTCCTTCGAGGAGCACGAACCTGAGTCGGGGTAAAACCGCGTACATCGCCTTGGGCAGGGTCCGGGCCAGTTTGTCCGAGGATCGTTGTTCATAGAGAAGGCACAACCGTTCGAGCCATGCCTCCACCGAACCGGGATAAATGGTCAACGCGTTTCTGATACCCCTGATTCGGGGCTCCGGATTATCCGGTGTTGCGTTTTCACGCCCCAGTCGGACCAGATAATGAGCCTCGGCTGGCTTGTTTCCGAGCCTGCCGTATGCGGCTGAAGCCAGGGAAAAATCATTTGTCTGTGCGGCCAGACGAGCTGTTTCGAGATTGATTTCCTTTGAATCCGCCCCGTATCGTTCAGACTCCTCAAAGGCCTGCTTGGCACGATCGAGAAATCCGGCTCCCACATAATCTCTCCCCAGTTCGAGCAGAGTCATCGCTCGTTGTTCCGGGTTGAGCTCCACCGTATCAAGAAGAATGTTCCTGGCCCGGACCGCCCCCTCGAGATCTCCCCGGGCTCTGCAGGAATTGCCGAAGGCCTGGTACAGGGCTGCTATACTTCCAGAGCTGCCACGAATTTTTCCGGCAATGGAGGCGATGGATACCATGGTATCGTTCCCGCTCTCCTTGAAAGAGTTCCGGGGGATAAGCATCGCTTCCAAAACCCTGGAAGAAAGGGGGCCGGTCAGAAATGCCCGGATTCGGGCTCGTAGGGACATGGATGATCCTGGGAACGGATTAAGGTTCGGATTTCGGGCAGGGAACGCCCTGCAGAATAATGAATCAGAAAAAAGAAACGGCCCCATCCGCTTCGGACAAGGCCTTTTCAACAGTGCCGCGCCCCGGGCAGGCATGCGCCAAAAAGTCAGAGACAGGTCTGCAGCCGGGCAACGGGTTATTTTTCTTTTGTAGCCGTCTCTTCTGCTTGTTCCGGAGTACCTTCAACAAGGGGCTGCTCAGTGGATTCCGCAACGCCTTCCTCTTCGAGAGCGGGGCGCAGGGCTTCCAGCTCCTTTTCAAGGGAAGCAATCTTGGCTTTACCTGCCCGAACTTTGCTTGAAAGGCGGACTTTTTCCAGAAAGAAATAGGCCAGGGTCAGGAATGCACCGGCGACAAAGGACAGCAGGATCAAGAGGTAGAAGGGAAAGATCGCGGTCTGCAGGTGCATCTGAAACAGATCAAGCTTCAACGAGAGATCATTGGACAGAACTTCGGTGTTCTGGACGAAAAAGAGCATGGAAAAGAAAAAAAACACCACCAAGGCCAACACTTTGAGATAGCGCATCCTGGTCTCCTCATGACGAAAGGTTGAGTTTGTCGAAAAAGGGCTTTAGCTTGCAATACGTCGAGCGTAAATGCTCAGGTAGTACCATGGTTTCGGCCATGACCGCCATGAATGAATGGTCTCCATTCCAGCGGGGAACGAGGTGAAAATGAAGATGCTCCCTGATCCCGGCACCGGCTGCCTCACCGATGTTCAGACCGATATTGATTCCCGGCGGAGCATTGAAGCAGTCTTTGAGTATCCGGGTGGAGGATTGAAGAAGGTCCATGATTTCATGAGCTTCTTCCGGCGGAAGTTCCGTCGGACACTGCACGTGTCGAAACGGGGTGACCATGATATGACCGTTACTGTACGGATACTTGTTCATGATGACAAATGAATATTTTCCACGGTAGAGCACGAGTCGTTCTTCATCCTCGTCTCGGTGAGCCGGGAGGCAGAAGACGCACTCCTCGGGCTTGGGACCCAGAATATAATTGATGCGCCAGGGAGCGGAGAGTGTTTTCATACGTTGTTTCTTTGCAGAGTACTGACGGTTAACCAAGCCTGTAAAGCAAATCGGCCCGGTGTTCAATGCCTGACCCGAGATCAGAGAATCTGGCTCAGAAATTTTTTGGTACGGGGATGTTCCGGGTTTTCGAAAAAGTGTTCCGGTGTCCCAACCTCCACGATCTGCCCGCCGTCCATAAAAATGACCCTGTCAGCCACCTCCCGGGCAAATCCCATTTCGTGCGTGACCACGACCATGGTCATTCCCTCCCGGGCCAGGGTCACCATGACGTCCAGGACCTCTCCGATCATCTCCGGATCCAGAGCCGACGTCGGTTCGTCAAAGAGCATGATTTTAGGGTTCATAGCCAGGGCCCGGGCGATGGCCACCCTTTGCTGCTGGCCTCCGGAAAGCATGGTCGGGAAGACGTCGGCCTTGTCCAGAATTCCGACCTTTTGCAACAGGTGCGTGGCGGTCTGATCCGCTTCTTCGAGGGAAAGCTTTTTCAGCCGCATGGGGGCCATGGTCAGATTCCGACGAACCGTCTTGTGCGGAAAAAGGTTGAAACTCTGAAAGACCATGCCCAGTTCCTGGCGGATGGCATTGATGTTGTTCTTGGAACTGTTCACATCCTGCCCGTCCACCATGATTGTGCCCTGATCAATGGTCTCGAGCCGGTTGATGGCCCGGAGCAGGGTCGATTTGCCTGATCCGCTCGGGCCGATGATGACCACCTTTTCCCCCTGTCCGATGGTCAGGGAGACATCGTCCAGAGCCTTGAGCGGGCCGAAGAATTTCGAGGCGTGCTCGATGGTGATGATGGGATCAGTCGCGCTCATAATAGTTCAACCTCTGCTCCATTTTACTCACCCCTTTGGACAGAATCAGGGTGATGATCAGATACACCAGGGCGACCATGGTGAACGCTTCAAAGTAATAAAAAGACTCGCTGGCGAATTCCCTTCCCCGGCGCAGAATATCCGAAACAGCCAGGATGGAGACCAGGGAGCTGTCCTTAAGAAGCGCGATAAACTCGTTCCCGACCGGGGGAAGAATGGTTCTCCATGCCTGGGGAAGAATGACCATGAACATGGTCTCAATGCGGTTGAACCCGAGGGAGCGGGCCGCTTCGGTCTGCCCCTTGTCTATGGATTCGATCCCGGCTCGAAACACCTCGCCCATGTATGCCCCGTAGCAGATGGCCATGGCCATGACTGCCGCGCTCAGAGGGGGGAGGTTGCTGAACAGCTCAACCCGGCCAAGGGCGTAGTAGATATAGAAAAGCTGGACCAGCAGGGGGATGCCGCGCACGACCTCAACATAGGTTGAAGCGATCAGGTTCACGGTCCGGTTGCGGGACAACCGTCCCAGGCCGGTGATCAGTCCAATGATAAGGGACAGCAGGATGGAAAGTATCGTAACTTTGAAGGTGACCAGAATGCCGTCCGGAAGAAATTTGAGAACCCGCCAGTACGGATCCGGCTGGCTCAGACAGAGATAACAGATGATGGCCACTGCGCCGATAAAGGAAAGCCACCAGGCGCTGAAGAGCCCGCGGTCTTTTCGGGAAGGAATCGCAGCGCCGTCACCGACGTCGATTGTGACTTGTTTTTGGGGCATGATGCGCTCTTGACAGCTGAAAACCGGGAAGAGAGATCTTCCCGGTTTTAATTGTTTGGTTTAATTTCCGAACCATTTGTTGAAAATGACGTCATACTCTCCGCTTTCACGAACCTTTTTCAACCCTTTGTTCATCAGTTCGATGACATCCTTGTTCCCTTTTCTGGCAGCAAAGCCGAGATATTCGGGCTTTTCGGGCACGATCATGAATCCGAGACCGAGCTTTTCGGAGTAGGTCGGATTCTGCAGAGCGTAGTCCGCAGCGACTGCATCATCACAGATGACCGCATCGAGACGCCCGTTGTACAGATCTTCGATGGCCAGCCCGACTTCGTCGTAGGACTTGGCGGTGACCCCTTTGATCTTTTTGGCCGAAAAATATCCGGTCGTGCCAATCTGGGCTCCAACGATCTTGCCGTCAAGATCCGCCTCGCTCCTGATCCCGGAGTCCGAGTTGATGATCACGCCCTGTTTGACCTCGAAGTAGGGGTCGGAAAAAATCATGGCCCGTTTGCGTTCTTCGGTTATGGACACAGAAGAGGCGATCAGGTCGTATTTTCCTGCGGCCAGTCCGGCGAAGATTCCGTCCCACGCGGTGTTCTTGATTTCGACCTCGAATCCGCCGGCCTTGGCAATGGCATGGACCAGGTCCGGACAGAATCCGGAGATGTTCTTTTCGCTGTCCATCATCTCCATGGGCGGCCAGGTGGCGTCGGAGGCGACCACAAGGGTCCGAGCCCAGACGGAAGGAGAGCACACCATGACAAGCAACAGAAGCAGAGCGGCTTTTTTCTTCATTACTACGAATCCTCCTGAAAAAGTTGCCGGGAGGGGTGCCCCCCGGGAGCAGAAATCACCCGCTCGGGATGACCAGATCAGCCCCGATGCAGATTTAATAATCCAGACCGGGTAATTTATTGCAGGGGTTTGGTCAAGAAATCCGTGTGCTACTCCTGTTTCTTGAGAAAATGGCGGACCCAGTCCATCTGCGTTTCCCGGTCGCAGGCCTGTCCATCAAGGCGTGCAGCCAGGACCCTGTTCAGGACCCTGCCGTATTCCGGACCGGGTTTAAGGCCGAGAGACTGCAGATCCTTACCGGAGATGGAGATGTCCATTGTACGCAGTTGTGTCAGATACTGGGAAATCGATTTGCGCATGAATTCCTTGTCTGACCTGGCCATGAGGTACAGGATTCCCTCCAGGGACATGGGGGCGAGGATGAAATAGAGTTCACTCTGGAGCTTGGCACCCTGCTGCCATTTGTGCAGATCTTCCACAGCCTGGCGGACCTGGCTGCGGGCTGCGAAAAGCTGATTGGAGATGCGTTGAGGGAAGACCAGGCGTCTGGCCAGGATATGCACCTGGGAGTCATCAAATCCGGCACACAACCCCAGAAAATAGATCAGCCACCGTTCGGGTTGCGGGTCCAGATACAGCAGCTTGTACCAGGCCAGAACCTTATCAATCTCCCTGAGAATCGACTCCTTGGCCGGATCGTATTGCAGCAGGGGATGGATGGCTCCAAGGAGTTTGAATTTTTTCATACGGTTGAGGCATGCAAGTGGATCGGCCTCATTCATGAGCAGTTTGAGTTCCTGAAAAACCCGCGCCCCGGACAGGCGGTGGAAAATGTTCAGATGCACTGCGTTTTTGATCAGCTTTTCGGTTTGTCCTCCGATCTGAAAGGTGTATCGTTGTTCGAAACGGATGGCTCGAAGGATCCGGGTCGGATCTTCTACAAAGGAAAGGGAGTGCAGGACCCTGATGACCCGCTGTTTGATATCGTTCTGCCCCCCGAAAAAATCGACCAGCCTTCCGAAGTCTCCTGGATTGAGTTGTACTGCCAGGGCGTTGATGGAGAAATCGCGTCGGTACAGGTCCATCTTGATGGAGGACAGTTCCACCGTGGGCAGGGCGGCCGGGTACTCGTAATACTCCAGGCGGGCCGTGGCCACGTCGATTTTCTGTCCATCGGGCAGGATGACCACTGCGGTTTTGAATTTGTGATGGGCCCGTATTCGTCCACCCAGCATGTCGGCCAGGGCCCTGGCATAACCGATTCCGTCTCCCTCTACCACCAGGTCAATATCCAGATTGGGGATACGCAGCAGGATGTCCCGTACAAATCCCCCCACGCAAAAGACCTCCAGCCCGAGATCCCGGGCCAGGGTGCCGCAGGACCGGAGCAGGTCGTAGACCTCCCGTGGAAGGCGCTCCCGCATCAGTGCATTTACGTTTCTTTCCTGCTTTCTTCCGGGAAGCAGGGTCTCGGGGATGCGGGCCGGTTCCCGGACCAGAATATTGATCAGATCGGTCCTGGTCATCACCCCGACCAGGCGTTGTTCTTCAAGCACAGGGACCAGCCGCTGCCTCCGACCGAGTATGATATCCATGACCAGGTACAGGTCGTCGTCCGGTGTTACGGTAGACACATCCGTGGCCATGTACTCCCGCACCGGTACGTCTCCAAGGCCGTGTCCGACACCCTTTTCGGCCAGCTGGTGTTCCATGATCCCCACACATTTTCCTCCGGCACCATCAAGCACGGGAACGGCCTTGAGTCCGAAGCGGGTCATGTGTTCCGCGGCCCAGGCCATGGGTTGATTCACATCCACCCAGAGCGGCGGCTTGGACATCAGAGCACGGATCTCCTTTGCGGAGGCGATCACGGAGTAGAGCAGCCCGAAAAGCTCTTCCTTGACCTGTGCCAGGGTCCGATCCTTTATTGATGCGGAGGCTGCATACGGGTGCCCGCCGCCGCCCATCGTGGAGCAGATCTGTCCCACGTCGACGTGCGGAGACCTGCTTCTGGCCACCATCTGAACCCTGTCCCCCATACGGGCCAGGGCAAAAAGGATCCGGATGTTCTCCATGTCCAGCAGTTTGTGGGCCAGCAGGGCGAAGTCGCCCATGTATTGTTCCAGAGAGACTTCGGCGATGACCACCTCCACCCCGTTGATTGTATGCGTGGAGGCGGATTCCAGAAGGGTGTTCAGTACGGCGACCTGCTCCGCAGTCAATTCCCGGTTGACGATATCCGCGACAATATTCAGATCCATGCCGCAGGACCTGAGCCAGGCCGCTGCGCCGAGATCGTGTTCCGTGGTGGAGGAAAAGGTGAAACATCCGGTGTCCTCGTAGATCCCAAGGCCGAGAAGGGTGGCCTCATCCCTGGAAAGGGAAATTTCCTGTTTCCGGATATGGTCCACCAGGATGGCCGTTGCTGATCCCCAGGGACGAATATCCTCGAATTCGGCGGGCAGGTCGTTGTCGCTTGCCGGATGATGGTCATAGACATGGATTATAAGGTCCTGCTTTTCAAGAAGGGGGGCCATGTGCCTGACGCGGTCGTACTGCCGGGTGTCCACAACGACCATGGTGGTCACACTGTCCAGGTCCACATCGCGCAGAGACTTGAAGTTGTACAGATAGGTGGCGCTCTGGATAAAAAAATTCTTGATGTTTTTTTCCTGGCTGCCGGGAAAGACGAGCACCGCCCCCGGATAGAGTTTGCCTGCGGCGACCATGGCCGCCAGGGAATCAAAGTCCGCGTTGGCGTGAGCGGTGATGACCGTAGAGGTCCGGGTCTTATTTTTTTTCATGGAGTTCCCGGGTTCGGGGATGGTATTGTTGATGAATGCGCCGAAGCCGGTCGGACTGGACGTGCGTGTAGATTTCTGTCGCCGTAATGTCGGCGTGACCAAGAAGGAGTTGCACCGTGCGCAGGTCTGCACCTCCTTCCAGGAGGTGGGTTGCATAGGAGTGGCGCAAGGAGTGGGGTGAAACGGTTTTTTCGATCCCCGCAACCCGGGCGTACCTCTTGATCAGTTTCCAGACTCCCTGTCGGGTCAACCCCATGCCGGAGCGGTTCAGAAACAGGAAGTCTTCCCGGGGACGAAACAGGGAGCGCCACCCCTTGATGTATCCGTTCACCAGGGTCACGCCCTGGTCGTGCAGAGGGACGATGCGTTCCTTGCTCCCCTTGCCCCAGACCCGCAATGCCCCGACCTGGACGTCGAAATCAAGAGGGGCCAGGGTGATGAGTTCTGAAACACGAAGTCCGCCCCCGTATAGAAGTTCGAGCATGGCCCGATCCCGAAACCCGAGCTTTGTGGACAGATCCGGGCAAGCCAGAAGGCTTTCGGTTTCCGCCTGGTTGAGTACCTCGGGAATCCGTTTGACGCTTTTGGGGTTTTCAAGAAGCCGGGCCGGATTTTCCTCCATACCCAGCTCCTGGACAGCGAACCGGAACAGTCCTCGCAACGAGGCCAGATGTCGGGAGGTGGAGCTGTTTTTCAGCCCCCGTTTCTTCATGTCCATAAGATACAGAAAAAGGGTCTGCTCATCGACCTGCTTCGGGACAAGGGAGTGCTTGAGAAGAAACCGGTTGAAGGCGTCGAGGTCTGCCCGGTAGGCCGCCAGAGTGGCCTCGGAAAGTCCCTGAATGACCAGCAGATGCTCGAGGTAGGTGTCCATCCACGGGTGCAGAGCAGGGGAGAGGGAGGTATCGGACACGACTGGGGAACTCCGGTTGCAGTGGCTGAAGAGGGATTGTGACTTGCAGCCCTGTGCGTTAAAAGATACTGGGCAAATGTTCAAGGAGGTGCATGTGACTGAAGATATGCAAAAAGGCTGCAGTTCCGGACCGAACGGGCACCGGGTTTTTCTCTCTCTGGGGTCCAATCTCGGTGATCCCGGAGCCAATCTGAAGCGGGGAGTGCTGGCTGTTGGTGAACTGTCCGGAGTGCGCATTATCCGGTGTTCATCGGTGTACAGGACAGAACCGCAAGGTGTTCGAAACCAGCCGTGGTTCGCCAACCAGGTTGTGGAAGTGTGCTGTGTTCCTGGCTGGACCCCGGAAAAGCTCCTGCAGGCACTGCTGGATATTGAACAGTCCATGGGCAGAACCAGGGATATCCGCTGGGGACCGCGCACTATTGATATCGATATCCTGATGTTCGATAATCAGACCAGAGATTCCGAGACCCTGCAGCTTCCTCATCCCCGCATGCACAACCGGGCCTTTGTCCTGGTTCCCCTGGCTGAAATTGCACCGGACCTGTGCCCGGTGCCCGGACGGGAAGCTGTTGTACAGCTGCTTTCGCAGATTTCATACCATGTCCAGGGGGAGCTCATCATTCAGCAGGAGTGATGCCGCAAGCTGTTGTCTCGTTCTCCCCCTCTGTTTCACCCCCAACGCTACACAAGAGAAACGTCATGCTTAAATTTCTCATTCCCATCGTGTGTGCCTACATCCTGTTTAAACTGCTGTCCGGCGACAAAAAAAAGAAGGAAGTCAGGATTCACAAGGAAAAACAGAAGATGGCCGAGGAGGGGCTCATGGTCAAGGATCCCATCTGCGGGACATATGTTTCCACGGATACGGATATCAGAGTCAAGGAAGGGGAGAAGGTACATCGTTTTTGTAGTTACGAGTGCCGGGACAAATTTTTGAAACAGATCGAGGACGGGAAAGAGTGATCGCATCAATGCGGACATGATCAAAATGGCCCCGAATTTGAGTTTCAACGCAAAAAAACTCTAATCCTTCATCATCAGAGGTGCGGAATGAAATTTTTTCTCGATACGGCGAATGTCGATGAGATCAGAAAGGCCATGGATTACGGAATGCTGGACGGTGTGACCACCAACCCCAGCCTGATGGCCAAAGAGAATCGTCCCTGGAAGGAGCAGGCCGAGGAGATATGCCGCCTCGTGGACGGGCCGGTCAGTCTGGAGGTGGTCGGGACCACGGCTGAAACCATGGTCGAGGAAGCTCGGGAACTGGTCAAGTTCGGGCCCAACGTGGTGGTCAAGATCCCCATGCTCATGGAGGGGCTCAAGGCGGTCCGGATCCTGAAGGAGATGCAGATCCCGACAAACATGACTCTGATTTTTTCCCCCATGCAGGCCATGATGGCCGCTAAGGCCGGCGCGGGGTACGTCAGTCCCTTTGTAGGCCGACTGGATGATGCCGGACATGACGGCATGGCGGTCGTATCCCAGATCATGTCCCTGTTCGACAACTACGCTTTGAACAGCGAGGTACTGGTGGCCAGTGTGAGAAGCATTTCTCATGTGCAGGAGGCGGCTTTGCTCGGTGCGGACATCGCCACAGTACC
>Ga0102940_1001389_pt1 | contig 15534 bp, 10 predicted proteins | sample SalPonR2_C_D1_MG_FD_78215 | JGI IMG/M metagenome (GOLD analysis project Ga0102940, IMG submission 78215) | Salt pond soil microbial communities from South San Francisco under conditions of wetland restoration - Salt Pond MetaG R2_C_D1_MG | ecosystem: Environmental > Aquatic > Marine > Intertidal...
CCGCCCACGAAATTGAAGTATTCCTCGGGCGTCAAAAAGCCGATCAAAAACGATTCGTCGATATAGGAACCGGTGTAGGCTTTCCAGTCTTCGGATGCGTCAATCCGCACCGCTTTGGAGTGTACGCTCCCACTCGAAGGTTGAATGAGGTCGAGTAGCAGGCTGAACAAGGTGGTCTTACCCGCCCCGTTGTTGCCGACCAGGCCAAAGCGTTGTCCGGCTTCTATGGTAAGCTCGGGAATGTCGAGTACGACCGCATCGCCGTACTGCTTGCTGAGGTTTTCTATTCTAATCATAGCGGAATTACTGTTTGTAGCTGTCAATCAAAATGTGTTTGCGCACTTGTAACTGTTTTTCTATCTGCCTAAGAATAGGCCGGAACAGTGCCATGCCAAGTATACCGATACCGCCCATCGCTACTAACCCCCAAGTTTCGCCCATGAGAAATAGCAAGAGCAAGTAGAGGAGCAGGGGCAGGAAAAAAGCCGGCAGGATCATCAAGAACTGAGACCCACCAACGCCTTCCCAGTTCATAAAAGCACTTTTGGCAGGGTCTACGGCCCGGGTATTGTAGGTGGCCAAAAAAAGCGTGATGTATACCGTTGTCCCCGAAATGAACAAGAAAGCGGACAACACTATTGGAAAAAACGCTGCATCAAGGAATCCATAGACCAAGCATACCAAAAAGCCGATAACATTAAAAAACAAGAACAGGTAGTATTTGCCTTTCAAATAATCTTTTAGGGGGGCGTGGCGTGCCATTAGCAGGTTAAAATACCGGCTTTCCCACGCGATAAGAAACTGGCCATAATTGACCATCGGAAAAGACAGCGCAATCAAGATGATAAAGAACCCTAGCCCAGAACTGCCGCCAGCATCATCTCCATCATCCATTATCATCAACATAGGGTACAACAGGAAAAACAGGCTCATGATCAACATGGTCCGGGGCCGCTTATTGCGCCAGATTTGCCGAAGCTCCAGCTGCAGGAAATGCCCCGCCATCCCCAATCGCCGGAGGGCAGCGATACCTTTGCCGCTTTGTACCTGTTCACGCTTTTGCTCCACCGTATCCAAATAGGAGTAGTAATGCATGGCCCGGTACAGCAACCCGTAGACGCCCAGCAAAATAGCAATCGGCAACACGAGCAAAGCCGGCTGTTCAACGATCATCGTTACGCCTTGCCCAAACGCGGCTGAAAAGGAAACTACCCCCTGAACATCTAGGGTGACGAGCCCGCCTAACAACACCAGCAAACCAACTATGGCTAGGGGCCGCAGGTTGAATTGGCGCTTGAGGTAGAAAGCCAGAAAGTGGTTCGCCAAGCTCAGCGCCAGAATTGTTGCTAGCCAAACCGTCCCCGAAGCGGTGCCCAGCCTATGGTATACGACTTTAAGGGCGAAAGGCAGCGCCACCACCAACGGCATGAGGTTGACGAGGTTGAAAACAGAGCGGAGCAAGAGAAAGTGGTACAAGCGGTTGCGCTTTATGGGCAGCAAAAGGTAAGGCTGCATATCGAGCATAGGGAAGTTCTGTACCATGAAACGGGCGAACAAGCCCCCTAAAAGGGTGTACAGCAGAAAGCCATTGGCCACCGCTATGATATCTTGCCCGGAGAAGGATTCCGCCAGAATGACATCAAGAAAGTAGCCTATAGCGAGAAAGTTCAGCAGCAAATACAAGGCGAGCAGCGCCAAAAGGATATTTACGATTAAACTGCGCTCCCAAAAAGGCGAGCGTACCTGAGACAAAAACGAATGCCGGAGTAAACGGTAAACCATAGTGAGGTAGATTTTCGGTCGTTTTACGCATGCAAAATACGCATGCCCTCCCCAACGCCCAATATTTTTCTATGATTCAATCTCCTTTTCCGACGATGGGGCTAGTCTACCTCTTCGTAGTCGATGTAGTCGCCATCGTCATCCGCTTCTCGGCGAGGCCCGTCTTTTCGGTAGTAAATCTTTCCCTCCTCCTCTTGTTGCCCACTGCCTAGGGAGTTCGCCCCAAAGAAGTAGCGGTACAGCAGGTAGACCATCAGGCCGGTGACCAATAATTTGAGCATAGCGGCAGTTGTTTTGTTCTTTTGCCTATTCCCGCAAAAATAAGCCGATGATTTGAACCCGAATAAGGTACGGGTTTATAATACGATGCATGCCGCCTCCAACGAAAACCCAGCAGTGAGGCAAATGATTTTCCTGCGTGGTTTGTCAAAGAAGGTATACTGAAACAGAAATGATTTGCAGTGCAAAGCGTTTCGCAACGGTATGTATATTTTCTTACTTTTGCATTTCGTAGAACAAAAGGGCGGAAAGACAAGTTGACTGCGCCGCCTTTCAAAATCCGAATACTCAATGGGAACCAAAAATCGCTTACACACCATAGCCGGCTGGCTGGTTTTCGCCATCGCCATGACGGTGTACTATTTCTCCGTCGAGCGCACGGGTAGCTTGTGGGACTGTGGGGAGTTCATCCTCGGTGCTTACAAGCTGCAGGTTGTCCACCCGCCGGGCGCGCCTTTTTTCATCCTTGTAGGTCGCATTTTTACTTGGTTTGCAGAGATTTTATCGGACAATCCAGCTGATATCGCCTTCGCCGTGAACCTAATGTCGGGTATTTGTACAGCTTTTGCCGCTGCTTTCGTCTGCTGGGTCACCATCATACTCGGCCGCTTTGCGTTGGTAGGCCGGGGTGGAGAGACCGATGGCGGGCAGGATATTGCCTTGGCAGGGGCTGGCGTTGTAGCCGGTTTGACCACTGCTTTTGCTACCTCTATCTGGTTCTCGGCCGTAGAGGGGGAAGTGTACGCTATGTCCACCTTCTTCACCACGCTTACGCTCTGGTCTATGATGAAGTGGTACAGCCTGCCAGATTCCCAAAGTGCGGACCGCTGGCTGTTGTTCACGGTATACGCGGCGGGCTTGTCGACTGGCGTCCACTTGCTGAGTATCCTGACGTTCCCAGCTCTGGCCTTGTTCTACTATTTCAAGAAAAACGATACGCCGACTTGGAGGGGGATCATTGTAGCGGCTATCGTGGGTGTTGCCATTATCGTCGCCATTCAAAGCTTTGTGATCGTGGGTATCCCTAGCCTGTGGTCTACTTTCGACCTGATGATGGTCAATGGCCTTGGCTTGCCTTTCCATACCGGTATTATCCCGACCTTTCTGATTGTGGCCAGCATCATTGTACTGCTGCTGATGTACGTGCACGGCAAGCTCAGTTCGCCGACGCCGATGTATATACTGGCCGGTGTGTTTGTGCTCATTGCGCTATACGCTGAAAGCGCTATGGGGGGCGGGCGGCTGCTACGCCTGCTGGGCCGAGCGGTGGTTATCGGCTTGCTAGGCTACTTCATGAGTACTATTGTGAACAAATACCGCCGCGAGGCGCAGCTGTTTGCCGTAGGCGCCGCCCTGGTCATCATCGCCTTCTCTACCATTGGCGTGGTGGTGATCCGCGCCAACGCTAGCCCACCCGTCAACATGAACGCCCCGACGGACGCTATGCGCCTGCTTCCCTACCTCAACCGGGAGCAGTATGGCGAGCGGGCCTTGTTGCACGGCCCCCACTTTGCCGCCCGGCCTATGAAAACGGAAGTAGAGGAGCGCTACGGCCGCGACGGGGACCAATACGCCATCGTCGATCAAAAAATATCTTACATCTACCGGGATGCGGACAAGATGCTGTTCCCACGCATTGGCGACTACACGCAAGGGCGGCCGCGCCTTTATAAACAGTGGCTGGGTATGGAGCCTGGGAAGCCGCTGCCGCCAGGCCGGCCCAATCAGGTAGACAACCTGAGCTTCTTGTTCAATTACCAACTGGGGTGGATGTACTGGCGCTACTTCATGTGGAACTTCGCCGGCCGGCAAAATGGCGAGCAAGGGTACTATCCCTGGGACAAGAGTGCCGGGCATTGGGTTTCCGGCCTGGACATCGTTGACGAGGGACGCCTGTATAACCAAGATAAATTGCCAGACAAACTGGAGAACGAACAAGCCCGCAACCACTATTATATGCTGCCGTTTATCTTCGGCTTGCTCGGCCTGTTTTTCCATATCCGTAAACGGCAAAACGAAGCCGTTGGGCTTTTAGCACTGTTCGTCATCACGGGAATCGGCATCATTATTTATTCCAATCAGCCTCCGAATGAGCCGAGAGAGCGAGATTATGTGCTGGTCGGTTCCTTCTTTACCTTCGCCATTTGGGTGGGTATGGGCGTGCTTGCGCTGTTCGATATCCTGCGCGAACGCCTGAACTTAAATGGCTCTATCGCCGGTGCCTTGGCTGCGTTGATCGTACTGACAGCCCCGGCACTGATGGGTACGCAGAATTTCGACGATCATAGCCGCCGTCACCATACTGGCGCGAGGGACTATGCCTCCAACTTCCTCAATAGCGTGGAAGAGAATGCCATCATCTTTACCTACGGCGATAACGATACCTACCCGCTATGGTACGCACAGGAGGTAGAGGGTATCCGCCCTGATGTGCGGGTGGTCAACTTGAGCCTGATTGCCGTAGACTGGTATATCAACCTGCTGCGCCGGAAAGTCAATGACTCTCCCCCCATTAAACTTACAATACCGGCGGAAGCCATACGCGGAGACAACCGCAACCAGGTGTTCTATTATAACCGCTCGGGCCAAGACCGGCCGATGTCCCTACAACAGCTGTTGAAGTTCATTGGCGAAGACCATCCTATCGAGCTGCCTTTCTCTTCCGGCACCCGGGAAGTGGAAAGCTATTTCGATACCAGAAATATTTTCATCCCCGTAGATAAACAAAAAGCGCTTGAAGCTGGCGTCGTAGGAGTAGAAGACACCGCCCGCATCGTGGACCGCATACCGCTGAAGTTGCAGGGTAAAGACTACCTCATCAAGGACGAGATGGCTATACTCGATGTGATCGCCTCCAATATTTGGGACCGGCCGATTTACTTCGCGGTGACTTGCCGACAGGAAAAGATGTTCGGCTTAGATGACTACATGCAGCTCGAAGGGCTTGCCTTGCGTTTCGTACCCGTGAAGTCAAAAAGCGAACCGCAGTACGGCATTATCGGCAGTGGCCGGGTAAATACCGATGCCGTGTATGAAAATGTGATGGAAGAATTCCGCTGGGGTAATTTTGATCAAAAGCGCCTGTTCGTAGACCGCAGTTACGCGCCAAGTGTGCAAAGCCACCAACTGGCAATGCGCCGCGCAGCGCTAGCGATGTTAGGCAAAGGGGAAACGGAGAAGGCGTTGAACTTGATAGACAAGTATTTTGAAGTCTTCCCCGACATGAACTTTCCCTACGATTATCGGGCATTCTACATGATCGATGTCTACCTGCGGGCAGAAGCCTTTGAACGGGCGAAGCCACATTTAGAGATTCTGGCAGAGCGTACTGTTGATGAGTTGGAGTTCTACAACTCACTAGACCCTGATGACCTCAATAGCGGGTTCATGCAGTCTTACCAATTGGCGATGCGCACGATGGAAGACCTCAAGCGGGCTGCACGGAACAGTAAAGACCCGGCTTTCCAAGAGAAAATCGGCCAGATGTTTGAGCCCTATCGCATGGAAGGCACTGAAAATTTCCCAGTCAATGGCGGACAATAAGCAAACCATAGCTATCGGCTGTGACCACGCGGGCTTCCCTTACAAAGCTCGTGTGGTCCAACTGTTGCAGGACCGTGGTATAGAGGTTATAAACTTCGGGACGGATAGCAGCGACTCGGTGGATTACCCCGATTTTGTGCACCCTACAGCAGAAGCGGTCAGCGCTGGCCAGGCTGACTTGGGCATCGTCATGTGCGGCAGCGGCAACGGGGTGGCCATGACGGCCAATAAGCACCAAAGCATACGGGCTGCCCTCTGTTGGCTGCCCGAGCTTGCTGCCCTCGCCCGACAGCATAATGACGCCAATATTCTGGCCCTGCCTGTCCGTTTTATTGCGGAAGATGTAGCCGTTGAAATTGTAGAAGCTTTCCTAAATGCAACATTTGAAGGGGGCCGCCACGCCCGGCGGGTGGGAAAAGTCGCTTGCCATTAGCCGATAAGCGCTTCAACTATTTTGCGCATCTTGGGTTCCGCGCTACGTGCTACCGCTACCACTTCTTCTACTGTAGTCTCCGTCAGTTCTTCTAGTGGGAAGCACTTGTTTGTCGCTACTGACATCACAAGCAGCGGCAGCCCCATATGACGAGCCACCAACACCTCGGGTATAGTCGACATCCCCACCATATCCGCCCCGATGATATTCGCAAAGCGGTATTCGGCAGGCGTCTCCAAATTAGGGCCCTGCAAAGAAAGATAAACGCCTTCGTGCGCCCGTATGCCCTCTCGCTTTGCAAAAGCCAGCCCTTTGGCGTTGAGCGCCCGGTCGTAAGTATGCAACATATCGGGAAAACGCGGGCCTAGGCGTTCGTCGTTCGGGCCCCGCAGGGGATTCTCCGGCTGCAGGTTAATGTGATCGCGGATAAAAACAATATCGCCAGCTTCAATATTAGGATTGACGCTGCCGGCAGCGTTGGAGATAATCAAGCGGTCAATGCCCAAAGCGGCCAGCACCCGCACCGGGAAGGTAATCTGCTTAGCCGTATAGCCTTCATAATAGTGAAAACGGCCTGCCATTACCACCACACTCTTGCCCTTCAGGTGCCCAAATACCAGCTTTCCGGCGTGGCTTTCTACAGTGGATACCGGAAAGTGGGGTATATCGGCATAGGGAATACTCGCGCTAGCTTCTATATGGTCAGCCAGGGTGCTCAGACCCGTACCCAGTATGATACCGTAGGTGGGCTTTGCCTGCGTTTTAGCCTTGAGGTAGTCAAGTGCTTCTTGTACCTGATCGTATGTCTTGTTTTCCATACTATACGACTTTCATCAGTGTGCGGAAAGCTACAAACTTGCCCTTGTAGCGCTCCGTGTGTTCCTTTTGCAAATCATAGGCATGCTTTTCCTGGTACAATTGGTAGGTCGTCATATTGGGGCACAGGTATTGTACGGCGTAGGTGATGCCGTCTTCTTCATCTACCCCCATAAGGCGGCAAATTTTGTACTCGATAAACATGCCGGTTTCCATTACAGCTGGCACATGCACCCGTTTCATCCAGCGCAGCCAGTCCTTGTGTATGCCGTGTTCCACCTTGACGGTGACGTTGTAGAGAATTTGATCCATAGGGCGAAGGTACGCAAGATCGGGGGATTTTTGGGCCGGTATGACAAACGTCATAAAGATAGAGGCGGGATGGGCATGCCCCACAAAAGCAAACGGGCCACCTTTCGTTAAAAGGCAGCCCGCTGCATCATACTTTATTGACTTAGATAAGACTCGAGAAAGCCCCTAGTCTTACCCTGCATTATTCGTGATTAGGGACGCATGTCGCCTAAGACCACACGCTTCACATAAGTGTCGCCTCCTTCCACTTGTACGTGGATGAAGTACATTCCACTTTGCTGACCAGAAAGGTCGAAGCGCTCGGTGGCACTTTCAATGCCGTTAACCTGACGCTGCTCGATCAATTGGCCAACCGTATTCATAACACGGATATGAGCATTCTCGCCGGTAATTGCAGTGAGGTTGACGTTCACTACGCCGGTCGTCGGGTTCGGGAACACATTCACATCACCGAAAACTGTGCTGCTAGAGCTCATTGGTGCTTCCACTAGAGCCGCACAGTCGGCGGTAAGACCTTCTAGGAAGGTAGAGCAAGCCGTATTATCCGAATCGTATATGGAGATATCCACTTCTTCACCAAGGTCGAATGGACCTATGTAGTAAGTACGTGGGAAGAACACGTTCTGCAGCGCTGGAACACCACCATTGTTGTCAATAATAACGGTGGTTGCGCTACCCAGATCAGATAAGGTCACTGCTACCATAAATACGCCATTTCCGCAGTAAGGTATAACGGAAGCCGTAGCCGTAGGAGGCACACAGTCTGGACCTGGATCGGTGCAGAAGACAGTGGTTTCGGAAGAGCCAAAACTACCACCAGAAGCCACTGTGCCATTCGGGCCTTCCAAGCTGTAATCTCCAAATCCGAAGCCGCAGCAGATGCCGTCACCAAAGCTGTCAAAAATAGTGAATTCGTAGCAACCGTAGTCCAAGCAGTACTCTTCTGAAGTGGAGCCACCGCTATCACTGGAGCCGTAGGAGTTAGATGCTGCTTCCGTACCATTAATATTAGTGATCTCCCAAGAAGTTTCGCTGGCAAAGTTGTCAAAGTTGATATTTACCGTGTACTCCTCACCTTGGCAGACAACTTCACAGGGCGGGCAAGAACCACCGCAGTCCACGCCAGTCTCATTACCGTTTTGGATGCCATCACTGCAGGTAGCGCCGCCGCCACCGCCGCCACCACCGCCGCCACCGCTCTGGACGACGATCTCGTAGTCTTCGGAGTCTTTGAAAGAACTAGGGTTGTCAGCGTTGCAAGGACCGGGTACCGGGCCGAAGAAGTCCAGTACCACGCGCATGCGGTAAGTACCTGGAGTTGATGGCATGGTTACGGTGTTGGAACCGCCGGGTGCCGTAGAGGCATCAAAAATTGCACCACTAGTGCCTACGGGTTGAACACCTAAGTCCAAAGAGGTTTCAAAAATAAAATCATTATCAAAGTCAAAGAAGATAACGATTGCTTCGTCAAAGGTGTTAAAGTCGGTGGTTACCTCTACGGAGAAATCTACATTTTCACCGGGAGTAACCGTAGCCGTTGCGTTAATCTGATTAGCTGTACTTACGCCGAAAGCAGTGGAATTGTTAACGTTGGCAAAGGATACATTAGTAATCCACTCATCATCAGCGTTGTTAATGGGGCCATCGCAGTACTGCGCCAGCAGCGCAGAAGGGGCCAAGGAAAAAGCCCCCATAGCTACTACAGCCACTACAAATGTAAATGCGTAATTAAATCGCTTCATAGATGTACAAGGTTTAGTAATAGTGATATAATTGAGTCAATGATTAAAATAAAAGAGTTGCCTATCTATCCGCTGGTTGAAATCATCCCAACACAATTAACTAGGATTCACAACAATCCTATAAAGTACAGAAAGTGTGCATAGGCGGTGGGGGGGAAATGAAGCCCATCTACTAATCCATTGCAAAACACAGACATAGAGGGATCATATCTATACAAATGTAATATTTTTTTGGTGAAACATCAAGCAGCACACAATAAAAATCGGCGATGCTAAGCAAGTCTTCAAAATTATGCGCTGCAATTCGAAACCATGCACGTCCCGATTTTGCCCATAGTGCTCCCTAATGACGCACGCCCAACTCTAGGTCGTTTTCTCAGAGCGGCCGAATATCGGGTCTGTTCTAGGGTGCACTATAAAATCCATCAGCCATTATAACGGCTCATCGCGTGTTGCAAGCCGATAGCGCCGAACGCGATGCAGGCCTCAGCTGCACGCTTAATGACCTCGGGTAAGTCTTCGGACTGCTCATCAGACCACTCTCCCAGTACATAGTCGACTTGCCGACCCTTGGAGAACTCGTCGCCGATGCCTATGCGCAAGCGGGCGTAGTTGTTCCCCCCGGTCACCTGATCGATATCCTTTAGGCCGTTATGCCCACCATCGCTGCCTTTACCCCGCAACCGTTGCTTGCCAAAGGGAAGGTTGAGGTCATCCACCACGACCAGCAACCGGTTTTTGTCAATCTTTTCCTTTTGCAGCCAATAGTGGACCGCCTTGCCGCTGCGATTCATGTAGGTGGAAGGCTTTAGCAAGACAAAGGTACGCCCGCGGTGCTTTACGGTAGCCACGTCGCCCAATTTTTCCGTGCTCCACTCGCCGCCGTGCTTTTCCGCGATGGCATTCACCACCTCGAAACCGACGTTGTGCCGGGTATTATCGTATTTTGCCCCTATATTGCCGAGGCCCGCAATCAAATACTTCATTGACCTAGTTTCATTATTCCATTCGCTCAAACGCCAGCGTGCCGCCCGCCGTTCCAATAGCGGAGTACTCTAGGCGCTCGCCGTCGCAGCTCAAGACCAGGTTGCACTGTACATCTTGTTCGCCTTTTTCCAAAAAACAAAACCCTTCTGGTTGTTGGCCGTTGACGATACAGGGCGAAGTCTGGCACCCCTGATCGGCTTCTAAGCTAGCAGTGTACATCAACCTGTCGTTCGTGTAATGCCAAATTTTCCCCTCCCCGATCCGGATTTGGTAGCCCGGATCAGATACAGATTGCCAATCGCCTTGCATCAGCGGCAGCAAATTGGTACTAGGAAAGCTGACGCTTAGCTCGCTGACAACTGGCTGAGTCTGGCGCAGAAGCTCACTGTCGCTGCTCAACGTCATGTCGCCAACCACTTCCATAGGCATATCGACGCCATTACGCGGTGCAAATCGCAGGCTAAGATTATTGGACAGCTGCCCGTCTTTCCAATCATTGACATAGCCGCCGTAGTCCCACTCAAACCCGTACAGCTCGAAAGGGCGGCTGTCGATGGCTTCTACAGTTTCCAAAGAACTACCGATGGTGATGCCTTGGCTCGTAGACCAGTCTGTTTTACCCTCCGCACCCAAGATGCGGATAAAAGCCGGCCGCTCGGCGTCTACGGATGTTTCCCAGTAGATATCGACCCGATTACGCTCATTTTTCGGAAATAAAATAACACCCGGGCCAAAAAAGCCTTCTGACAAATGTACGGAATCGGCTTTCGCCAAATCGCCATATGCCTCTAAAACCGCTGACTTGGAAGCCGACTCCAGCGTTATCAACCCCACTCGCTTGCCGGGTTCAATCGTAAAATCATAGCGGGGGTCCTCTATCCCATCAGTCGTTTCAACAGGCGCGTTTTCCGCTTCGGTACTACTGCCGGACTGGCAGCTCACGACGGACGACGCCAGCAAAAGGACAGCGCAAAGCTGCCAAAGGTGGTTAATCATAGACGATGTAGTTAGTTATCGATTCATTTCTTTAAGCAGTTGCTCGACCGCTTTTTTAAGTTGGGGGTCTTCACCTTCCGCTTTGCTAGCCGGAGGTTGCGCCACGATGATATCCGGCACTGCTGGTCCGTGTTCCATATTTTCCCCGGTCGCTTTCACATACCAAGCCCGGAAAGGCATCCGCAGGAATGAACCATCCACGAGCCCCTGCCCACCGGTAGAAATGACAGCACCGAATGTAGGCTGCCCCACCAAAGTGCCCAAGTTCAAGGTTTTGTAAGCGTGCGAGAAAATTTCGGCATTGGAGTAGCTATTCTCATTGCAGAGTGCAATCGACGGCTTCATCAAAGCGGAGAAAGGCAAACGCTCACCGTAGGGGTAGTTTTCACGAAACTGAGTATGGTTGGCACCCAAGCTCTCCGTGGCCCCTCTGGGAATAGTGTAGGCGTGCTGCCTCACATTGAGAACCGTCATGAGCATATCCGTGGTCCAGCCGCCGCCGTTGTAACGCACGTCAATGACAATACCTTCTTTGCCCAGGCCACTCGCCATGAGTTCCCGCTCAAACCGCTCAAAACTTGGCCAGTTCATCCCCCGAATGTGGATATATCCAAGCTTGCCGCCGGAATACTTGTCCGTCAGCTCCTTGCGCATGTCTACCCAGGCTTCGTAGCGTTCTGTACTCAAACTACGCTCCGGGCGAATAACGACTTCCCGTTCGTTGCCCTCGGCGTCTACTACCATAAGCAGCGTACGCTCTCCAGCGGTGCCTTGCAACATGTCGTAGAAATTTTCTGACATGCTGAGCGGCTCGCCATTGATGGCAGTAATCCGCTCGCCGATCTGCAATTGGCTATCGGTACGGTCCGCAGGACTCGCCGGCAAAATATAGGTGATACGATAGCCCTCCTTGCCGGGCGCTACCTCCACACCCAGTAAGCCGGTGCGGTCCCGCTGCGTTTCTTCGGGGTCGGAACCGTACAAGCCCATATGGCTGGCGTCCAATTGGCCAAGCATCTCATTGACCATATCCCGGAAATCCTGCGTGGTGGAGGCTGCCATGGCGCGCGGTTCGTACTTTTCGCGCAAGGCCGGCCAATCCCGCCCGTGGAATTCGGGGTCGTAAAAACCCATGTTCAGCGCGCGCCAGGCTTCATTGAAAACCTGCTGCCGTTCGGCCTCATGGTCGATCTCCATTTCGGCTTGAAAAGGCAGCGATGTTGGCTTCCCTTTACTGACATCCAGCTTTGACAAACGGCCCCGGCTGCGGTAATAGAGGTGCTTGCCGTCTTTGTCCCATTTTAAGTCTCCAATCCGCTTGTCTTCTAGCAATGTCTTCAAGTCGCTGCCGTCCCACTTGATGGAATGGAAGTTGGACTCGCCGCCGCCACCACGCCAGCCGCCGTTGTTGGTGGAAAAGTAAAAGGTTTCTCCATCTTCAGAAATAGCTAAGTCGCCTTCGTTACCCGGCAGGCGGGTGACCTGCTCTAGGCGTTCGTGGATGTCTTCGAAGTCGATGTCCACTACCAACTCGGAAGTGTCTTTCTTTTCGTTGTCCTCCATGTTATCCAGCTCTTCCCAATCGCGCTGCGTCTTTTCCCAATCGGCACGGCGCAGCCACACGAACCACACGTCGCTGTCCCCATTATTGCGGCTAGAAAGGAAGCCTAATTTGCTGCCATCAGCACTCCAGACGGGGCTACCGTCGCTGCGGGGGTGCAAGCTTACATTTACCGGCTCGCGGCTGCCATCAGCAGCGTGGATGTAGATTTCTCGGTTGAAATTGAGGTCCGGCATGCTGTACGCCAGCCACTGCCCATCGGGGCTCCAGCTCACGCTTGAAGGCGTCGCCCAGCCGTCGAGTAGTACTTGGCTGTTGCTCAGGTTGCCGTTTTCGTCTATATCCGCTACGACCAGCTTGCCACGCCCGCGCTGTAGGGCAATACGGCTGCGGTCCGGGGAAAGCGCGAAGGCCAGCTCTTCTTCCATCGTCTTAGTCAGGGCCACTACCTCCCGCTTGAACGTACGGTACAGCCCTGTTTCGTCTTTATCCGTGGACCGTAGGAGGTAGAGGTCCATATTGCCCGCCCGGTCAGACAGGAAAAGGAGGGTGCTGTCATTTAGCCAGGCTGTAGATTGATCGCGGGCGGGCGACTTGGTCTGCCGGGCACTTCGCTTCTGCTTCTCGTCAGCGGGCATCACAAAGAGTTCCCCGCGAATTTCCAGCGCAATATGCTTGTTGTCAGGGGAAAGCGCGTAACCCGATAAATCACTGGAATACTGCTTGCGCTCCACCGGGTCAAAGCGGTAATCGGCGGTCACTTCCACATCGACTGCCTTTGGCTTAGAGCCGGGCGCTGTCGGCATGGTCCACAGTTGGGTGCCATATTCCAAGACGGCCATCTTGCCATTTGCACTTACGTCAAAGTAGCGAATACCTTCTTCGTCAAAGTCGGTCAGGGCTTCCGGTTCGGCATTTTTATCATCCACATCGATACGGTAAAGATTATAGCGCTTGTGCATGCGGGCACTCAGGAAATAAAGCTGGTGCTTCGGCCCCCAATCGGGGTAGACATCTTGCCCTTCAAACTCGGTGATTTGCCGGTAGCTGTCGTTTTTGGTATCATATATCCAGATTTGCCGGTTGGCAGGCCCTTGGTAAGCTTCACGCTCCGGGCGGCAGTTCCCCCGTACGAAAGCCACGTAACGGCCGTCCGGGGAAGGAGCAGGCATCAAACCCAATGCGTCCATGTAGCGCGTTGGTGTGCCGCCAGAGGCCTCGATTTGAAAAAGCTCCTGCTCCCGCTCTACTTGGGCGTAAATACGGCGGGAAGTAAACAATATCTGCCCATCTTTGCCCCAGCGGGCACTGCGGTCACCGGTAGAGTGGTAAGTCAAGCGGGTCGGGCGGCCGCCGTCAGCGGGGAGTAAAAATATATCTTCATTGCCGTAGCGGTTGGACTGGAACAGCAATTGCTCGTCATCTAGGCTCCATTGCGGATGGCTCTCGTAGCTTTCGTGTATCGTCAAGCGGCGTGCTGCACCGCCATCCGTATCGGCTACCCAGATATCGCCTTGGTAGGAGAAGGCTAATCGGCTGCCGTCTTCATTGAGCGCCGGGTAACGAAGCAAAGTAATGTCACTTCCCGTCTGGGCGTTAGCGAATGAGATAGCGAAAAGGGTAATAAGTATGGTTGTAGTTAGTCGCATCGAGAAAATCGTTGATTGTTTGGCCGAAAATAATAAGAAATTACAAGACTTGTTTTACAGGATAAGATTTGGCAAAAGGTCAAACAAAACATAAGGTGGCCGTAAATTACACGAAGCTCATTTGTAGAAGCAGAAAGCAGCCCGTAACTTACTCGGCGCAATAATCACCAATGACATGCGGTCCATCACTCTTTTCCTATTGCTCTTTAGCATTTCCTTGTCCGGTCAACATCAGCAGTGGCTGAAGACTAAACCCCTGCTTACGCCTGCCATGCCTTATTGGGCACAACTGATGTACAGCGACCAGCCCAACCTCCGGCAAGTCGACAGTGCGTACCAAGCCTACTACGCGACCCACCCTTTTGAGAAAAACACCCATACCCAAAACTACAAACACTGGCGGCCAAAAGTAGCCCCCTTTGCCGACCAAAACGGCGAGCTCCAATGGCCAAGTGCCCAGGCCCAGCGGCAGCAAGAAGCGCGCTACCGGCAGCTGCGCCAAGTCCAACCAATTACACGGCAGGCCGGCAGCTGGACCAACCTCGGCCCCTTTGAAACCCTCAACCAAGGCAGCGGGCAATTCGAGGTTTCCTGGCAAGCAAACGTCTACACGATTGACCAAGCCGACAGCGACCCGGCGGTACTGTACTGCGGCACGGAGAGCGGCGGGGTTTTTAAATCCACCGACAGCGGGCAGCACTGGACGCACGTATCGGCCAACACCATGATGAACAACGTGCGCATCGTGCGGGTGGCCCCCAACGATGCGGCAGTCGCTTACGCCGGGGATTGGAACCGGCTATACCGCACCACTGACGGCGGCAATTCCTGGACGGTACTGCTCGATGCGGCCGACGAAGCAGCTGAAGGCTTGGGTATTAATGCCATCGCGGTTAACCCCGCGGATGGCCAACAACTGATAGCCGCTGGGCAAGGTGGTTTGTGGTACTCAGAAGATGGCGGACAGCAGTGGTCTTACTTGTTCAACAACCCGGTGTACGATGTTGAATTTCACCCCACTCAAGCTAATATCCTCTATCTGGTTCGCGGGCATGCTTCTGAGAAGCGTTGTGAGTTTTTAAAGTCTACCGATGGGGGCGCAAGCTGGGCCGTTCGTCAAAATGGCTGGTACCAACCCGAAGCCGGCCTGGCAGAACGCTCGGACGGCGGTGCCAAAATCGCGGTGTCCCCACTTGATCCGGACCTGGTCATCGCCGGTTTGATCGGCAACTCCAAGCCGGGTGACGACGGGTATATCGGCATTTGGAAAAGTGAGGATGCCGGAGAGAGCTGGACGCTGCTAGGGCCCCACCCCGGCGGCCCGTACGAATACAGCGGCGGCCCCGCTACCCACAAAAACATCATGATCAACGAGGGCGGCGGCGGGCCGTACCAAGGGTTCTACGACTATGTGCTCGCCATTTCCCCCTTTGA
>Ga0102940_1001391_pt1 | contig 15529 bp, 15 predicted proteins | sample SalPonR2_C_D1_MG_FD_78215 | JGI IMG/M metagenome (GOLD analysis project Ga0102940, IMG submission 78215) | Salt pond soil microbial communities from South San Francisco under conditions of wetland restoration - Salt Pond MetaG R2_C_D1_MG | ecosystem: Environmental > Aquatic > Marine > Intertidal...
CCAGGGCAAAGCGCCGCCGTTGCCGGTCCAGGCGTTCCAGATAGGGAATGCTGTCGTGCACATTGGCCGGCGTCGCATGGGTGCCGGTGATGATGCCGAGCCGGCCGTCCACCGTGCGATGGTCCAGGTAGAAGAAGCCTTTCGGCTTGCCGTCCCGAACCATATAGCCCGCCTCCGGGTCGGTGCGGCTGACCTTGGTCTCCTTTTCCGGAGCCTGGCGCGGCTTCGCCCGCAAGGGCTTCTTGCCGTGGGCGGCGCGGTCTGCCGCGATGGCGTCGTCCAACGCGTCCCAGTAATCCGCGCGCGACTTTGCAATCACCGCCTTGTCATAGCGGTTCTTGTTAGCGTTCGCCTTCAGATGCGTGCTGTCGGTGTAGAGAACCGTCCCGTCCACCAGCCCATGCGTGATCGCCTGCTCGACGATGGCATCGAAAATGTCCTGGGCAGCCGAGGGATCGGTGTAGCGCCGCCGGCGGTTCTGGCTCAGCGTCGAGGCGTCGAACACCTTGTCCGCCAGCCGCAGGCGCAGGAACCAGCGATAGGCGACATTCACCTCGATCTCCCGCACCAGCTGCCGTTCCGAGCGGACGCCGAACAGGTAGCCGATGAACAGGGCCTTGAACATCAAGACGGGATCCAGCGCGGGCCGGCCATTGTCGGCACAATAAAGCCCGGCAACCCGGTCATGGATGAACGAGAAGTCGATCACCGCATCGATCTTGCGGAGCAGGTGATCAGCGGGGACCAGTTCCTCGAGCGTCACCATCTCGAGTTCGGTCTGCTGGGGCGAAGGCTTCTTGAGCATACCCGAGTGAATCAAAAGTCCCCGCTCAACGCGAGGACTTTGTCAGCAGTCGGGCGTCCCTCTCGGGGACGCCCGTTATTGTTGGACCGATGGACGTGGTCTACCGGAGCAACTGGTTCGGCAACCATGTCATCAGGTCGGGGAATGCCATCATCAGTCCCAGCGCAAGGGCCTGCACCAGCACAAACGGGGTGATGGACTTGTAGATTCCATCATGGTGACGCCGGGGCGGTGCAACGCTGCGCAGTTAGAACAGGTTGAACCCGAACGGCGGCGTCAGGAAGGCCATTTCCATATTGACGACGAACAGAACGCTGAACCACACGGGATCGAAGCCCATGCTGGTCACAATGGGGAAGAACAGCGGCGCCGTCAGGATCATAATGCCGATCGGGTCGAGGAATCAGCCCATGATGATCCAAAGGAGCTGTAGATGTTCTGAGGCCGGGAGGCGAGGGTATCCCGCGTCTTGAAAATGATTTTCAGGACCCGCTGCGTATCCTGGTCATCGCCTGCCATCCGTTCCAATACCTCGCCGTAAATCTGCGCGGCCCGTAGCGGGTCTTCGGGAGGCAGCGAATGGAACTTCACGCCCGCCTTCTTCATCAGTTGGATGCCTGCACGCTGGCGTAAGCTGACGTAGAGGCACGCTCAAAGGCATAAACGCGCGTTGCAATGTTCATGACCTCCTGCAGTTCCGGCGGCAGTTGACTGAAGGCCCGCATGTTCATGAACATGTCTTCCATGTCGAAGTTAATCAGCGAGGGACCCAGATAATATTTGGCTACCTCGTGCAGTTTCACCGCGACGAAGCGGTAGGGCGATCTCCCGTTGAACGCGTCGGTCACGCCCGTCGACATGGCCGTATATTGCTCTTAGCCCGGGATTGTAACGAGGCTCGCCCCGTTGGCTTTCCAGTTTTCGGCGCCCAGGCCGAAGCTCCGAATCTTGATGCCTTTGAAGTCGGAAAGGCGGGTCAGTTCATTGCGGGACATGGTGGCGCCCCACTCGTTGGAATAGATGCCGCCAACGAAGCGCACGTTGAAGCGAGCAAATGCGCTGCGAACAATGTCCATCAGTTCCGGCTCGTTCCACCGATAATCATAGTGGTCGAGGGTCTGGAAGGCGAAGGGGATTGCCACAGGTCCAGAGCGTGAAGGGGATCTTGCCGCGCCAGTAAACCTGCGCGCCACAGCCGATCTCGACCACGCCCTTGCTTACAGCGTCCAGCCTTTCGAAGGTCGGGACGAGCGGGCCCGGCCGAAAGGCCTGGAACTGGATGCGGCCGTTCGACATGTCGGACACGCGTTTGATGTAGCGCGGCACGACTTTTTCCCACTCGATGGTGCCCGGTCAAAGGAAGGGCTGCATCCGGAAGCGGAATTCCGGGGGTCTGCGCTTTGGCTTGCGAGGGCAGACCGGCCACAGCTGCGAGGGAGGCGCCGGTAACGCCGGCGCGAATAATATCGCGGCGATGGATATCGACTCCGCCGATCCGATAAAGGACGCGATCTTTAGGATTTTTGGAACCCGGGGACGTTTCTCCTATCAAGCGCGCGTTGTGAACGCATCATGCCATGCCGGACGGACAAGAGATCAGGGACATGGCCCCTCTTTGGCGCAAGTCCTTTGCCGGCAAGGCGCTGACCGGTCTGCTCATTTATGGCTTTTCTTTGGCACCTGTTTTCAGTCGGGATCAACAGAGCAGCTTTTCTCGCCTGACCGGGCCAACCCGGCGGCCTCTGCCGAGAGGCCCGGGCCGGCGCTTTCTTGCTCCCCCTTGCTGTCAAAGACCAATTTCCTTTGGCGTAGCGGCTTGTCGTAGCCTCTGCGTACAGGAATTGTCTTGCAGGGTCCGACCCTCTGCTACCCAAGGATGCCTTCCCCTGCCAGCAGGCGGTCAAGAGTGGCGGGGTATTCGCGCACCCGGATGCCGGTTGCGTTGTAAATCGCATTCAAGATCGCGCCGGCCGAACCGCTGAAACCAAGCTCTCCGATGCCCTTGGATTGTAGCGGGCTGGCTGCATCGTCGCGTTCGTCCAGCAAGACCACGTCAAGCTGGGGTACGTCGGCGTTCACCGGCAGATGATATTCCGCGAAGTCGCGATTGACGATGTGGCCATCGCGCGGATCGTGAACTAGTCCTTCAGTCAGGGCCATGCCGATTCCCCAAACCATCCCGCCAAGACACTGAGACCGCGCAGTTTTCTCGTTGAGAATGCGGCCGGCAGCATAGACCCCCAGCATCCGCCGGACCCGTGTTTCGCCGGTAAACCGGTTGACGGCCACTTCGCAGAAATAGGCGCCATAGCCTGCCTGCAGTGTCTCCGACAAAGTGTTGCCGGGCTGGATGGTGCCTTCGCCGACGATAGGCTTGCCCGCGAGCACATCCGTCAGAGCGACCCGACGGTTGCCGCTGATCGCTTCACCGTCTTTCAGGGTCAGTTCCTCTTCCTGGCAGCCGAGCCGCTCGCAGAGTTTGATCCGGATGTCCTCGCAGGCCAGGAACACGGCAGAGCCGGAGGAGGATGCGCCCCGGGAGCCGCCGGAGCCGGGCCCATGCGGCAAATCGCTATCGCCAAGCCGGGTTGCCACTTTCGACACGGGCAGCCCCAGCATCTCGCCGCAGACCTGGGTGAGAACGGCGTAGGTGCCGGTGCCGAGATCGGTCATGTCCGACTCGACCGTGGCAGTGCCGTCCGGGTTCAACGTCACGCGTGCCGAGGCCTTGCCCAGCATGTTAATCCGGCTGGCTCCGGCCATGCCATGCCCGATCAGCCATTCGCCCTCGCGCAGGCCGCTCGGTGTCTTGTTCCGGTTCTCCCAGCCAAAACGCCGTGCGCCTTCGTCCAGACACTCTGCATATTTGCGGCTCGAAAATGGGATCCCCTTTTCCGGGTGTCGGTCGGGAATGTTTTTCTTCCGCAATTCGACCGGGTCCATGCCAAGCTGCTCTGCAAGCTCGTCCATGGCGTTCTCCAGGGTCGGCATGCCCACTGCCTCTCCCGGCGCGCGCACGGATCCAGCAGGCGGCCGGTGGTTGCGGGCGATCCCGAGCGAGAGCCTTCGATTTTCGCCCCTATAGAGGAAATGCGTCGACTGGGGCACCGGTTCCGCGAAGCGCTCTCCCGGCAGATTGGAGACAAGGCTCTCATGACCCAACCCGATCAGCGTTCCGTCTTCGTTGGCGGCGAGACGAATGCGCTGGCGGCTCTCGGAGCGGCGCAGGATGGACTCGAAGATCTGTTGCCGGGTCATCTCCACGCAGACGGGCCGGCCAAGTTCCCTGGATGCGATTGCGGCCGCAACGCCTTCGGGGGAAATGCCTAGTTTCGAGCCAAAGCCGCCGCCCACATACGGCGACAGCATGTGGACCTTCTCCGGTTCGATCCCGAGAGAATCGGCAAGTTCGTCCACGTTGAAGTTCAGCATTTGATAAGAGCCGCGCAGCGTAAGCACGTCCCCGTCCCAGCTTGCAATGGAGCAGTGCGGCTCCATCGCGGCAGCATGATGTCCGGCCGTGCGATAGACTTGGTCCACCGTGACGGCCGCCTCCTGCATGGCCCGATCGAGGTCGCCCTGATCGACGCCCCGGCGATCCTGCATCTCCACTTGAACGTCACCGGCCTCGGGTTCAACCGGGGCGGTTTGCGCCTCAATGGAGAGGATGACGTTCTGCCCCGCATGCCGTGCCTGCTCGAAGGTCTCGGCCACCACAAGCGCCACCGGTTGGCCGACATATTCGATCTTCGAGACGCCCTGCACGGGGGCTTTACCGGCCCCGCCCTGGGCGGCGTTGCGGAGGAAGCGCTCATCGGAAAAAACGCCGAGCACCCCCTCCAATTGATCGAGGGCCTTTGGGTCGATTTTCTTCAGCGTTCCCTTCACCGCCGGCGCGCGGACAAGGACGCCGTGAACCATGCCGTCCAGAGGATGCTCGTGCGCATAGGTCGCCAGGCCCGAAACTTTCAGTGGTCCTTCCGGGCGGTTCAGGGGCTTTCCGACTACCCCCTGCGCCATGTCATCGAGCCGCCGGCGGGTGTCGGGCATGTCCATGGTCAGCGTGCGGTTCATGTCGCATCTCCCAGTCCCGCCGCGTCGCTCAGCACGGCGATCAGCGTGCGCTTGGTCAGCGGTCTCTTGAAGTCATTGGAGCCCTGGCCTCTGGAGTCGCCGAGCAGGATTTCAGCAGCTTCGGCAAAGAGTTCGCGGCTAGGGGGCTTTCCGTGCAAATGATGCTCAGCGCCCGTGTCGCGCCACGGAATAGGGGCAATCCCGCCGAAGGCCAGCGAACAGTCGGCGATCTTCCCGTCGCGGCAATCCAGGATTGCCGCGACCGATACGAGGGCAAAGGCAAAGGACGCCCGGTCCCGAACCTTGCGGTAACGCTGCTCGCCGGCGACGGGCGGCGGAAGGACAACGGCCGTAATCAAATCCCCCGGCTGAAGCACGTTCTCGATATGTGGCGTGTCTCCGGGCAGCCGGTAGAATTCGCCGATCGCAACCGTGCGGCGCTGTCCCTCGGCATTCTCGATCTCGATTTCCGCCTGCAGGGCGCAAAGCGCCACCGCCATGTCGCTCGGGTGCGTCGCGATGCAATGTTCCGAGCCGCCGAGAATGGCGTGGATGCGGTTGAAGCCGCCGATGGCTTGGCAACCGGACCCGGGTTCCCTTTTGTTGCAAGGCATCGAGGTGTCGTAGAAATAATAGCAGCGGGTACGCTGGCAGAGATTTCCGCCCGTTGTTGCCTTGTTGCGCAATTGGCCTGACGCCCCCGCGAGGAGGGCATTCGCCAGGACTTTGTAATCCCGGCGAATGCGCATGTCGGCGGCCAGGTCGCTATTCCTGACAAGGGCGCCAATGCGCAGGCCGCCGTCCGGAGTTTGCTCGAGCTCGGCAAGGGGCAGCCGGTTGACGTCGATAACATGCTCCGGCGCTGTCACCTCCAGCTTCATCAAATCGAGAAGGTTGGTTCCGCCTGCAATGATCGTGGCACCGTGCGCAGCTTGGCGCGTTGCGGCACCCGTACTTTCGGCTCGGGTATAGGTGAAGGGCTTCATTCTGTTTGCTCCCCGGCGGCTTCGCGAATGGCTGCGACGATGTTGGGGTAGGCGCCGCAGCGGCACAGGTTTCCGCTCATGCGTTCGGAAATTTCCTGGTCCGTCAGCTTGCCAGGTGCTTCGAGATTATCCGAAACGCTGCTCGGCCACCCGGCTTTCACTTCTTCCATCATGCCTACCGCGGAGCAGATCTGGCCCGGCGTGCAGTAGCCACACTGATAACCGTCGTGGCGAACGAACGCGTCTTGCAGGGGCGAGAGCGCGCCGGGGCGGCCGATGCCCTCGATTGTGACGATTTCGTCGCCATCATGCATGCAGGCGAGGGTGAGGCAGGCATTGATACGGCGCCCGTTGACCAGCACCGTGCACGAACCGCACTGTCCGTGGTCGCAACCTTTTTTTGCCCCGGTCACGCCCAGATGATTGCGGAGCGCATCGAGAAGGCTGGTCCTGGGATCCGCATCGAGGGGGTGTTCCTCGCCGTTGATGTGGAGCATGATGCGCATGTCACCGCCTTTCAGGAATGCTTGCTGAAGTTCCTGCCTTGGCAACGCTCGCAAGTGTTCCCGGTTCCCTGGGTCGGGCGCTTTGGATTTGTGGCTTTGCCCGTGCAGGCCTTCAGGTCCCAGCTGCGTCGCGACCGGTTAAGCTGTGCAGATCAATGGGGTCCGTGCCTGTGAGCCTGGGTTGGAGGCCAAAATACCGCAATACGGGAACAACGTGTTTCAATTGACCGCCGGTCTTAAACTAAGGCAATTTCAGGCCGTAAGTTGCAGATTTGAGCGCGGCAGCGCTTATCTCTTTTGAAATCAATCCGGTTGCAGGTGGATAATGCACGTCGTTTCTGCGGTGCCTCAACAGGTGCATTGCTCGCTCGTCAAGACGTGGTGGCGAATGTTCGCCAATAATTCGATTCATTTTAATTGAAAACAAGCAATATGATGTCGGCAGTTAGGAAGTAAGATGGCCAAATTCGAAATCGATGGGACAACGTTTCTTGTCGATATGTCCCCAGGTCGAGAGCGGCAGCGGTCGTCCAGCGATTTCTTCGTCCTTGTCAAGACGGACCGGATGCTGGACTTTTACCGGGGACTGGCGAACAAGCGGCCGAGGGACATCATGGAAGTCGGAATGTTCGAAGGCGGCTCTCTTGTCTATTTTGACAAGCTGTTCAAGCCAAGATGCCTGGTAGGGCTTGACGCCCGCAAAGAGCCGATCGAACCGCTCGAAGCGTATGCCGCCAACCGGCCTCACATCAAAACTTACTATGCGCGGTACCAGGACAAGCCGGGCACACTGATGGCGGCCAAGGAAAATTTCCCGGAGGGCATTGATTTGGTCGTGGACGACGCGTCGCATCATTATGAGCTTAGCAAGGCCACTTTTACCATGCTGTTTCCGTTGGTCCGCGAAGGGGGAACTTACGTCATCGAGGACTGGAGCTGGGCGCACCGGGAGGCCTATCAGAAGCCGGATGCACCCTGGCGACATATGCCCGCGCTGTCCAACTTGATAATCGAACTCGTCGTTGCTTCGACCTTTGTGCCCCAGATCGAAAGCATCTACGTGGATCGTGCCCTGGTCGCCGTGACGCGCGGGCCCGGTCCTTTTACGGCCGAATCGCTGGATCTCTCGAAGAACTTGCGGGGTCGCACGCTGTCCTCCTTGTAGGAAAGCAGGTCTTTCGCGGGATCGTGCTATGATTTCAGTCTCTGCGAACCTTGGTTCGGCATCCGAGATATTGGGAGAGCGAAGTTTTCGGGCCGTTTGCCTCCCGCTCGCCGCCAGAAGTGCCCGCTATAGCGTGGAGCGCGTGGTTGGGTGTGTTGACTTATTCCCCCTTCTCACGATAAGCGCGGACCGACTCTATTGCGAGCGGTGGCCAGTGTAGCTTAAACGTCGGCGTTCATCCCTTGCGTTGCCGGAACCGAATTTGCCGGCGGTTGGGATCGGCCGTCCGAGCAGAATGCCGGGCGAGCGGCGCGGCAAAGGAGAGCCCTCTTGAACGACGGGCGGATCATGCGCGAAAACGAACGCCTTTCAGGGCGGGCGCGATCAAGCTTCCTGGTCGGCGGCGGAATGATGGGCGCGGTGATCCGAGAGCATGACTGGACGGCAACCCCATTAGGGACGCCGGAACAGTGGCCGTCTTTCCTGAAGACCGCGACCGCGTTAATGCTGGGCTCCCGCCAACCCATGATGCTGATTTGGGGGCCGGAGCATACCGTCCTTTATAACGATGCGTATTCGGAACTCGCGGGCAACCGTCACGCCTGGGCCCTGGGCCGCCCGCTGGCCGAAATGTGGCCGGAGGTCTGGGATGAACTCCGGCCGTTGGCGGAGCAAGCCTATGCGGGCGAATCCGTCCACATGGATGAGATCGCACTTACGATAGAGCGCTATGGCTACCCGGAGGAAACGCACTGGTCCTTTTCTTACTCGCCAGTGCGGGACGAGGCCGGTGCGGTTGGGGGCTTTCTGGTTCCCTGCAGCGAAATCACCAAATACGTTTTGCAACAGCGGGGTGTGGGTTTCCGGGTAGAACTCGCCGAAAAACTTCGGGAAATTACCGAACCCGACGAGATGATTGAAGTGGCCAGCGCCCTTTTGGGCAGCACGATCGGGGCGAACGAAGTCATTTACGCTGTTCCAGGCCCCGACAAAGCCACGGTCTCCACCTGCTGGAACGATGGAGCAGTACCGGTCCGTGAGGCTGGGTGTTGTTTGGATGAGTTGGGCGGACCGATCCTCGAATCCCTGCATGCCGGGAAAGAAATCGTCATCGGCGACGTCAGCGTGGATTCGACAACGTCGCAACCTGAAGTGCTGGAGAAGTTCTGTGACCGCTCAATCGGAGCGGTTCTGGCCATACCGTTGATCAAGGGCGGACGCTTTGTTGCCGCTCTCGCCATCTATCAGCGGAGCCCGCGGCGCTGGTCGGATCACGACCTGAGTTTGGCGCGGATCGTGGCCGAGCGAACCTGGTCCGCCGTCATCCGCGGGCAGACCGAGAAGGCGTTGCGCGAGAGCGAGGCGCGGCACGCCTTCCTCCTGAAACTCAGCGATGCCCTGCGGCCGCTCGCCGATCCCCTCGATATCCAGGCCACTGCCTCACGGTTATTGGGAGAGCAACTGGGAGCGAACCGTGTTGCCTACTTTGAGGTTCGCGAAGGCCACTACGTTGTCCAGCGGGATTACACGAACGGCGTGGCCTCGATGGCGGGGCGGCGGCGTATTGGCTCCTTCAGCTGGGAGATGATGCGGGGCTACCTCACCGGGCGGACGGCCACGAGTTCCGATGTTTCCTGTGACGAAAGCTTTTCCGCCAACGGCAAATCGATCTTGGCGCGACTCCAGGTGGGAGCTTTGGTCGTCGTCCCGCTTGTCAAGGACGACCGGTTCATTGCAGGGTTAACGGTCCAATCGGTCCGGCCAAGGCAATGGACCGCTAGCGAGGTCGCCCTGGCGGAAGAAACGGCGGAGCGCACCTGGGCAACCTTGGAGCGCGCCCGCGCCGAAGCGGCCCTGCGCGAGAGCATGGAGTTGCAGCGTAGCCTTACCAAGTCGCTCGCCGTGGAAAGAAGCAGGCTCGCCGTGGAAAGAAGCAGGCTTAGAGCGATCTTGCAGCATTTGCCGGTGGGCGTGTGGATCACGGACCCGCATGGCCGGATCATAGACACGAACGCCGAAGCGGAGCGCATCTGGCGCGGAGAAGCGCCAGCCGTGCCCGGCACGGAAGAATCTCCAGGGCCTGGCACGGAGGAATACGACGGGTACCCCGCTTGGGAGGCCGCGACCGGCCGGCCCCTGTCAGCAGAGGAATATCCGGTGGCCCAGGCGCTGGCCACCGGGAAAATCGCCGGACCGGTGGAACTCACTATCCGCCGTTTCGATGGGAGTGAGGGCACGGTCATGGTTTCCGCAGCGCCGGTGCGGGACGACGGGCATCGGTTGCTGGGTGTGGTAGGCATCAATCGGGATATCACCGAACGAGGGCGGCTGCAGAAGGCCCTGCGCGAGAGCGAAGCGCGGCTTTCGACCATTCTCGAGCATGCGCCGATCGGCATCGGCCTGTTCGACGAGGAGGGACGATGGCTTTTCACGAATCCGGTGCTTGCCCCGCTTGCGGACGACTTTATTCTCTGCCGTTCTCCAGATGCCGAAAAGAAGTGGCGGGTCGTGGATGATTCCGGGCAGCACGTGCCGCTCGATCAATGGCCCGGCGTCCGCGCGCTTCGTGGCGAGACGGCCCTTGAAGGGCTGGATTTCGCAACGAACGAATCCGGGGCGGAGCGCTGGCTTCGGGTTTTTGCCGCGCCCATTCTCGATAACGGCCTTGATAACGGCGCGGTGCGGCAGGGCATCGCGATTATTCAGGATGTCACGGAACGCAAACAGGCTGAAGAGCATCAGCGCATGCTGATGGCCGAATTGGATCACCGGGTGAAGAACGTTCTCGCCGTCGTGCAGTCGGTCGCCAACCAAAGTCTGCGAAATAGCGGCGGCCATGCTCCGGAACAGCTCATCGGCCGGCTTGCGGCACTGGCCCAGGCACACACACTCCTTGCCGATAACCGTTGGCACGGCGCGAGCCTGGTGCACTTGGTGACGCAGGCGATCTCGCCCTACCGGGGTGGGGATTTGGGCGAGCGCATATCCATTAGCGGTCCTGATCTTCAGGTTAGCCCGAAGCCGGCCCAGACTTTGGCTATGGCGTTCCATGAGCTGGCGACAAACGCCGCCAAGTACGGGGCGCTTTCAGGCAGCGCCGGGCGGGTCGATATCGAATGGCGGTTGCGGCGGGATGAGGGAAATTCTCTCCTTCACCTGGTCTGGCGGGAGACGGGCGGCCCCGTGATCATGGCAGCACCGGAAAAACAAGGCTTTGGATCCATGCTTATTCAGCGCTCATTGTCTTACGAATTGGAAGGCAAGGCCGATCTCGATTACCGCCCGAGTGGCTTGGTGGCCTCCTTCGAATTGCCGCTGGCACGCCTGATGAGGGCCAAGCGTCCGCTGGATTGGCCTAGTTCCGCCGGGGGGAGAGATACCGCTGCAATCCCACACCAATGCGGCGATATCGCCGGGAAACGGGTCTTGGTCGTAGAGGATCAGCATCTGGTTGCCGATCAATTGAGTGAAGCCTTAAGAGCTGCCGATTGCATCGTTCTCGGACCTGCCCCCTCGCTGGACCAGGGCCTCCGGCTTGCCAAAGCGGAAAGGCCGGACCTGGCCGTTCTCGATGTCAATCTCGACGGCGAGGTTGTCTGGCCGCTCGCCGAGATGTTGCGGGCGCGCGGCATACCGTTTGTGTTCGCCACCGGTTACGCGGATATGATTCAGACGCCCGAAACCTTGGGAAACGCGCCGCGGATCGCAAAGCCGGTCAATTCTGACGAATTGCTCGCTACGCTTTCGGCCCTGCTGTAGCGTTCCTGCCGACGTTAACGGGACATGCGTCCGCTGAAATCCCAGGCGATCAGCTTGATCGGATGGATCTTGATGGCGGATTCGTCTTTGCTCCGGTTCAATAGCCAGGAGCGGAAATTGGGCGCTGCCTCGCCGACATACCGGTCGACAAGAGCTTCGAGCACCGGAAACCCTTCTGGAACCACGGTGGCATTACCGTGACCCCGCACCCCCTTGTAAGGCGGGTCCTCGACAGAGATGTCGAAAGCGCATCTGGGGTCCCGCTCCAGCAGAGCCGCGATCGCCGCAGAGGGTTTCACGGCTAGCCAGAAATGGTCTTGTGCCCACTGGAACCAGAGCGGCACGATGACCGGGAAGCCGCCAGCACCGTTGGCAGCCACCCGGATGGGCACGGTTGCGGTTTCGAGAAAGGTCCGGGCTTCATTCCAGGCCCAGGGTCCACGCAGGTCGCAAGGCGCTTCATTCATCGCTGAAAGGTCCCGATAGAATCTGCCCGTTACAGGCGGCTAATCGCTTTGGCCACTGTGCGCACGGGGTTGCCCGGTCCGTCATCAGGTTCTTTTCGGGCAACGGGCGGTCAGAAACAAGTGGCTTTCGGGCTCTCCAGCCCATCGGTCCGACAGTGATGACAGGGTCTGGCCGCATTGGCGTGCCCCGATGAAATCGACGGCGTGGCTGTCGCGGGCTTCTCCAACTTCAATTTGTCCGCCCCAACAACCCGCTGAATTTGATTGGCCTGCAGGGGACTTCCATCAGCTTTGGCGCGGACGATTCTGCGTTCAGCAATCTAGGAGAACACGACTTCCGGCTTGGCACGATGGACGTAGAGCCAATCCCTGTCCCGGCGGCATTGCCGTTGCTGGCCCGTGTCCTGGCGGGACTCGGTGTCCCGGTCAAGCGGCGCAAGGATTGCGCGTAGATATTCGACCGATGCGCAGATATTACGCTGGAGGACTCGAAATCCTCCAGCTTCCGCTACACGGATCGATGAAGGCGCTCGCCGGATTTGAACAAAGGAATGGTGACCCCAACGGGACTCGAACCCGTGTTTCCAACGTGAAAGGCTGGCGTCCTAACCACTAGACGATGGGGCCGTGGAAGCGGTCTTCTAACGGTGTCTGAGGCGGATTGCAACTGGCGACCGTGCGCCGCTTGACAGGCCGCGTCACTGCGCCCGATGTTGCGGTCATCTTGCCCGGCCTCAGGAGGCTTTCCGAATGAATGCGCCGCTACCGCAGATCGCGCCAGAGACTGAATCCCAAATCCTTGATGCGCTGGACAAATTCCTGGATCGGGATGTCCGCCCGCACGTCATGCGGCTGGAGCACGCGGACGAATATCCCCACGACATTGTCGAGGGAATGAAGGATCTCGGCCTTTTCGGTGCGATCATTCCCGAGGAGTACGGCGGCCTCGGCCTGCCGGCCACGACGTATGCCAAGATCGTGGAGAAGGTCTCGGCGGTCTGGATGTCGCTCTCCGGCATCTTCAACTCGCACCTGATCATGGCTTCCGCTGTCACCCGTTTCGGGACGGAAGAGCAGAAGCGCCGGTGGCTGCCCAAATTCGCAAGCGGCGAGGTCCGTGGCGGCCTTGCGCTGACCGAGCCGAATTGCGGTACTGACTTGCAGGCTATCCGCACGGTGGCGAAGCGCGATGGCGACGAATACGTCGTCAACGGTACCAAGACTTGGATTTCCAACGGCATTCACGGCTCTTGCTTTGCCCTTCTGGTGAAGACAAACCCGGAGGCGCAGCCGCGGCATAAGGGCACGAGTCTGTTCCTGGCGGACAAGCGGGACGGTTTCACGGTCAGCCGCAAACTGGAGAAGCTCGGCTACAAGGGCATCGACTCGGCGGAATTGATCTTTGAGGACTACCGCGTGCCGGCCGACCAACTGATCGGGGGTGAAGAGGGCAAGGGCCTGCCGCACGCCCTGGGCGGACTGGAGCTTGGCCGGATCAACATCGCGGCCCGCGGCGTCGGCGTCGCCCAGGCCGCGCTGGATCTGGCGGTAAAATACAGCCAGCAGCGGGAAACCTTCGGCCAGCCGATTGCCAACCACCAGGCGATCCAGTTGAAGCTCGCGGACATGGCGACCCGGCTTGAAGCTTCGCGCCACCTGATGACCGCCGCCGCCCAGGCCTACGATCAGGGCGAGCGTTGCGATATGGAAGCGGGCATGGCCAAGCTGTTCGCCACTGAAACGGCGCTGGAAAACGCGACCGAGTGCATGCGTATTCACGGCGCCTACGGCTACTCCAAGGAATTCGAGGTGGAGCGGCTCTACAGGGATGCCCCGCTGCTCTGCATCGGGGAGGGCACGAACGAACTGCAGCGCATCATCATTGCCCGCCAGCTCATCCAGCGGAACCCGGTCTAGCCGGAATTGGGCGCAAGCCTATATTAGCCCGGCATACCCGATGAAAGGGAGGCGCTCCGGTGGCAATGCCTGAAGAGCAAGAAACGCCCGATCTCTCCATCCTGACCGGCGGCAAGGACGGCTCGGCCAATTCCCTGGCGGCCGATGCGGTTTGTGGCGATTTCGGCATTCGCATTGCGCGGGACGGCACTTGGTACCACAACGGCCTGCCTTTTACCCGCTTGCCGCTGGTGAAGCTGTTTTCCACGGTGCTGAAGCGGGCGCCCAACGGCGATTACCTGCTGGAGACCCCGGTGGAGCGCGGCCGGATCGAGGTGGAGGACGCGCCGTTCGTTGCCGTCGAAATGCAGGTAGAGGATCAGGGCCGTAACCGGCGCCTTCATTTCCGCACCAACATCGAGCAGTGGGTCCAAGCGGGCGTCGATCATCCTATCTGGGTTGAGGAGAACCCCGCGAACGATGAGCCTTCCCCCTACATCATTGTCAAGCCAGGCATCGAGGCGCTGATCGCCCGTTCCGTGTTTTATGATCTGGTCGAATTGGCGGAGGAACTTGGCGATTATTTTGGCGTATGGGCGGGCGGCGTGTTCCATCCGCTTGGGCGGGCACCACTGTGACACGGGAAGAAATCCGCGCACGCCTGCGGGCGAGGGGGCTGCCCGTTGGCTCGGAAGCGCAGCGGGCTGCCCTGATCGGCCCGGGCGAACGGAGCGATTTCGATCTTCATCCCCATGGCCGCCCCGGTTACGCCGGGGCCCGGTCCCTGAAGCCCGCCGGCGTGCTCGTCCCTATTGTGAACCGGCAGAAAGGATGCACTATCCTGCTAACTCAGCGCACCGCGCATCTGAAGAAGCACGCGGGACAGATCAGTTTTCCTGGCGGCGGCTGGGAGGAGCAGGACCCTCACCTGGAAGCGACAGCTTTGCGGGAGACGGAAGAAGAGATCGGCCTTAACCCCCGTCATGTGGAGATCCTCGGACAGTTGAGCTTGTATGAGACGTCCACTGCCTACGGAGTCACGCCGGTCGTTGGCTGGGTGGAGCCGCCGTTCGAACTCACCGTCGACCCTTTCGAGGTTGCAGAGGTGTTCGAGGTGCCGCTCGCCTGGATCCTGAAGCGGCAGAACCATCAACAGGAAAGCCGGGTCCGCGATGGGCGGCGCCGGCACTATTATGTGTTGCCTTACGATGGCCGGTTCATCTGGGGCGCTACCGCCGGGATGCTGGTCAATCTGGTGGATGTGCTGGAAGAGGGAGCGTAAAAAAGGCTATGCGGGCTGCCCTAGCAATTCTGCTGCCACTCCTCTTGCCTCTGATCCTGTTTGTGCTTTGGCGTGCCCTCGGCCTTGGCAAGGCATTGCCGGAATGGTTCGAGGATTTGCCCTGGGTCACCTTGCTGGCGAGCGGCGTCGTTCTCGCCGGTCTGACGCTCGGGACCTGGTCGCTCATGGAGCGGGCGCCACCCGGGGCCGAGTATCAACCGCCCAAGCTTGAGGGGCAGGAGATCCAGCCGGGCAGGTTCAAGTAATGGCTTTTGATCCCGCAAGAGCATTCGTTCCGGCCCGAACCGTTTCCCCTGTGCCTTGGATGCAGATTCCCGGTATCCGGGCGGTCGTGTGGGCGCTCGGCCGGGAGAACGTGCGCTTCGTCGGTGGGTGCGTGCGCGACTATCTCTGTGGACGTCAGAATCTGGATGTTGACCTTGCTACCGTTCATGTGCCGGAAGAGACCCTTCGCCTGCTGAAGGAGGCGCGAATCCGGGTAGAGCCGATCGGAATCGAGCACGGCACGGTAATGGCGATTACCGCGAGCGGCAGCTTTGAAATCACCACTCTTCGGCGCGATGTGGAG
>Ga0102940_1001393_pt1 | contig 15524 bp, 15 predicted proteins | sample SalPonR2_C_D1_MG_FD_78215 | JGI IMG/M metagenome (GOLD analysis project Ga0102940, IMG submission 78215) | Salt pond soil microbial communities from South San Francisco under conditions of wetland restoration - Salt Pond MetaG R2_C_D1_MG | ecosystem: Environmental > Aquatic > Marine > Intertidal...
ATCCTTTTGCCCAGAGCAAATCCCCTATATTCATCCGCGTTCTGGTGCGCCTTAGGCGCATGGCCATTTGGCCACATAGCTACCCGACCACCTGAATATTCCCGCGTCTCAGCGGGGAGTTTTTGCTTCTTTTTGCGGTCAAAAAGAAGATGCACTAAAGGGCAAAACTATGATCACTAAGCATCTTCCCCATATTCATCCGCGTTCTGGTGTGCCTTAGGCGCATGGGCATTTCATGATAATTTTTCTTATTCTATCAAGTAGTTGATTTGATTAATGAGCAGAGACAAAGCCTGGCTTTACATCAGGGTTTATTTTTGTAGGCACAAAGGTATAATCTCCTCGACCCCTTCTTCCAGCGGCAGGACCACCGGGATACCCAATTCCGATTGATAATTTGCCTGTGCTGCTTTCGCCTCTTCCAATGTACAGCCACGCGTATTTAGCGACAGCGCAATGACCTCACTGCCGTAAGCACGGATCAGGTCTATCTCCGATTGCAGGCTGGGAAGTGGGCCCCAGGCAGGCAGATCATCAAAGTATTCCTTTTTGATTTCGTGGACCAGTACGACCTTTTTGGCATTAGCGGAAATCAGGTATTCGGGGCCACAGGGCCCACTGGGGTTGCGCAGCGAAGATTGTCCTTCCAGTAGGATAAGGGCGGGCTGTTCTTTCTGGAAGGCATCCAGCACGGCCCGGGCCAGTTCCCCGGAGACAAAATCATTAAGCGTTGAATCAAAGATGAAGCCGTACTGTGCGCCCTGCATCCAGCCGGTCTGTCCCGTAAAGATCATTTCGGCTTTTTCACCTTGATTGCACACCGCATCGTGGATTATTTTAGCGGTGGTACGCTTACCTACGGCGCAGTCCATGCCCAGTACCGCCACAATGGGGCAGTCGACCTGGAAGATTTCCTCGGTCCAGAAGTGCAGATCGGCAATTTTTTTCGGTTTACGAATGTCGATCAATTGAGCATTATTTGCTTCCGCTAATTGCCGGAGGTCTTCGTGGTCCTGTAGGTAATCGTGCAGGCCATTTACGATAGATATCCCCGCTTTCAAACCGGCACGGATGATGGCCATCAGATGGTCGGGCAGGACGCCTCCCACGGTGGCAATACCAATGATCAGGTAATCTGGTTTGCCTACGGCGTTGATTGCTTCGGTAAGTTGTGCAAAGATGGGTATCTGTCGGGGCTGGCCATCCAGGACGCTACCGGCATCCTGGCCAGCAAACTTGTGATCGATCAGTCCTAATAACTCGAAGCGCTCGGAGCCGCGCAGTAGCCCGTGCGTCGTTTTGGCTTCTTTTTGATCCAGGATACCGGCACTAAGTGCGAGAGCGGTACCGGTGGCTTGTTGTTGGTTTTTGTGCATGTAGTTAGGTTTATCTTTGGGAGATGTTCTGGTATTTAGCCCTTTTAGGGCTAGCAAAAACACCAAAATAAGGATTAATTCGAAAAGAGATACCTTTGCGGGAGGAATCCAGGATAATGAAAGCAACAAGTGATTATTTACGAAAGTTCCAGTCAGATGTATCGGAGATTACGCTACCGCAGCGTTTCACCTTTCCTTTTTATTATACCCCGCACCCCCTTGCGGCTCAGGCGGCTCAGGAATTACAGTTAGACCTACGGGAACGGGAAGACTGGAACCGACAGTTAGGATACGAAGCGGGTAGCTCCCGGGATGCGGAGGGTAAAATGTTTGGTGTTTTAGTCGTACAGAGGTCGGCGGGCATTTTGGCTTACCTGGCTGCTTTTTCGGGAAAAATAGCGGAATCAAACCACCACTCTGGTTTCGTACCCCCGGTATTTGATATCCTCCAGCCCGGTGGTTTTTTCCGTAAGGAGGAAGCCCAAATCACCAAGCTGAATCAGGAGGTAGAAAAACTAGAACAGGATTCTGCCCTTCAGAAAGCAAAATTAGATTTACAAAACACGGAGCAGCGGGCGGAGGCAGAAATCGCTACGATGCGACTGCGTAATAAAAATAAAAAAATAGCGCGCGACCAAAAGAGAGCGGAAGCGGAGCCGCAGATGACGGCAACTGATTATCAGGAATTGGATCAGGCTTTGCGCCGGGAAAGTGCCAGGCTGGATCGGGAGCTAAAGTCTTTTAAAAAAGACTGGCGCCAAAAAATTAAGGAAGCCAGGAAAGTTGTGGATGCGTGGGAAGCAAAAATTACGGCTCTCAAAAAAGAGCGTAGTCGTCGCTCAGCCGCCCTGCAAGACCGGCTCTTTGCTGCCTTTCGGTTTTTGAATAGCCGGGGAGAGGAAAAGAGCCTGAAAACAATCTTTGGTGCCGCACAGCCTCCGGCCGGAGCGGGTGAATGTGCCGCACCCAAATTACTGCAATACGCTTTTCAGCATCAGCTACAACCAATCGCTATGGCGGAATTTTGGTGGGGCGCTCCGCCAAAGTCAGCCGTACGTAGGCATGGTCAATTTTATCCGGCTTGTCGGGGTAAATGTGAACCCATTTTGGGACATATGCTGAAGGGGATGGCACTTGATCCCAATCCCGTTTTGGCGGAAGCCAGTCAGGCTCCACCGATAGAAAAGATCTACGAAGACGATTACTTATTGCTTATCGATAAGCCACCTGGTTTATTATCTGTGCCTGGTAAAACGATACGCGATTCGGTACAATGGCGCATGCAGCAGGCTTACCCGAAGGCTACAGGGCCGCTAACCGTTCATCGCCTGGATATGTCAACTTCGGGCCTGATGCTCATTGCAAAAACGGAAGGCGTTTACAAGTCGCTGCAGCAGCAATTTATCAAGCGAAGAGTGAAAAAACAATACGTGGCCTTGCTGGAGGGTAGACTGGAAGGGGATTCTGGTATCATCGATTTACCGCTACGAGTAGATTTGGATAATCGTCCCCGGCAATTGGTCTGTTACGAGTATGGAAAAGCGGCTCGTACCCGTTGGCAAAAAATAGGAGAAGAAAGGAATTTTACCAGGGTACATTTTTTTCCGGTAACGGGGCGCACCCATCAACTGCGCGTACACGCTGCCCATCACCGGGGACTGAATAGCCCCATCGTAGGCGATGAATTATATGGCCAGCCCGGGGGAAGATTGCACCTACACGCGGAGCAATTAGAATTCGAGCATCCGGTCACAAAAAAATGGATGGTAATGATGCGAAAGGCAGAATTTTAGGCTTATTCTTCCTCTTCGGTAAGTGTCTCTTTTTCAGACAGATTTTGCTCGTTCAGGAAAAAAGAGCGTTGGAAGATCAGGATTTGTAATACGCCCACCGTAATGGATACATCCGCAACGTTAAATACCGGCTTAAAGAAGAGATAGTGATGACCGCCAATAATTGGTACCCATTGTGGCCAAAAGCCCTCTAATATGGGGAAATGGAACATGTCAACGACCCGGCCGTGGAGAAAACTAGCGTACCCCCCTTCGGCAGGAAAAATACGTGCAACACCGCCGTGGAAATAGTTGGATTCGGAAAAAATCATGCCGTAGAAGGCACTATCAACCATATTCCCAATGGCGCCAGCCAGGATGAGGCCGAAGGGAATCAAGATACCCCAACGAGCACCGCTACGGATAAAATTGCGAATGAGATAGATCAGAAAAGAGATGGCAATGATCCGAAAGACACTTAAGGCCAGTTTACCAAAGGAACCCCCAAAGGAAATACCAAAGGCCATGCCGTTGTTCTCCATAAAATGGATGAGGGCCCAATCTAAACCAAAAATTTCGATTTCCTGACTTAGCCAGAGGTGCGTTTTTATCCAGATCTTTACGCTTTGATCGATCAGAAGGATAAGTAGAACGAGCAGGCTTAATTTCCAGGATTTCTTCAAGGTCGGATCTGTTTAGGGAATATCCGTGGAACCGGTAAATGGAGTTCCACGGATGATGGGATGTTATCTTTTCTTTCTGTTTTGTTTAGCTGCAATACTGAGGGTAGCGTGAGGAACGGCACGTAGGCGCTCTTTTGAGATCAATTTACCCGTCTCACGGCAGACGCCATAAACTTTGTTCTCGATGCGGATAAGTGCATTTTCCAGGTGTCTGATCAATTTCCGCTGGCGAGCAGCATTGGTGTACAGACGTTCGCTTTCCATCGTACTACTCGCATCATCAAGACCTTTCAGCTTGCTGTCCGGATTATCTGCCAGTTCGCTAATTTGCTGTAAGTAAAAATTCAATTGCTGTTGAGCTTTCGCCAACTTTCCTTCGATTAATTCCCGGAATTCAGCCAGTTCATTGTCTGAGTAACGTGACTTTTCTGTGGATTCTGCCATGATGGTAGCTATTTTTGTGATTATAAAATGTCAAGGTATCGCGTTACGTGGGTATAAAAATTACCTTTACAAATTGTTGCTGCAGAAATATCTTCTCTTTTCGGGTTGGGAGGTGGAAATAATATTCTATAATTAATCTCGGGTGCAAAATTAATTTAAGTTCTAGAATAAAACAAGATTAATGCACACTTAGTTTGCGTAAACCTCCTGTTGGGAAGTAGCTACTATTCCTCTTCGTCACGGTTACGACTCTTTTTCTTTTTCTTCTTGTTTGATCTTTTGACTAGCGGATTCGCATGGTTTTCGAAGTGTTCTTTTCGATTTCGCACGATATCCATTGCCAGGAAAATAGCTCTTCGGAAAGAGTCTGGATTAGCTTTGTTTTCACCGGCAATATCAAAAGCGGTACCGTGGTCTGGCGAGGTGCGTACGCCGGATAAGCCCGCCGTGAAATTAACCCCTTCCCCAAAGGATAAGAGTTTAAAAGGGACGAGCCCCTGGTCGTGATACATGGCCAAAATACCATCAAACTTTAGGTGTTGCCCAGCACCGAAGAAGCCATCGGCGGGAAAAGGTCCCATGGCGAGGAGTCCTTTCTTTTTTGCTTCGATAATGGCTGGCCGGACGATTTCATCGTCTTCGGTGCCAATGACCCCTCCATCTCCTGCGTGTGGGTTAAGTCCCAAAACGGCAATGGTGGGTCTTTCTATTCCAAAATCCATCTTTAGGCTTTCTGCCATGAGGCGAAGCTTTTTCAGGATAAGGGGCTTGGTGACCATATCTTTTACCTGACCGACGGGCAAGTGATTGGTGACTAAACCCACTTTGAGGACATCGTGTACCATAAACATAAGGCTTTCCTTGGCCTGCATCTCGCGGGTAATGTATTCGGTATGGCCCGGAAAGGGGAAATTAGCCATTTTCATGGCTTCTTTATGAATGGGAGCCGTTACTAAGGCATCAATCAGGCCGTGCCGCAGATCTTTAGTAGCGGCTTCCAGCGAACGGACGGCGTATTTGCCACTGAGGTCCGTGGGTTTTCCCAGGGTAATATTGACATTCTCCGTCCAGCAATTAACAATATTGATTTTATCGGTGCGAATGCGATCTATATTTGGGGCATTGTGGTAATGGACATCGACATCCACTATATTTTTGTGATAGGAGACCACTTTGGTTGAACCGTAGATAACAAAAGTAGCCATCTCAGCTAATTTTGGCCGCGAGAGATTTTTCAAAATTACTTCCAGTCCAATCCCGTTAAAATCGCCTATGCTGATCCCTATTTTCAATTTTTCCATTCAACTATCTTTATTTCCCTATTTTTGAGGTGTTTTATCATAGAAGTTATTTAAAAACTCCTTACTTGGCTGCAAAACTGTATTTCAAACAACCTCTGCGTTGGCAAAAGCCTTATTATGCGCTGCATAACTTCATTTTTGCCGTCTTGATCTCCTTTGAAATACTTATTTTTCGCACAAGCAGGAATTCTTAAACAACTTCGCAATAAATATTGCAGAAGTACAAACTTTTCTGTAAAACTGCTAAAATACCTTTTATAACGTTGAAAGCAAAAAAATCTTTTGGTCAGCACTTTCTTAATCGCGAGGATATTGCCCGTCGTATCGCCGACAGTCTGCAATGGACGGATCAATATCAGCGAGTGATTGAGGTAGGACCCGGTCGCGGCATGCTTACCCAGTTCTTGTTGGAAAAAGACTTCGACCTCCTGGCGGTGGAAGCCGACAAGGATATGGTCCTTTATCTGAATAAATATTATCCTCAACTGAAAGACCGGATTATTGCCGGTGACTTCCTAAAACTGCGCTTTGAAGAGTTTTTAGGGGATCAACCGTTTGGTCTGATCGGAAATTTTCCCTACAATATTTCATCGCAGATCATCTTTAAAATGCTGGATTATCGTCAGCAAGTGCCCGAGTTGGTGGGGATGTTTCAAAAGGAGATGGCAGAGCGCGTCGTAGCGGGGCCCGGCTCCAAAACCTACGGAGCCATTAGCGTACTGACGCAGGCTTATTACGATGGCCACTATTTGTTTACGGTGGATAAACAATGTTTCACCCCACCCCCTAAGGTCCAGTCTGCCGTTATTCGACTAAGTCGAAAAACGGAGCAACAATTGACCTGTGATCCGGGGCTCTTTAAACAAGTCGTGAAGCAATCATTCGGTCAGCGGCGAAAGATGTTGCGCAACACCATGAAATCACTGGTAGCGGATAAATCAGTACTCGATGGTGAATTATTTAAGCGTCGCCCGGAAACTTTATCCGTAGCGGAGTTTGTTGAACTAACGGACTATATCGAGAAGCACCGCAAACAATAAGCCAAAATATCTACCCGTCGAGTCGATGGGTAATCACTTAAACATTGAGAAGCATGACACTAGAAGAAAGAATCACACAAGATTTAAAAACGGCGATGAAAGAGAAAAACGATGCCGCCAAAAGGGGGATCCGTGCCATAAAGCAGGCTATCATTCTCGCCAAAACGGATGGCTCCGGTAATGAGATTACCGAAGATATGGAGATTAAAATGCTCACCAAGCTAGCTAAACAACGGAAAGAATCCCTGGAGATTTACGAAGAGCAGGGACGGGAAGACCTGGCCAAAACGGAGCGCGAAGAGCTGGAAATTATCGAAAGATACCTACCCGAGCAGATGAGTGAAGAAGAGCTGACTACTAAGATAAAAGCGATTATTGGGCGGCTTGGTGCCAGCTCGATGAAAGATATGGGCAAGGTGATGGGAATGGCTACCAAAGAATTTGCCGGTAAGGCCGATGGCAAGTTGATCTCCCAACTTGTCAGAAAAGAATTATCGTAAGAAGCGATTTAAACTTTTTCAGTTCGCTGAGTCTTAAAGTCTTATAGAACTTGGACGGCAGCTAATTTTCGATCCGTAACTTTGGCTACGCATCTCAAATTGAGCTTTGCCAGAACCTACAAGCTTTTTAAGACCGCTTGAACCAAAAAGTTTAAACCGCTTCTAAGTGATAGAACTAACTAACCAAATCAAGTAACTGAAATGAACAAAAATTTTTTGAAAACACTAGGTCTGGAAGCTAAAAATGACGGAACCGCTACCGGCCTCGAAACCATTCGCACTACCGAAAACTACATCGATTCTCATTCTCCGGTAGATGGTAGTCTAATTGGTTCGGTGAGTGTAACTACGAAACGCGAATACGAACAAGTGGTCGAAAAAGCACAATCTGCCTTTCTGGAATGGCGACAGATGCCCGCTCCACTGCGGGGAGAAATTATACGCCAGTATGGCAACGCCCTACGCGATAATAAGGATGCCCTGGGCCGATTGGTTTCCTACGAAATGGGCAAAAGCCTACAGGAAGGTTGGGGTGAAGTTCAGGAAATGATCGATATCTGCGATTTTGCCGTTGGGCTGTCTCGTCAGCTTTATGGTCTGACCATGCATTCTGAGCGCCCTTCCCACCGTATGTACGAGCAATGGCACCCCCTCGGGGTCGTCGGCATCATCAGCGCCTTCAATTTCCCGGTAGCCGTCTGGTCCTGGAATGCTATGATTGCTCTGGTCTGCGGGGATACGGTCATCTGGAAACCATCCGAAAAAGCGCCCCTCTGTGGGATTGCCTGCCAGAATATTTTCAAGGACGTACTTAAAGAAAATAGTTTACCGGAAGGAATTGTCAATTTAATCAATGGCGATTACATTGCCGGCGAATTTATGACCCATGACAAACGCATTCCCCTGGTATCTGCAACGGGAAGTATTCGCATGGGACGTATCGTCGGCGCTACCGTTGCCGGTCGCCTGGGGAAAACTATTCTGGAGTTAGGTGGTAATAACGCCATCATTGTGACGCCCTCCTCTGATCTGGAGATCGTCCTGACGGGTGCCGTATTCGGAGCGGTAGGTACGGCTGGTCAGCGTTGTACTTCCACCCGTCGCTTAATTGTCCATGAGGATATTTACGACGAGGTCAAAGAAAAGCTGGCTAACGCCTATGCACAATTAAAGATAGGTGATCCATTGGATGAAAATAACCACGTTGGGCCCGTAATTGATAAAGACTCCGTACAGAATTATCTGGCAGCCATCGAATCGGTGAAACAGCAAGGCGGTTCTATGGTGGTAGAAGGCGGTGTTCTGGAAGGAGAAGGATACAGCTCTGGATGTTATGTGAAGCCTTGTATTGCCGAGGCCTTACCCGAAATGGAAATCGTACAAGAGGAGACTTTTGCGCCCATTCTGTATTTATTGAAATATAAAGACCTGGACGAAGCCATTGCAATCCAGAACGGTGTCCCGCAGGGGCTGTCTTCCGCTATCATGACGAATAACTTGCGCGAGTCGGAGTTGTTCTTGTCAGCGGCCGGTTCTGATTGTGGTATTGCCAATGTAAATATCGGCACCAGCGGTGCGGAAATCGGTGGCGCTTTCGGCGGCGAAAAAGAAACGGGTGGCGGTCGCGAGAGCGGTTCGGATGCCTGGAAAGCTTATATGCGTCGACAGACCAATACCATCAATTACAGTACGACGGTGCCTCTGGCACAGGGCATTAAGTTTGACTTTTAATTGTAGCTAGACTTACCAGGTTTTCGAAACCTGGTAAGTCTTTACTTTGCAGGTCTTTCAAGGATTTCTGGCAGGTCTACTTTAGATAAATCACCATCCGTTTGCTCTTGTGGGCGGATGGTGTTTTTTTGTTCTGTCTCAGCCATCGGGCAGCCACAATGTACCCGGCAGCTACTGAGGGCAATAACGATCAATAGGAAAAAACCTACTTTTAAACTTTTTATAGTATTTGTCATCTCGACCAAGTTTATAGTTCTTTAGATTTTTTTATTTACTTGAGTGGTTGTACTATTTTATTGAAAATCGCTTAGACCACCAAACCACCAAACAATCTTGGGAAAGATAACAGATTTATCGGGGAAGCTACAAGGTCGGCGGCGCATTTTACTCTGCCCGCTGGATTGGGGCCTGGGACACGCTAGTCGTTGTGTACCCATTGTGGAAGCGGCCCTGAGTTTAGGGGTTGAGGTGGAGATCGCTGGTAGTGGAGCGGCCCAGCGGCTTTTGCAAAGGCATTTCCCGAATTTGATTTATCATGCACTTCCCTCCTATCGGGTGCGTTATCCCGTTCGATCTCCTTTTTGGAATTTTTTCTTTATGCTGCCTAATTTGCTTTATGCCGTACTGGGCGAGCGACGTATGCTGCACCAGTTGTTAAGCGCAAGGTTCTATGATTTGATTGTGAGTGACAATCGTCTGGGCTGTTATTCGCGGCGTGTGCCCTGCGTTTATCTGACGCACCAGTTGCGCTTTGCCTTTCGGCAAAAATGGATGTCGGCCTTGGCCGGGAGGATGCACGCTTTCTGGTATCGACGTTTTGATGAAATCTGGGTGCCGGATTTTCCACCCCCCGATAATTTATCCGGGGACTTAGGGATACCCCTGCAAGAGGATAGGCCCGTGTATCTGGGACCACTGTCTCAGTTGTCGGGGGTACCGCTCTCGCAAAATAATATAAAGTACGAGGCGGCGGCTATCCTGTCGGGCCCCGAGCCTCAACGCAGTCTTTTGGAACGAGAAATCTTGGAACAATTCAGCCAGTTATCCGGTCATTATTTACTCGTTCGTGGTTTGCCGAAAGGGGAAAATATAGATAGCCCGGTCGATCACATAAAGATTATTTCCTTTGTCGGCGCTAAAGAAATTGCCCAAATCATGATGCAGAGTCGGCTGATCATCTGTCGCTCCGGCTACAGCTCGATAATGGATTTGCAAGTGCTTCAAAAAAAGGCATTATTGATTCCCACTCCGGGGCAACCCGAACAAGAGTACCTGGCCCGCTGGCACGCCGATAAAGGACAGTTCATGGTTCAGGAACAAGGAAAAGTGGATATAGAGAAAGCTTTGCCTTTTGCGAAAGCATAAAACGATGATCACCGATTATACTGGCTCATGGTATGGCTCAAGCCAATGGTAGCAAAGGCCTTTACCGTTTCCCCCGCATATTTGACGATCTCCGGTAATTTTTCCCGCTCTTCGGCACTCCATTCTCCTAAGACATAATCGACTTGCTGGCCTTTATGAAATTCATCTCCAATACCAATGCGCAGGCGGGCGTAGTTATTACCACCCGTCATTTGATCGATATCTTTCAGACCGTTGTGGCCACCGTCACTACCCTTGCCGCGCAGGCGTTGTTTGCCAAAGGGTAAATTTAGATCATCGACAATAACCAGGACTCTGGATTTATCAATCTTTTCCTTTTGCATCCAGTAGCGTACGGCTTTTCCACTACGGTTCATAAAGGTCGAGGGCTTCAATAAGACAAAGGTGCGTCCCTTGTGTTTAAAGCGAGCAAGATCCCCCTGTGTATCATTCTTGAAAGAAACGCCCATATCTTCTGCTAAAAAATCGACTACCTCAAAACCAGCATTATGGCGGGTGTCATCATAGTCCGGTCCCATATTCCCCAGACCAACAATTAAATACTTCATAGGGTCTTCTTCTACCTTTTCTGCTTTAAAAATCTTTTTTATACGTTGCCACCAAGTCATATCTTATCTGTGAAGTTGTTTAAGAATTCCTGATGAGATGATTGGTAACGGCTTGGAAGGTCAAGACAAGGCTACTTTTTTTTCTCGTAGCCATCCGACTCAGGCGGACGAAGGGAAAAAAGAGCTGCCGTATTGGCTTTCAATGTGTTGCCAAGGGCTCAGTGAGGAGTTTTTAAACAACTGCTGTATGAAGGGACAAAAGTACAGTTTTTAACGAAGAATTAGTAGTCAGGGTTCTGGAGCTTTTAAAGTAAATCCAGGGGAGCAAACTGTTGCTTTAGGATTTGTGGGGCACTACTATCCAGCCATTTATCCAGAATCGTAGCGTAAATATTTCGAAAATCTACCTGATAGAGGAGGTCCCCATCGTCTAAGGAGCTCAAATCCAGGGCGGCATTAAAAAATCCGGGTTTTTGTAATTGCTCACCGATCAAAAACAGATTATTGGCGGTACCATGGTCAGTGCCATTACTGGCATTTTGCTGCACGCGGCGCCCGAATTCAGAAAAGGTCATGATCAGCGTATCTTTGAGCAGGTCGTTGCGCTTGAGGTCTTTGACCAGCGCGCGGATACCATCTGCATATTGTTGTAGCAGGCGAGCCTGTACATTTTTCTGATTGGCGTGGGTATCAAAGCCCGTCAAACTTACATAATAGACCTGTGTATCCGTATCGGCAGTGATTAATTCAGCAATCTGCCTGAGGTCTCGTCCGAAGGGGGTATTGGGGTAGTTCTCTTTGGCCTGGTGTACCTTAGACTGTTCGAATAGATACTGGGCAGAAGACTGGCTGTCGATCATGGTCTTGTATAAGTAAGCGACCTGTTCGTGCTCGTGCTCATGTGTACTTTGGGCGACCGCTTTCAGGAAGCGATTATTGGCCGCACGCCGAAGTTGTTGGGGCTTGCTCATGGCAAAGCCATTGCGCTCCGCGCCTTTCATAGCCAAGCTCAGGCTATCGTCGATTTCTAGCGCATGGTAGGGCTGCTGACAATTATGGCAAGCGTGGTCCAGATAACGACCCAACCAACCCGTCTGCAAGTACTCCTTGCTATCACTGGCGGTATGCCAGATGTCCATACTTCGGAAATGCGAACGATCAGGGTTGGGATACCCCACAGCATTAATAATCGAGACGAGACCTTCGTCGTACAGGCTCTGCAAAGACTTCATTACAGGATTAAGTCCCTGATCGCTGTTTAGTTTTAAGACTTCTTGTTTATTTATACCCAGCCGGGGGCGGCTGCGATAATAAATATCATTCTGATAAGGGACGACGGTATTCAGCCCGTCGTTACCACCCGAGAGCTGTACGACAATAAGAATCTTACCCGAACGAGAACGGTACGATCGGGTTTTAGTAAAGGCATTTAAAAAATTAGGGGCTAAGATACTGGTCGAGGCTAGGGCGGATGCTTTTATAAAATCTCTGCGTTTGAAATGCATACTGTTTTCGTTTTTAATGGTGGAAAGACTAGGGGCTAGCATAATTGGTATTCTGGCAAACTCATGAGTCTTAGGGCCTGCTGGATGACTTGCTCCTGCGGATTTTGGGATGGGCTAAAGGCCTTGATCAGGCCCGTATTCATTTGTGGTTTGACCAGTAACAGGTATGCTGCCAGAGCGGGTAGTTTTTTCGCCTCGGGGAGTCTGAAAATCATTTGGTATAGTGATTGGGTATTGGCTTTGGCTTGTAATCTTCGCCCTTGTTTATTTTCCTGTCGATCTTCCAGGTCTGCTTTTGCTCGAAAATTAAACGGCGCTGCCCCGACAATTCCCAGAGGTAGATTGAGGCGAAGCATCAGGCTGGCATTATCGATCCAGTTTTTACCTCCCGGCCAGCCCGCCACATTTGGAGGGTTAAATAATTGCTGTCCCAGCGCCCGTTGGAGAAATAAGATAGGCGTATCATTTTCGAATTCCAGTCCGAAGTTTTTGATCATGCCTACCAGTAGTTCTACGGGCGCCTTTACTTTTGTCCCCCGGTTCTCGGGGGCATAGAACCAAGGGCTGGTGAAAATCGCACGCATGAGCTCTGCGATGTCATAATTAGATTGGTAGAAAGTTTTTGCTAAACGCTGCACCCGATGCTCGTCTACCCGTTGGTTAACGAAGTAGCGGTATACTTTACGGGTAATAAAATTTGCGCAGGCTTCTTTTTCGAGTATCATATCGATAATATCCTCTCCATTCCAGTTACCTTTTTTTCCAAAGAAGCTTTTGGGCCCGTAGTCGTGCCAGGGTCGACGAAAGACAAAGTCACCGGTCAGATTAGAAGACCAGCCGGTAAAAGCGCGAGCGGCTTCTTTCACATCTTGTTCGGTGTAGTGGTCCCGGCCCAGGGTAAAGAGCTCCATCAGTTCTCGGGCGAAGTTTTCATTAGCTTGTTGCTTCCGATTCTGTTGATTATTCAGGTAGCGAATCATGGCGGGGTCGCGGGCGAGACCTAACAATAAATCACGGAAATTACCCAGTGCATGTCTTCGAATCGTAATGATCTGCTGAGCGGCCAGGTATCCGCCGCGAGAGCGACAGGCGAAGTGGCCATGCCAGAAGAGGCTCATGCGCTCCAATAAAGCGGGAGATTTGGGGTCGGCCATGCGGCGTACCCAATCGGCATTGACCCGGGCGAGCTGTTGCCGCTGTTGTTCTCGTAGGGCTTCGCGTTCTTCGCGGGACAATTCATTCAATCGGCGCTGCACAACTCTTTCGGGCAAGTCGAAGGTGCTGTTTGTTTTTGCCAGGGTAAACAGCTGATTGACGGCTTTTTCGATCGGCCAATTCTTTTTTTCTTGCCATTCTTCGGGACTAAGGCCAAAGCCCGCCCGCCAGTAGAGGTGATTAATAGGAGTCATGGACCAGGTTTTGGTGTTTAGACCCGGGGTCTGGTTGATGGTTTAAAGGCACGTTGTTAAAAAATCAGAAGCCTTAATCCGAATTTCTTAAAAGAAAAGAAGTTTTTTTAGAAATCATATTTATCTTGGGATGTACTGCATTAAAATCATGTAATACTCCGGTAGCTTGAAAGAAAATAAACAGGCATTAAAGGAATGGCTGGATAGCCTACAGATGGAAAGTTGGCAATTAGAGCTGGTTATTTCCGGTATTGCTCTGCTGGGGATCTTCCAGTCCAAAGGCAGTATCGATGCTTTTGGAGAGTATCTTCAGGTTAACCAGTTCTCGGGTATATTAAGTCGTTTGTTTATTATCTTTTATTCCTTACTGAAAGGGAGTTGGTATATTTTTGTGATTAACCTGGTGGGGCATATTATTATGCGTGGCCTGTGGATTGGAGCCGTTGGACTACGCTATGTATCCAAAGATGTAGACTACGATGCCTTGAAATTCTCGGACTATTTCCGCAAGCACTTTAGTAAGAGGTATGAATCGTTTGATGATTATATTGAGAGTCTCGAATCTTTTTGTAGCATCATTTTTGCCTGGACTTTTCTACTTTTTTTCCTTACCCTTTCGGGGTCCCTGGCTTTCTTTTGGCCTTCTTTACTGGAAGTGTTTTTTGGTGAAGTTGGTGTATTTATAGGTATCATTTTTATCCTGATTGGAATTATCATCCTCATCGATTTTATTTTGCTAAGCCCTCTTAAAAAAGTGGGGGACCGTCAATTCTCAAAAATATATGGCGCCGTTTTTCGATTTTACGCCTTGCTGACTTTATCTTTTTTGTATCGTCCCCTACTACTTAATTTCTTGGATACAAGGTTTACTCGTCGTCTATTTTTATTTTCTTTTCCTTATGGCATTTTGATTATTTTCTTTCTGCCAGGAATCCAGACAAATAGTATGGCTTATTTTCCGCATTGGGGGCAGACCAGTGCCAAGTCAACTGCTTATAATGCTGTATCTTTTAATCCTTATCTCTACGAAAATATTAGTGATCCGGATCGGGATAAAATAGATCATATCCGCATATCTTCAAATCTAATAGAATCGAATTTGCTTTCTTTTTTTTACGTATTGCACAAAAGAGATCAGGATTATTTGAAAGAGGGATTGCAACTAGATCCTCTTAAAAAAACGGGGGTTACCCTTAATTCTATTTTTCGTTCTGGAAAGAAAGATTCTGCGATGACTGTTTTGGAAAAAGAAACCGCTCAGAAAGTTGCTGCCCTTAATGCCAGAATGCGGGAAGATACCAGCATGTTAGATAGTTTGTGGCGTAAAGAAAGAACAAGGATTGATCTGGACTATAAGCTTGCCATGTTTAATTATTATAAAGACGAACTTAGTATAGTAAAAGATTCAGTATTGAGCCTGTCCCAGTTTTACATTAATGACCGAGAAGTATCAGACCAAATAGATTGTATGTATAGCCAGCACCCAAATATGGGGGAGAAAGGTTGGAATTGCTACTGCGATATAGGCAATCTAGATAACGGTCTACATCAGCTAAAAGTCCTTAGAAAATTATACGACGATAGTTCTAATTCCTTCAGATATATTATCCTTGAAATTCCGTTTATTGTAGATCGTAAATCCAATTGACATGAAATGCCCATGCGCCTCAGGCGCACCAGAACGCGGATGAATATAGGGAAGCTGCCTAGTGATTGTAGTTTTTGCCCTTTAGTACATCTTCTTTTTGACCGCAAAAAGAAGCCAAAACTCCCCGCTGAGACGCGGGAATATTCAGGTGGTCGGGTAGCTATGTGGCCAAATGGCCATG
>Ga0102940_1001395_pt1 | contig 15517 bp, 29 predicted proteins | sample SalPonR2_C_D1_MG_FD_78215 | JGI IMG/M metagenome (GOLD analysis project Ga0102940, IMG submission 78215) | Salt pond soil microbial communities from South San Francisco under conditions of wetland restoration - Salt Pond MetaG R2_C_D1_MG | ecosystem: Environmental > Aquatic > Marine > Intertidal...
ATGTATGCCCTGAGTAAAGAAGAAGGTGGGCGCCATACACCGTTCTTTACCGGTTATAGACCCCAGTTCTTCTTTAGGACCACCGATATTACAGGCGTTTTGACTCTGGATGAAGGAGTTGAAATGATTATGCCTGGTGATAATGCTACCATTAACGTCGAATTGATCAACCCTATCGCCATGGAGAAGGAACTTCGTTTCGCTATTCGTGAAGGTGGCCGTACAGTTGGTGCTGGTGTTGTTGGTGAAATCATAGAATAGTAGATTAAGAAAGAACAATAACAATGTTGAAGACTAAAATAAGAATTAGGCTCAAAGCTTATGATCATAAGCTGCTTGATCAGTCTTCAGTAGATATTGTTGATACGGCAAGGAAAACCGGTGCCAGAATTGTGGGGCCGGTTCCCTTACCTACCCGGATCAACAAGTTTACTGTGTTGCGTTCCCCTCATGTGGATAAAAAATCCCGTGAGCAGTTTGAAATCAGAACGCACAAAAGAATGATGGATATTCTTGAGCCGACACAGCAGACCGTGGATGCGTTAATGAAACTTGACCTGTCCCCCGGTGTAGATGTTGAAATTAAACTATAGTGCATTAACAGGGACATATTTGTTATGATGAGTGGATTGCTTGGAAAAAAAATCGGGATGACCAATGTGTTTGCCTCCGATGGACAGCTCGTTCCTGTTACAGTGCTGCAGGTTGGGCCATGTGTTGTAACCCAGATAAAAACAGAAGAGACGGACGGGTATGCAGCCTTGCAGCTCGGGTTCGATGAAAAGCCGGTTGAGCGCCTGAATAAACCCATTGCAGGACATTTAAAAAAAGCATCGGATAAAGGCTTTCGCGTTTTAAAAGAATTTAGAGAAGATTCAATTGAAGATATAGAAACCGGTGCAACCATTGGTACTGATATGTTTTCAGTTGGTGATAAAGTAACCGTGACCGGTATTTCAAAGGGTCGTGGTTTTCAAGGAACCATCAAACGACATGGTTTTTCAAGAGGACCAGAAACCCACGGTAACCGGAACCACAGAAAACCGGGCTCCATCGGCAACTCTGCTTGGCCTGCAAAGGTAGTCAAGGGAAAAAGAATGCCCGGCCACAAAGGTGTTGACAAAGTTACGGTAAAGAATTTAACAATTGTAGATATTAAGCACGACGACAACCTCATCCTCGTAAAAGGTGCTGTTCCAGGCTTTAAGACTGGTGTTGTCGAAGTGCGCAAAACTGATGTAAATAAGTAAAACCGTTTTTGACGCCGTGTTTATTATAAGAATTAGAGAACGCGGCAGAACATCAGTCTGATTAAATAGACGAATAGCGGCTATGGGTATTGCAATTACTTCGCAGTGATGCATAGTCGATCAAAATTGAAGAGGAAGAATAATGGCTGCTGTAGAGGTATTAAACAGTACAGGTGCTAAAGTGTCTGAAGTTGAGCTGCCTGACGAAATTTTCAGCATACCGGTTAAAACAAGTGTTCTTCACGAAGTCGTGCGGTCTCAGCTCGTTTCAAAACGGGAGGGGACTGCTGCGTCTAAAACCAGAGGTATGATTTCAGGTTCTACAAAGAAATTATTCAGGCAGAAAGGAACCGGGAATGCACGGGCGGGTAGCGTAAAGTCCCCCTTGCGTAAAGGTGGGGGTGTTATCTTTGGTCCCAGCCCTAGATCTTATGAAATAAAAGTACCTAAAAAAGTAAGAAAACTTGCCCTTAAAATGGCTTTAAGTGTGAAAGTTTCTGACAGCCGGCTTTTTGTTATTGATGCGCTTGAACTCGAAGAAATCAAAACAAAGGCATTGGCCGCTTTGCTTTCCACATTGAAGCTTGATGATCTTCTCATTGTTTCAGATACCGACGATGCAAAGCTTACTCTGTCCTCCAGGAATATTCCGGATGTCAAAGTGATTAAAACTGAAGGTCTCAACGTTTATGATATTTTAAAGTTTAAAAACCTTCTGCTGGTTGAATCCAGTATTGAGAACATCAAAGGGAGGCTGAGTTAAGATGATTGAATATGACATCCTCCGTGGACCTGTAGTTACCGAAAAATCCACCCTTCAAAGAGAGTTGTTCAACCAAGTGACTTTAAAAGTAGCCAAGGATGCCAACAGGGTTGAAATTAAAAATGCTGTTGAAAAAGCGTTCAATGCACAGGTCAAGCAGGTCAGAACCGTACAGGTTAAAGGAAAAATAAAACAGCGTGGCAGAATTATCGGCAAGAAAAAGGACTGGAAGAAAGCCGTTATTACGCTGATGCCTGGACAACGAATTGATTTTTTTGAAGGTGTGTAAAGAGGTATTAATATGTCAACAATAGTTAAAACTAAGCCGACATCTCCGGGAAGACGCGCCCAGGAGTATCTTTCTTTTGAAGAAATTACAAAAGAAAGTCCTGAACGAAGGCTGACAAAAAATCTCAATAAGCGGTCCGGCCGAAATTCTTATGGAAGAATTACCGCCAAGCATAGAGGTGGCGGGGCTAAGAAAAAATATCGTATTATTGATTTTAAAAGGGACAAAGACGGAATCCCAGCCAAGGTTTCTGCAATCGAATATGATCCGAACAGGTCAGCCCGGATAGCCTTGTTAACCTATGCTGACGGCGAAAAAAGATATATTTTGGCCCCCCTTGATATCAAGGTCGGTGACATTCTTGAGACCGGTCCTGATGCTGATATTAAACCAGGAAACTGCCTGCCATTGGAAAATATTCCCACCGGTACTAGAATTCATAATATTGAACTCAAGCAGAACAAAGGCGGGCAGATTGCCAGAAGTGCCGGTGGATACGCGCGCTTAATGGCTAAAGAAGGCGCTTATGCCCAGATCCTGCTTCCTTCCGGTGAAGTTCGTATGATTCATGTTAAATGCAAAGCCACTATCGGACGTGTCGGGAATGAGAAACACAGTGACGTTAGTCGCGGTAAAGCAGGGCGTACAAGATGGATGGGAAAACGACCCTCTGTTCGTGGTGTGGCAATGAACCCTGTGGATCATCCCATGGGTGGTGGTGAAGGCCGTTCTTCTGGTGGTCGTCAGCCATGTTCTCCCTGGGGTGTGCCTGCCAAGGGCAAAAGAACCCGTAAAACTGTCAGAACAGATAAGTATATTGTCAAAAGACGGGCTAAAAGGAAATAGGTGATAAATTATGCCAAGATCATTAAAAAAAGGACCTTATATCGCGCCTGAACTTCTTAAAAAAGTTCTTGAAGCCCAGAAGGCCAGCAGCAATAAAGTAATCAAAACCTGGTCGCGCCGTTCCACTATTTTACCTGAAATGGTCGGCAATACCTTTGCTGTTCATAACGGAAAAAAATTTATTCCTGTGTTTGTAACGGAAAATATGGTGGGGCACAAACTTGGTGAATTTTCACCCACAAGAACTTATTGGGGTCATGCCGCAGATAAAAAATCCAAACGGTAATCTGCTATGATTTAGAGGAAATTTAAGATATGGAAGTTAAAGCGACTACAAGATACGCAAGAATCTCACCGTTTAAGCTTCGGCTGCCCATCAGCGAGATCAAAGGCAAAAATGCAGAACAGGCGTTGACCTTATTAAAGTTCATGCCTTTAAAGGCAGCGGGGATTATGTATAAAACCCTATCGTCTGCCATTGCCAATGCTGAGCATAACAATGAGATAGATGTTGACAAGCTGGTAGTGAAAAATGTGATTGTTGATCATGGACCATCCATGAAACGGTTCAGGCCGCGGGCAAGGGGACGAGCCGCCCGTATTCTAAAAAGAACCAGTCATTTAACAGTGGTTGTAGAAGAAACCGTCTAAACAAGGAGGGAAAGGCTTGGGCCAGAAAGTAAATCCTACCGGATTAAGATTAGGCATCATCAGGACTTGGGATTCCCGGTGGTATGCCGACAAAGAGTATGCAAACTTTGTCGAAGAAGATTTTAAAGTAAGAAAATTTTTGAAAAAGAAACTATACCACGCAGGGATCTCTAAAATTGAGATTGAGCGGTTTTCAAAACAGATCAGGCTCAGAGTTTTTGCAGCCAGGCCAGGCATCATTATCGGCAAAAAAGGTTCAGAGATTGCGTTGCTGAAAAATGAGCTTGAAAAAATGCTCAATCCTGATGTGTTGATTGATATCAAAGAGGTCAGAAGACCTGAAACCGATGCACAGTTGGTAGCGGAAAATATTGCAAGTCAGCTTGAAAAACGTATTGCCTTCAGAAGGGCAATGAAAAGAAGCGTTTCCTCTGCCATGAGATTCGGGGCAAAAGGCATTAAAATTATTTGCTCCGGTCGCCTGGGTGGTGCAGAAATGGCCAGAACCGAATGGTACAAGGAAGGTAGAATTCCATTACATACGCTTAGAGCTGATGTCGATTACGGATTCATTGAAGCCAAGACCACCTATGGAACCATTGGAATTAAGGTGTTCATATTCAAAGGGGAAGTTATAAACCCCGGAGAACAGACTCTGGCAACTAGTTAAAGGCAATAAGGAGAAATTAGCAAATGCTGAGTCCCAGAAATATCAAATACCGCAAACAGTTTCGTGGTAGAACTAAAGGAACGCCGACTCGAGGCAATACTTTGAGTTTTGGAGATTACGGACTCCAAGCTGTGGAATGCGGGTATGTAAATGCAAGACAGATTGAAGCTGCCAGGGTCGCGATGACCAGAAAGGCAAAAAGACAGGGCAAAAGCTGGATTCGTTTCTTTCCTGATCACCCGATTACCAAAAAACCGGCTGAAGTCAGAATGGGTAAAGGTAAAGGCGCAACGGATTCTTGGGTGGCAAGGATAAAACCAGGTAAGATTCTCTATGAAATGGAAGGCGTTGACAGGGAATTGGCCAAAGAGGCCTTAAGGCTAGCTGCCAGAAAACTTTCCGTGAAAACCCGTTTTGTGGAAAGGAATAAATGATGTTAAAGGTCAGTGAAATCAGGGACATGGATGCAGGTCAGATTAAAGGCAAAATCGTTGAGCTTAAAAAAGAACTGTTTAACCTTCGTTTCCAGAATAATGTAGGTCAGCTCGCGAATACAGCCAATTTGTCCAGTGTAAGAAAAGACATCGCCAGACTTTACACGATTTCCAAAGAAATGAATATCAAATTAGCTAACTAACGAGTATTGATATGGAAACTACAAAAAAAAATAAAAAAGAGCTGATTGGTCTGATCGTGTCCGACAAAATGGATAAATCCGTGGTGGTCAGGGTTGAAAGAATTGTACAGCATAAGGTGTATAAAAAATACATCAAACGTTACAAAAAATATCACGCCCATGATGAACAAAATGAATGCAAAATTGGTGACGAAGTCAAAATTATCGAAACCAGGCCGCTGAGTAAACTAAAACGGTTTCGGATTACTGAAATTGTTAAAAAAGCGGTCTAGTGTCTAAGGAGCTGAATAATGATTCAAAGTGAAACCAGACTGACAGTCGCTGACAATTCAGGCGCCAAGGAACTGTATTGCATAAAAGTTCTTGGCGGTTCTAAAAGAAGATACGCCACCATCGGAGATGTTATCGTTGTTTCCGTAAAAGAGGCTATTCCCAATTCAAAGGTCAGCAAGGGAGACGTAGTCCAGGCAGTTATTGTTAGAACCAAAAAAGAGATCTCCCGGCCCGACGGATCATCTATCCGTTTTGATGATAATTCCGCTGTTGTGATTAACAAGAATAACGAGCCGGTGGGGACCCGTATTTTCGGGCCAGTGGCAAGAGAACTTCGCGCAAGGCGTTTTATGAAGATTATTTCTCTTGCGCCTGACGTACTTTGATCCAAGGCCAGGGAGAACAAAAATAAGTCATGAAAATAAGAATAAAAAAAGACGATAAAGTTAAAGTGTTGACCGGCAAGGACAATGGAAAGATTGGCAAGGTTCTCAAGGTTGCCAAAAAGACGAACCGGATTGTTGTTGAAAATATCAACATGGTCAAAGTTCATCAGCGTCCTTCCCAGGAAAACCCCCAGGGGGGCATTGTTGAAAAACCCATGCCCATGGACGGATCCAATCTTATGCTGATGTGTAATTCCTGTGTAAAACCCACCCGTATCGGAATCAAGCAGCTTGAAGATGGAAAACGGGTAAGAGTCTGTAAAAAATGCAATCAGCAGATAGACTCATAACACCTAAAGCTGGAGAAAATAAATGACTACGCTTAAGGAAAAGTATACCAACGAAGTGGTCCCCACACTGACGGATGAGTTTAACTACACCAATCAGTGCCAAGTACCAAAGTTGGACAAAATTGTACTGAATATGGGGCTTGGCGAGGCGGTCAGAAACCCGAAGATAGTTGAAACTGCAGCCCAGGAGCTTGGGTTGATTGCAGGACAAAAAGCCGTAATTACCCGCGCAAAGAAACCCATTGCAAATTTTAAATTGCGTGCGGATCTTCCCATCGGGTGCAAAGTGACGCTTAGACGGGAAAAGATGTATGATTTTCTTGACCGACTGATCAACATCGCACTTCCCCGTGTAAGGGATTTTAAAGGAATTTCAGGAAAAGCTTTTGATGGTCGTGGCAATTACAGCTTGGGGATTACTGAGCATATCATTTTTCCTGAAATTGAATATGATAAAACTGACGTTATTAAGGGCCTCAATGTAACGGTTGTCACCACAGCTCAAACCGATGAAGAAGGGAAATCATTTCTTAAATTAATGGGAATGCCCTTTAAAAATTAAGGACCTAAAGGAGGAAGATCGTTTGGCTAAAAAAGCTTTAATTGCAAAGGCACAAAGAAAACCCAAATTTGGTGTACGGGCTTACAACAGGTGCCCCTTATGCGGTAGACCTCGTGCATTTATTAGAAAAGCTGGTATTTGCAGAATCTGTTTCAGGACGCTTGCCTCACAGGGTAAACTGCCGGGTGTAACCAAGTCTTCTTGGTAGCAGCGATTCAGATTCTTACGATTGTTTAAATATCAGCTTATTTAAGGAGATTTTCAAATGGCAACTAGTGATCCCATTGCAGACATGCTGACCATAATCAGAAATGGTGGTAAAGCAAGTTTGTCCAAGGTGGATATCCCCGGATCAAAAATTAAACGTGAAATGGTGCGGGTGCTGAAGGAACAAGGGTATATCAAAGATTACAAATTTCTCGAAGATGAAACCCAGGGGGTTATCCGGGTGGCCTTGAAATATGTTTCAGAAGGCGAACCGACTATTTTTGGTATACAGCGTGTTAGCAAACCCTCTTGCAGGGTCTACGCTAAATCAAAAGATATTAAGCCGGTATTAAATGGCTTAGGTATATCCATCATTTCCACTTCTAAGGGGTTGATGACCGACAGGCAGGCAAAAGAAGCAAAGGTCGGCGGTGAAATTCTTTGTAACGTTTGGTAAGACAGGAGCTATAAGATGTCCAGAATAGGAAAAAAGCCGGTTCAGCTTCCAGATAAGGTTCAAATCACCCTTGATGGAGATACCATCAATGTCAAAGGGCCTAAAGGCAGTCTTGACCGCAAGCTGCATCCGGCAGTCAATATTGAAATTGATAACCAGGTGTTGAATGTAACCACCGACACCTCTGATAAAAAGAAAGTGGCGCTACAGGGACTTTTCAGGTCTCTTCTTTTTAATATGGTACATGGTGTCACCCAAGGTTATGAAAAAAAACTGATACTTTCCGGCATTGGTTACCGGGCTGAGACTAAAGGAAAGAATTTGGTCCTATCTGTCGGGTATTCAAACCCTGTTGATTTTGCCCTTCCTGATGGTGTAACTGCTGCGGTGGATAAAAACGTCGAAGTTACCCTTAGCTGTATTGATAAAGAGCTTTTGGGGCAGGCTGCAGCAAATATCAGAGCTATTAGACCTCCCGAGCCTTATAAAGGCAAAGGCATTATGTATGCTGACGAAAGAATTATCAGAAAAGCAGGTAAGACTGCTGGTAAAGATTAAAAGGTAGGGAATATCGACTATGGCAAATACATCACCAAGGCTGGTTGCACGGCTTAAAAGAAAAAAACGGATTAGAAAAAATATATTTGGTAATCAGGAACGTCCTCGACTTAGCGTTTTCAGAACAGCCAAGCATATTTACGCCCAGATTATAGACGACACTAAAGGCATTACTTTGGTCGCAGCGTCAACCCTTGACAAAGAATACAAAGGTACGCCTGTTGAGGGGAAAAAACAGGATGTTGCAAAAGCAGTGGGCAACCTTATCGGCAAAAGGGCAAGTGATAAAGGAATTAAAAAGGTTGTTTTTGACCGGAACGGGTTCCTTTTTCACGGACGCGTAAAAGCACTTTCAGACGGGGCCCGGGAAGCCGGACTTGAATTCTAAATTAAGGAGGAACACCCTTGGCAAGACAACAACAGCAGATGGAAGATACAGGTCTGATAGATAAGGTCGTCAGAATTAACCGTGTTGCGAAGGTCGTTAAAGGTGGCCGGAATTTTACCTTTACTGCCCTGGTTGTGGTAGGTGATGGTGAAGGCAGCGTGGGATATGGACTGGGAAAGGCCAAAGAAGTCCCTGAAGCCATTAGAAAGGGAATGGAAAAAGCCAAACGGAATATGAAAAAAGTTGCTATCCTGAACGGCACGGTTCCCTTTGAAGTTCTGGGTCACGCCGGATCCGGCCGGGTCCTTCTCAAACCGGCGTCTCCTGGTACAGGGCTGATTGCCGGTGGTGGTATCCGTGCGGTTCTTGAAGCAGCCGGTGTAACCGATATTTTGACCAAGTGCATTGGTTCCCACAACACCCAGAACATTGTAAGAGCCACCATGGCCGGCCTTGAGTCTTTGTGTACCAAGGAGGCCGTTGCCAAAAGACGCGGGCTTAACCCTGAGGAAATATAAAGAGGCGAACAATGGCTGATAAAATTAAAATTACGCAAATAAGAAGCGCCATCGGTCGTCCTGCAAAGCATGGACGGATTATACGCTCCCTGGGCATTAAACGAATGCATCACACTGTGGAGCACGAAAATACCCCTGTGATCATGGGGCAGGTGGAAAAGGTTTCACACCTGGTGAAAGTAGAGGAGGTTTAGGATGCAATTACATGATCTGGCTCCTGCTCCCGGCAGCAGAAAAAATAGAAAAAGAGTCGGGCGTGGTCCCGGTTCCGGTATGGGTAAAACCTCTACCAGGGGGCATAAGGGCCTTAAGGCGCGTTCAGGGGGGTCTGTTCGTCCTGGTTTTGAAGGTGGGCAAATGCCTATTTACAGACGACTGCCAAAACGCGGTTTTAAAAACTATATGTTTAAAACCCATAATGCAGTTCTCAATGTCAAAGATCTTGACCGGTTTGATGATGGTGCTCAAATTACTGAGGCCGTTCTCAGAGAAGCCGGTCTTGTTAAAGGATCTGTGGATGGTGTTAAACTTCTTGGAAATGGTGAGGTATCCAAGAAGTTTATCTTGCAAAATATCTTGGTTTCCCAGAGTGCCAAAGAAAAAATCGAAGCTGCCGGCGGCAGTGTAGAATAAGCATAAAGGTATAAGGAAAAGTTCCAATGATCCACAACAGCTACCAGAATATGCTCAAATTGCCGGAGCTGAAGCGTAAAATATTGATAACACTTGCCTTGCTTTTTGTCTACAGGGTCGGGGTGCATGTCCCGACACCCGGTATTGATGGGGCAGCACTGGAATCATTTTTTGCATCGGCGTCAGGCACATTATTTTCGATGTTCAATATGTTTTCTGGTGGAGCGCTGGAGCGGCTTTCCATTTTTGCCTTGGGGATTATGCCTTATATTAGTGCTTCCATTATTCTAGAATTGATGACCGTGGTTGTTCCTTATCTTGAACAGCTTAAGAAAGAAGGGGATGCCGGCCGTAAAAAGAAAACCCAGTTAACCCGTTATGGTACGGTTGTTTTAAGCGCCATACAAGGTTTTGGGATTGCTGTTGGTCTTGAATCTATGACATCGCCTGCCGGTGTTCCCATTGTACCCTATGCTGGGTGGGGATTTAGGCTGATCACCATTATCACACTAACAGCTGGAACTGCATTTATCATGTGGCTTGGTGAGCAGATTACCGAAAGGGGGATCGGTAATGGTATTTCTTTGATTATTTTTGCCGGTATTGTCGCCAATATGCCGTCTGCAGGTATTAAGATGGGACGACTGTTGAGTACGGGTGAGATGGGATTGTTTTCAACCCTCATTCTGATTGTATTGATGGTTGCAGTCGTTGCTGCCATTATTTTCATGGAATTGGCCCAGCGCAGAATCCCGGTCCATTATGCCAAACGTGTGGTCGGCAGAAAGATGTATGGAGGACAGACCTCGCATCTTCCGCTTAAGATCAATACAGCGGGGGTTATTCCGCCTATTTTTGCATCTTCCATCATCATGTTTCCCACCACACTGGCCCAGTTCATTAATCTGCCCGTCATGCAGACGGTGGCCGGTATGTTCAGTCCGGGAACTATTTGGTATTATTCGTTATATGTTGGTTTTATCGTCTTCTTCTGCTTTTTTTATACTGCAGTTCAATTCAACCCTGAAGATGTGGCCGAAAATATGAAAAAGAACGGTGGGTACATCCCGGGCATTCGTCCGGGAAAACGGACAGCTGAGTATATTGATAAAGTACTCACAAGGATTACTGTGGGCGGTGCAGCTTATGTCTCAGTGGTCTGTGTGTTGCCCACTGTATTGATGAATAAGTTTAACGTACCTTTTTATTTCGGCGGGACAGCGCTGTTGATTGTTGTTGGTGTTGCTATTGATACCATCTCTCAGATAGAGTCCCATTTGATTACCAGCAATTATGACGGTTTTCTGGGACGCTCGGGAAATAAACGGATCAAAAGCCGGTCCTGATATGATATGGCACCACAAAGGAGAAGAATTTAGTTATGGCTAAAGAAGAGCCCATCAAAGTAGACGGTAAGGTCCTCGAAACACTTCCCAATGCCATGTTCAAAGTTGAACTGGAAAATAAGCATGTTCTGCTGGCACATATTTCTGGGAAAATGAGAATGCATTTTATAAAAATACTTCCCGGCGACAGGGTGACTGTGGAAATTTCTCCCTATGACCTGAGTCGTGGCAGAATTACTTACCGCTATAAATAAAAATAATTGGAATAATGAGATGAGGAGCAGTTAGATGAAAGTCAGAGCGTCCGTAAAAAAAATCTGTAGAAACTGCAAAGTTATTAGAAGGCGCGGTGTCATCAGAGTCATTTGTGTCAACAAGCGCCATAAACAGCGTCAGGGATAGGAGGATAGAAAAATTTGGCACGTATAGCTGGAGTTGACTTACCAAGAGATAAACATGCGTGGATCGCTTTAACCTATATCTATGGTATCGGAAGTAGCCGATCTATGGATATACTTGAAAAAACGGGCATTGAGCCCACAATCAAAGCTAACGATCTGACCGAAGAACAAATCAATGAAATCAGAAAAGTCATTGATGCTGAATTCAAGGTTGAAGGTGAATTGCGTTCTGAAGTGTCCATGAATATTAAACGGTTGATGGATCTCGGATGTTACAGGGGACTGCGTCATCGTAAAGGCCTGCCCTGTCATGGGCAGCGGACTAGTACCAACGCCAGAACCAGAAAAGGTCCCAAACGCGCGGCAGTGAAGAAGAAAAAGTAGGACTTAATTAAAAGGGATAACAATTATGGCGAAAAAGTCTAAAAAGGTCGTTGCCAAAAAGCGGGTTAAAAAAAATATATCAACCGGCATAGTGCATATTCAGTCTACCTTTAATAACACCATTGTCACCATTGCAGATGAAAACGGTAACACCATTTCCTGGTCATCCGCCGGGATGCAGGGGTTCAAAGGGTCTAGAAAATCCACCCCCTTTGCAGCTAAACTGGTTGCAGAAGATGCGGGGGCTAAAGCAATGGAGCATGGCATGAAAAACATAGGGGTATATGTTAAAGGCCCGGGTCCTGGAAGAGAATCTGCGCTTCGGGCTTTGCATGCAATTGGGTTCAATATTTCCATGATCAAGGATGTTACCCCGGTACCGCATAACGGATGCCGCCCACCCAAAAGAAGACGTGTATAAACAAATTATTTAACGTGTAAACTTTATCTAAAAGGATAAAGGAGGAAACTTGGCAAGATATAGAGGTTCTGTCTGCAGGCAGTGCAGACGTGAAAATATGAAGCTTTTTTTAAAAGGGGACCGTTGTTTTTCTGATAAATGCAGTTTTGACAGAAGAGGGTTCCCCCCTGGGGAGCACGGTCAGAAAAGAGTCAAACAATCAGATTACGGCACACAGCTTCGGGAAAAACAAAAAGTTAAACGCATTTATGGTGTGTCTGAGAAACAGTTTAGAAATACATTCAAAAGGGCAGATCGTCAAAAAGGCATTACCGGTATTAATTTGTTGACATTACTCGAGACCCGTTTAGATAATACCGTATTTAGACTTGGATTTGTAAATTCCAGAAACCAGGGCCGTCATTTTGTTCGCCATAATCATTTTACTGTAAATGGAAAAAAGGTTAATATCCCATCTTACCAGGTAAAAAAAGGGGATGTTATTGAGCTTTGTGAAAAAAGTAGAACTATCCAAGCCATTATCGATTCCCTGGACGCCATTGTAAGGCGTGGTATTCCTCAGTGGCTTGAAATTAATAAAGACAGTTTTAAAGGTGAAATAAAAGGTTTACCTGGTAGAGAAGATGTTTCCCTGCCGATCCAGGAACAGTTGATCGTCGAGCTTTATTCAAAATAGGTTTATCATATATATGATTTACCAAATTATCTATTCAGGAGATTTAAATGTCATCTGAAAATCTTGCATATGTTAACTGGCGAGAGATGATCAAGCCGGAAAAGCTTGATGTTACCACAACTTCCACCTATGGTAAGTTTGTGTGTGAACCCCTCGAAAGGGGATACGGCATCACCATTGGTAACTCGCTTCGGCGAATTATTTTATCATCCATTTATGGCGCCGCCATAGTCTCCGTGAAATTCGATGATGCACTTCACGAATACAGCGTTATATCAGATATTAGAGAGGATGTTTCCGAGATTATTCTAAATCTGAAAGAATTAAAGCTCAAAGTGGACGATCCAGAAGAAAAAATATTGACCCTTAATGTCACTGGCGAGGCAGAGGTCACAGGTGCAGACATCGTCAGTCCTGAAGGTAGGGTGAAGATTCTTAATCCGGAGCAGCATATTGCCTCGGTAAATAAAAATGGAAAACTTAATATTGTCATGGTTGTGAAAACAGGTAAGGGGTATGCACTGTCTTCAGCAAATAAGGACGAGGATGCCCCTATCGGTACAATCCCCATTGATGCAGCGTTTTCCCCCATTAAGCGAGTAAAATATGTGGTGGGCACATCTCGTATCGGTCAGAAAACCGACTATGACAAACTGACCTTTGAAGTCTGGACAGACGGTAGTGTTACACCTGATGATGCTGTTGCCTACGGCGCAAAGATACTTAAAGAACAGATGAATCCATTTATCAATTTTGATGAGGAACTTGAACCTGATGAATCGGAATATAAAACCGATGAAGGTGAAAAGGGATTCAATGAGAATATTTATCGTTCCGTGGATGAACTCGAGCTCTCGGTTCGTAGTTCAAACTGTCTGAAAAATGCTAGAATCCATACCATTTACCAGCTGGTTCAGAAAACCGACAGCGAAATGCTCAAGACAAAAAATTTCGGCCGAAAATCACTCAATGAAATCAAAGAAGTGCTCAATTCAATGGAATTGTCTTTGGGGATGGACCTCGAAGGGATCGAACCGCCGGAAGATGTGAATACTCAGGAAGGAGAATAAATACCATGAAGCATAGAAAATCTGTATTAAAGCTGAATAGAACCTCGGCCCATAGAAAGGCGATGTTTAGGAACATGGTAACTTCTCTGTTCAAACACAGCAGCATCAAAACCACTGAGGCTAAAGCCAAAGGCCTTCGCAAAATTGCCGATAAAATGATTACTTTGGCCAAACGCGGGGATCTTCATGCCAGGCGTCAGGCCATGGCGGTAATCCGTGAAAAAGATGTTGTGCATGCCCTTTTTGAAGAGGTAGCAGAGAAGTTTAACTCAAGGCAGGGTGGATACACTAGAATTACCAAGTTAGGACCAAGGAAAGGAGATATTGCTCCCATGGTTCAAATTGAGTTAATCACCGATTAATTACATCGTAGAAACTCGATCATCGAGTAGAAAGGGTATGGTTTAAAACCATGCCCTTTTTGATTTTCGTTAGGCTCTTAAAAAGCTTTGACAGCAGAGTCATACTTTCCTGTCAAAGCTTTTTTGTTTATCAAACAATGTTCTCATGGTGCTGAGCAGTTGGTATGTATCCAAAGGCTTTTCAAGAAAGGCCTGAATACCCATCGCTTTGACTTTGGACCGGGAAATGGTTTCATTATAGCCAGAGCATAAAATAATGGGCATATTTTTATCTTCAGATAGTATGGCTTCAGCCAGGGCAATACCCGTCATACGGGGCATGGTCATATCGGTAATTATCATATCAAAATCGATTTTGCCTTCCTGGTAGGCATTCAGGGCGCTTTCCCCATTATTAAACAGGTGGGGCGAATAACCAAATTTGTTAAGCAATTCTTCAATCAAAGCCAGGATAGCAGGCTCGTCATCCACGATCATGATGGTTTCTTTGCCTGATTTCAGGGACAAATCATTTTCTGTAAGACTGTCGTCTGCTGACGAACTGTTTTTCGTTACGACCGGCAGATAAACAAAAAATGCGGTCCCACGTCCTGCAATACTTTCAATGTAAGAAAGGCCTTTATGATCTTCGACAATAGCCCTGACCAGGGCAAGGAGCCCTAACCCTCTTCTACCCCGCCCCTTCTCTTGGGTCGTAAAATTGGGATCAAAGGCCTTTTCAATGCTTTCTTGATCCATACCGGGGCCAGTATCTTCAACCATCAGTTTTAAAAATGGTCCTGGCCGAAAATAGTTTTTGCTCTGATGTTCAGGCTGAATATGGTCCACTGTGGCCAGGCTCACCGTCAAAGTCCCACCGGATGTCATCATGGCCTGATAGGCGTTTGTGCACAGGCTCATGATCATTTGGTGCATCTGGGTGGGGTCTGCATTAACCATATCTATCGTCTCCACCCGGGTTACCATTTCAATTGTAGCGGGTATGGAAGACCTGAGAAGCTTAAGCGCCTCTTTAAGCACAAGGTGCAGTTTTAAAGGATTTTTTTCGTTTTCCTCCTGGCGACTGAAGGTCAGAATCTGTTCAACAAGGTCAGCTGCACGCTGGGCACCTTTAAGAATTTGGTTCATATGGTTGTTCAGTTTTTCTTGATTATCTCCACTCATCTGGGCCAGTTGGGCATAACCGAAAATGCTGGACAAAATATTATTAAAATCATGGGCAATTCCGCCGGCCAGGGTGCCGATTGCTTCCATTTTCTGCGCCTTTTGTAATTGGGTCATAAGCTTGTAACGTCCTTTCTCTGAGGCTTTAAGGGCATCCTGAGCCTCAAATATTTTTTGATTTTTGTCTTTTTGTTGGTCATGATATTTTTCCATACGGCTCATGAACGCATTGAAGTGGCGGGCAAAGTTTCCAAT
>Ga0102940_1001401_pt1 | contig 15479 bp, 12 predicted proteins | sample SalPonR2_C_D1_MG_FD_78215 | JGI IMG/M metagenome (GOLD analysis project Ga0102940, IMG submission 78215) | Salt pond soil microbial communities from South San Francisco under conditions of wetland restoration - Salt Pond MetaG R2_C_D1_MG | ecosystem: Environmental > Aquatic > Marine > Intertidal...
CTCGCCGAAGACATGGTGCAACAGCACGTAAGCCGTGCCGGGCGTATAGGGGCTGGCGAAGTTGCCGACAATGGAATCCCAGCCCAGGGCGGCCTTGAGCGGGTCCGACTCGAACCAGTCGTCCAAAAGCTCGCCGGCGCTCCTGGTGAACAGCTCGAGCAGGTCGCGGCGGCCGCGCATGTCCAGTCCTTTCAACCTGCGCGCTACCGTCAGCGAGGCCAGCCAGTCGGCCAGCACGAATCGCTCGGACACGTTCGGCGGCGTTTCTTCGGCGAGCGCCCGCAAGACCGCCACCACCCGTTCCAGCATTGCGAACCATTGCGGCAAGCGCTCGGCATCCCGGGCCGAGAAACGCGCGACTTCGTGCGCGCCTGCATCGCCGCCGAAGCGGAAGGCCTGGCCGTCCGCCAGCGGGAGAAAATTGGCGAAGGGTCGCTCGACTACCCGCAAACCGTGCTCGACCAGCCTGAGGCCAGCGATGACCCGGGGGTTCAGCAGGCTGACCGTGTAGCTGCAGCTGGAGTTGCGGAAGCCCGGGTGGAACTCCTCGGTGACCGCCGCGCCGCCGACCAGGTTTCTCTGTTCCAGCACCGTGACGCGTTGCCCCGCGCCGGCCAGGTAGGCTGCGCATACCAGCCCGTTGTGGCCGCCGCCGATGACCAGTGCATCCGGGCGCCCCGGGGAGGCCTGCGAGGAAGAGGCGCGGCGCTTGGGCATGCCGGCGACTTTAGCCGCCCGGCGAGCGAACACCAAGCATGAAGATGGCTGCAGGGGCTAATATCATTCCTGGTGATTGTTGACCGGAATGGATGCTCCCATGAAGAAAATTCTTCTCTACAGCTTCCTGGCGCTGGTGCTGGCGGCTTGCGCGACGAGCCCGACGGGCCGGCGCCAGCTGATGCTGGTCTCCCCCGACCAGGCGATTTCCGCTTCGCGCACTGCCTACGTGCAGCAGATGCAGGCGTTCAACGAGAAGGGGCTCATCAGCCAGGACCAGGCCCTGGTCGGGCGGGTGAACCGGATCACCGGCCGACTGGTCGCGCAGGCGATCCGGCAGTATCCCCGGACACGGGACTGGGAATGGAGCGTGGAAGTCATCGATGAGCCCGACACCGTCAATGCCTGGGCCATGGCCGGCGGACGGATGGCCATCTACAGCGGGCTGATCGAGCAGACCGAGGCCAGCGACGACGAGATCGCCCAGGTCATGGGGCACGAAATCGCCCACGCCCTGGCGAACCACACGGCGGAGAAGATGTCGATCGCAATGGCTTCCCAGGTGGGGATCCTGGCGGTGGGCATATCGACCCGCGACGAGCGCGCTGTGGCCGGCGCGGCGGCGGCCGCGGTGATCGCGGTGAGCCTGCCGCACAGCCGGACGGCGGAGACGGAGGCGGACCAGATCGGGATTGAGTTGGCGGCGCGCGCGGGCTACCACCCGGACGCCGCAGCATCCTTGTGGCGGAAGATGGCGGAGGTCGGCGGCAACGGCCCGCCGCAATTTTTGAGCACGCATCCCTCGCCGGGCAACCGCCAGGAACGACTGTCCCGGCTCGCGCCGCAGATGATGCCTTACTACGAGGCAGCCGAAGATCCGCCCGTCTATCCGATCCAGCAAGGCCGCTACGAGGTTCCGCGCGGTTGACGCTGGCCAGGAGAACGGCACAAAAGAAGAGGCCCCGGGAATTGTGTTCCTGGGGCCAAACCAAGAGGAGAGTGTCGGGAGCCGGGACCGAGACCCTAAACCGGCCGACGATGCCTCCATGGCTTGTCGGCCGGCACCACGTCCGTATGGTCTCGACTGCCAAGATCCTTTTTAGGCCCTCGGCCGAATTATTTCATTGATCGAGGTCAAGTTTGGACGCGGCTGCGGAAAGTCCCTACGCGTTTCCGGGCGGACGGCTAGCGGGCGGCCGTCTTCGTGCCCGCGGCGTCGGCCCTGAAACGAAACACGTGGTACGGTCCGCGGTCCTCGATCTGTGACCGCGTCGCCAGCATAACTTCAGGCAGCGCACTGTCGCTGACGTAGACCCAGCCATCGGCGCCGATGGCGAGGCTGTCCGCCCAACGGATGCGGGGCGACTTGACCAGGGTGGTCAGCTGGCGATCGGTCCCCATGTGCAGCACCGCGCCGTGTTCTACGTCGGTCAGGTAGATCCCGCCCGCGCCGTCGGTTGCCAGCTGGTCGCTGAGCGGCTTGCTGCCCACCGGCTCGACGCGCCCGGCCAGGTCCTCCGCGGGCAGCTCCGTGTCCCGCAGCGCGCTCGTGGGCACCCGGTAGAGGGTGTCGTGGGCCATTGCCGCCAGGTAAAGCCACTGGCCCGCCGGATCCATCGAGAGCCCGTGCAGACCGGGCTTGAAAGGAACTTGTCCGCCCAGGTAGCGCATCTCGCGGACCGGCGTCCGGATCAGCCAGCCCTGCGCGCGGAGCGCGCGGTGCGATTCCAGCAGCCGCCGGGACTTGCGCGTCGCCGTGTCGTAAACCACCACCGCCGGGGACTTGCTCAACAAAGCGGTGTCCGCGATGTAAACGGTCCGGCCGTCCGGAGCCACTTCCAGGTCGTGCAGGAAGGAGCCGCGCGGCGCGGTCGCGCGGGGGAAAACGTGCTCGTGGACGACCAGCCCGCTGGCGAGGTCGACCGCGATGATTCGGGGGCGACCCAGGCCATGGCCGGCGGGATCCGTGATCCACAGGCGGTTGAATCGATCCAGCGCCAGGCCGGCGGGCGTGGACAGCAGGGCTGTCTGCATGTCCTCGGCGGGGAAGGGCTCCGCCCGGCCGTCGCGCCATTCGAAAACCCTGGGCCCCACGGGCCGGCCGGCGGGATGAGCCGTGAAAAAGATACGGCCGCCGGGACTGATTGCAATGGACCCCACCGGGTCGGGATGCGCCAGCACCGAGTGCAGGCCGGGCTCGCCAACGGCAGGCGCGCCCGTCAGGTTCTTGTAGGGCTCCGCGCCGCCGACATAAAAGCGCAGGCCGACCACGGTGGCTACCGTGAGCAGGACCAGCAGGGCAAAGAGTTTGAAGAGTGTTTTCATGGTGAATCCGAAGTGGATCCACCTTATGCGGGTGTGCCGGCGGGTGGAAAGAACTGCGTCACAAAGTTGCGGCCGGGTCGCGGGCGCAGACGGGGCGGCCCGGCGGCGCTTTTCGGGCAGCGGGCCCAGGTGACGGGACAGGGCGGCGGATTCAGCGGTCGGCTTGCGCCAGCGCGTCGCGCACTCGGCGCAGCAGGATGCGATCGATCACTGGTTTCTGGATGAAATCCATCGCGCCGGCCCGGATCGCCCCCACGGCGGTGGCGACGTCCGAATCTCCTGCAATCACTATTGCGGGCACCTGCAAGCCCCGGGCGCGCAATTCATTGAGCAGTTCCACGCCGTTCATGCCGGGCAGGTCCAGGCCGGTGACGAGCATCGCGATTTCCAGCCGGTCGAGCGCGTCCAGCAGCGCCTCCGCCGATTCGAAAGCGCTGACTTCATGCTGCAGATGACCCAACAGCTGCGAGAGCGCTTCCCGTTCGGGAACCTCGCTTTCCACGATGCAAATCGTGGCCTGCTGTGCCTCAGCGCTACTTCCCGAGACTGGCGGCATGTTTTTTGGAACCGGACAAGGCTAGCGGTACGGCCGCCCGCGGGGCGACTTCCTCGGTGATCTTCTTATTTTCGCTATGGGAGTATTGAAACTCGCTGGCGACATGGAAATACGAACATCTACCTAAGCCGCTGCCCTTGACAGCACTTTGCGGCCCTCCGGCGGCATCGCCGTCGGGAAGGAAACAGGGCCGTTGTGTCGTTTCGCCGGGTGTTGTTCAGCCGCCGGGCTGGTTCTCCGCGACCATCACCATGCGGACCAGGTGGGCGAGCGAATTGGCCTGCATCTTTTCCATGACGCGGGCACGGTGGATCTCTACGGTTCTCTGGCTGACCCCCAGGTCGCCGGCAATCACCTTGTTCGCCTTGCCTTGCACCACTTCTCCCATCACCTGCTTCTCGCGCGCGGTCAGGCTCTCGATGCGGTCCAGGATTTCGAGGCGCTCCAGTTCCCCCTCGCGCTGTTCCGCCGCCTGCTTCATGGCGTCGGTGATGCGGTCGACCAGTTCCTGGTCCTCGAAAGGTTTTTGCAGGAAATCGACGGCGCCCTGGCGCACCGCTTCCACCGCCATCGGAATGTCCCCGTGGCCGGTGATAAAGACGATGGGTATGTTGCAGCTGATCTCGGCCAGGTGCTTCTGGAGTTCCAGCCCGGTCATCCCCGGCATGCGTATGTCCAGCACCAGGCAGCCGTAGTCGCGCGGGTCGAAGGCCTTGAGGAAATCCCGCGCGCTGGCGTAGCAACGGGCCCGGTAGCCGACCGAGCGCAGCAGCAGGCCGAGCGAGTCCCGCACCGCCTCGTCGTCGTCAACAATGAACACAGTCGCTTCGCTGGACGCCATTATTCCTTTTCCTCCTCGGGGGCCGTGGGAAGCCCGATTCTGAATGTGCCGCCACTGCTGGCAGACGAATCGTATCGCAGCGCGCCGCCGTGCGCCTCAATGATGGACCGGCTCAGCGAGAGCCCGAGACCCATGCCCTCCGCCTTGGTGGTGAAAAAAGGCTCGAACAACTGCTCCAGCAGGTCGTCGGGAACGCCCGGCCCCGTGTCTTGGACGGCAAGCTCCACTTCGTCTTCGCTGAGCACCCGCGTCCGGATGAGCAGCCGGCGCGTCTCCGGGTCGCAGACGTTCATCGCCTCCACGGCGTTGCGGGTCAGGTTGAGGAGCACCTGTTGCAGCTGGATGCCGTCCACCTGGATGGCCGGCAGGTCGTCCTGCAATTCCAGCTGCAGATCGACCTCGTGGGTGCGGCAGTCCATCTCGACCAGCGGCAGGATCTCGTGGATCAGTTCCTGCGCCTCGCGGTTGCGCCGGTCCGGCGTGTGGCGCCGGACGAAAGCGCGCAGGCGCTGGATGACGTCGCCCGCGCGGCGTGCCTGCGCGGTGACGCGGCCCAGCACCTGGCCCAGCTCTTCGGGGTCCATGCCGCCCGCCGCCACCAGTCGCTGGCAGGCCTGCGTGTAGTTGGCGATGGCCGCCAGCGGTTGGTTGAGCTCGTGCGCGATGCCCGCCGCCATTTCACCCAGCGTGCCGAGGCGCGCAACGTGCGCGAGCTTTTCGCGCTGCTTGCGCGCTTCCAGCTCGGCCTGCACGACGTCGGTGCGATCGAGGATCTGGCTGATGATGAGGGTCGGCTTGCCGTTGTCATCGACGATCACGCTGAGATGCACCAGCGAGTGGACGGTCGAGCCGTCCTTGTGAATGAAGCGCTTCTCGTACTTCACCGAGTCCGCGCCCGACAGCAGGAGGTCGAATTGCCGCTGCGTCTCGACGATGTCCTCGGCCGGCGTCACGTCCCGCACCGACCGCGCCAGCAACTCGCCCTCGCTGTAGCCCAGCATCGCGCACAGGGCCTGGTTCACCGACAGGTAATGCCCGTCGATCTCGTGGCCGGCAGCCAGCGTGGCCATGCCCACCGGCGCCCGGCGGAATATGAGCCGCAGCTCTTCCTCTGCCTGGCGCAGCTGAAACTCCATTTCGCGCTGTTCGGTGACGTCCTCGCCCGCACTGAGCACGCCGGTAATGCGTCCACGGTCGTCGCGCAGGAACTGGTTGCGCCAGAACACGCGGCGCTGGTGTCCCGAGCTGGTCACCACCGGTCCTTCCAGCAGGTTGAATGCGGACTCCCGTCCGGCCAGCGCTTCCTCGAACAGTATCCTTGACCGGCCGGCGAAGCCCGGCGGCTGGCAGGTGGCGAAAAAATCCTTGCCGAGCAGTTCATGCTCGGGGAAACCGAACAGCTCGCAGGCCTTGCGGTTGACCAGCGTGATCCGTCCCGACTGGTCGACCGCGATAATCATCACGTTGACCAGGTCCAGGTAGAGCTGGGCCCGGTCCCGCTCGCGCCGCAGAGCTTCCTCCGCCTGGCGCCTGAAGGTCTGGTCGAGAATGGTCCCCTGGATGCGCCGCTCGCCGGTCACCCGGTCCGCGGAGATCTGGTAGATGCTCTGCAGGTGCCGGATGGTGCCGTCCGGCCGGATGATGCGGTACTCCAGCTCACCGCCGCCGGAGGTCTTGCGCGCATCTTCGGCGAGCCGCGCCTCGACGCGCTCGAGATCCTCGGGGTGCGCGAAGTGCCGCACGAACTCGGCCGGGCTCATCGGCGCCTGGTCGGGTTCCAGGCCCACGATTCTGAAGAACTCGTCGGACCAGAAATTGTTCTGTGCCTCCGGCCAGTCGCCCTCGAAACTGCCCACGTGCGCCAGCGACTGTGCCGTCAGCAGGTTCGTTTCGACCTGGTGGAGGCGCGCTTCCGCCGCCATGCGCTCGCTGATGTCGCGGATAATGCCGATGAAGCTTGGCAGCCCCGCGTTCTGCACCTGCCCCACGGACACTTCGGCGGGGAACACGGTGCCGTCCTTGCGGCAGGCCTCGACCTCGCGCGGGGCCAGCATGAAACGCGCTTCGCCGGTCTGCTGGTAGCGGTTGATGTAATCGTCGTGGTTGGCCCTGAAGGGAGTCGGCATCAGCAGGGCAATGTTCTCGCCGACGATCTCGTTCGCGGAATAGCCGAACACCCGCTCCGCGCCCGGATTGAAAGACTCGATGATGCCCTTGCCGTCGATCAGCACGACGGCGTCCGGAGTGGCGTTGAGAAGGGCCGCGAGCTTGCTTTCCGCGTGGCGCTCGTCTGGGGGGGCGGTGCCGGCGGAAGTATGCTGCGGGCTATCCATCAGGTGTTTCCGTTCCTCGTTCATGCTTCTCGCCGCCCTGCGACGCGTGGCCGGTAGCCCGGTGGCGGTCTAGAATAACTGCAGGAACGCGTCTAAAGCACCCCGCATCGGGCGGGGTGCGCGCCTGGCGAGCGGAGCGCTGCAAGATGAACAAAGCTGAAAAGATCATCGCCGCCGTGGAGCCCCATGCGACTTCGACCGCCGCGGCCCGCCTCGGGGCCCGCCTGGCGGACGCGCAGGGCGCCGGACTGGAACTGTTCACGCCGGTCTATAACTCGCGGGTTTCGCTCGCGCATTTCGAGGACCGCGACAGCTTGCGGCACGCGCGCGAACTGCTGGTCAAGCGCCACGAGGAGCGCTTGCAGTCCATCAGCGCCGGGCTGGATTGCGCGGGGACCGTGCGGATCCATGCCGCTTGGGACCATCCGCCGGAAGAAGCCCTCATACGGCGGGTACTGGACGAGGATGCAGACCTGTTGATCGTCGAGCTGCCGCCCGGCGGCGAAAGCGACGCGCCGGCGCTCTCCTCGGCCCAGTGGCAACTCGTTCGCCATTGCCCGGCCCCGGTGCTGCTGACCCGGGGCCACGCCTGGAAGGCCGAGCCCCGTATCGTTGCATCGCTGGACCCGATGGGAGGCCATGGCCGGCATACCGAACTGGACGCCGCCATCCTGCGGCTCGCAGAGCGCATCGCCGAACGCGCCGGCGGCACGGTGCACGCCTTTCACGCATGGCAGCGGAGCCTGCATGCGCTGATTGGCGACTTCACGCAGCCGCTGGCGCCCGAACTCCCCCAGAGCGAGACGGAGCGCCGCCACCGGGAGGCCGTCGAGGCGGTGCTGGAGAAGACCGGCAGCAAGCCGGCCAGTCTCTCGCTGGTCGAGGGCAGGCCCGAGGACGGCCTGCCGGAGCACTGCGCCCGGCTGGGAGCGGACCTCGCGGTAATGGGGGCGATCGCCCGCAACCCCTTCGGCCGCATTTTCATCGGCAGCACGGCCGAGCGGGTGCTGGGGCAGCTGCCCTGCGACTTGCTGGTGGTGAAGCCGGAATCCTTCCGCACCCCGGTGCCGCGGGAGCGCTGGCCGCACGAGGATTCGCCGCCGCCCGTCATAGGGGTGCCCGGCATCTGAGGCGGGCGCCGGGGTCGCCGCCTCCGGCGCCGGCCCGATGAGCGCGCGCAAATTCGGTCATCCAGAACGACTGCGGGCGTGGTTCATGTTAATTTCCGGATGCCGCCAAGGTGGGTTTGCAGGACGACCATGTCCCAGTCACTTCGAATTCTGCTCATTGCCGACGATCCGGAGGTCATCCGCCGGATCGGGCACGGCCTGCAGCGCCAGGACAGCGGCCTGATCCTGATCGAGGGCGCGGAAAGCCTGGCGACCGCGCGGCGCCGGTTGAACTCCGGCAGTTACGACGTTGCGCTGGTGGATCTCGCCCTGGGGCAGGGGGACGGGTTGCACCTGCTTTCAGAACTCGGCGAGATCGCGCCGGACCTGGCGGTGGTCGCCCTGGCCGCGGACGGCACCGGCCCCGACGCGGCAGCTTGCCTGGCTCTGGGGGCGCAGGACCGTCTCGCCCCGGAGGCGATGGATTCGAACGGCTTGCTGGACCGTCTGCGCAGCGCGACGGACCGCGCGCGCGCCGGCCAGAACTCCCGGCGACGCAGCCAGCGCATAGCGGCCAGCCTGGGTGCGGCCGGAGACCTGGCCTGGCATTACGAGTCCGGTGAAGAACAGGCCTGGCTCGCGGCCGCGGATCCAGGCGCCTGGGCCTTGCCCAGCCCCGAATGCAGCGAGTCGCTCGAGGCATTGCGTTCGCGCTTGCACCCGGACGACCGCGAACTGGCCGTACGGCGCATCGAGGAACTCGTTTCCGAGGCCAGTCCCTGGCAGCTGGAAGCGAGGTTCAAGGTGGGAGGCGGGGCATATCGCTGGTGCGTGCTGCGCGGGCGCGCCGAGCTGGGCCCCCAGGGACAGCTGCTGCGCGTTTCCGGCGTGATCTCCGATGCCCAGCGCCAACAGAAGAAGGTGCGTGAGCAGGAACAGGCCCGACGTTTCCTGCGCGCGGTGTTCGATTCGCAGCGCGTGCCGAAGGCGGTGCTGGATTCCTCCGCGGTGATCACCGACTGCAACCGGGCGTGGCTGGCGCTGGACGATCCGGCAATACACGCGGGTGCGGCCTTTGGGCCGGGACGCAAATTCACCGACCCGCCCGGGAGCCCCGGGCTCTACGGCGATCTCGACGCCGCGGCACTGGCGCGCGGCGTCAAGCAGGTGCTGGGCGGTGTGAGCGACCACTACGAATGCGAATACGGCGATGGCGAGCGATGCTGGCGGGTAACCGTCAGCCCGCTGCTCAATCCGGGGATTGCCGGCGCCGTCATCAGCCACGAGGAGATCACGGCGGCGCGTCGCGCGGACCTCGACGCACGGGGGCATCTGGCGACCCTCGAGGCGGACTTCCGCGCCATCGATTGCGCCCTATACCGCGTGGGCTCCGATTTCGAAGTGCGCACGACGAATGCAGCGGGCGAGGCGCTCGGGCGCGCCCCGGTGCTGGGACGCGACATTCTCAAGGTCCTGCCGCGGCAGCATGCGGAGGCGGTCAGCGACGGGCTCGTGGCAATGTCTGCCGGCGTGCGCTCGGTGGTGCGTGACACGGCGCCGCGCGACGGCGAGGCCACCCGCTGGCTGCTGGCGCTTCGCCGTGACGATGACGGTCATGACGACGGTTTCCTGCTGCTCGGCGTGGATGTCTCCGACCTGTTGCGCGCGGGCGAGCCGAGCCAGGAAGCCGGCCGGCAGCGCGAGCTGGAAGAGTTGCGGACGGTCTTGCGCGAAACGGAAACCGAGCGCGAGCGGCTCGGCAAGCTGCTGGCGGAAGCGGACGCGCGGGCCGCGGAATTGCGCACGGAACTGGCGCAGGCCGGGACGCAGCTGGAAGCCGCCCGGCGCGAGGCGGAAGAAACCCGCGCGAGCGCGGAAACCGCACGGCGCGACGCGGCAGGGATCTCCGCCGAAGCAGAAGCGGCCAGCCGAGCGCTGCAGGCGGCCGACCGGGCGCTGGAAGCCGAGCGCAGCAAACAGGAACAGCTGGCCAGCGCGCGCCAACAGCTGGAAGAGGCGCTGGAAGCTGAGCGCCGGCGACGCGCGGAAGCCCTCGAGGCGCTGTCCGAGGCCGGCGAGGTGCCCGCCAGGATGCGGGCCGAACTGGACCAGGCGCGAGCCGGACTCAGGCACGAGCTGGACGCCTTGCTGGAACGAGTCTTCATGCCGCTGCTCGAGGATCCTCGGCGCAGCCCCGCGACAGGCGACAGGGACAAGGACGAGGCGCGCTGACGCATGGGACAATCGACGAAGATCCGGCGCGTGCTCATCTTCGCGCAGGATGACTACTCGATCGAGGCGATGGACGAAGCCGCCGCCGCCTTCGGGCTGGTGGTGAGGCGCACGGGCAAGTTCGACAAGCTCGAGGCCATGGCGCAGGAGTTCGGCCCGGATGCTGCGATTATCGATCCCGGCGCCATCAGCGACGAGCCGGCGAGGGTGCTGCGGGCGGTTGCCGCAAGCGGCGCGATCCTGTTGCTGCTGGGCGATCCGAATGGCGCGGCCATCGAGCGCGCCCGCCAGCTGGTGGCGGAGCAGGGCCTGGAGGTCGCCGGGATCATTCCCAAGCCAATCATGCCGGAGAGCCTGCAAGTGGCCCTGCGCGTGCTGGTGGGCGAACTGGACTTCTCGGCGGCCGATATCGGCAATGCGGTCATGCGGGGCGAGATGACCGCCTGGTACCAGTTGCAGCTGGCCCGCCACGATTCCGGCTGGCGCGTTGGCGGGGCCGAGGCGCTGGCCCGTTGGCAGCACCCCGTCCATGGCGTGGTCATGCCGGGCGCCTTTGTCCCGGTGGCGGAGGCGCGGGGCCAGATCGCCGTGATCACCGATTGCGTGCTGCAAACCGCCGTCCAGCAGCTGAGCGTGTGGCATCGCCAGGGACTGTCGTTCCGGGTGGCGGTCAACCTGTCGCCGCTGATGGTGACTGACCACGATTTTCCCGAGCGGCTTTCCAGGCTGCTGCAGGAATACGACGTGCCGGCGCGGTCCCTGGTGCTGGAAATTCCGGAGCCTTCGCTGGCGGGCGCGCCCGACGGCGTCCTCAGCATGTTGGCGCGGCTGCGCGTTTATGGTTTCGACCTGGTGCTGGAGCATTTCGGTCGCGGCATCTCTTCTCTCGCGGAGCTGTACCGGACGCCTTTCAGCGAGCTGAAGATCGACCGGCGCCTGGTCAACCAGTTGACCGAGGACGAGGACGCGCGCCAGCTGGTGCGCGGCATCATCGCGCTGGCGCGTGAACTCGGCCTCTCTACCTCGGCGGAGGCGGTGGAAACCCGGGAGACGCTGGATTTCCTGCACCAGGCCGGCTGCGATTCGGCGCAGGGTTTTGTCATTAGCCGGCCGCTGCCGGCCACGGAGTTCCAGGCCATCGCCTCCAAGTGGCACTGAACCGGCGGGCCGTGGGCTTCTATACTCGGCTTGAGCGCGCCTTGTTCTGCGCTCGCTGCGAGGAGTCGTCTCGATGTCCAAAGTGCTGAAAATCATTCTCGGCCTGTTCGGCCTGCTGATCGTGCTCGTGCTTGCGGCCGTCATCGTCATACCGCTGGTGGTGGATCCCAACGATTACCGCGTGCAGATCGCCGAGGCGGTGGAGGAGCGCACCGGACGAAGCTTCGAAATCGAGGGCGAGATCTCGCTGAGCGTCTTTCCCTGGCTCGGCCTCGAGATCGGCGGCATGCGGCTGGGCAACCCGCCCGGCTTCGACGAGCAGCCTTTCGCACAAGTCGACTCGGCGTCGGTGGGCGCGAAGCTCCTGCCGCTGCTGTTCCGTCGCCTCGAAGTCAGCACGCTCAAGCTGGACGGCCTGAACCTGGACCTGGTGCGCCGTGCGGACGGAGAAACCAACTGGTCCGGGCTGGCGGGCCCGCCTGAAGAGACAGGGCCGGACGCGGGCGAACCCGGCCCGGGGAACGGCGGCTTCAGCCTGGAGCAGGTCGGCGGCCTGGAGATAAGCGACGCGCGTATTCGCCACGCGGATCGTGGCAGCGGCAGCATCACTGAAGTGACGATCCCGAAGGTCACGACCGGCAAGCTGGTGCCGGGAACGTTTTTCCCGCTGAAGGCGGAGGTGGCGCTCGTCCAGCAAAGCGGGGCGGCTGAAACGGCGTTGCGCGCCACGCTGGAGGCGACCGCGCGCTTTGCCGACCAGGCGCTCAGCGTGCGTGGCCTGGAGTTGCAGCTGGAGATGAGCGGCCCGGACCTGCCCGGTGGCACGCAAACGGCGCGGTTGGCCGTCCCGGAGACCGAGTTGGACATGCAAGCCCAGAGCCTGGGGATTCCAGCGCTCACGCTGGAAATGGCGAGCCTGCAGGTGGAGGCGTCCCTGAGCGGCACGCAAGTCATCGACGCGCCGGTGCTGGAAGGCCGTATCCAGGCGGGCGAATTTTCGCCCGCGACGCTGATGCGTGCGCTGGGCATGTCGCCGCCCGAGACGGCCGACGCGGGGGTGCTGAAGGCCGCCTCGCTGGAAAGCGAGTTCCGCGTCGAGGCGGGCCGCATGACGCTGGACCCGTTGCAGGGTCGCCTGGATGACACGCGGCTCGACGGCTCGGCCACTCTCGAGCCGGGCGAGACGACGCGGGTGCGCGCCCGGCTGGCGGTGGATACGATCGACCTGGACCGCTACCTGGCGCCCGAGAAGGAGGCCCAGGCCGAGGCGCCGTCCCAGGACGCCGCGCTCGCCTTCGACTGGCTGCGCGGCCTGGACCTGGATGCGTCTCTGAGCGTCGAGCAGCTGGGCATCAGCGGGCTGAGCCTGACCGCCGTCGAGGCGCGCGCGGTCGCCGACGACGGCGTGCTCGACCTGGCGCCGCTGCGCGCGAATCTCTACGAGGGCATCCTGCGCGGCAGCGCGCAGCTGGACGCGCGGGACACGCCGGCCACCTTCAGCCTCCGCCAATCGCTCGACAAGCTGCAGTTGCAGCCTTTCGCCAGCGATCTCGCCGACTTCGACCGGCTTAGCGGGACCGCGCGCCTGGACGCCGACCTGAGCACGCGCGCGGCCAGCAGCTCGGCGCTGCTGTCGGGGCTGCAGGGCGACCTTTCCTTCGACCTGTCGGACGGCGCCTTCACCGGCGTCAACCTGTGGTTCGAGATTCGGCGCGCCTGGGCGCTGGTGCGCGGCGGGGAGTCGCCGCAGCGCGAATCTGATGACACCGAATTCCGGCGCCTCAGCGGCACCGCGCAGATCAGCGACGGGGTGCTGGTCAACGACGACCTGGTGGGCGGCTTGCCGTTCCTCGCCCTCGACGGTGAAGGCAAGGTGGACCTGGCGGCCGGCGAGATGGATTATCGCCTGCGGGCGACCGTGATCCGCGAGGCGGTGGACGAGGCCAGCGGCGAGATCAGCGAGCTGGCGGGCGCAACCGTGCCGCTGCGACTGCGCGGGCCGCTGGATTCGCCGTCGGTGAGCGTGGCCGTCGAGGACCTGGTGCGTGACCGGGCCGAACAGGAAGTGCTGCGCCGGCTGGGCGTCGAAGAGGACAAGTCCCTGGAAGACGAACTCAAAGACCGGGCGCGCAAGCTGCGTGACCGGTTTCGGCCGGACGATTGAAGCACCACGGCCGCCAGCACGCGTCTCGTGATGCGACCCGCCCGTCCGCCACGGCCATGTTGTCGTTGCTGGTCGGCCTGCTGGCGCTCATCGGGCCCGCAGGCGCCGCGCAGGCCTTCGAATTGCTCAGCGTGAAGGCGGAAAACCAGGATGGCGCGTACCTGCTGCGCATCGAGGCGCGCTTTGCGGCTTCGCCGGAGCAGTTGCTCGCCGTGCTGACGGATTACGACAGCATCCACGAACTGCACCCCAGGATGGTCGAGAGTCGCTCGCTGGGCCGCGTGGCACCGAATACCGAAGAAGTGGCGACGCGCTTCGAGGGTTGCGTGCTGATGTTCTGCCGCGACGTGCAACGCGTCGAGCAGATCCGCGTGGAGGAGCATGGACTGGTGGCGAAGGACGTGCCGCGGCGCGGTTCGTTCCGCGAAGGCACCACCACCTGGCGTTTCGAGACACTGGAAAACGGCACCCGGCTGCACTACGAGAGTCGCTTCGTGCCGGCCTTCAGCGTCGCCCCGGTGGTGGGTCCGCTGGTACTGATGCGTTCAGTGCGCCAAATGACCATCGAGACGATGCGCGAGGTCGACAAGCGGGCGGTCCGGCTCGATGACTGACGCGTTCGCGCGGGCGCTGCTCGACTGGCATGCGAAATCCGGTCGGCATGACCTGCCGTGGCAGGTCGATCGGTCGCTGTACCGTTGCTGGGTTTCCGAGATCATGCTGCAGCAGACGCAGGTCGGCACGGCCACGCCCTATTTCCAGCGTTTCATGCAACGCTTCCCCGGCATCGCCGAGCTGGCCGCGGCGCCGCTGGACGAGGTGCTGCACCACTGGTCGGGGCTCGGCTATTACGCGCGCGGCCGCAATCTCCACGAGGCCGCCCGCATCGTCATGCGAGACCACGACGGCCGTTTCCCGGAGACGCTCGAAGAGGTCCGCGCCCTGCCGGGCATCGGGCGCTCGACGGCCGGCGCCATCCTCGCGCAGGCGCTGGACCAGCGTCACCCGATCCTCGACGGCAACGTCAAGCGTGTGCTTGCGCGGGTGCATGCCGTGCCGGGCTGGCCGGGGCGGTCGGCGGTCGAGAAGCGGCTCTGGGCGCTGGCGGAGCACCATGCGCCGGCGACAAGCAGCGCGGACTACACGCAAGCCATCATGGACCTGGGCGCCACCGTGTGCCGTCGCGGCCGCCCGCTGTGTGAACGCTGTCCCGTGGCCTCGCTGTGCGCGGCGCGCGCCGCCGGGCGGCAGGCGGAGTTCCCGGCGCCGCGCCCGCGACGCGCACGGCCGTTGCGGCACGCGCGCATGCTGCTGCTGAGCGATGCGCACGGCGCGGTGTTGCTCGAGCGTCGTCCACCGCGGGGCGTCTGGGGCGGCCTGTGGTGCCCGCCGGAACTGGGCGAGGCTTCGCCGGCGGAATGGGCTCGAACGATGCTGGGCACGCGGGTGGAGGACTTGCCGCCGCTTTCCCCGGTGCGTCACGGCTTCACGCATTTCGAACTGGAGATCGAGCCGCTGCGCGCGCAGCTGGCCGAGCGGACGGACGCGGTGATGGAGCCGGACCGGTGGGTCTGGTATAACGCCGGCTTTCCCGCAAAACTGGGCCTCGCCGCCATCGTGAGCCGCCTGATCGACAGGCTGCCGAATGCCGCGGCCCTCCCCGAACAAGAGGAATCGACATGAGCCGAACCGTCCATTGCGTGCTGCTGGGACAAGAGGCCGAAGGCCTGGATCGTCCGCCCTATCCCGGCGAACTCGGCCAGCGCATTTACGAGAACGTCTCCCGGGAAGCATGGCAGCGGTGGCTGGGCCACCAGACAATGCTGATCAACGAGTACCGCCTGGCGGTGGTCGAGCCGAAAGCGCGCGAATTTCTGCGCGACCAGATGGAACAGTTCTTTTTCGGCGAGGGCGCCGCGCAGCCGGAGGGCTACGTGCCGCCCGACGCGGAGTGAGCCCTGCGCCGCGCGTTTCTCAGCGCGCGGCCAGCAGCTGGACCGAGAACAGCTGAGCGGCATCGGTCCAGACCTGCTCGACGCTGAAG
>Ga0102940_1001406_pt1 | contig 15461 bp, 15 predicted proteins | sample SalPonR2_C_D1_MG_FD_78215 | JGI IMG/M metagenome (GOLD analysis project Ga0102940, IMG submission 78215) | Salt pond soil microbial communities from South San Francisco under conditions of wetland restoration - Salt Pond MetaG R2_C_D1_MG | ecosystem: Environmental > Aquatic > Marine > Intertidal...
CATTTCCTTCGGGTCATTTACCATGTTGGGAATGGCGCCTCGTTCCATGGCATCTTTGGCGAAGGCTTCGGTTTCGCCCCACACGTATTTGACTTCCACGCCGGGAAAGGCCCGGTCGATGTTGAACAGCTTGCCGAAGGTGCGCGTATGGGAGTTCTCCGCGCCGATGATGCCAATGCGTATCTTTTTCAATACCCGCAGTTCATCGCTGAGGAGCGGGGAAGCGAAAAGCGATGTTTGCGAAAGCGCAAAGGAGGATAGGGCTACACTTTTGCTCAGTTTTTTCAAAAATTTTCTTCTTGTAGGCATAAGCGTGTTATAATTTTCAATACCATAATCGATAGGCCCCAGTATCCAGAATTGAGTACCCAGGTTTAGGAGGTTTATAGAGGTTTAGGAGGTTTAGGAGGTTTAGGAGGGGGGCGCTAAACCCAGCCCCCAGCATCCAGCACCCAGCTACAAGCTCATCTCCCAACCCTTCTCATACTCCCGGCTCCACAACTTCCTGGCCTCCTTATCCCGCAGAATATGCCCGTTCGCCGGGTCGATATCCAGGGAGCGGCCGACGCGTTGGGCGATGTTCCCCAGTTGGACGAGCAGGGTGCTCTTGTGCCCTGAATCGATATCCGAGTGGAGAGAGGAACCGCTGGTTATCGCGTCAAACATATTATTGATGTGCAGTGCGTCGAGCTGTTCGGCCGGGTTAGTCACGTTCCGGGGATCGGCTTTAATTTTGGCGTCCACTTTTTTGACCACCTTGCCATCGAGGTCGAACTGGGTATAGCTGTCGCCGCCGGGGATCAGGAGGCTGCCTTCCTCACCGTAGAACAGCACGCCGACCGCGCTGCCTTCGATGTCTTTGCCGTTGCAGCTGCGGCCTTCCCAGGTCATGGTCATCCCTTCGGGGAAATCCAGGTTGATGACCTGGGTGTCGGGCGTTTCCCAGTCGTCCTGGTAGCGGTAGCGGCCGCCGTTGGAACTCACCCTGGCCGGATAATCCACCTGCATGCCCCAGCGGAGCAGGTCGATCATGTGGGTGCCGTTGTTGAGGGCTTCGCCGGTTCCCCAGTGCCAGTGCCAATGCCAGTTGTAGTGGACGAGGTTGTCTTTGTATTCGCGCCGCGGCGCGGGGCCCTGCCAGAGCTCCCAGTCGAGCCACTCGGGCGGAGCGGTCTTTTTGCCGGTGCCGATCGAGGCCCGGTTGTTGCTGTACCAGCCCTTGCCGAAATAGACGCGCCCGATCGCTCCGTCCTGTAAGGCTTTGATGCCATCCATAACGTTGGGCCAGGAGCGGCGCTGGTTGCCCATTTGTACGACCTTACCGTAGCGTTGCTGCGCTTCCACCAGGATTTCGCCTTCCCGCGGATTGTGGCTGCAGGGCTTCTCGATATACACGTGCTTGCCCGCCTGCATGGCCAGCAGCGCGGCCGGAGCGTGCCAGTGATCGGGTGCGGCGATGACCAGGACGTCCACCTCCGGGCTTTCCAGCGACCGGCGGAAATCGGTGAAGCCCCGGGGCGCCGTTTCCTGCCGTTCTTTAACTCCTTCTATGCACCGGTCGACCGCCCGGCGGTCTACGTCGCAGATGTGGATGACCGAGCAGCGGTCCTGCGCGGCAAAGTTGCGGGCCAGGGCATAGCCCCGGCTGTTTACCCCCATCACGGAGGCGTGGATGGTTTCATTGGCGCCGGGGATGCGACGGTAGCTTTCGGCGCTGAAGGCGGGCAAGATGCCGCCGGCCAGCAGCATTCCGGAACCGGCGCCGGCTTTTTTGATAAAATCTCTTCGCGAGGTGGTGGGCTGGTGTTTCATGGTATTGCTTGTTTGTAGTTAAAATACACTTTCCCAAAGTAAAAAATATACCGGAATCGGACTTTGGGTTTACTTCGAAAATTGAAATTACACAGAGATGCACGGAGGAATCACAGAGATGCACAGAGTGATGAGTTAAAGATCAAGTCTCTGTGAGACTCAGTGCTTTCTACCTGTGTTGTGACTCTTTGTAAAAAAAGTGCTTTTTGGAGTGTTTTTAATTTGGCATGAAGAGAGGAGGCGCCTTTAAAGGCGCCTCCTCTCATGCCCTGGAAGGCGCCGCTTCTCCTTACCACACTTTGATAGCCGTCAGCACCGCCATGCCCAGCAGTAATACCGCCAGGATGTAATTGACATTGCGCGCGATGAAGTCCACGTGCCGGTCGATGAGTTCGGCGAACCAGATGTAGAGGAAAAAGAGGGCCAGGGAGCCGGCCATCGTTCCCGCGGCGAAGAGGTAGTTGCAGGGCGGTTCTACTTCCAGCCAGCCCCGGCTTCGCAGCAGGGCGCAGGCGCCGATGAGATAAGGGATGGTCAGCAAATTTGCGGCGGCTACGCCGAAGCCCTTCCAAAAGGGATTGCTCATTTCTTCCTCGACAGTCCGGTCGATGGGTTGGCGGGCTTTGTAATAAAAAAAAACTGCTAGCCCCAGGAAGATGACTATGCCTGCGTAGTTCAGATACTCCGTGATTTGCGGATGCCCTACCAGAAAGCGGATAAAAGTGGCTGCCAGGAAGGCTTCCACCACCGTGAGCACTACCGCTCCCAATGTAAATAAAATGGTCTCCCTACGGCCGGCTTCCAGGCTGACTTTCAGGATCGTCATGTTGATCATTCCGGGCGGCAGCAGACCCAGAAAGGCGACCAGGAAACCGATCAGGAGGGCTTGTGCGTATTCCATCTCCTAAAGCTACGGGAGGATTTTGAAGATTGCTACCCAGGGGAAGACTTTTTACGCTTTTCGCTAATTGCTCTTCGCGGTTCGCAGGCCGGCGAGGCTCGGGAACGTAGGGCTTGGAGGCCGAAAGGGGTTACTGTCAAGGGGCGCTGGCCTTGGTTCGGCTAAGAACTTCTGGTGTCTTCCACCAGTGCTCTGTCCCAGAAGTTCTTTCAAAGAATTCTGGCCTCTTTTTCCCGACCTCTTCGTTACTTCTCCCTTCCGTAGCTTCGGCTATGGGCGGTCGTCACGCCTCGATGCCGGAAAAAATAGCCTCGAAATTCTCCGATCAAACTTATGTGACAGAGCACTAGTTTTCATAGTGATCATCCTCATTGCCTCATAGCTATAATCTTGGTAAGTTAAATGATAATCCGGATTACTACCTTCCTTTTGGTAAAAGAGCACTGAAATTTTAAACCTTAAAAAGTACAGCTATGAGAAAGATAATCATAAGAAGCATTCTTATGCTGGTTGCCTTTACAATAATGTTAAGCTGTCAAAAGGAGGAGTTACAACCTGTTTCGGGAATCGTGACAGATCCAGATGGGGAGGAATATGCGTTTAAAAGTATGAATGACGGTAGAATTTGGTTGTTGGAGAATTTGAATTACGGCATAAAAGGATATAAATCTACCTGGTATGACTACGATCCGGCAAACGCTGAGATATATGGGAGGTTATACAATTTTGATGCTGCCAAAGCGGCTTGTGAAGCGCTGGGAAATGGCTGGCAATTGCCGACCAATGAAGAATGGGCGGCATTGGCTTATGCTTACGGCGGGTACGGATATCATTACGGGACGAGTTGGGGTAGCGAGTATGGAGAACATGGTGATGCAAAAGCGGCGAACAAGGCACTGAGGAAGAATGGCAGTAGCGGTTTTTCCGCATTACTCGGCGGGATGTATGCCGGTGGTCAGTACTTTTGTCTCAACGAAACTGGATTCTACTGGAGCTCGACCGGGACAGGTAGAACAGCTAATTCAGTATTCGTCTACAAGTTTAGATCCGGCGACCGGCCTTTGATCCGGGGAATAGGACGGATGAATGAATGGTATTCTTGCCGCTGTGTCAGGGATAGAGATGGGGAAATTTGAAATTATTGTCTGAATAAGTGAGGGCTTCTCATAACTTGTCTCGCAAAGTATCCCTCAGAATTTTTGCACGCGGAGGACACAAAGCGTCCATATTCTTTGCGTCCTCTGCGCCTCCGCGTGCCATTAAATTTAGCGCTTTTTCTTTGCGTGCATCTTATGCGACAGCCTCAGCGTGTTTTTCCAAAAATGCGAGGACCACCTCATTATACCTCTGCGGATCATCCGCCGGCATCTCGTGGGTGCTTTCCGGGATGGTCACGTACTCGTTGTTGGGCAGGCAGCGTTTGAGTTCATACACAATAAGCTGAAACATCCGGAGGCTCTGCTCGCCGGTCAGCAGCAGGGTTGGGGTGGTGATCTGTTCAGCCTCTTCATGGGTGAACGTTGTCCAGAAATCCGGACTGGAGGTCTCGGCCTTGAATTCACAGGCGTTGTCAAGGATCAGTTGCTGAACTGGCGGCGGAAATTCCTCGAAGGCACCCTCTTCAACCACGCCATCAACGAACTTCTTTACACCTTTCTCCATTTTTCCCCGCTCCAGAATTTCTCCCGCGGGTTTCCAAACCTCTTCCAGAAAATTGTCCCGAAGGGGACGTCCTTCTGAATGTTGCTCCAGCAGTGGAAAGACCGGCGGCTCTCCCAGCACCAGGGTCCGCACCCGCTCCGGATGACGCGCCGCCAGGAACAACGCAGTATAGGCCCCGTAGGAATTGCCGACGATATGGGCGGAGTCGAGTCCCAGTTCCTCGATGAATGTCGCGAGATCGTCCGCGTGTAAAGCGGCGGAGTAATCGGACTCATCGCCCTCGCATGGATTGGGATGGTGATAGCGCCGGCTGTAGGATATGGTGCGATACTTCTCTGCGAAGGGATCCAGCTGCAGCTCCCAGCTGCGGTAGTCGCCGAGGGTGCCGTGCACCAGGATGACGGGCTCGCCTCGTCCCTTTTCTACGTATTCGAGAGGGGTGTCATTTAGTTGAATGGTGGGCATAATTGCCTCTTTTTATTTTGTTAATCAGTTAGTTATATAATATAAGAAGTCAATGAGTATCTGACAATGCTTTTTGGTGTGATAAGTTGAATGATTACAGGGAGGCTTGTGCGTGGCTTCGTAGTTTTCAAAACGGAACCGGATGGGCGAAAATGAAAAATACAGAAAAGGTAATCAAACAGGGGAGGGAAACATGCCGCGATTCAACTTATTGGAAAGAAAAAATGGAATGGAGGCGACCCACGGGAAGGAGTCGCCTCGATAGGAGATAAACCAGGAAATGGTTGGAATTAAGACCAGACTGAAAACTTGTTGTTAATTGTAGTTATGCAGGTGTGGATATTTCTTTTCTAATTTTTGATACTCCTCATATAGCGAATCAAATTTTTCATTGAGCCGGTTATACTCTTCTCGCGATTCTGTAGATTTAATAGCCTTTCCTATGGCTTCGAATTCCCGGTGGATTTTTTGAACTTCTTCGTTATTTTGCCATTTATCAGTCTTGCTGGCGAATTCCAAGGCTATTTCCAAGGTACTAATGTTGACTTCCAGAAATTCCTGCGGGTATTTTTTGCTTATATCCTCAAATTTTTGATAAACAGAATCGGCGTTGTACTCATCCGTAATTTGTTTTATTTTATCGAGTCTTTCTTTGATCAATTCCTGATTATTCAAACCTTCTTCCGGTTCGGATAAGTTGCAAGAGAAAGCGAGTATTGATAAAGATGACAATAGCAAAAAGGTTATATTCTTCATGGTTATTGGTTTTAATGATTGAAGATTGTTTGTTTTATATCATGCAACACCCACTGCACATCGAGCCTAGAAAACCTTTGAAAAAGGATTTCCTGAAAAATGTAACTTTACCAATTTCAGGAATTCCAATACAATAAGAGTAAGTACCCTTCCAAACCCCTTTGACGGTACCATGATCATACCAACCAAAGGAGCTGTCTGAATGACATAGTCCAAGTCCAAAACCCAGCAACTCTGTTTTACAGTTCGCCTCGCAAACGTTGATATCCTGACTTGCTCCCAGTCCTCCTTCCGGACCGGTTCCACTACTGGGAATGGTTATTACGGGGCCAACTGTTGCAAAGCCTCTGATTTCTGTAATTCCGAAAACGGATTGCATCACCGCTTCTGAATATTTACAGCAATACTTACCAACCTCCGCTTCAATTTCACCGGTATTACTAAAAATAAAAACCAGGAAAAGGAGAAAAACTTTTTTTAACTTTTTAGATTTCATGGTGATAAGTTTTAGTTAAAAAAAATGATATTGGGTATGATGTATAAAGTTGTTTTTAATCCAATTGACTTTAAAAAGTGTATTGATGAAATGAGAAGCTGGAAAAAGAAGATACGCGGGACCAAATAGTTCTTCTTTCCAGTGAGAAATCGACTTTTCCTTTGTTGGGTTAATACAAAATTAGGGTTTTACCCAGTACAGTGTTGGGACAAGTTGGGACATCCAGTGCTCCCGAGTTAAAATTTTGCCGGGTTCACTCCAGCATTTTTGGAGTGGGGGAATTAAGATATTACACAGATGAAAACCAGGTTGCTGTGCAAGGGCGGTTTCCCGGTTACTGCTTTCCCGCCGGCATCATCCAAAACCCGTAAGAATATTCCCCTTCTTTCAGCAAAAATTCCTCCTCAAAATTATACTTGAACGAGTTGCCTCCCAGGCCGGAGGTTTTATGATCGATGTTGAGAGTCACAAAACCGGCATCCTTGAGATCGATGGTGTGATTTGCTTTCGTGAGATTATCCAGGGAGTAATTGTGGGCAGAAAAGTTGAGTCGCGCCCCTTCAATCCGCAATCCCGATCCCTGGCCGTTGCCGATTTCCAGCCATTGCACATCGCATTTGTTGCCGTTTTCCTGGGGGCGGATGTAGGGGACGTATTGCTCCGCCACGGTAGCGGTATGGATGCCCATAAACGCCGCACTTTTCCGGTCGGGGTAATTTTCGAAGGGGCCGCGGCCGTACCAGCGCATCTGCTGGTGAGCGGCCGGGATTTGTAGTTGCACCCCGACTTTTGCCAGAGGCGGGCGGCTGAAGTAGTTGTTTAATCCGTAAATTAGGGCTCCGGCAGCAACCAGGAATAGTAAAACGGGGATCAGGCTCAAAAGCGCCGCGACCCATTTTCGCCCTACCTTTTTCCAGATAAGTACAAGGAGGCTCAACATCGTCAACATGCCGATAAGGCCTCCGCCGAATGCTGCTTTTCCAAACCCGCTGAAATGGGCCGGTCGCCGCAGATGCTGGTCGACTTTGATCGCGCCGTTGCCGAAAATCGTGTACGCTGTCTCGTAAGGAAAGGAGATGCGGTCGCTTTTCAGGGCGCCGATGAGCTTGATCCGTATTTCCTCCGGGGCGATTTCTTCAACGGTATAAGACCCGATCTCATACTTTAATTGATCCAGCCCGGTCTCTTTCCAGTAGGAGCCGTGCGAAGTGACCAGGGGATTGAATCCGGCTCCTCTTTCATTATCCGTCGGCGCCCGCCATAAACTAGGGTAGGGGCCTCGTTCGAAAAGCAATTGGCCGGCGGTCTGGTATTGCTCCAGCAAGCCGGTACGGGTATTGAAAAAGACGCGAAATTCTTCGTTGGCAATCAAGTAGCCGTTTTCAGATTCGGATAGTTTTATTGGATCACCCTTGTCGCTTACCGGCCTGGTGGCCGTCGCTTCGGCAAGTTGAAACTGCTCCCCGGCGATTTCGTGCCCGTCATCCGCCCAGGCTTGCGCTTCTTTTAACCGGATGCTGATGCTCAGGTGATAGTCCTTTTCCGGATGAAAACCCGGAGGGGATAAGGGGATTTCCATATCCCGGGATGCGCCGGGGGGCAATGCCCCGATTTCAAGGATTCCCGAGTCGAGGGGCCGGCCCGATTCACTTAAGGCCCAGACAAGCTGCGCAAAATCCAGGTTCCGGTAAAAATAGCGGTTGGTCAATTGAATTTTCCCTGCCTTGGGATCGAGGGCTTTTATCTTGACATACTGTTGTGCTTTTTTGACTTCTTCCAGGGCCGGTTTAGGCCTGCGGTCGGGAAAAACCAGTCCGTTTATACAAAAATTACCATCGCCGATCGTGTCGCCGAAATCGCCGCCGTAGGCATAAAATTCCTGGCCGTTTTCATCTGTCTTTACCAGTCCCTGATCTACCCAGTCCCAGATAAAACCGCCCTGCATATTGGGATGCGCCTCGAAAGTGTCCCAGAAACGTTGAAAATGTCCGGTGCTGTTCCCCTGCGCGTGGGCGTACTCGCAGATGATGAAAGGGCGGTTGGGGTCCGCCAGCGCCATCCCGGCGGCCTCGGCGGGCATGGGGTACATCGTGCTGCCGATATCCTGATGCGCCGGCTTTCCCATGTTCTGCATCATGGTGATCCCGCCGCGTATTTTAGTAAGGAGGTTGCCTTCCATGAATTCCCGCAGGCCAACGCCAATATCCTTGCTTTCGTAATGGATGGGCCGCCGGCTCTTGTCGAGCGACCGGATCGCAGCGGCCATGGCTTCCAGGTTAGGACCGTAGCCCGCTTCGTTCCCCAGGGACCAGATGACTACCGAGGGATAATTTTTATCCCGTTGCGCCATAGCCAGCCCCCGGGCCACGATGGCGGCCTTCCATTCCGGATATTTGACCGGACTTTTGTTGTAGTTCATCCATAAATCGTGGCTTTCGAGATTGGCTTCGTCCATGACGAACAGGCCGTATTCATCGCATAGTTCGTACCAACGGGTGTCATTTGGGTAATGTGAGGTGCGCACGGCGTTGAAATTGTATTGCTTCATCAGCTTGATGTCCCGGACCATGGTCGCTTCGGAAACTACCCGCCCTTTGTAAGGGTCAAACTCGTGCCGGTTGACGCCTTTGAAGAGAACGGCTACCCCGTTGATCAGTACCTGTCCGTTCCTGATTTCCACTTCCCGGAACCCGAGTTTATGACTCAGGCTTTCCATAGATCCGTCTGCCGCTTTCAAATTGAGGACCAGGGTGTATAAATCAGGCGCCTCCGGCGACCATTTGTGGGGATTGGGAACGGTCTGCGTCAGCTGAACGGTGGATTGATCAATCGTTAAATCCCTTCGAAGAACAACTTGCTCATCCGCATCCAAAAGCAGGCATTCCAGGGTGCCGGCAGGATTATCGGTCTCATTCTCCAGTTGTACTTCCACTTGCAGATTGGCATCCCGGTAGTTGTCATCCAGGTCTGTGATGACCTGAAAATCCCGGATATTCGTTCTGGGTTTTTGCAGCAAATAGACGTCCCGGTAGATGCCGCTTAGCCTCCAGAAATCCTGGTTTTCGAGGTAACTGCCGTCCGACCAGCGGATCACTTTTACGGCCAGGGTATTTTGCCCCGGCTGCACATAAGGCGTGATATCAAATTCGGCGGTGGTCATGCTTCCCTGGCTGTAGCCCGCTTGCTGACCGTTGACCCAAACGTAGAAGGCCGACTGTACGCCGGCGAAGGCCAGTTTCACCTGCGATTCAGCCCAGGGTTCCGAAAGCTCAAAAGTTCTTCTGTACAAGCCCGTTTCGTTCCCTTCGTGTGGAACATAAGGCGGATTGCTGGTAAAAGGCATGGACATATTGGCGTAGATGGGCATGCCGTAGCCCTCGAGTTGCCAGTTAGAGGGCACGGGAATTTTTTCCCAGTCTGTCAGTTCGAAATCAGGTTGAAAAAAGCCGGCGGGTGCATGATCCGGGTTGGTGTAAAATTGAAAATCCCATTCGCCATTCAATGATTGGTAGCGGAGCGAATTTTGCTTGTCGAAAGTCAGTGCGGCCTCCTGATCCTGGTAGGGGATGAAATGCGCATGGGGCGGTAGCTTATTGATCGCGAAAACTGCGGGGTTTTCCCACTCGGGTGGGCTTTGCTGGCTCCACAGGGTTTGACTCAGGAAAAGCAGCAGGATTGGAAGATACCGTGGGCTGTTGTGCATTACCGATAATCTTATGAGACACTTTTGAAACCGGGCGGAAGATAGTCAAAACTTCCATTGTTGGTGTGGTAGGCGGCTTGAGTTTCTCTCTGCTGGATATTACCAACCTGATCGCCTTCGACGCTGAAATATCTTTTATGGTATTTCTCATCGGCATCACCTACTTAATCGGTATTGTAATTACTAATTTTCAGTACAAATGAAGAACCGCATCAAGGTACTCAGAGCTGAGCGGGACTTAACCCAGGCCCAATTGGCTGCCGCCGTTGAAGTATCCCGCCAAACAATCAATGCCATCGAAACAGGGAAATTCGACCCCAGCCTGCCGCTGGCCTTTAAGATTGCACGACTATTCAAACTATCTATAGAAGAGGTTTTTCAATTTGAAGAATCGGGGCACAAAAAGGTCAATTGAAGGAAGAAATGTTCTTATGTTCCGTGCCTGGCAGCGTGTTTATCCAGAAACTCCAGAACCAACTTCTTTATACCTTTCTCCATGTTTCCCTGCTCCGGAATTTCTCCCGTGGGTTCCCAAACCTCCTCCGGAAATTCATCTCTCAGGGGACGGTTGATAGCATAGGTAGACGTAATCAAGTAGGGCAGGGCGCTGCGGATCAAAGTGATGGAAAGATGAAATGAGGCGATCCGTAAGAAGAGATCGCCTCAGTAGGTATAAACCAGGAAATGAATTGTAATGTGAACCGGACTGGAAATCTATTACTAATTAAAGTTATGCAGCTCAGAATATTTCTTTTTTAATTGTTGAAATTCTTCATGAAGCGAATCAAACTTTTCATTGAGTTGTTGAACTTCTTCTTGCGATTTTGCAGATTTGATTCCCATTTCAATTTCCTTAGCTTCCCGCATGACTCTCTGTACTTCTTCGAGGTTTTCCCACTTTTGTGTTTTGCGGGAGTTACGCATGAAAGCTTCCAGTGTTTGCAGATTTACCTCTAGAAATTCTTGGGGATACCTTTGACTCACATATTTAAATTTGTCATATACCGAATCAGCGTCGTAGGGTTCTGTAATTCGTTGGATGGAATCGAGTTTTTCGCGGATCAGTTTTTGATCACTGAACTCCTGATTAGTTTCCAAAGTTTCACAGGAAGAACTGAATATAAATAAAGAAACTAAAAGAAAAAAAACTGTTTTTTTCATGACGTCAATTTTTTTGGTAGATAGATGTTTGTTTAAGGATTACAGCAACCATTACACATCGATCCGGAAAAAAACTTGAAATAGGAATCTCTTGCAATGGTAATATCACCAACCAAGGGGAACTCAAGACATAAAGAATAAGTACCTTGCCAAAATCCTCTGAGTGTTCCGCTTTCATACCATCCGTAAGAATAATCATTGTGACATATTCCGAACCCTAATCCGAGTACTTCTGCCCTACAGTTCGCTTCGCAAGTGTTAATATCTTGAGGGGCTGACAGCCCCCCTTCCGGCCCCGTTCCACTACTGGGAATGGTTATCACCGGACCGACCGTTGCGAAACCTTTGATTTCTGTAATTCCAAAAATTGATTGCATCACGGTTTCTGTATATGCACAACAATACCCGCCAACCTTCGCTTCAATTTCACCTGTATTGCTGAAAAACAGGGCCAAAAAAATGATTAAAACTTTTTTAAAGTGTCCAGACTTCATGATAATAAAGTTTGATTGAAAAATAATGATATGCGGTATAATATATAAAGGTGGTTTTAGTCCAATGGATTTAGAAATTTTATTGATGAAATAAGAAGCTGGAAAAAGAAGATACGCTGGACCATATAATTCTTCTTTCCAGTCAGAAATCGACCTTTCTTATGTTCGATTGATTCAAAACTAGGGGTTTTACCAATACAATGTTGGGACAAGTTGGGACAAGTTGGGACATCCAGCTTGTTCAAACTCTTTTTTTGCGCTTTTTACTCCAGTATTTTTGGAGTGAAAGCAACAAGGCGGTAAACAGTTGATCGAGGAGAGCATAAGAAAGACACTTGCCTGGTGGGGAGAGACAGGGATCTATTAATATTCGTTGGAATGCCTGAAGATCGCTATTCGCTGTTTGCAGCTTGGCAGAGATTAGCTGCACAGCTCTCGATTTGGCAAGGTTTTGCAGCCAAGGGCAGTCCGCCCCAGGAACTTCTGGCTTCCCTATTGGCATTTCCCGCTTGCGAATGGCTAACGGTGAATAGCTTACTATTTCAGTTCCAGGCGCTCCGTCTTCCCATATCCATCCCCTCGGATCTGCTCAAAAGCGGCGATCATCTCCTTGAGCTTTTCCGGTCTGGCTTCCGCGAGATTCTCCCGCTGGCCGATATCCTCGTTGAGGTTGTAGAGTTGAAAGTCGGGCGCATTACCCAGTTCGATATTCACATTTTGGTTGACGGCCGGACCGTCGTAGGGAGGGATCATGACCCAGTCTCCTTTCCGGAAGGCGGTCCGGGTGGTGGCCTCTAGTACCAGTTCGGTTCTGCCTTGATCGCTTTTACCCATAAAAATATCGATCAGATTCCGGCTGTCGGGACCGCGGGTGGGGTTGTCGGCCAGGGCGGCCAGGGAGGAGAAGATGTCGATTTGAGAAACCAGGGCGTCGGAGCTGTCCGGCTGGATCTGTCCTTTCCAGTAGGTGAGGAAAGGGACCCGTGTGCCGGCCTCAAACAAGCTGTACTTGCCGCCCCGCAGCGAACCGGCGGGTTGGTGATCGCCGAGTTTTTCCACCGCGTCGTCGTAGTAACCGTCATTGAGTACCGGGCCGTTGTCACTGGATAGAATAATGAGGGTGTTTTCCAGTATCCCTTCTGACTCCAGCGTTTTCACCAGTTCGCCGATGCACCAGTCTGCTTCCACGATGACGTCCCCGCGCGGCCCCATGCCCGAGGCGCCTACGAAGCGGGGGTGCGGCGTGCGGGGCACATGCGGCTGTTGCAGGGCGTAGTAGAGGAAGAAGGGCTGGTCTTTGTGCTGCCTGACGTATTTCCGGGCTCTGACCAGGAAGGTGTCCGCCATATTTTCGTCCATCCATTTAGCATCGTCGCTGCCTTTCATGTATCCGATGCGCGGGATGCCGTTGACGATGCTGCTGTTGTGGCCGTGGTGCCATTTCATTTTGAGCATTTCCGGGTTGTCTTTTCCGGTGGGTTCGCCGGGAAAGTTGTTCTGGTAATCGACCTCGATGGGGTCATTAGGGTCGAGCCGGACGACGCGGCCGTTTTCGATATATACGGTCGGCACGCGGTCCTGTGTGGCGGCCATGATGTAGGCATAGTCGAAGCCTACCTCGTTGGGACCAGGGGCGATGTGCCGGTTCCAGTTTACATCACCGTCTCCCAGGCCCAGGTGCCATTTTCCGACGATCCCCGTGTGATAGCCTTCCTGCTTCAGCATCTTGGGTATTGTCATCTCTGTGGTGTCGATCAGCAGGGGGGCGGTTCCGGAGAGGATTTTGGCCCGCTCGTTGCGCCAGGGATACCTGCCGGTCAGGAGGGCGTAACGGCTGGGCGAACAGGTCGCGGAGGAGGCATATCCGTGGGTAAAACGCATGCCTTCGTTGGCGAGCCGGTCCATGTTGGGGGTAGGGAGCTCGGTAGCGCCGTAAGCGCCCATATCGCCGTAGCCGAGATCGTCGAGGTAGATGAGGACGATGTTGGGTTGGGTGTTCGGTTGTTCGCTGCCGGTTTCATTGTTCTGATCCGGTGCGGAACAGGCGGTCAGTCCGATGAAACCGGCGAGTACTATAAAGAGAAAATAGCTGATTGGCTGATTGGTCATCTTTAGGTGTTCTTTGTTCATTATCAGGCCCTGTAATATAGATAAAAATGTGTAATGTAAACTGATTGTCTTTCATTCTTCAATCCAATCTAAAATTACGCTGAAATAAGGGAACGTAAGTTTCTCCCTCCACGTTTTCCAACAAATTAATAAAAAATGGGATGGGCTACACATTACATTGAGAAACTGAAAGAGGGAGAAACCGTGCAGTTCCGGCCGAGAGGTCATTCCATGAAAGGTAAGATCAATTCCGGGCAGTTGGTAACGGTCGAACCCCTGCAGGAACGGGAACTGAAAAAAGGCGATATCGTTCTTTGTAAAGTCAGGAGTTATCAATACCTCCATCTGATTAAAGCGATTCGGGGACCCCAATACCAGATCGGCAATAATATTGGTGGGATAAACGGCTGGATCGGTACTAATGCCATTTTTGGAATTTGTACCAAAGTAGAGGATTAGACTTTGTTGCCAGGTCAGCGATGATAAAACGGTGAAGAGCCGGAAAGGGCTAATTCATTCCTCCTCTCTTTCAAATTGGTAAACGAAGAGATCGCAACAGGGATCGCTCAGTGTTAACAGTTGATCCTGCTCGCCAAACGTGACGGTTTTTTCAACGTCATAAAAGAATACTTCCTCACTGTCATCCGGAGTGAAGGTAATGATCAGTTCTTCATTTTCAGTGCGCAGACGATAATCGCCTTCCTGTAAAATGTTACTGCTTTCCCTGTCCAGAAGAGCATACCGGTCTTGCGATGTCATTTCCAGGTGGCTGAAGTTGGCCTCATAGCCGGTACCGGCTATGCCGCCGGTGATCTCGGTGAGCAGCCAGAGGCCCTGCAGGCGATTTTTTTCCTGCTGGAAGGGATCTTCCTCTTTGCTGCAAGCGGTCACGGCAAATAGGGTGAGGGCCATTATCAGAAAATTTTTCATGGCAACAGATTTTAAATATTTCTTCGATTTAGTGATAAATCGATAGACGCCATAAAAGTAGATAAGGGTTTGGATCGATCCGGGTTATTTTCAGAATAAGAGATGTTTATCAGGGCGGGAAAGAGAGGCGGCGCCTTCCAGGGCGCCGCCTCTCGCGTGCGGGAGGGCGCCTTGAAGGGCGCCTTCCGGCTTTGCGAGAGTTATTGTTTAATCAGCAAGGTCGAATACGTCTGCTCATTTTGTTCCATCCTGACGAGGTAGGTTCCCTGCGGCAGCGCGGAAACGTTAACATCGTATTGCGGGTTGCTCAGCTCCATGATTATTTTCCCGGTCAGGTCCATAATCCGCAAGTGATCTACGGCCTGTGTCAGGGTGAAGGTAGAGCGGACCGGGTTGGGGAAAATACCCGGTTCGGAAAAAACGCCGGTTTCCTTTCTGGTAGTGGGCGTTAACAGGGCGGAAGCACCCGTACAGGTGATGTCATTCTGGGTGGCATCGTAGGTCAGGGTGGCGTGGGTGACATCATCCACGCAGAAATCAACCGTTACGCCGCCTTTTGCGCTGGCAGAAGTGGTAAAGGTCACCGTACCATCCGCACCGGTCACTCCGGATACGGTTTCGCTGAAGGTGCCGGAGAAGCTGCCTGTGACAGTGGCATTGGCCACCACGTTTTCGAGGTTATCGTGAATGGTTACCGTTGCCGTTCCGTTTTTGTTGCCCTGGCCGGCGTTGGCGGTGCCGGTGACGACAGACTGTACGTGCATCGTGGTCGGATCGCCGGTGCCGCCGTCCGTTACGGAAACAATTTGTGATTGGGTGTCCGTAGCGCCGCTATCATCGGTTACCGTCAGCGATACCGTATAATCACCTGCGGTCGCATAGGTATAACTCACCGTAGCGCCGCTGCCGCTGTTGCCGTCGCCGAAATCCCAGGCCCAGCTGCTGATGCTGCCGTCGGGGTCGGAGCTGCCC
>Ga0102940_1001407_pt1 | contig 15459 bp, 11 predicted proteins | sample SalPonR2_C_D1_MG_FD_78215 | JGI IMG/M metagenome (GOLD analysis project Ga0102940, IMG submission 78215) | Salt pond soil microbial communities from South San Francisco under conditions of wetland restoration - Salt Pond MetaG R2_C_D1_MG | ecosystem: Environmental > Aquatic > Marine > Intertidal...
AAAAGAGAATCCATAAGGGGAAAGCCCAGGAAAACAATATTACCAAACATGTGGTGGTTGACAAACACTGCCCGTTGGTTACTTTTTAAATGCAGGAATTTCGACGACAAGTGACCTACAAGGTACATAATGCCAAGCGCAAGGTATGCAAATAGAAATACCAGACTGCTGTTTTTTAATATTTCAGCTGTCATGTCAATCCTGGCAAAAGTCGTGATAATAAGTAAAGGAAGGGTTATTTCAAATACCAGGTCGGCAATACCTTTTCGTGTAGATGCGTTAATGATCTTGAGTTTAGTAGCGATAATGCCTATCGTAACTAATATCGCCAGAATTGCTATTTGATAGAGTATGATGGATCTTTCCATATCAATTAACATCAGAGTAGATATTTTCAAAATCTTTTTTTATAATTTTAAGGTATTCCCGAAACATCTTTTCTTCGTTAAGCCATGTATAAACGGTAATCCTTCGCCGGGTATTTTCGGGTGGGGTCCAGACATCTTTTGAGGTAGCCATATCCGGATTCATGATGGATTGAATAAGGCTAAGGCTGCACATGTTTACTTCCCGTTGCTCCGGGTAAAAATCCGACCACTTGTTAATCAGATAATCATATTTTGGTGCACGATTCCTTAGCATATCAAACGTTTCTTTTCTATAAAATTTGTAATCAGAACATGCAGATATGCTCATGATATTTGTTTCCAGCTCTTCTGTATTCAGCAAATAATCCATGGCGTCAAGATCATTGCGTGTATTACGTTCATTTTTGTTCCAAATCCTGTCTGAATCATTATATATCATACCAAGACCGAACCATCGTATCCTTGACGCGATTGTTGAATCTTTGCGAATGGCCTCAGCTAAGTTAGTTACTGCACCAAGGGTTATAACATTAAGTTTTTCTTCGAATTCTAAATTATTAACCTGCTCGATGATATAATCTGATGCTGGAGAAGCATTCAACTCATTAGTTAAATTGTTCATTGGTTCGCTTGACCCAATGGGATGCGGTATAGATAGGGTGTCATTTAATTGTAGAATTAACTCGTTGATTCTCTGATTTAAAAATACAGTACTATCGCCACCTTGCAGAGGGTGCAGGTTATGCTGAGCTGAAGTTAACCCTATCACATCAATTTTTGGATCCACTAATGCCAGTGTAATCGCAAAAGCATCATCAATGCCAGTGCCCGCATCAGCATCAATGATCATCGATACAGATTCCGGACGCTTGATGCGTTTGCCATATGTCACGATCGTGATGACAGCTGAAATAATTACACCCAGTATCAGAATTGCTCTAACAACTTTCCAAACCTCTTTTTTTAATCTATTGAAAAAACCCATTGAAATAGCTTTTTATTTAATATAAAACTAAGCATTAATTGTCATCTAAATTTTGATTTTGCAAATAAACACTTTATATCTTGATATTATATTGATGATGGTGTAATTTTTAATAGTTAGTTTTGTATACATGATTATATCAAATGATTAGTTTTAATATACATAAGATTCAATCTTTAAAAATTGCATTGTTGACAAGTGATTCCGATAATATTTGTAATGTTGATGATGCAATTGATCTATTAGGTAACGCCGATTATCTGGGATGCAGACACATATTTGTCCGTTCAGCTCAGTTAAGTCAGGACTTTTTTAAATTAAACACAGGACTTGCCGGGGCAATATTGCAGAAATTTAGCACTTATCGCATGTTTCTTGCCATTGAAGGGGATTTTTCTTATGTCCCCAGTAAGAGTCTTAGCGATTTTATTTACGAAAGTAACAAGCAGGGAAGGATTATTTTTGTAAACTCTCTGGATGAAGCAGGAAAATTATTTTACCAATAATGACAAAAATTTTAACAAACATTTATCATAATACATTTTAAATTAATTACTTAAACGTAGATAGAGACATGAGAATTGATGAAAAAAAATTTGGGAATTTACCTGGTGGGGAAGAAGTAAAACTTTTTACGCTCTCCAATGAAAATGGAATGGAAGTGGATATTACAAATTATGGAGGAATCATTAGATCTATAAGGATTCCTGATAAAAACAGGAATCAGGGCGATGTCGTTCTTGGATTCGATTCTTTAGATGAATACCTTGGTGAACATCCCTATTTTGGCGCCATAATTGGCCGTTATGCAAACCGCATTAAGCATGGCAGATTTACACTTGAAGGAAAAACGTATGAAATGGTGCAGAATAATGCCGATAATCACTTACATGGAGGAACTGTCGGTTTCGATAAAGTATTATGGACCGCTGCCACTGAAAAAACACTTGATTCAGTAACACTTAAGTTAGGACATGCAAGTGCAGATATGCATGAGGGGTATCCAGGTAATCTAATGGTAGAAGTAGATTATACGCTTAACGATCAGAATGCCCTAATTATTGAGTATACAGCAAAGACAGATAAGACTACCCATATAAATCTTACAAATCATTCTTATTTCAATCTGAACAATTGCCAGGGAACTATCCACGATCATCATTTGATGATTGATGCAGACCAAATAACAGAGCTCGATGAGCATTCTGTACCAACAGGCCGAATTTTAGATGTTGCCGGAACCTGTTTCGATTTCAGAGAGCCAAAAACTATAGGGCAGGATATTGATGATACACCACCAGGTTACGATCATAACTTTGTAGTGAATCAGTATGACGGAGATCTTAGGCGCATCGCTACACTGCATCATGAGAGTACTGGCCGAACTATGGAGGTCCTTACTACTAAACCAGGTGTCCAATTGTATACCTCTAATTATGTGGAGTATATACGTGGAAAACAAAATATTGAGTATAACAAACAGTCAGCAGTTTGTCTCGAAACCCAATTTTTTCCTGATACGCCCAATCAACAAACTTTCCCTTCTAGTGTTTTAAAACCAGAAGAGCTATACCAACAGACCACTATTTATCGTTTTAAATGGTAAAAATGCGAAAACTGCTCATTATATTATTTCTTATCCCTGTCCTGGCTAATGGTCAGCACCATCACACATGTCCTGTAAGTCAACACATTGGAGATGTTTATGAAAATCCGCTTTATGAAAGGTACCTTTCTAAATATGATGTCAGTTTCTACTATCTCGGCCTGGAGGTCTCAAACCAAAACACCTATATCAGCGGCTTTACTACAATTCATGCAAATGCGCTTGAGTCTATTGATACAATCGTATTTCAGCTGATTGATACCCTTCAGATAGATTCAATTGTCATTGGCAATGAGCGTTCCTACAATTTTGTTCACATTGATGACGCCATTTTCATTCCACAAAATGTCTTATCGGGGGAACGTTTTGTGGTAACGGTCTACTACCAGGGAGATGCCAGTCAGGACCGCGGTTTTTTTGCAGGAATAACCTCAGCCTGGGATAGCGAAAATAGTCAGCAGGTAACATATACGTTATCTGAGCCGCTTAACGCGCGTGATTGGTTTGTCGTAAAGCAAGTGCTTAATGATAAAGCTGATTCTGTTTATGTTGACCTTACAGTGGATAGAGATTTGATGGCTGGCTCTATCGGATTGTTGGAGGAGGTTTCTGAACTTCCCGATAATAAGCATACTTTTAAATGGCGGTCGCGTTATCCAATCGCTTATTACCTTATATCCCTCGCTGTAGCTGATTACCGTGATTATTCCTTTAATGCACCTTTGTCATCCCCAGGTGATTCGTTACTTGTGCAGAATTATATCTATGACGATGATAATTATTTTTCCAGCTGGAAGGATAAAATTGACAAAACAGGTGATATGATTGGTTTATTCTCAAATCTGGTAGTTGATTATCCTTTTAAAAATGAGAAATATGGACATACTGTTGCACCAATGGGAGGGGGAATGGAGCATCAAACCATGACTACCATTGATAACTTTAACTTTACTCTTGTTGCGCATGAACTGGCTCACCAGTGGTTTGGTAATAATATAACTTGTGGTAATTGGCAGGACATATGGATTAACGAGGGATTTGCTTCATATTTTGAATATATTGCTTTGCAAAAACTCATTGGCCAGGAAACCGCCGACAGGTGGATGCAAAGTGCAATGTCATATGCTTTCGAAGAAACCGGTTCGGTTTATGTACCTAAAGATGATGCCGATGATGTATATCGAGTCTTTGATTATGGCTTGAGCTATAAAAAAGGTGCATCATTGCTACATATGATCAGATACGAATTAGATAATGATACAATCTTTTTTGAGGTTCTGAAAGCGTATACAAATCAATACGCCGACAGCCTGGCCAGAGCAATTGATTTTATGAATGTGCTTAATGATGTTAGCAATATGGACTTTTCCTGCTTTTTTGATCAATGGTATTATGGTTCGGGTTATCCGGATTTTAATATCCTTTGGCATACATCTAATGACACGCTTTATATTCAGAGTCTTCAGGAGACTTCTTCACCCAATACGCCACTTTTTAAAATGGACTTCGATATTGGTGTGCATGCCGAAAGTGGTTATTCGATTCGGCGGTTGCACCAGGAGAAAAATGATCAGACCTTTGCAATCCCCTTCAGTGAGTATGTTTACAATGTAAGTTTTGACCCAGATCGACACTTACTGGCAAAATCTACTGTAGAAATGAATTTCCCGGATGGTCAAGATGTTTCATTAGGCCCAAATCCTATAATTGAGGATGTTAACGTGAAAATAAAAGATTTAATTGGTAATGAAACATATAAATTATTCGATATGAATGGCAGAATTGTCGATAGTGGTAACATTCATTCTAACCCGTGCCGTATTAATCTAGCACATGTCCATCCAGGTTCTTACATATTAATCATTGATACTGAAAATGGAACATTTAAGGAAAAAATTGTAAAAATTAGCGATTAATTGACACGTATCTGTGTTTTTATCAATTGATTCCTATCTGAAGATGGCCCTGCAAAAACTTCAATGATACCTTTATTCATCGTATATTCCTTTAAATTTGTGTTGTAATAAGCGAGGTCTTTTTCAGTAAGTACAACACTTACTTTTTTTGTCTCACCAGCTTTGATTTTTACCCGATCAAAACCTCTTAAATCTATATTTGGTCTTTGATCTGGTGCATTTTTTTCATGTATGTAAAACTGTACAACCTCTTCACCATCAATGTCACTTGTATTTGTAACATCAACAGATACAGTTACACTGTCACCATTAGCGATCTCTGAGTTATTTACTTCAATATTAGAATATGAAAAATTGGAAAATGATAGCCCATGTCCAAATGGATAGAGTACATCTCCCCTGAAATAACGGTATGTGCGCCCTTCCATTTGATAATTCTCAAAATCAGGAAGATCATTAACAGACTTATAAAAAGTAACTGGTAATCGTCCGGCAGGATTGTAGTCGCCAAATAGAACATCTGCAATGGCAGTGCCTGCAGATTCTCCGGGATACCACGCTTCCATGATGGCAGGAATATGCTCATCTTCCCAGTTAATGGCAATAGCTGACCCGTTTAATAAAACCAGTACAACAGGTGTGCCGGTTGCGTAAATCTTTTTAATAAATTCCTGTTGCAGGTTAGGTAAAGTTATGTTTGTTCTGTCTCCACCATGAAACCCGTCCACTTCAACCTTCATCTGCTCTCCCTCCAACCTGGGCGACAATCCCATAAACATAATGACCTGATCGGCCCATCGTGCAGTTTGTATTGCTTCTTGCTCAATATTTCCATCAGGAGGAGACCAGATAAAATGGCAGTTTGCATCTCCCTGTTGATCCCAGGTAACTATCTCAATTTGATAGGCCTTTCCGGCTTGCAATTTGATACCACGTTTATATACTTTGCTTGGACGGTGCCTGCTACTGCGCGATGCAATTTGCTCTCCCTCGAGAAATAGTTTAAAATACTTTGATTCACCACCTATTGCATAATACCCTGTCTTTTCAGGTACAAGATAACCTGTCCATCTCACTGAAAAATTGTCATCCTCCAGTGATTCCATTGGCGCATTGTCCCACCAGTAGAAATCTATATTATTGTCAACCTTGGAAATCACGGGTTCGCCTTCAGCCTCTGTGTTATTAAAATATGCGGCGTTCAATCCATTTGTAGTTAGTTTTTTATCGGTAAATAGAGCTGTATTTGGAATAATTTCAAAGTAGGGGAGTCCTTCAGCATGTGCGCATCCGCGGGCATATTTTACTGTTGCCTTGCTTTCAAGTTTTTCTCTTATACCCCTGAGAGGAGTTACCGGATCTATAGCAAAACCATTATAGTTTGCATACAGAACTTCCACATCAATGGCATTTGGTCCAATCACAGCCACCTTATTTAAATCCTTTGAGAGGGGCAGGGTATTATTGTCATTTTTCAATAAGACCATTGATTTTCTTGCCGTTTCTAAAGCAATGCGGTTGTTCCTGGCTGTAGAAACATCATTTGCATTAAGTTCAGCCCAGGGATCCATTTCCGGAGGATCAAACATTCCAAGTTTCATGCGTGCTGTCAGGAGCCTCTTCAATGGCACATCGACATCTTTTTCAGTAAGAAGTCCCATATTTACTGCAGATGCCAGACTGTCGTACGTACGGCCACAGTTCAAATCAGTTCCTGCAAGTACAGCCATGGCTGAAGCTTCAGGAGGAGTGCCGACAATATTATGTCCATCCCAGAAGTCCCTTATTGCTCCGCAATCAGATACAACATATCCTTCAAAGTTCAATTCATCCCTGAGAAGTTGTTTTAACAAGTCATTGCTGCCGCAACAAGGTGCGCCAAAATAGGCATTATACGCGCACATCACAGAATATGCCTTCCCATCTTCAATGGTCTTTCTAAATGCCGGGAAATAGGTATCTCTGAAATCCCGCTCACTAACTTCGGCATTGAACGAATGTCTGGATGACTCAGGCCCACTATGCACAGCATAATGCTTGGATGTGGCAATCACTTTGAAATATTTTTCATGGTCACCTTGTAAACCTTTAATAAACTGCGTACCTATCTCACCAGTGAGATACGGACACTCTCCATATGACTCCATGCCCCGACCCCATCTGGGGTCTCTGAAGATATTGATATTGGGCGACCAGAAAGTGAGTCCCTGATAGATGCCCCGTTTGCCTTTTGCCTGGAAATCGTTATACTTTGCCCTTGCTTCAGTGGCCGTTACCGTTGCCATTTCAAATATCATGTCACGATCCCATGTTGCAGCCAATCCGATAGCCTGTGGAAATACAGTCGCTTTCCCGGCACGGGCTACCCCGTGAAGACACTCATTCCACCAATTGTATTCAGAAATACCCAGCCTCTCAACTGCCCGTGAGTGGTTGGTAAGTTGCGAAACCTTCTCTTCAAGCGTCATTCTGGAAACAAGGTCATCCACCCTCTTTTCGGTGGATTGATTTGGATTGAGATATCGGGGTGTCTTGTCTTTATTACATGAATTTAGAGCCAGAATTGAAACAATTAGCAGTGTAGTAAATTTCTTGGACGCCATAATTCTGGTATTTCTCTTTGTTTGTACTAATGTGTAAATATAAAAAAGTTAACGTACAATATATGTTTTGAAACGATTAGCAAATTTAATTTTTTGAAAATAACGCTCTTATTCCCTCAATAACAATGCATATATAAAACTCACCGGGTGTTTCCAGCTATCGGGCTTTATGAATATAGTTTTTTTAACTTTGAGCTGAAATAAATGTGATACATGACGAATAGATTAATAAAACATATTCACAGTTTTCGCGGGTCATTGTTTTTAATGGTTTTTTTATTTGTTTTTATACCATTATTTGTATCTGTGTTAGTTTTTTCGAGGGAGGAAACCCACATTTTCATAAACAAGCTAAATAAACCGGCCTTAGACTTAATCATGAAATGGTGGACCTTGTTAGGCGATGGTTTTGTATTAGCTGCTGTTACATTGCTATTAACATTGTTTAGTTTTCGACTCTCATTGCTTACGGCACTCTCTCTGCTTGCTGGTGGATTGCTTGCCCAGTTTTTAAAACTGGTATTTTTCAGATCCATGCCTCGTCCGGTTAAGTATTTTGAAATGAATGAAATATCATATAGACTGCATCTAATACCAGGGATGGATATACATTCATGGATGAGCTTTCCTTCCGGGCATACAACAACAGCATTTGCTGTTTGTACAGCATTTGCAATATATTATTCAGACAGAAAAATCTTACAACTGTTATTTTTTACCCTGGCACTGGGTGTTGCTATTAGCAGGGTATACCTTTCTCAGCATTTCTTTATGGACGTGGTGGGTGGTGCTTTTTTGGGTTTATTTGTTGGCTATTTCAGTTATAATTTAATAAAAAAAATACACCATCACAATCTTAATAAAAACCTGTTGAATATTTTATCATGACCGAGTTCTTTCGATCAAAATACTTTTATTTTATCTTAATCATCATTCTTGGGAGCGTAATTTTTATTCCTTTTTCCGGTGTTGTTCATTTATTTGACTGGGATGAGATCATTTTTGCAGAATCAGCCCGCGAAATGATTGTTTCCGGAGATTATATGACTGTCACGATCAATTATCAGCCTTTTTATGAAAAACCGCCGCTTTTTATGTGGCTTCAGGTACTTTCGATGAAGGTATTTGGCGTGAATGAATTTGCTGCCCGTTTCCCCAATGCGATTTGTGCAATTATTACATTATTAGCGCTCTATTTGGCGGGTACAAGAATATTGGATAAACGATTTGGTCTCCTTTGGACATTAGCGCATGGCACAGCTTTACTTCCTTTTTTTTATTTTCAAACCGGAATTATTGATCCCTGGTTTAATTTATTTATTATTTTGGGAGTGATCCTATTCGTTTTTTATCTGGGTTTTGAAAACCATTCAAAACGGCTTTACTATCTTATTTTGTCGGCCTTTTTTCTTGGGCTTGCAGTGCTGACTAAAGGGCCTGTTGCCGTTTTGATATTTACTGCTGCATTTGTTGTTCATCTATTTCTGCAAAAGGGAAAAATCAAGACAAAAGGTTTTCATATTGTTTTATTTATTGTTGTACTTGCCGTTATTGGTGGTTCTTGGTTTTTATTACTTATTGTTACAGGTAACTATGGGGTTATTCACGATTTTATTCATTATCAAGCCGGACTCTTTAGCGATGGTTTTGCCGGACATGATGGTTTCCCTGGCTTTCATTTCGTAATTATTTTATTAGGAATGTTTCCGGCTTCTGTATTTTTCTTTAGTTCAATTACCCGAAAGAGGGAGAAGAACAGGATGGTTTCACTATCGCGACAATGGATGTTTATTCTTCTCATTGTAGTTTTAGTTCTTTTTTCAATTGTTTCAACAAAACTTGTGCATTATAGCTCGCTGGCTTATTTTCCGGTTTCTTTTTTAGCAGCTTTAGCTCTCCATCATTGGTTTGAAAGACATCTGGAATTCAAACGTTTTCAGAGAATAATGATATTAATTATTCCATTATTTATTGGACTGACTACATTATTGATTCCATATTTATTAACGCACCAGCAGATAATAAATCCCTATCTCGAATCGTTAAATGATCCCTTTGTTAAAGGCGTGATATCTTCAGAAGTAAGTTGGAGTACGATCGATTATTTACCCGGGATGATATTTATTATTGGAGCAATCATATCTGTAGTATTAGTCCATAAACGTGATAGAGCCAGTGTCATAATTATTCAGATTATTACATTGCTTTTCACCTATTTTACGGTTATTCTTTTTGTCCCAAAAGTGGAAAAGATGTTACAAGGTCCATCAATAGAGTTCTTTGAAAAACATGCAGATTCTGAAGAACTTGCTATTTCATTAGGATTTAAGAGTTTCGCTCAATATTTCTATGGAAAATGGCAGCCAGGAATGACCCGTGGCGAAAATAAGAGTGAATGGATTATGGAACACGATGTAACACATGTTATTATTAAATCTGACAAGCTTGATAAAACACTTAAACGTTTTGAAGATATCAAAATTACAAGTGAAAAATGGGGCTATGTTTTTGGCGTGATTGAATCATCTTCAGCTGACATCAAAGAGTAATTAATTTTTGCTTTGCGGCACTTTCATAGGCACTTTCAATAATGAGCGTAACATCTCTGGATTCCTCAGCCTTTACGGCCAGTGGCTGGTTCTCGCGTAAATGATCATAAATGTTATCATAGTATAACATGTAGTTTCCGGGTATGGTCGGTACCTGGTTTCTTTTATTACCATCTTTATCTGTGTTCAGGATACCATATAAGCCAGGCTGATCATGTCCCCAGTCAACCCCCTCTGGTTTATTACCTGCTTTTAACATCTCTTCCTGCGGGTCAAGTCCGCTTTTCAAAAAACTTCCATTCGTTCCGTGAAGGATATACCGTGGGCCTTGCTCTTTTACTAAGTAGCTTCCGCGAACAAAGCACTTTACATTATCATAGTACATGAAAATATCAAAACTGTCATCAACTTTGCTTCCAGATCTAAGTGCCCTAACATCCGCAAAAATAAATTTAGGCATACCAAACAGTTGCAATGCCTGATCAATCATATGCGATCCCAGGTTATAGAGCGTTCCTGCTCCAACTGTATTATCCTCTTTCCAGGAATCCTGAATTTCATTTCTGTATCTGTCGAAATGACTTTCAAAAGAAACCAATCTTCCAAGTGACTTATCCTTAATAACTTTTTTTACAGTTAAAAAGTCACCATCCCACCTTCGATTCTGAAACACTGATACCATTAGTTTTTTTTGAATTCCCTTATCAATGATCTTATCAGCATCAGTAGTTTTAAGGGTAAATGGCTTTTCTATTACAATGTGCTTTCCTGCATCCAGAGCAGCAAGCGCCATTTCAGAATGCAAATAATCAGGTGTATTAATTATTATCAGTTCAATTTCTTTGTCATTTAAAACATCTTGAAAAGATCTTACAATAGTTGCGCCGCTATGCTTATCTTTCGAATAATTGTGATGACGCTCTAAAATCTTCTTTATTTCAAATCCATTGTGCGTTTCCAATAATGGCCCATGAAATACTTGTCCGGACATTCCATATGATGCTAATGCTGTCTTTATTGCGCTCATCCTAATTCTTTTAAATTAAACTAAAGCCAAAATTAATATATTCTTAAACAGTCAACAAATAGAAAATAAATATGTTATTCAATTAAAACAAGTTGTTTAGGAAGTTTTGAATCAGGCTTTGTATTAATAATAGATTAAGCCAGATCATTTATTTTGCTTTTTATTTGGACATTTAATACTTTCGACTTCCAGTTTTAATAAATAAACAAAAAATAATTATGATACGATTTAATCAAATTTTTGCAATTCTGCTGTCATTTACCTTTACTATTGCTACAACATCATGTAATTCAGCCGTTTCTCAAGATGAGGCTCCCCAATCTGATCCGGAAGTAAAAAACATCATTTTTCTTATTGGTGATGGCATGGGACTTCAGCAGATGTTTGCAGCGTACACCTTAAATGGCGGGCAATTGCCTATTGATAATGTAGATTATGTTGGGTTACAAAAAACCCAGTCAAGTAACAAATACATCACCGACAGTGCAGCCAGTGGTACTGCTTTGGCCTGTGGTAAAAAGACAGATAACGGAATGATTGGTGTTGATCCCGAGGGAAATGAATTAATGTCCATCCTGAAGATAGCTGAAAAACAAGGGTTAGCAACCGGTCTTGTTTCCACTTCTGGAATTACGCATGCAACACCAGCTTCATTTATTGCCAATGAGAAGAAAAGGAGTGATTATGAAAACATTGCAGCTGATTTTTTGAAAACTGACATTGATTTGTTTATTGGTGGTGGTTTAAAGCACTTTAATGATCGCAAAGATGGACGCGACCTTACAGAAGATTTGGAGAAAAATGGTTATACGGTGGCCAGAAGTATGGAAGAAGTAATGAATGCGACATCAAATAAACTGGCTGGTTTTACTGCAGAAGGACATAATCCCAGAACAACCGAAGGACGGGATGATATGCTGCCGAAAAGCACAAAAAAGGCGATTGAAATGCTCTCCAAAAATAATAATGGGTTTTTCCTTATGGTTGAGGGATCGCAAATAGACTGGGGTGGTCATGCTAATGATGAAGATTATGTAATGACAGAGACTTTTGATTTCTTTGCTGCTGTTGAAGAAGCAATGAATTTTGCTGCAGAAAATGAAGAAACCCTTGTTGTAATAACAGCCGATCATGAGACCGGAGGTATGATGATACTTGATGGAGATATGGAGAAGAAAAAAATAAAAACGACATTTAATTCAAAGGGTCACACAGGAATTATGATACCGGTTTACTCTTATGGCCCCAAATCAGAGTATTTCTCCGGAATCTATGATAACACAGATTTTAAAGAAAAGTTTTTAAAAGCATGGGGATTTGATGGGATATAATATTCGATGAGTACAGTTTATTGCAGGATTAAAACCATTGTAATCAGTTTACTTCCTTTATTATTTACAGGATGTTCCTATACATTTTATCAGACTGAATGCGACTACCCACTTCCAGGTTTGGTTCGCAATGTATCGCAATTGCCAGGCGAATTAAATGAGACGAGTGGTCTTGAGGTTACAGAAAACAGATTTATAACATTTAATGATTCCGGAGGTGAGGCAGCATTGTATTGTTTCAGGGGGAACAGTATCCTACATAAGACAATCCTCAAAAACACTTTTAATGTTGATTGGGAATCTATTGCTTCAGACAGCTCTTTTTATTATGTAGCAGATGTAGGAAATAACCGGGGGAGAAGAGATACACTTATCATTTACAAGATTCCGGAAAACGCCTTGAATGCAAAGATTTTCAGGGATAGTGTAAAAGAAATCACCATCTCTTATGCTGAAAAGGTTTACTGGAGCGAAGAGGGCCGTTATTCACATGATTGTGAAGCACTTTTACAATACGGAGATTCACTTTATTTTTTTACCAAAGATTGGGCATCCCTTTCTTCTCGGGTATATAGCATACCAAAGATGCCAGGGCACTATTCCGTTAAATCAATTCGCCAGTATGATGTTAAAGCTTTAATTACAGGTGCAGATATTGATCCTTTTAAAAAGGAAGTGACGCTTGTAGGTTACCGCCGTGGGTATCCGATTATGATAAAATATGGTTTTCAATCTTCACCTGGTCAAATAGAATGTGGAGGCAAAGCCCGTAAATACTACAAATTATTCGGAACTCAGGTTGAAGGGGTTAGTTATGGGAATGATGGTTATATTTATTTTACTTCAGAGAAACGATTCAGAAAACAAGCCATTTACAGGACATATTAGTAACTTTGTCACTAAAAGGGATCTGCTTCAGGTTTAATATATGATACAATAATTTGCTGTATTTCAGCGAATTATTCGGTAATAAGTAACAGGCAGCCAGCAACAAACAGCTTAGATTATGGATAAAGAAATTTTTGAGAATGGGCAGAAAGTGCCACTGGTTGAGGAGTTTTATACGTTGCAGGGCGAAGGATATCATACAGGAAAAGCAGCCTATTTCATACGCATAGGTGGTTGTGATGTAGGGTGTAGCTGGTGTGATACGAAATTTTCATGGGATCCTGACCTGCACCCTGTGGTGGACATCGTTGAGATTGTTAACAGGGCGGCAAAATATCCTGCTTCAGCAGTTGTCGTAACAGGCGGCGAACCGCTCATGGTGAACCTTGATCCTTTTACTTCATTACTGAAGAAGGAAGATATTGAAACATTTCTTGAAACAAGTGGAGCCTATCCTTTAACGGGAGAGTGGGACTGGATTTGCCTTTCGCCGAAGAAAAATTCACCTCCCACAGGAAGTATTCATCAACATGCAGATGAGTTAAAAGTTATTATTGCTGAAGATTCAGATTTTGAATGGGCAATCGAGCATGCAGGATTGGTTAGGGATGATTGTAAATTGTTTCTGCAATCAGAATGGAGTGTGAGTGAAATAATGCTTCCCCGCGTGATTGACTTTGTAAAGGAAAATCCAATGTGGAATGTTTCGCTTCAGGCGCACAAGTATATGCGAATTCCTTGATGGCATTGTTCTTGTCGGTTTTATTATTCTAGATAAAGCCCATTAAGTATTAGTTGAAAATTTATTGATATGAGATACCTCACCATACTGATTTTTATTCTTATTTCTGTAATATCTACAGCACAAGATTATAGTACCGATTCAAGGCGGGCGATAAAAAACTATGAAACGGCCATGGAACATTTTCGTAACAGGGATGACGGGCAGGCCGAGCAATACCTGCGAAGAGCAATACATCGCGATCCCGAATTTATTGAAGCATGGTTCACACTTGCTCAGATTTATCTGGATAAGCAGCAAGGGGTAAAGGCAGTACAATATTACCTAAAGGGACTAGAAGTTAATCCTGAACTTAACCCCAATGGTTTTTTACAAGTAGCCAATATCGAATATAACTATGGAATATATCTGGAAGCAAAAAAGCATCTCGATACATGGAAAACATATGGAATAAAAGAGCAAAGATGGACCAAACTGGCATCAAAACTGGAAGTAAAACTGGATTTTGCTATTTCAGCCGTTCAGAATCCAGTACCTTTTACCCCAATGCCGCTCAGTAATGCTATAAATTCGGGTCTCAGTGAATATTGGCCGTCTCTTTCGGTTGATGAGAAAACAATGTTTTTCACAGTGTTAGGTCCTCAAAACCGTGATATGAAGCCAACCAATCTTAAGCAACAAGAAGATTTTTACTATGCAAATTTTGAAAATGGGCAATGGATGCCACGGAAAAAGCTGGGACCTCCGGTAAATACAAATTACAATGAAGGCGCGCAATCGATCACCGCCGATGGAAGCGTTATATATTTTACAGCTTGTAACCGGCCGGGTGGTCATGGCAGAATGTGTGATCTGTATTATTCGAATATCCTTGATAATGGCTCCTGGAGCAAACCAGTAAACCTTGGGGATGTTATAAATACCGGTCGCAGTGAAAAGCATCCATCTATCTCTGCAGACGGTCGGATGATCATCTTTACAAGTAACAGGGGAGGGGGGAAAGGTGATTATGACCTATGGATGTCCATGAAATCGGATAATCGTTGGACCAAGCCTGTTAACCTGGGGGATAGCATAAATACGGAAGGGATTGAACAATCACCTTTCCTGCACCCTGATCAAAAATCATTGTATTTTTCTTCTGATGGGTGGCCAGGACTTGGCAGGGGAGATATTTTTGTTTCACGCTTGAAGGATGATGGAAGCTGGAGTACGCCAAAAAATCTGGGTTATCCGGTTAACTCACATAATGATGAAGTAGGTTTTACAGTAAATGCAAGGGGAACAACAGCGTATTATGCCACAAGCAGGAATAATGGTATGGATATCGACATATACACATTCGACCTGCCACCTGAAGTACAGCCAAATCCTGTATCATATATTAGTGGCAGGGTGTTTGACGCTGATAATATGCGCGGAATCGAGGCTGAATTTCTTCTTG
>Ga0102940_1001413_pt1 | contig 15434 bp, 14 predicted proteins | sample SalPonR2_C_D1_MG_FD_78215 | JGI IMG/M metagenome (GOLD analysis project Ga0102940, IMG submission 78215) | Salt pond soil microbial communities from South San Francisco under conditions of wetland restoration - Salt Pond MetaG R2_C_D1_MG | ecosystem: Environmental > Aquatic > Marine > Intertidal...
ACTTTTTGTCCTACCATGCTAAAAATCAGCGACCTGCGGCCACTTGTCCTCAAACAGCTTGATTTTCTTAACGCATGGCAGGGCAAAAAGCCTGATCTCCTTTGGTTCTCAATGTTCCTGACCGACCAACCGTTGGGGGCGGGGATATTATAAAAACTGGATCATCGAGTTACATGGATCTTGAAATAGAAACAAAGCGGTTTTACAGCCGCTTTTTTAATCTGGACCTGGATGAGATGCCATGGTACAGTGACTTCTCAACACCCAAGGGCATGGACCAGGCAATAGTTTTATATGAAAGTCCGGCCAACCAGCTGCAATAGCAGGACTTTCAGAATTTGTTGGGGCCGGTTCCATGACCATGCTCCGGCCATGCCGGTTATACCGTAAAGGAAAGAACATGAACCGTTTTTTGAAAATCCCAAAATGTCTGGCAGCAGCCGGGATACTGCTGCTGGTTTTCTCCTTTTGCGTCAAGGCTGAAAAAGCCGCTTCGGCAGATGTTTTACCCGAACGGGTGGTCCTGAACATCACCCGGACACCCCACAACTCCCAGGCGGTTACATGGCGCACCCGGGAAAAAGGCACTGCCCCGGCCGCCCAGATTTTGCAGGCTTCCAAACTGCTGCACCAAAAAAACAATGTGCGGTCTTTCGGGGCAGACACCTGCCGGATTGAACTCAATGATGCAGACACGGCATTTCACCATGCCGTGATGTTCGATGCGTTGTTACCCGCCACCGACTATGCATTCCGGGTAGGCAATGACCCTCACTGGGGGGAATGGAGCAGGTTCAGGACTGCTGCAGACAAAACAGAACCTTTCACTTTTGTATATTTCGGTGATATTCAGAAGCAGGTGCAAGCCCTGGGATCCCAGATGTTTCGGACAACGGCCCTGGCTGTGCCGGATGCTGCATTCTGGCTGTTTGCCGGAGATATGGTGAACAACGGACCGGATGATCGGGAATGGGCGGATTTTTTTGCCGCTCTGTCCTGGATGGCCAAAACCTTTCCTCTGGTACCGGTACCGGGAAACCATGAATATCCGGATCCCCGGATCACCCCGGCTGAAAAACGTCAGATAACCCCATTCTGGCGGCCCCAGTTCACACTGCCGGACAACGGCCCCCCGGGTCTTGAAGAAACGGTATACTGTTTTGCATACCAGGGGGTGTTTTTCATTGTCCTCAACGGCAATGAACAGGTTGAAACCCAGGTGGCATGGCTGGAAACCATACTGTCCCAAAAAACATCGGCCTGGATCATTGTTTCCATTCACCAGCCGGTGTATCCCATATCCACACGCCGGAACATCACCACATTCCAGGAGGTCCTTGTGCCGGTATTTGACCGGTTTGGTGTGGATCTGGTGCTCCAGGGCCATGACCATGGGTATGCCAGAACCGTTGCGCTGAAAAACAACCGGCCGGTGAGCGGCAGTGAAAAAGGCACGGTTTATATCATCTCCAACAGTGGGCCCAAATTTTATCCGGTCAGTGACCGGTATGACCATCTCATGGCCAGAACCGGATCAGAAGAGATGCTGTTTCACACCATCCGGGTGGATGGTAATACCCTTCGGTTCACCGCCTTTGATATGATGAAGCAACCGGTGGATACTGTTGTAATACAAAAAACTATCCCATAAAAACAACCACTCTGTTCACCTTATTTCATCAGCGATCCTAAAGGACCGGGGTTTACAAGAGCAAAGGGATCAACTTTACAGACGATCAGGCCCTTTTTAAGGATCAAAGCAGATGACGGATTCACCGTGTGTAGATGTGGTTTATAGAGCGCTTACGAGACAAGGAATAATACAATGGAGTTTCTGCTGAAAAACAAGGTCAAGTTACAAGGAATAAGACCAGAGACAAGGAACGCCAGCGAGGCCCTGTTAACCCTCCGCAATCCAAAGTATGAAGAGGCTAAACGGATGGGCCGGTACACCGGGAATCTGAGCCGTACGCTTGAATTTTTTGAGGAAACCCAGGGTGATCTGGTTTGCCCCAGGGGCGCGGCGGTGAGCTTATATGGTATCTGCCAGGAGCACGGTGAAATCATTAATGTGATCGACAACCGCCTGGAGCTGGCCCCGGTTGATTTTGAGTTTCAGGGATCTTTGTGGCCATTGCAGGAGCAGGCAATAAACGGGGTGGTGAGACATGACCACGGCACCCTCAGCGCTCCCACCGGAAGCGGAAAAACCGCCATGGGTCTATACATGATCGCACAGCGGAAACAGCCATCAGTGGTCATTTGTCACACCAAGGAGCTTTTGTTCCAGTGGATATCCGCCATAGAAACGTTTTTGGGTATTCCTGCGGATCAGGTGGGGATTGTTGGAAACGGTAAGTTCTCCCTGGGAGATCGGATCACCGTTGCCATGGTGCAAACGCTTTACAACCGGCTGGAGGACGTGGTCCCACACATCGGCCACCTCATTGTCGACGAATGCCATCGCACCCCCTCTCGAACATTCACCGAAGCCGTGAGTGCTTTTCCTGCAAAGTATCGCCTGGGGCTGACAGCCACACCATGGAGGCGGGACAAATTAAGTCAGGTTATCTTCTGGTATATCGGAGACGTTACCGGGGAGATTGACAAAAGAAACCTTGTGGACCAGGGGAATCTCTGCCAGGCTGATGCGGTTTTTATTCCCACCGACTTTTCAACGCTGACCGATGCAAGCGAATTCTACGCCAGAGCCCTTTCAGAGCTTACCCAGGATGAGCAACGGAACCGCTTGATCTGTGACACTGTTATCAAGCAAAACGGGCATGGCATATCCCTTATTCTATCTGACAGGAAGGAGCACTGCAACAGCCTTTCCCGGATATTTGAAAAAGAACATGGTGTCAAAGCCGCGGTTCTCACCGGATCGACCAGTGACAGGGAAAGAGTGGATATCATCCATGGATTGAAAGAAGGGAGACATAAATATTTGATCGCCACCGGGCAGTTAATTGGCGAGGGATTTGACCTGCCGAACATCGCCACCATGTCGTTGACCACACCGATAAAGTTCTCCGGACGGTTGATCCAGTATATCGGACGGGCACTGCGGCCAGCACCCGGTAAAGACCGTGCCCTGATTCTGGATTTTGTGGATGAGCTGGTGCCTGTGTTTAATGCAGGGGCCAAGCACCGGGAAAGGGTGTATCAAAGTGAAGGGCTGACAAAAAAGGTCAACACGCCTGTTTCTGATTAATGATAAAGTTCCGGTGGTTGAGCTTCATTTGATGCTTTTATCCAAAATTTCCCGAACCTTCATCGGCATGTCCGCCATTGAAAAGGGCTGGTGTACATTCTCATAGGTGCTTGCAACGACGGCCTTTTCAGGTTTCCAGCCAAACAATTTTTCGATATTTGGTCTTTTATCCGGCAGGAGTATTAATAATCTCGACCATGATATCAACATTTTTCTGCCATTTTTCAATGATCGCTTCAGATATCTCTATATGATTTTTATTTCTCAGCATCTTAATATCTCCATTTCCGGGCACTTATGAGTTCATTTTGCATTTTCATCCAGCACCTTCCGAACCATTTGGGAGATATCCCTGTTGACAATCGGTTTCATCAAAAACCCTTTTATACCCATCGCTTCAGCTTTCTCTTTGTCTATACGCTCACTGAATCCGGTGCAGATGATGATGGGGAGATCCAGCCTTACGGCAATCAGTTCCCCGGCAAGCTGTATTCCGTTTAAATGGGGCATGTTCATGTCGGTTATCACCAGGTCAAAACGGGTTGGATCAACCCTGAAAGCTTCCAGGGCATCCACACTGTCGGTAAAGCAGGTAATCTGATATCCCAGTCTTTCAAGTATCTGTTTTTCAAGATTCACAATGGGTTGTTCATCATCTATCAGCAGGATATTTTCCGTTCCTGTGGGAAGCGCTTTTTGCTGTTTTTCAGTGTCACTGGTTTTTGATGTTTCCAACACCGGGAGATAGATATGAAAAGAAGACCCTTTGTCAATGTCACTGTGAACCGTGATTTCTCCCCCATAGGCTTTTACGATACCGTATACCGTTGCAAGGCCCAGGCCGGTTCCCCTTCCTTTTTCCTTGGTGGTGAAATACGGGTCAAAGATTTTGCTGATAACGGCAGGGTCGATGCCGGTGCCGGTATCGGAAACGGACAGCATGGCATACCGGCCCGGCGCCAGATCACCAACAGGATCAGCTGTTTGATCCACATCCATCTCCCTGAGTTGAATTGATATGGTGTCGCCGGCGGGTTCCACCGCATGAAAAGCGTTGGTGATCAGATTCATGGCAATCTGGTGAATCTGGGTCGGGTCTGCCATCACCGGTCGGCAGTCATTTTGAATATCCCTGGTAATCGGGATGTCCGCTGGAATGGTCGCACGGCAGAGTTTAAAGACCTCCTTGAGCACTTTCTGGATGTGTGTCGGTATCAGCTGTTGTTGCGACTGTCGGCTGAAAGACAGGATCTGCTGCACCAGTTCGCTTCCTCTTTTGCCCGCCTTGAATATTTGATGCAGATTTTTATACTCCAGGGTGTCTTCAGAAAAATCTTCCAGCATCATTTCCGACAGCCCCACAATGGGAAACAAAATGTTATTGAAATCATGGGCGATTCCTCCGGCCAAAGAACCGATGGACTCCATTTTCTGAGCTTGACTCATTGTCGCCTGCAGGGTTTGTCTGTCTTTATCCCAACGGATCTTTTGGATCTGTTTCCACCAGCTTTCCATCAACATCATAAGCTGTCGTGGATCATGTTCTTGATAAGCGACCGCTTTGTTTCCCACAGCAGAAACAGCAACGATCTGGTCCCCATCGGAAACAGGCACAGCCATGAATCGGGAAATCTTAACATGTCCTTTTGGATATCCGTTTTTAGCCGGATGGAAGTCATTATACTCATTTATGATGATAGGCTCCCGGGTCCTTACCGGCTCGCCCCATATACCTGCTTGGGCGATCGGAAAGGTGATGGGTTTGTCTTGAAGGGCACATTCGGCCATAGCACTGTTTGACCAGTTATGGATGATCATCTCTTTTTCATCAGGAGATACGTATCCCATAAATCCGATATGACTGCCAGAAAGTTCAAGCATCTTTTCAAGAACAAAGTCACTGATATCTTTTTCTGTTGCGTCGGGCATCGTGGCAATTCTATGACTGATGTCCAAACGCATTCTGCTGACACTATTTTCCTGCTTGGTTTCTTTTTGCTCGGTGATGTCACGCGAAACGGACATGGCGACCGATTTTCCGAGATGGTTGATGCAACAAATGTTACTTTCCACGGGAATATTTCTCCCGTCTTTCGCAACATGGATTGTTTCAATGAGGATGTTTTTCCGGTCTTGAAGTTCACCTCGCCAGAGGGTAAGGCGTTTGTATTCTGCCGGTTCGGTTATGTCCCCCGGCGCCATGGACAGCAATTCCTCCCGTGTGTAACCCAGGCGCCGGCAGGCCGCTTCATTAACATCGATAAAGCGCCCCGGTTCCCCTTGCTCATTTAGTTCGTGCATGAACGCGGCGTCGTTGATATCCTGGAAAAAAGCCCGGTATATCGCTTCGCTCTTACGCGGAGCCTCCTCTGCAAGTTTATGCTCAGTAATGTCAGCCACAACCCGTTTTTTTTCAAGTTGTGTATCGTCTGTTTCCAGCTCCTGAATCCGTCTTTCCAATTCTTCGTAGGTGGGTTTTTCAGTCATATATCATACCCTTTTAGGACCGCAGATAAAATAAAGTGGACGAAATTGCGCCGAACTTTGGCTCATATACAAGGCGCATCAAAGGTTTAATAGCAGGCCTATTAGGCCTTTGGTGCAACGCAGTAGATGAGTCAAAGGGCAAGTAGTTTCGTTTACTTTATAAAATTTGCGGTCCTTAATGTCCGGATGCGTTTTGAAAAAAGGCGACAACATGCTTGACAGTCACCGTCATTATTCATGATTTGGGTCTTCGTCATCAAGATCCATATCCGGATAATATTCTTTGATGCACTCCTTACATATGCTGTGGCTGAACTCCGCGTCAGAATTTTTTTGGATATAGGCTTCAATTTGGTTCCAATACCCTTGATCATCCCGTATTTTTTTACAGTGCATGCATATCGGGATAAGCCCTTTCAGGGTTTTAATCTTGGATAGAGCGGTTTCCAGTTCCACGGTCCGTTCTTTGACTTTTTGTTCCAGTTCATCGTGTGATTTTTTGATATCAGCCTGATATTTTTGGATCGAATGGGACATGGTTTCCATATTCCGGGCCAGGTCACCAAGTTCATCTGTGGATGTAACACTTATCGTTTCGACCTTCTCTCCTTCTGTAATGAGAGAGGCAGCCTGGCTTATTCGTTTGACAGGAATCCCGAAAAAGCTTCTGAACACAATTAAAATCATCGCAATGGCGGCAATCGAACACAGGCCGCCGATTATCATGGTGGCATTGAGGATCTGTTTTTCAACGGCGTGCACCACCTTCTCTTCCATGGAAAAAAATAGGACCCAGTCCCATGGTTTGAACTGCCGGGCCACATATAATTGTTCCTCATCTGTGTCCATAATGTGGTAACCGCTTGATAAATCGGAAGGCCGTTCAGCGTTACGGGCCACTTCTCCCCAGTTTTTTTCCATTGTGGTTGTATCACGTTTATCTGAACAGAAAACCAGTCGGCCGGATACATCCATGATAAAAAGATGAGATTTTTCGGGAATATCAAGGTTGCGGCCTTCTTTAAATGCCTCATGCTGGTATTGGCGCAAAAAAGAATCCACGGTGTCCAGATTGTTTGTAACAAGAAGGTGACTCAATTTTGCGATCTTGGACATGTAGCCTTCAAGCACGGTATTCATGTACAAAAAAGTCGATTTGTGAACACTTTGTTTTGCTTTCTGGAACGACCACAAGCCCAGGGTAGAAATGCTTAACAATACCAGCGGAACCATACATAAAGCTATCTTGGTCTGAAGTTTCATTGAAGTATCCATGTTACCGATAAACATTGTCTCCGGCAAGATCCAAAATGTCCGGCGGCACCACGATGTTGAGTTTTAAGGCCGTGGTGAGGTTAATGCCCAGTTCAAATTCCCGGGGAGGAGTGACCCGAATTTTGCCCGGGTCGTATCCTTTGAGTATGGCATGCACCAATTTGGCAGATTCTCGGCTCCCGGCTTGAATATCAGGGGTGATATGCATAAGAGCGCCTGCTTTGACACTTTCCAGTGTCTGCCCCATGACCACAGGTACCGTAGAATGGGTCAACAGAAGCCGGGTGTATTCAGCCATTTCTCCCAAGGGCCCCTGGGGTTGCCACCAGAAATCCACCTTGTCTGATATGGCCCGGATTCCGTCCTCAACTGCGGCAAGCATCGCTGGTTTGCCCTTGGGAACTTTTTGATAGGGGATGGAATACGTCTCAAACGCGATATCTTTCCGCTGCTTTTCAATGGTTTTCAATGCTCTGATATCCCCGGCTGCAGAAGGATAAGTCGAGTGAATATATCCGAACCGGACCGCCCGTTTTTCAGAAACAGCCTGACCCGCAAGGCGCATGGCAAGATCTGTCCGCACCTTGGCAGGAACGGTGAAAATGCGCCCTGTCACATTGGTTCCGGTTTTATCTCCGACGTTTTTTATGAGTCCGGCACCCACTGGGTCTGCTACCTGGAAAAAGAAAATCGGTACATTTGTATCTTTCAACACATTCAAGGCTGCCTGGGAGGCAATTGTGGCTATGGTGGCAACGGCATCAGGCGTTCCTTTTTCCAGGATGCCTCTGAGCTGATCCTCTGCAAATTCGCGGTCGCCATTTGCCCGGATGATGGATAACTCCATATTCTGTCCATCTTTTTGGACCAAATCTTTAAGCTCGGCAACAAAGTATTTCAAATGGGCTTCACAGGCAGGTACCGGCATGGTGACAATGACCACCACCCGTTTAATTTCATCTGCTTTGGCGAAAAAAGGCATAGTAAATAATATGAGCAAAAGCACTGATAAAATTTTCCAAGCACAATACCATGGTTGAAACCTGTTCATGAATCCCTCACTTGAAATAAACATTATTTTTGGATTTAATTTAAATCAGCGGCGCGTTTTTTTGCGTCCGCTGAATTTATTGGTTCTGCTTGTGTGCTTCCATATACATACGAAGGACGGCGTTAATTCTTGTCTGGTAACCAACTCCATGGGATTTAAACCATTCTAGTACATCAGGGTCCAATCGAATCGAAATACGGGGTTTGGTTTTCGGCATTCGCAGCTTCCCATTTTTAAAAAAGGGTTCACTAAGTTCGGGAATATCGGAGTAATTTATTTCAGAATCAGACATACTATTTAATTTATCCCAATCGGTTTTTGATTTCTTCTTTGAAGCGTCTGGTTTCATTTTTATTCGCCTTCCTTGCTGAAATAATTCGAATGACATCAGCATCTTTTTCGATGAAAACGGCAATTGTATTCATTTTTTTCATATGACCGACACCGATGATCCGCTCTTCGTTGTAATTAAATCGATCATCAAAATTTACGATCATTGGCCCATGAAAAATTTCAACAACATCATTGAAGTCGATTCTATGTTTTCGAATATTTTCTGAATTTTTGTTTTCATCCCATTCGAATTTCATATAATGAATTGTATGCACATTTTGTGCATACGTCAAGCAAATAATTTGAATTTTTTTAAAAAAATGAGAGTGGATGAAAGAGCAGTATACGTATTTATGTTCAAACAGACCATTACAGGTGTTGAATAGTATCTGTATCCTTGATAAATCCGGTCTGTGAAATCTTCCATCATCGGATAATTACCCTTGATTTCAGTCATGCCTGGTTTTTATGCGGGGACGTATCCAAAATCTCCCGAACCTTCATCGTCATGTCCGCCATGGAAAATGGCTTCTGAATGAATACCACTCCGTCATCCAGAATCCCCTGATGAGCAATGACATTGGCAGTGTAACCGGACATGAACAAAAGCTTGATATCAGCATGGATCGCTGTCACGTTTGCTGCCAGATCTCTGCCATTCATCTCCGGCATTACTACATCGGTCATGAGCAGATCAATGACGGTGGAAGGGTTTTTTGCCTTTTCTATGGCCTCAGAAGGTGTGGCTGCGGATATCACAATGTATCCTTTACGTTCAAGCATCATCCGGGTCATCCTCAGAATGGTGGGTTCATCTTCCACCAGCAGGATGGTTTCTTTTCCTCCGGCGGCGGTTTTTTTCTCAGGAACGGTTTTGTCAGCATCTTCCGCGGCAACCAACCGGGGTAGATAAATTTTGAAGGTTGCACCCTGACCAGGTTCGCTGTATACATTGATGAAACCGTTGTTCTGTTTGACGATGCCATAAATTGTTGCAAGTCCCAGGCCGGTGCCTTTGCCCACTTCTTTGGTGGTGAAAAACGGCTCAAACAGATTGTCCAGCGTATCCTTGTCCATGCCGCAGCCATTGTCGCTGACTGCCAGCAGCACAAACTCTCCGGGGATAAAGCCAGAGTGTTGTTTGCAGTATTCCTCATCAAATGTTTTTCTTCCAGTTTCAATGATGAGTTTCCCCACTCCTGTAATGGCATCCCTGGCATTCACACACAGATTGGCAAGGATCTGGTCGAGCTGTGACGGGTCCATTTTCACCGGCCACAGATGGGCGGATGGTTTCCATACCAGGTCTATGTCTTCTCCGATGAGCCGGCGCAGCATATTCAGCATGCTTTCCACAGTATCGTTCAAATCAATCTTTTTGGGTGAAATAGTCTGTTTTCTGGCAAAAGCCAGCAGCTGCTTTGTGATATCAGCCGACCGCTTTGCTGCGCTTTGAATTTCTTTCAGGTCAGCATAAAGATCGTGTTTTTCATCGGCCTGTAACAATGCCAGCTCCGTATGTCCCAGGATCACCCCCAGCATGTTGTTGAAGTCATGGGCCACACCGCCGGCCAGCCTACCTACGGATTCCATTTTCTGGGCCTGAAGAAGCTGGGCCTGGAGTTTTTCCCTTTCCGTTTCGGCTTTTTTAATTTCTGTAATATCCCGGAAAAAAAAGATGAATTGGCCTTTCTGTTCCGGCCGATACTGCACGCTGACTTCAACATCGAAAAGGGTGCCATCTTTTCTGCGGTGTCTGGATTCAAAACGCTCTTCACCCTTCAACATAATATTCTCAAGACGTCTTTTGGCATCATCGGAAGATTCAAGGCAGTCCAGGTCAAATATATGCAGCGAAAGCAATTCCTCTTCAGTGAAACCGCTCATCCTTTGATACGTAGCATTGACTTCACGAAGACGGCCTTGACAGTCCGTAAGCCAAAAACCATCCATGGCTGTCTCGATAATGGATCGATGTTTTTTTTCACTTTCCTTCAGCGCCCGTTCTGATGCTTTTCGGGCGGTAAGGTCGACATGCGTTCCAACAACTCGGATGCCTCTGCCGTTTTCATCAAAAATCACATTGGCACGGGCCAGAATATCAACCCAGTGTCCATTTTTATGAAGCATCTGGAATTCATTTTCAAATCGGTCACGTTTCCCTGTTAACACCTCATTCAACAAGGCCCATGATTCTTCTGCATGCTCCGGTTTGGTCAGCCGCTCCCATTCTGAAAAATCATTTTTTATTTCATTGTCTTCATACCCCAGCAGCCTTTTCCAGCCGGGCGAATAGTAAATTTCATTTGTGATCAGATTCCAGTCAAACAAACCATCCTGAGAGGCTTCCATGGCTAATTCAAATTGTTCTTTGCTCTTTTCAGCGGCTTCCCTTGCTCTATTAACCTTTTGATAGGCAGATGTGAGTTTTTTAACATTTGAAATTTCATGGTACAAAATCAGAGCTGAGTACTGGATGAAAGGATCAATATTAGCTCTATAATGTGCATGCTCGATCGCCATTCCCTGCAACCGAATTGCTCCGAAAAAAGAACCCTGGACTTGAAGCGGGTATACCCACGTTTCATAAGTAGCAGGAAAGCCAGGTATGGTCAGCTTAGATATTTCTGTCTCTTTCTCTTTGAGAAATGTTTTTTCTTTAACGGATTGTTTCACGAGTACATCATCGATGTCTTCCATCCATTTTTTGATTCCCAGAATATCAACGTATCGCCAGCGCTCCTCTGTTTGATAATAAATTGCTATATTTGATCCGCCAATCGCACCTACCAATATTTGGAGGATCTGGTCTACAATATCAGTCAATCCATCCACTTTGGCGAGCTGATTGATTAAGTTAACAGCCATTTGAAGGTTTGCTTTTTCACGACCCATTTGTTTTAGCCGTTCATTTAAGCGTTCATTTTTATCTTTTAATTTAGCAATTTCTTCAGTCATTGATTTGCCTATCAATTAATTCAAAAACACTTTTGGCCAAAGTCTTTTCAAGCTGGTCAAGTTTAAAATCCTTCCATACTAACGGTAATCCGATACGCAAACTTACTTGGTTGGCATAGGTATCAAAATTCCCAGAGCAGGGTGTTCTGATGCAGAGTATATACTTATGTGCATCCTGGAAAATTTCTCGCATAATATCCCAATTTCCAAAATAGTTATAGCTAATATCTTCCCATCGTTTTGCCCAGTCTTCAAACAAAAAGAAAGCCCCTTTTGATAATTCCAGTGAAAATTTTTCCCTGCCAAGCAATAGCTCAACACAATTTTGTCCAGGGGTTCTAACGGCATTGGCTTCTGAAAGTATTTCATCCATTTTCGGGTGGCATGTACCGTACACTACCAGTTTTTTTTGTTGATTTTTAGATAGCACACGGGTTAATGTGTTTGATAATTTTTCGAAATCGATGTGTAAAGATGAATCGAGAAACGTCGATTTAATCGGCCATTGATTTTTTTCTACAAGTTGTTTTATTTCCTTTTTCAGAATACCACAACAAATCAACCTAAGCCGTTTATCCGGGTCAATTGTACCTGATTGTATCATTTATAGATTCCGTATTTTCGAGCTGCATCAAACAGATAATGGATACTTTTGTCTGGTATCATATAAGGCATGACGAGTGTCCCAAATATAAACCTGCCGCCTGCTGAACCGGCTCGCATGATTGTCTTGACTTCTTGATCTATTTCTTCCTTGCTCCAATCGATTAGGGGGATATCATTTATAACGCCGCTGCTGATACCTCTTTTGCCGATTATTTTTTTAGCTTCTGCCACATCATCTAAAGGGTTTATGTAATAGGTCATTATTCCGGTATGCTCAATAATATCATCCAGCATCGGATTAATCCGACCGCCGCCATTAAAATAAGTGATCCCGTCAGGACCAGCTGCGTGCATGTCTCTGACAATCCACTCCAACGAAAGCTCTCGAAATTGCTTAACACTAAAAAAGTCTGCTGATCCAACAGGATTTGAATATGAAACACCGTCGGCGCCAGCCTCCTTCAAGGCTTTTATCAATTTGATGCAAAAATCAGAACACTTCTGTAAAAGTTCTTTGCGAAGGCTTTCCGGTCCAACCAGAAGAAGCTCCAACCATTTATCAATTCCCATAAGAATTGCCGGTAGTGAAAAAGAACTCACAACAGACGTTCCAACGATAGATTCCCCACTTGCTTCCTGTTTCAATATTTTGATGCATTTTGAAAGTTTTTCAAACGCAGGCAATTGCGAAATGTCCTCAGGGATTTCCAATTGTTCGATATCTTTATTGTTTTTAATGATAAGATGACCGACATTTGGAGGACCGCTTTCAGAAAAAATTATATTGCGGCATCCAAGCAGTTCTGCTTCCATACCCGCGTAAAAGAAACCAGAAAGATTATCATACTTGTACCGATCTCTCAATTTGAGTTGTCCCTCTGCAACGTATTCGCCTCTCGAATAGTATTCTTTTATGGAAAGCCCCAGTTCTTTAGCCCCTTGCTCAAGAAGATTTCCCATAACAGGTACGCGATCAGGAATATCCCCCTGCATCACAGCTGTAATTCGTTCGATAGAATTCATAATACCGGCACCTTTTTTATAAGGTCTGAGATTACTTTTGAAGCGGTCATGCCATTTTCCGCCCAGGTATCCGCACCAACTTCTTTGTAGAGTGTGGGATGAAAACGGTACGGGGCTCCACCTACAACCAGGCGAATTCTATCGTTTAAGTTTTCCCGGTTAATCAGTTCACGTACCTTAATCGGTCCATTTTTACCTCGGGCGGTATGCACCATCATGGAGGAAATCCCAATTACATTTGCGTCTTGTTTGATGGCTTCCTCTACGAATTTTTCTGCTGAAACGTTTAACCCGAGATCAATTACTTGTATCATCCTCGCTTTTAGACACCCGCCAACAATTTTTTTCCCAAGTCCATGGAAATCTTCAAATGCAGTGCCAATTATCACCTTGCCTTTCATTTCGGCCGTTTGGGTAAACAAGGGAACCAATCTTTCAGTGGCTTCAGAGGATATTTGTGAGGCAAGGTAAAGTTGGGCCAAGGTTGCATCAGATCCAAGTCGAATAATTTCTGCTAATTCTTCCATTACCGGTATTAAAATATCAAAGATGATGGACTCAGGTGAATGCCCCCGTTTGATGAAGGATTCGATAATTTTTAAAGCTTGTTCACGATTCGTATCTAATATGGCTTCCAGATATTTTTGTTTTGATTCATCAATCATATCAACCTCCTCACATCGTTTTGCAAGATTAGGAAAAATATATATTAGCCAGGTAACCAAACTTTCACCGTCGGAGAGAAAGGCAGTCGTCTCACTGTCCGTTATTTCTATGCTATTCAATTTTGGTTCTGGAATTTCAACCACAGTGCTCATGTCATGCCTCCATTATTTTTGCTCAAAACAAGAGGTTCTCATCATTCATCATAAATATCTAAATCCGGATAATATTTTTTTGCACACTCATTGCAAATACTGTGGCTGAACGCTGCTTGTTCAGCTTTTTTCCGTTCAGTAATATCCAGAATAGTTCCGATAAGACCACGAACGGTTCCCTTATTATCTAAAAAAGCTGCCTTACTGAAAAGAACGTCCCGTAACTCACCATTTGCAGTCTTTACCTGAGATTCATATTGCTGTACGCCACCATCGCTGATTAACTCGATATCCACTCTTTTTGACATGATTGAAAATGCTTCAGCCAATTCTTTTAATTCATCTTTACCACTACTGACGATTTTTTCTCCCAGCAATGAATCATTTTTCGAAATTGCAAGAACCCGTTTTGTTATCTGATTGAGTGGTGAAACAATATTTTTTCGAGTGATTAAAAATTGAACCACAAAAAAGAATCCGGCAAACCCGCAGAGAAGAATAAATAGGTTGACAGTCAGAGTATTAATGCTGCTGTAAACGCTATCAAGCGGTATACGAACCGACAGGACAGATACAGTATCCCCAACTTTTTTTCCAAAACTTCTTTTACTCCCATAGAGCTTGATGAGATCAGCCGGAGCTTTGTCAGGGGTGCTGTGACACCTCAAACAAACTTCTTGAATCCTCGACGTATTGGTACGCATATAGATAAAAAAGGGTTTGCCGTTAAAATCAACAACATCGGAACGACGAAGAACATCAGGAATTTTCTTTGCTTCCTTTAAAAAAGCACGTTCGATTAGGTCAGCTTCATTTTCTGGACTTCTTGCATCAATTGCCGCGTTCTTATAATAAAAGTCTGAGAATTTGGTTTTATACATGTATTTCATGATATTCCGATTAATATATCCTGCTGACATCCAGCTCGGCTCAAAATATGAGTCCGGTATTTTTTTTTCTTTGATCAGTTTGAATAATGGCGGTCGAAGATGCTCAACCACATAATAGTGGCTTGCTTCTCTTCAAGAAAAAATTTTGCTTGTCTTTGGCAATTGTAACCGCAAATTCTTTTAGCTGAAAATTAACAATCAGAAGAAGAGTTCCGGTTGCTATAAAAACAAACATTGCGACTTGTAAGGCCATTCGTGAACCTATTTTCATTACTTAGACGACTCCCATTTTAAGCCAACGTGGACCCCTGACCGGGTTCGCTGTAAACATTGATAACGCCTTTGTTCTGCTTGACAATGCCGTAAATAGTTGCCAGGCCAAGCCCGGTAACCTTGCCGACATCCTTCTTTTCATCTGTCAGAGTTGTATTTATGCAGCGGGTTTCTATGCCAAACTAAACAGAACTTAGCAGATTTTGAAGTTTAATGGTATCACAAATATTTTGGCCCCCTGAATTTTCAGCCATGGGATAATTTATGGTTGAGCTTAATTATTTCTTTTCGGTGTTGTCACTTTTTCCTGTCCAGCGCTATTTATGACACTCCACTCAATATTGGAAATTTCTTGTTTCGTTCAGAGTTCTGAGACGTCACATGATTTCCATTAATTAGCTTTTGGATAGTTTCTTTATACTCGATGATCCAGTTTTTAGAATAGCCCCGCCTCCAACGGTTGGTCGGTCAGGAACAAGAACGTCGGAGGACTTTTTGCCCTACCA
>Ga0102940_1001424_pt1 | contig 15351 bp, 9 predicted proteins | sample SalPonR2_C_D1_MG_FD_78215 | JGI IMG/M metagenome (GOLD analysis project Ga0102940, IMG submission 78215) | Salt pond soil microbial communities from South San Francisco under conditions of wetland restoration - Salt Pond MetaG R2_C_D1_MG | ecosystem: Environmental > Aquatic > Marine > Intertidal...
AGCCGCCTGGCCGAGTACGCGGGCTTCGTCGTCCCCGGCGGCTTCAGCTACCAGGACCGCGTGCGCGCCGGCGCGATCGCCAGCCAGTCGCCGCTGGTCGAGGCCCTGGCCCGCGAGGTCCAGGGGGGCAAGCCGGCGCTGGGAATCTGCAACGGCGCGCAGATCCTGGTCGAGGCGGGGCTCGTGCCCGGCGACGAACCGGGCCGCGTCGACGTGGCCATGGCCCGCAACCGCGTCGAGGGCCGCGACGGCTACAACGCCCAGTGGGTATTCGTGCGCCGGGGCGAGACCGCGCCCTGCTTCTTCACCGAGGAACTGAGCGAGCCCTTCCCCGTGGTGATCGGCCACGCCGAAGGACGCTTCGTGTCGCGCGAACCTGGCTTCCTCACGCGCATGCAGGACCGCGAGAATCGCACCCTCTACTACTGCACGCCCGACGGGGACGAGGCCACGGCCTACCCCTGGAATCCGAACGGCGCCATGGGCGCGCTGGCCGGCCTGCACGGACTCGACGGGCAGGTGCTGGCCTTCATGCCGCACCCCGAGCGCGCCGCGTGGCTGTGGCAGGTGCCCGAGGACATCGTCGGTCCGTGGGGCGATCGCCGGCGCGCGGCGGTGGGTGCGTCGATCGCCGCGGCCGAGGGTCCCGGCCTGGCCGTGCTCGGTGCCTTCGGGCGTCTGCAGAAGGTGGAATCGGTATGAGTGATCTCGCGTTCCTGGTCCGCGGTCGCAGCGTCGATCTCGTCGCCATGACCGCCTTCAACACCTTCCGCGACACCCTGGGCCTGGGCGACGAGATCGCCCTGCTCGAGCGCGACGACGTCTACGTGATCGAGAACGTCGACGAGGGCGACGCACCCGCGTGGATCGAGGCCTGCACCGACCACCAGCACTGGTTCAACCCGAACAAGCATCGCTTCGCCGCGGTGCTGGCCCACGACGGGGCGCTCGAGGCGGTCCGAACCGACGGCACCTGGCCGCATCCGTGGCTGCGGCGCCTGGTCCAGACCGATCGGCCGGATCTGGTGGCGTCGCAGCGGGCGATCGACGACGTTCTCCGCGCGTGGCTGGCCGTCCGTCCGGTCGACGGCCACTACGCCGTGCCGCTGCTGGCGTGGGATCTCGAGGACGGCCTGAGTCCGCTGCCCGGCGGCCACTGGCCCGACGGACAGCGGGTGCGACTGCGCGGCGTGCTGTGGACGATCGTGCTCCGCGCCGACTCCGTCGACGCCGCCTCGGCCCGGGCCGAGGAACTGGCCGTGACCCGGGCCCGGCGCAAGGGCCTGCTCGTGCATCCCCACATGCAGGGATACGCTCCCATCGGTCCCGCCCTTGCCCTGGAGCCGGCGACGGGCTGACCCCCAGAGGTGAACCGACATGGACGATCGGGATCTGCAGCGCTTCGACGACGATGACCGCTTCCACGACGAATGCGGCGTGATGGCCGTCGTCAACCACCCCGAGGCGGTGGCCCTCACCGCGATCGGTCTGAGCGCGCTGCAGCACCGTGGCCAGGAGAGCGCGGGAATCGCCTCGGCCGACGGCTTCGTCGTGCAGAGCTACAAGGACATGGGAAAGGTCAGCGACGCGTTGACCGAGGACGCGATCGACCACCTCAAGGGGCACGTCGCGGCCGGGCACGTCCGCTACAGCACCACGGGTTCGAGCAACCTGCGCAACGCCCAGCCCATTCACGTGACCACCAAGCACGGCAGTCTGGCCATCGCACACAACGGCAACCTGGTCAACGCGATCAGCCTGCGGCGCGAGATGGAGGCCGACGGTTCGATCTTCAACACCACGAACGACAGCGAGGTGATCCTGCACCTGATCGCCCGCAGCCGGCAGGAGACCGTCGACCGCGCCGCCGCCGAGGCCCTGCGCCAGGTGAAGGGCGCGTTCAGCCTGGTGCTGATCGACAAGGAGCGCGTGATGGTCGCCCGCGACCCGCGCGGCTTCCGTCCATTGTGCCTGGGCAAGCTGGGCGACGCCTGGGTCGCCGCCAGCGAGACCTGTGCGCTCGACATCGTCGGCGCGACCTACGAGCGCGACGTCGAGCCCGGCGAGATGGTCGTCCTGTACGAGGACGGCCGCATCGACGCCTACCCGTTCGACGAGCCCGCCGAGAAGCCGGCCATGTGCATCTTCGAGTACGTGTACTTCTCGCGTCCCGACAGCATGATCTACGGACGCAGCGTGGACGAAGTGCGGCGGCGCCAGGGCGAGATCCTCGCCGAGGAGGCCCCGTGCCCGGGTGCCGACGTGGTGATCAGCGTGCCCGACAGTTCCAACACCAGCTCGCTGGGCTACGCGAACGTCTCGGGCATTCCTTTCGAGCTCGGCCTGATCCGCAACCACTACGTGGGCCGGACCTTCATCCGTCCCAGCCAGGACATCCGCGACTTCGCGGTGCGCAAGAAGTACAACCCCGTGCGCCGCGTGCTCGAGGGCCGCAGCGTGGTCGTCGTCGACGACTCCATCGTCCGTGGCACCACCATGAAGCAGCTGGTGAAGATGCTGCGCCAGGCGGGCGCGCGCGAGGTGCACCTGCGGATCAGCTCGCCGCCCATCACCCATCCCTGCCACTACGGCATCGACACGCCGGTCCGCAAGGACCTGATCGCCAGCTCCCACTCGGTCGACGAGATCGCCGACTACCTGCGCGTGGACTCGTTGGCCTACCTGTCGGAGAAGGGCCTCCTGCAGTCGGTGCGCGAGTCCGACGGCTTCTGCCGCGCCTGTTTCACCGGCGACTACCCGGTGGAGTTCGAGAACACGGGCAAGGACGTGTTCGAGAGCGGCGTGCGCAGCGGCAAACCGCGCGTGGCGGCGCGGAAGGGTGAGGGCCGGGGGTAGCGGACGGCGGCGGTCGGCGACTGCCCGCCGCAGCCGGTGACCCGGCGGCGTGCGATGACATACTCGAATTCCGGGGGTGGAGGGATGTCACCCTCGCGGGGCTGACGAAGCGAGATGTCAGCCCGTGAAGGCTGACATTCGCCGTCGTCATCCGTTGGCGGCTGACAATCCGAAGTCCGGGTCTCGTCGAAGGGGATCCGCGGGCGAGGTCACGTGCGATGGGCTCCTGACGCTCGGTGTCGCCGGGTAGGCTGGGCTCGCCGGCCCACACACTGAACCCCGAGGGTTCCCAGAAGAGCGGCATCTGTTCGGTGTGATCTCTCAGACGCTGGCCTGGCGCAAGCGTCCGACTTCCGCGGCGGAAGCGCGAAGAGGCTGCCCGGGCGGAACATCGCGATGCGGGCGCGGCATGGCGTACGAGGACGACGACCCGATCTGGATTGCACGCCGACTGCGCCGCCCACTGGCCGAGACCCGGGATACGATCGGGCACTACGATCGAAGAGGGTGGGGGATGACGATCGTCGGCACGTCCTGGCCGTCGCGCGGACGCGTCGTCCCCTGATTCGACTCTCTCGCCGCGGAGCCGTGGTGCTATCATGCCCCGGTGGCTCGCCGGCGAGGCCGTGCAGCTGTGAACCGATCCGCACCCCCGACGACGCAGGAGATCCGGTGCACGACGACCCCACGTCCCCGAGCCACGATCCCCACGAGACACGCCCGCTCGGCTCCGCCCCCGGTTCCGACGACACGATCGAGGGGTCCGAGTCCTACCCCGATCGCATCGGAAACTACACGATCCATGGCGTGCTCGGCCGCGGTGGGATGGGCGTCGTCTTCGAGGCGGAGCAGGAGGCACCCCGGCGTCCGGTGGCGTTGAAGGTGATCCGCGGGGCGCGCTACGTCGACGAACTCACGCTGAAGTTGTTCCGCCGCGAGACCGAGTTGCTCGGCCGGCTCGACCATCCGGGCATCGCGAAGATCTACGAGGCCGGGCGCACCGCCGACGGCGAGCCCTACTTCGCCATGGAACTCGCCCGCGGTCGGACGCTCGCGCACTGGGCGGAGATCGGCGACGGTGCGCGCCTGGACCGTGCGGCGATCGAGCAACGCCTTCTCGTGTTCGTCCGCATCTGCGAGGCGGTCGGCTTCGCGCACCGGCGCGGGGTGATCCATCGCGATCTGAAGCCGGCGAACGTCATCGTTGGCGCACCCGACGAGACGACCGGCCTTCCGGCGATCAAGGTGCTCGACTTCGGTCTCGCGCGGCTCGCCGAGAACGACGATCCCGACGCGACGGCGATGACCCAGGACGGTCAGACCCGGGGCACGCTCGCCTACATGAGTCCCGAGCAGATCCAGGGACGTGCGAATTCGCCGGACGTGCGGGTCGACGTCTACGCGCTGGGCATCGTGCTGTACGAGGTCCTCACGGGCACGCGTCCGTACGACACGGGAGCGTCGGTCGCACGAGCGGTGCGCGCGATCTGCGAGGAGGCTCCGGGGATGTTGCGCGACGCGTGGCGCGGTCCGAGTGCACCCGACGCCGACCTCGAGACGATCGTGGCCACCGCGCTCGCGAAGGATCCGGACCGGCGGTACGCGACGGTCGACGCGCTGGCCGACGACGTGACGCGCTATCTCGAGCGTCAGCCTATCAAGGCACGACCGGCCAGCACGGCCTACGTGGTGCGCATGCTGGTTCGGCGCAACCCTCTCGCGAGTGCATTGACCACCGTCGCTCTCGCGATGGTCGTCGGCTTCGGCGCGGTCATGCTCGTGCTGTACCAGCAGTCGCAGCAGAACCTGCGCCGTGCGCTCGTGGCCGAGACCACGGCCGCACGCGAAGCGCGCTCGGCGACGCGCGTGACCGACTTCCTCGTCGATCTCTTCGCCGTGGCCGATCCTCGGGGTGGCGAGGGGGAGACGATCACCGCGGGGGAGATCCTCGAGCGTGGCGCGGAGAAGACGCGAACGGCGCTCGCATCCGAGCCCCACGCCCGCGCGCGCCTCACGGACGCCCTGGGAGAGGCCTACTTCGGCCTGGGGCTCTACGAACGTTCCGTGGAACTCCGGCGTGAACTCGTCGAGTGGGCCGACGCCAGCGACGCGCCGCTGGCCGAGCGCTTCCGGACGCGTCTGAACCTCTCCGAGGCGTTGAGCTGGGAGGGTCGATCGGACGACGCGCGGGCCGAGCTGGCGGCGGCCGCGACCCTTCTCACCGATGCGGGCGTGGCCACCGATGACTCGTTGTTCGCTCGGGTCGGCGATCAGGGGATCGCGATCGCCGTGTCCGCCGGCGACATCGAAGGCGCCCGGGAATTGATCGCACGCTACGACGGGACGATCCGTCGCTGGTTCCCCGACCCCAGTGGACTCCGTGGACGCTACCTCATGACGGTCGGCAATCTCGAGGACCGTGCCCGCAATCCGAACGGAGCACTCGAGCACTTCAGCGAGGCCCGCGAACAATTCCTTGCGCTCGATCCACCCGATGCACTCCGTGCGGCCGAGTGTGTCCAGAATTTCATCGGCCCGAACCTGGTGCTCGAGCGCTTCGACGAGGCCCGTGATGCGGCGACCCGGGCGGTCGAGGAACTCACGGGCATCCTCGGCGAGGAACATCCCCGTGCGATCAATGCGCGCGCGAACATGGCGATCGTCGCGGTGCGGACGGGCGATCGCGAGAGCGGCGGCGTGGAGATGCGACGCGCGCTCGAACTCTGGGAGAAGGCACTGGGGACCGACAGTGCGCAGTACGAACAGGCCGTCTACAATCTCGGCTACTTCCACCTCGAGGGTGGGAACTACGAGCAGGCGATCGAACTCCTCGAACGCAGCCACCGCGACCGGACCGAGCGCTTCGGCCCGGAGAGCATGGCGGTGACCTATCCCGCGTTCAGTCTGGCGACCGCCTACCGCGCGGTCGGTCGGCTCGAGGAATCGCTGGCGATGGCGCAGCAATCGCTGCGGATCGACGAGAAGCTGCTGGGCCCCGACCACGAGGACGTCGCGTGGGACCGCCTGGAGATCGCGCAGACGCTGAGAGCCATGCGGCGCGTCGAGGAAGCCGATTCGATGCAGGCGCGGGCGCACGCGATCTTCGAGAAGGTGCGCGCGGCGCGGGGTGGGCAGTAGCCGAGTCGACTCACGCCCATCGCGAGCCGTGCCGGGTCGGGCGGGTCGATCGGTGAGGTGGTGCGGCCGTCAGGACGCCGCGGCGGTCGCGAGGCGGTAGGTCGTGGTCCGCGCCCGCGCCACGGCGAATTCGAAGCCCAGTCCCGTGCCGAAGATCACGACGCCGGCGAAGACGAAGTCGCCGAGCGTCCAGACCACTTCGTCGGTGGAGCGCATGGCGAAGAGAGGAACGGCGAGGAGGACGTGGGTGATCAGCGCGACGCGCACGAGCTCGTGAGGGGCAGGCACGAGCGTCCTGCTCCTTTCCCGGAGGATTCCGAAGAGGGTGTCGGTGAAGCTGCACAGCACGAGGCCGGCGAGGCCCTGGCCGTGCGCGCGGCGTTCACGGCAGAGATCGGCGAAGGTCTGCCGCATGCTCGTACCGAAGCGCTCACGGAAGACGGGCGGATAGAGGCGCAGCACGATTGCGTAGAGGGCGCCCAGGCGTCGCGTCATGGGATCGTCAGCCATGGGAACTCCGGGGTCGCAGGTCGCGGAGCTGCGCGACGGCGACGACCTCGCGATAGCGTTCGAGTTCGGTGGCCAGCGCTTAGCGGCCCTGGCCAGTGATCTCGTAGTAGACGCGCCGTTCGTCCTCCATCTCCGGGTCGACGCGGCTCTCGGTCTCGCGGACGAGGCCGGCGTCCATCATCCGGTTCAACGAGCCGTAAAGGGTGCCCGGGCCCATGTTCACACGCCCGTTCGAGTCGGCCTCGACCTGCTTCATGATGCCGTAGCCGTGCCGCTCGCGGGCGGACAGCGCCAGCAGGATGTGCAGGACGGCGGGAGTGAGCGGCTTGGGAGGCTTCGTACTCATGGGGGCGATGAGATATCCGTGACGGATATAGCACAAGTCGAAAGTGCTGCCCGGTGCTCGGTGGCGCGCAGCGGACGCGCTCCAATGGCTATCTTCACAGATTCGCGCTTCGTCGTTGGACTCGCGGCCGACGAGAGGGCCATGCCCTGGTTCTTGCGTAGAAGTTGCAGGTCTGGCACGAGAAGGCGGGCGCCGGCGGTCTGATACGGACTTCCGCTTCGAGGGCGCGTGTGCCAGACTCGGCGGGCCGAACGCCCCCCCCGTCCGGGTTCCGTGAAGTCCTGTCGCAACTGCAACCAGTCCCTCGCCGACGGCCCCTTCTGCCCGCACTGCGGACAGAAGGACGAAGGCCTGCCCACGATGCGTCAGCTCTTCGGGCAGGTGCTCGACGACGTCTTCTCGATCGACTCGAAGGTCGTGCGGACCTACACGACCTTGCTGTTGAAGCCGGGACGGATCACCTCCGAGTACCTCGCCGGGCGGCGGGCGCGGTACGTGCGGCCCTTGCGCCTGTACTTGTTGAACTCGCTGCTGTACTTCCTCGCCGCGGCGGCGATGGGGCAGACCTTCATGGCCACCGGCGACGAGGGCAGTGGCGCCGTGGTCCGGGTCGGCGATCAGGCCGGTGGCTCCTCGGTCGAGGACGTCGCTGACGCGCTCCGCGACGCCGACTTCGATCCGGCCGTACGCACGCGGCTGCGCGAATCGCTCGCCGACGCGCGCGTCGACTCGGCCTGGATCGATGCGTTGGCCCCCCGCGACACCGTGGAGATCGACGGCGACGACTTCGGTTCGGTCCCCCTGGTGGGGTCCCGCGTGCGCTCGCAGATCGAGAAGGCCGAAGCGATGGAGTCCGACGAGGTCTCGCTGGCGCTCAACGAGGCCATGATGCGCCACTTACCGAAGGTGGTCTTCGCCCTGGTGCCGGTGTTCGCGGCGATCCTCGCGTTGCTCTACCGTCGACAACGCCGCCTCTACGCCGAACACTTCGTGGCCGCTCTGCACGGCCACTCCGTCGCGTTCCTGTTACTCTTCGTGGCGACGGTGGTGCCCACCGAGGTCGACAACGTCTTCGTCCTCGCGGCGCTGATCGTCCACGGGCTGGTGGGACTGCGGCAGGTGTACGGGCAGGGCTGGGTGAAGACGGTGATCAAGGCGATGATGATCACGATGAGCTATTCGATCGTGCTGCTCGGCGGGGTCGCCGTCGCGGCGGTGGTGGCGTTCCTGACGATCTGAGTCGCGCCCGACGGCCCGACACGATCGTCCCCACCTGCGTGGTGGACCGCTGCGCCGTTCCATCGTGCGGGTCGTTGCCACCGAGTTTGCGGGTGTGACAGCTGAACGCGAGCAGACGCTCCCCACGACAGCTCGGACAGCGCATGCGCGCGACTCCACCCTCGGGGCGGCCGCACGCGAGGTGCTGGTCCACGACACGAAGGACCGTACGCCGCAGACTACCGCGCCGGTGCCCGAAGCGCTCGACGTGGACCCGCACGTAGGGCTCGAAGTTCCCTTCGAACAGCCGGTAGAGCGCCGTGGTCTGGGCATGGCGCGGGCACTGGACGTTCGCTGCCGAAGGCGCCGTCGACCTCGAGGCCGGCGTAGGAGGTCAGCTGATCAGCGGTGAAATCCAGGGCCAGAGGGGCGTTGACACGGCGGGCCAGATCCACTTTCCTTCGTCTCACTGAGGGTGGCCTTTCGACACGCGGGGTCTTGAGAAGTAGGCAACTCCTTTCTGCCGCGATCGTGGCCAGATCTCGAGGAGAAAGGCGGCTCTCGTCAGAGATGCCGCCTTTCTTCATGTCGCGTTTCGAGGAATTGGGGCTAGAGTTCCGCATCTACGGAGGCCTCCCTCGCCGAGGCGGATGTTCTTCGTCGTCCGCGGTGGAGTCCATCGCATCGAGACGCCTCACCCTTCGTTCCCAGGCCGGCGACGGTGATCCGTGGAGACCATTCCCGTTCTGATCGGCGTGGCCTTTCTCCTGGGGCTCTGTGCGCGCCTGGTCGGCTTGCCACCGCTGGTGGGATTCCTGATCGCTGGTTTCGGCCTGGGCGCCACCGGCTACGAATCCTCGCCGGATCTACAGCTCGTCGCCGATCTCGGCGTCACGTTGTTGTTGTTCACCATCGGTCTCAAGCTCCGCGTCCGGAGTCTGCTGCGGCCCGAGATCTGGGCCGGGTCGATCGTCCACATGGCTCTCGTCGTGGCGTCGCTCACCGGGGTCTTCGTGTTCCTGGGATTCGGCCAGTTCGCCTCGCTCGACCTTCGCACGGCCGCCTTGATCGCCTTCGCCCTGAGTTTCTCGAGTACGGTCTTCGCGGTGAAGGTCTTCGAGGAACAAGGGCAGTCCAGCACGTTGTTCGCGCGCACTGCGATCGGTCTGCTGATCATGCAGGACATCGTGGCCGTGGTGTTCCTTGCCATTTCGCAGGGCAAGGCGCCGACGCCGTGGGCGATCGGCCTGCTGCTCCTGCTACCGGGACGGCGGGCTCTGGGTTGGTTGCTCGACCGAACGGGTCACGGCGAATTGCTCCTCCTTCTCGGCGTGATGATGAACTTCGTCGGCTGGAACCTCTTCGAGATCGTTCAACTCAAGGGCGATCTCGGGGCCCTGGTCATGGGCATGCTGATCGCCGATCATCCGAAGGCCAAGGAGATGGCGCGGTCGCTCCTCGGATTCAAGGATCTCTTCCTCGTCGGGTTCTTCCTCACGATCGGCTTGCGTGGGGTCCCTTCGGCGAGCGACCTCGGGATCGCGCTCTTCCTCACGGCCTTGATTCCTCTCAAGATGGCTCTGTACTTCGGCGTTCTGACACGCTTCCGGCTGCGCGCGCGGACGTCGCTGGTGGCCACGCTCGGCCTGGCCAACTACAGCGAGTTCGGCCTGATCGTGGGCACACTCGGCGTGAGTGCGGGGTGGTTGAGCGATCAGTGGTTGCTGATCCTCGCGGTGGCCGTCGCGTTGACCTTCGTGCTGGCGGCGCCGTTGAACGCCATGTCGAATCGGATCTACGACTGCCTTCGCGAGACGCTGGTGCGCTTCGAGACCGAGCAGCGGAAGTCCGAAGAGATCCCCGTGTCACCGGGGGCGGCGGAAGTGGTGATCTTCGGCATGGGACGTGTCGGCACGGGGGCCTACGGCGCGCTACAGGAGCAGTTCGGCAAGCGCGTGCTCGGCGTCGACACCGACCGAGGTGTGGTCGAGCGCCACGTCGACGCCGGCCGCAACGTCATCCCCGGCGACCCGACCGACCTCGACTTCTGGGACCGCTTCGACGACACCGGAGGACGGATCGAGTTGGTCCTGTTGGCCCTCCCCAATCACCAGGCCAACCTCGCGGCTGCGGCGGAGATGGAGAAGCTGCCCATCCGCTCCCGGTTCCGTGTCGCCGCCACGGCCAAGTACGACGACCAGATCCCGGCGCTCGAGGCCCATGGTGTGGACGTGGCCTTCAATCTCTACGCCGAGGCCGGGCAGGGCTACGCGGACATGGTGATGACCCTCACGCAGGAGGGGAGTCGGGCTCGAGGAGTTCGACTCGGGGCCCATCCGTGAGCTGGGTTCGCCAGCCGACGCGCCTCGGTCGTCGGATCCCACCTTCAGCGCGGAGCGTCGGCTCACCCGCCCAAGCGTCCGACTTCCGCGGCGGAAGCGGTGGGACTTCCACTGCGGAAGCGCGAAGGCTTCCGGCGCGGAACATCCCCAGACGATCCCGGGGATCCCCAGACATCCCAAGGTGTCACCCGACCGGACGGTTCTCGCGGACCAGATCCTCGCTCGCGGAGATCTCGCCCTCGACAGGGGCAGCGCCTTCGACGGCGGTCAGCCCTCACCGTCCAGCACGATCCGATAGGCCGCGGCCTCGTCCGGATCCGGTGTGACCCGCAGGTTCGTGAGGTCGCGCGTTCGCGAGAGGAATTCGTCGCGCGGGAGATCGCGGAACAGGGGGTCGAGCGGGAGCCGCCAGGCGACCCAGCCCGCGGAGGTGTCGGCCAGCAACCAACGGCCGCGGGGATCGAAGTGCAGGCCCATGACGAACGACCGGCCCTCGCCCGGCATCCCGACCGTCCACTCGCCGTCGCCATCGATCTCGGCAATCTTCAGGACACCGTCCCATCCCGCGGCGGCCACCAGCCCGAGCTCGTCGCTCCGGACCACGTCGGACGGGCGGGGGCGGGTGAGGTTCGTCACGCGACGTCGGGTACCGGTCCGGAGTTCCACGTCCCACAGTGTCCACTCCTCGTCCACGAGGGCCACGTGGCGGCCGTCGTCGGTGAAGCCGTGCACGAAGGTGTCGCTCTCGGTCAGTAGCGTGTCGGGCGGGAGTGTCGGGTCGTCGAGATCGATCCGGACGACGTGGTCGGACGACAGGACGAGCAGGTGTCGGTCGTCGAAGCGCGCCTCGCGGATCGTGCCCACGTTCGGCTCGAGCGTCGCCTCGACCCGATCCTGCTCGAGGTCGACGACACGGAGCGTTCGACTCGCGCCCGCCGGTGGCACGGTGATGCAGACGATGCGGCGGCCGGTCGCATCGATCGCCAGGGGCGGTTCGTACTGGCCCACGCTCTCGAGGCGCGTGAGCTCGTCGCGCTCGAGGTCGATCCGTCGGAAGGCGTCGACCTTCACGTTGTAGGTGACCGCGACGCGTCCGTCGTCGGAGACGAGGAACGCGTGGGTCATGCCCCGATTCAACGGGATCCCCTGTCCGACGAGTCGGACGGGCTCCTTCGCGCTGCGATCGAGCGGCATCTCCAGGAAGGTCCCCGCCAGGGTCCACACGTAGAGCGCGCTGCCGTCGGGGGCCGGGGTGACCGTTGCGCCGGCACCGAGGGAGTCCCGCACGGCGAGGGTCCAGGCGATGGGCCCTTCGGTCCTCCAGTGCGCGACGGCACCGCCGCCGGTGATCCCGTTGCGACTGGTGACGATCGTTCCGTCGGGAAGGAACGTGCCGTCGTGGGCCCAGTGGGTGCGATCCAGCAGATGGGTCGGCGTCCGCGGCGGACGATGGTCGTCGTCGAACACCTGGATCGTCTCCGAACCCCACGACACGAGATAGCGATCCCGGTGGGGGTCGAAGCGTCCGGCGTGGTCCTCCGGCTCCAGTCGGTGCTCGGCGACACGGCGCGGCGGGGACGTCGTCAGGTCCCAGCGACGCACGACGCCGCGGATGTCCACGGATCCGGCACTCGAAGCCGTGTCGTCGACGAAGACACAGGTGATCGGGTGGTCGTGCCGTCCGACCGGTCGGGCGTCGCCGCCGTCGAGATCGTCGACCGATTGCAGGAGGACGGTTCCGTCGGCGTAGTCGAGGATCCATCGACCGGTGGGGTCGATCGCCGGCCGGTGGTCGCTGACCTGCAGGTCGTGGCGACCGGCCGAACGTCCCATGCGGCGGGTCGATCCGCCGATGGCGTCGACCTCCCACCACAGTGGAGCCTCCCCCGGAACGGTCTCCACGAAGAAGAACCGACCCGGCTCGTCGGACGGGTAGACGTACGACGACTGCACCGACGCGGGCTTCGGTCGGTACAGGACCGAGTCGCCGTTGGCCACCCGCCACACGTGCAGCCCGGCCGTCGAGACGGCCGCGACGTGCGTGGCGTTCGGGTCGAAGCGCAACTGGAACGCGAAACCCTCCGCCGACGACACGAAGGTCCGCATGGACAGATCGGACGTGTCGTAGATGCCGACGGTGGGGTTCCGTGTGCGCGACCATGCGACCGCACAGAGGCGACCGTCGAGGGAGGCGTCGACGGAGAGGGGGTTGCCGCTCTGGCCGTGGCGGGGCCATTCGTCACGCAGTGGGCCGGTGACCAGGGCCCGGCGGACGACGTCGCGGGTGGCGGGTTGGTCGACCACTTCGAGGCTCGAGATCGCGTAGGCCACCGCGAGCGAAGGGTCGTCGTTCACGTTCTCCCGCGCGAGCGACAAGCGCTCGTTGGCGACGGCCCGGTCGCGTTCGCGCGCGATGACCCGCGTCTGGTGGGTCTGCCACGCGGCGAAGGCGACGATCAGGACGAGCAGCAGGGTGGACGTACCGACCGCGGTGCGGTGCCGTTGGACGAAGCGCGCGGTCCGGTAACGCACCGATGGCGGGCGTGCCTCCACCGGCTCGGTCCGCAGGTGGCGCCCGATGTCCTCGGCAAGGTCCCGCGGCGTTTCGTAGCGCCGCTTCGGATCCTTCTCGAGGGACTTCAACGTGATCCAGTCCAGGTCGCCCCGCAGCTTGCTCGTGAGCTTCCGCGGATCGAGGCGACGGAGCGCCGCCACTTCCGCCGTCCGGTTCCCGAGGGTCGAGACGCGGGTGCTCGGCCGGGGGACCTCGCTCTCGCGCAGCACGCGGAGCATGCCGTCCATCCCCGCCCGGGCGAGCTCCTCGGGATCGTAGGGCAGTGCTCCCACCAGCAGCTCGTAGAGGATCACGCCGAGCGAATAGACGTCGGCGCGGGTGTCGACGCCGGCCGCGGTCATGGCCACCTGCTCGGGACTCGTGTACAGCGGCGTGCCGATCAATTGTCCGACGAAGGTCGCCGCACTGCGATCGGTCAGCGGTCGCGCGGTGGCCTTGGCGATGCCGAAGTCGATGATCTTGGGCACCGCCTGGCCGTCGACCTCGACGACGAGGATGTTGCTCGGCTTGAGGTCGCGGTGGAGCACCGTCTTCTGGTGGGCGTGCTGGATCGCCTGGCAGACGGTCCGGAACAGGCGCAACCGCTCCTCGATCGACAGGCGCCGGCTCTCGCAGTAGTCGGTGATCGGCTCGCCGGCCAGGTACTCCATGGCGATGAACGGGCGCCCGTCGGCGGTCGCGCCCGCGTCGTACACGCGTGCAATGGCCGGGTGGTCCATCAGCGCCATCGCCTGCCGCTCGATCTCGAAGCGCGTGATCACCTCGCGGGTGTCCATGCCCTTCTTGATGATCTTGAGCGCGACGATGCGGCGGACGGGCTCGTGCTGCTCGGCGCGCCACACCTCGCCCATGGCGCCGGTGCCGATGCGCTCGAGCAGGCGGTAGGGACCGATGCGGCGTGCATCGTCGTCGGGACGGGCAGGGTCGTCTCGGCCGGTCATGACGTCGGTGGTGGGAGCACGAGGGGCCGCGGCGGGAGCCGGAGGCACGGCGAGTGTGCCCGGAATCGGCGGGAGCGTCGCGGGTGGATCACGGATTCGGGGGACATGCCCCCCCCCAGAGGAAGACGGTCTCGTTGACCCGACCGAACGGCTCCGGCTACGATTTTCCCACGGTTCCCGCCGGTCACGTCCCCCTCCGTCGAGGTTTGCACGGTGGAGCCCGAGGATCTGTTCGACACCCACGGACTCGTGCGAAGCGCGCGTGACGGCGACGCCCGCGCGATCGAGCGTCTCTACCGCCGGTACATCGACCGCGTCGAGACCTGGGCGCGCGGACGCGTTCCGCTCCGCGCGCGGGACCTGCACGACACCCAGTCCGTCGCCCACGACGTCCTCGTCCGCAGCCTGCTCCGCGTCGTCGACGGCGACGAGGGGATCCGGACGTCCTTCCGCGCCTACGTCCGACGCGCACTGCGCAACCACCTTGCGGACCTGGGCCGGGGGACGAGGCCGCTGCATGCCGACCTCGACACGGACCTCCCCGAGGACGGCCCCTCCGAGCTCGAGTGCCTGCTCGAGCGCGAATTCGAAGCCTTCGTGCGGTGTCGGATCGACGAGCTGCCGGGGCCGTCGCGCGAGCTGCTCGTCCTGCGCTTCGAGCTCGAACTCGGCTACGCCGAACTCGCCCGTCGGCTGTCGCTCGAGTCGGCCGACGCCGCCCGGATGCGTGTGAACCGGGTGCTCGATCGGTTGCGGGGGGCGATCGAGCGTCCGGCCTGATCGCACCGGACACCGTTCGATCCCGCATTCGGGCCCGTCTCCTGTGTAGAACACGAATCGCGTGGTACACGGCAGGGGCCGGTGCGACCACGCCGGATTCCACACTGCAGGAGGCCTCCCGTGCGCCCTCTCCGTTCCCTGTTTCCCATCGCCACCCTCGTCCTGGTCCTCGTGGCCACCGGCTGCGATCGCGACCGCATCACCGATCCCGCGGACACCGTCCCGAGCGGCACGGTCCCGTCCGTCGAGGAAACCGCCGATCCGCGCGTCGAGTCCCTCGCCGCCCAGCTCGCCCTCGCCGCCCACTGGGAGATCGATCCCGAGCGCGCTCCCGACGTCGACGGCCTCGATCGGATCGTCGGTCCGGTGACCGTCGTCGATCGTGCCGCGCTGACCGAGGACGTCGTGCACGTCGTCTTCGAGATCCGGACCGGCAACGGTCCCTACGATGCGATCCGGCTGCACCGGGTCGTGCGGGAGCGTCGGCCGGGACGTCCGATCCGGGCTCCGGAATCGCTGTTCCTCCTCCACGGATCGGGCGTCGGTTTCGAGGGATCGTTCCTCGCCGCGCCGTCGGACCCGGCCGAGCGCTCGCTGCCCGTGTTCCTGGCCGAGAACGGGATCGACGTGTGGGGGATCGATCTC
>Ga0102940_1001426_pt1 | contig 15349 bp, 10 predicted proteins | sample SalPonR2_C_D1_MG_FD_78215 | JGI IMG/M metagenome (GOLD analysis project Ga0102940, IMG submission 78215) | Salt pond soil microbial communities from South San Francisco under conditions of wetland restoration - Salt Pond MetaG R2_C_D1_MG | ecosystem: Environmental > Aquatic > Marine > Intertidal...
CGTCTCTTCGTCCCTCCGTCTCTTCGTCCCTCCGTCTCTTCGTCCCTCCGTCTCTTCGTCCCTCCGTCTCTTCGTCCCTCCGTCTCTTCGTCCCTCCGTCTCTCCGTCCCTTCGTCTCTCCGTCCCTCCGTCTCTCCGTCATTCCTCCAGACGGTCGAGCAGGTTGTTAAGTTCATCTACGTTGCTAAACGAAATAACGATTTGTCCCTTGTCTTTACCTTTTAATTTAAGATCAACTCGTTTGGTATGGAAAAAATTACGCAGGTTTTGCTGCACATTTTCGTATTCAGCGGGTAGGTTTTTACCACTGCTTTTGCGTCCCTTTTTCGTACCGCTGTATTCGGCAGCCATTTTTTCCAGGGCACGAACGGAGAGTCCTAGCTGAATGGTTTTCTTAAAGAGGTAGAGTTGTATTTTGACATCTTCAATACCAGCCAACGTACGGGCGTGGCCCATAGAGATTTTTCTGGTAACTACAGCTTGCTGTATTTCCGGAGGTAATTTGCGCAGGCGCATATAATTAGTAACGGTGGCCCGTTTTTTTCCCACGCGGGAGGAGAGCTGCTCGTCGGTGAGGCTAAATTCCTCTTTTAGGCGCAGGTAAGTATCGGCAATTTCCATGGCATTGAGATCCTCGCGCTGAATATTTTCAATCAGCGCCATTTCCATCATCTCCTGATCGTTAGCCACGCGCACATAGGCGGGTACTTTTTCCAGACCGGCCAATTTGGAGGCGCGCAAGCGGCGCTCCCCACTAATGAGCTGAAAGGCATCGGCACTGAGGAAGCGTACGGTAATGGGCTGAATTAATCCGTGTATCTGAATGGAATCAGCAAGCTCCTGCAGCGCATCTTCATCGAATTCATTACGCGGTTGATGCGGATTGGTCTCGATGTGCGCCACGGGAATTTGTACGATCGTATTTGCCAATTCCTGAACCAGCTCTTTTTGGGGCTGATCTTCCTCTGATTGTTCCGGATTCGCCTTGTTGAAGAGGGCCTTTACTCCGGCACCCAGTTCTTCCCGGTTGTATTTGACTTTCTTCGGTTTTGGTCTTGGTTTGGCCATGTTTTTTTACTTGCGATGCGATTCAAAGAGATCAAATGCCTCTAGCTTTTGCCGTAAGGCGGATGACCCACAAAAGATACACAAAAAATGGGAGCTTCGCCAATCGGAAGAAGTTAGCTAAAGCTGTTCTCCTTGAGGTTGACGGTATCATTATTTCGCTTTAGAAATTCCTGAGCGAGGTTTAAATAGTTGACGGCTCCTTTACTGCCCGCATTGAGCAGTACTACGGGCATGTGCATATTGGGAGCTTCACCAATCTTGGAGTTGCGATGAATAATGGTATCGAGCACCGCCTCGCCAAAGATTTCCCTCACTTCCCCGACGACCACGTTGGCCAGGCGCAAGCGCGAGTCGTACATAGTGAGAAGAATGCCTTCCAGTTGTAATTGCTTATTTAATTGTTTTTGCACCAGTTGAATGGTGTTTTGCAACTTTGTAAGTCCTTCCAGAGCAAAAAACTCGCATTGTACAGGTACCAAAACGGAGTCGGCACCGGTCAGGGCATTAACGGTGATTAAACCCAGGGAAGGCAGGCAGTCGATGAAGATGTAATCGTAGTGTTCGCGCAGGGGTTCGACCATATCCGCCAGTACATATTCCCGGCGCAGGCGATTGACCAGCTCCAACTCGGCACCGACCAGGTCGATATGGGATGGCAACAGGTGCATGTTAGGTGTATCGGTTTCGTAGATCGCCTCGAAGGGATCTTCCCCGTTAATCATACAATCGTAGATCGTCGTTTCCACGTCATCCTGCATAATCCCGACACCGCTGGAAGAGTTCGCCTGCGGATCAGCGTCAATCAGCAGCACTTTTTTCTCTAAAATAGCCAGACTGGCTGCCAGATTAATAGCGGTAGTCGTCTTTCCGACGCCCCCTTTTTGATTGGCAATGGCGATAACTTTTCCCATGGTATTATTCCCTTTTTTGGAATGCAAGTATAGTGAATTTTATGGAGGATGAGGTGCATTACGAGCTACACATGGTATCTTCTCAATGAGCTGCAAAATCTTGTGGCTTTGCGTCGTTGCGAAGGGCTGGTTTCCTCTGTCGCGTTGAGCCGCAAGATTTTGCGGCTTTACGTCTTTACGGTGGTTGTTTCTCCGATCTCCATGAGGGTCAGCTTTTTGCCTTTGTCGGTAAAGGTCTTGATAGCTGCTGCGTGGTCGATTTCAATGTACGGGAAGGTATCGTAATGACAGCCGATAATGTCGTCGCATTCGATGAAGTCGGAGGCCAGAGCCGCATCTTTTGCGCCCATGGTGAAGTTGTCACCGATGGGCAGGATGGCAAAATCGAGTTTGGGGCATGTCACGGGAATGAGCTTCATGTCCATAGTTAGAGCGGTATCCCCGGCGTGGTAAAAGCAGGCCTCTTTATTCCAAATGACAAAACCGCCGGGGTTGCCCCCGTAGGTACCGTCAGGGAGTACGCTGGAATGCACGGCATTGACATATTTGACAGTGCCAAAGTCAAACTCTACCGCACCACCGTGATTCATCGGATGGCCAGCCAGGTCTTTTTCTCCGTACCAGCTGACGATTTCAAAATTTGAGATGATCGTGGCTCCGGTGCGCCGGGCGATAGCTTCGGCATCCGCTACGTGGTCCATATGTCCGTGCGTAAGCAAAATATAGTCGGCTTCAATGTGGTCGGGGTGAATATTGGGGTGTTGGTCCGTGTCGGCTTTTTCGTTGGGGGTGATGAACGGATCAAACAGCAGTTTCTTGCCATTGGTCTCGATCAGAAAGCCGGATTGGCCGAGGTAGGTGATGGTCATGTTCGCAGTTTGTGGTTTAGCAATAATGTGAAAGTACAAAATACTGACCGTTTTTGGGCAAACTTCTTTATCTTAAGGAATGTAGAGAAATCATCTTTTCCCAAACCGGTTTTTTATTCTAATACGATACTATGCAAGCAAAATGGACTGCCTTGACCATCGGCTTTTTATTGTGGGGGCTGATATGCTCTCATCCCCTGACCGCACAGATTGATTCCCTGCAACAACTTTTGGCGCAAGCCGACTCCGACTCCCTGCGCATGGAGGTGCTCAACGAACTGATTGCCCGTACGGCCTATAATGACACCGAGGCTTCGTTACGCTATGCGGCCACATTCGATTCTCTGGCCGGGGCAGTGGGCAATCTGGAACGTCAGGCTCATGCCCAAAAACTGTTGGGTATCGTACAATATGTAGATGAGGATTACGAAGCCGCCCTGAATAATTATCAGGGGAGTCTGCGCAAGTATCAGCAGCTAAACGATACTTTTAATATTGGGATGATCTATAATAATATGGGGTCAGTATTCAGTGACCGCCGGCAATTTGAGAAATCGCTGGAATATTTGCATCGGGCGGCAGAGTGGTTTACGCTGGCCGGGGATATTGAATGGCAGGTCCTGGTGTTGCAAAATATGGCATCTGGCTATCAGGAGCTAGGCTATCCGGATTCCGCACTGGCGATGTATCAGGATGCGCTATACCGCTACGAGCAACCCGAGGTCAAAGAAAATGCCTATCAACCTCTGTATGAAGGGCGACGCGGAATGATTCTGGTAAATTTGAGTAATATCTTGACAGACATGAACCGGTACGAGGAGGCTATCCGTTATGGAGAGCGGGTGGTCAACAACCGCACCGTACAGCTGGACGACTACACCCAAATGCAACTATTCAATGCCCTGGGCCGATCGTATCTTTCGGCCGGCCGTCTACAAAAGGCAGAATATCAGCTGCAAGCCTCCCTGGATCTGGCTCGTCAGCTGGGTAACCGGATCATGATGGCCAATTCCTTGCAATATCTTACCGATATATCGCGCACCAGACAGCAGTACCGGCGTGCCTTGGCGTATCAGGATGAATTCGTGACGCTAAAAGACAGCATCTTCGAAGCGGATCGCGATCAGGCGATCAATGAGTTGGCTACCAGGTATGAAACAGAACAAAAAGAGCAGGAAATAGCTTTGCTGGCCAGCAGTAATCAGGTGAAAGACTTACAGATTGCTAAAGCCAACCGCGAGCGTATTTTACTGGGAATGGGGTTATTACTGGTATTGGTTGTCGCTCTGATTCTGGGGTATTTTTTCCGATTGAATAGCCGTAAAAATGCACAGCTACAAGCCCAGAAAAATGTCATTGAGGAGGCCCTTACGGAAAAAGAGAGCCTGCTGCGGGAAATTCACCACCGGGTCAAGAACAATCTGCAGGTTATTTCCAGTCTGTTGAGCTTGCAAGAACGCCGCATTAAGGGAGCCGAAGGCAAACAAGTGGTACAGGAAAGCCGCAACCGGGTACAATCGATTGCGCTGATTCACCAAAATTTGTACCAGCAGGAAAATATTAGCCGAATTCATATGGAGCCTTACCTGACCGAGTTGTCCGAACAGATTCGCCGTTCGTTCGATCTGGGGCAGCGCGAAATTGATTTAAAGCTAGACATCGACCCTGTTGAGCTTGATGTCGACAGTGCTATTCCCTTGGGGTTGATCACAAATGAATTACTGACGAATGCCCTAAAATACGCCTTCACCGAAGCAGAGCGGGGGCAGATTGAACTATCCTTTACGAAGAAATCTGCTGATCAGTGGCTGTTGCGAGTGCAGGATAACGGAGTGGGTATCCCGGAGAAAAAACTGGTTGCTGTGGGGGATACGTTTGGCATGAAACTCATTCGTACCTTCGCCCAAAAGCTACAATCTACCCTGGAAATTGATACAAAAATGGGAACGGCGATTACTCTGTTAATCCCTTCCAGCCAACTAAATCTACAGTCATGAATGGACGCCGTGTACTTGTGGTAGAAGACGAGCCTATTGTTGCCGAGGATATTCGCGAATCGCTGGAAGAGCGCGGATTCCTGGTGGTAGGGGTAGCCTATAATAGTGTAGATGCCCTGCGTATTCTCAACCAGCAAAAGGTCGATATTGCCCTACTCGATATTTCATTAGCTCACCGGCTGGAGGGTATTGACCTGGCTCATCAGATCAACGAAAAGCACCCCATGCCCTTTGTTTTTCTCACGGCCCTGTCGGATCAGGCTACCCTGAAAGCCGTAAAAGCGACCCTCCCCATGGGGTATTTGGTGAAACCCTTCAAACCCGAAGACCTCTATATGGCTCTGGAGATGGGACTGGTCAATTACTACCAATCCGTGCGGAAGCGGCATCCTCAGAAAGACCTCCTGGCCAGAATCAATAAAACGCTTCCCCATCCACTATCGACCCGGGAAGGGGAGGTGCTAGAGCTGCTCCTGGAGGGCAAAGCCAATCAGGATATTGCAACTGCTCTTTTTGTTTCCATCAATACCATCAAGACGCACCTGTCAAAGCTGTACGCCAAGCTCGGCGTCGACTCCCGGGCTCAGGCCCTGGCTCTGGTCAATGGGTTGATTAAATAGTGTGGACTAAACCACCTTGTTGCCAGGTAAGGCGGGCTGGTATCCTAATGAATAATGGACCTGGTATCTGCAAAATCACCCATTTGGGTGATGTGGGGAAAGGGGATAATCTGGATATTGAAGTATCCGAATTATTCATCCATTCAAATTCATATTCATTATGAGAGGCACATTATTTTTTATCCTGTTTTTGACGACTTTGTATGTTCCCGTAAGCGGTCAGGTGCACATTGGTCCGGATAGTATGAGTATCCGAAATAATACCTTTGGTGACTTTGCTTTTTTGTTTAGAGAAAATAGCGATCGTCGTCGGTATCGAATCAATTATTTTGCTCACTCCTTGTGGCACAACTCGGCAACGTTTAACATGGCAGATGATGAATACTGGCATCTAGGTGCTCGCAACTCCGGAGATTTCGATCTGGCTTTTGGCCCGTTGAATGAAGACAATTTTGTCGATCTCGCAAATTCTCTGGTTACGTTTAAGCAGGATGGTAGTGTGGGTATCGGTATCGCCGATCCAGAAGACAGACTACACGTCGCCGGCGGCGATGTACAAATTTCCGATACCAACCCACGCCTCGATATTATTAGCGACGGTACGAATGATGCCGTCCTGGGCTTTGGCGATAACGGTGGCGGGGCTGATGCCACCATCGTTTATGATTCACCCAACACACGATTGACCCTGTCGACCATAGCCTCAGCGGGAAATATCATTCTCGATCGCAAAGTAGGCGTCAACGAAATCAATGACCTGACGGCCCAAATGACCATCAAAGCCAACTCGGGTACCGTTTCTACGCCAGTACAACTGGAGCTGCGCGAAAACAACAACAGCGACTTTGCCCGCATGCGGTTTTCTCAGTTTAGTGTGGATGGATATTGGGATGTTGCCGGTGTAGCCGAACCCGATGGCAGTCAGTTGGGCGACCCGAAGATGAACTTTTACTACTATACCGGTAGTTCGGGCAGCAATATCATGAGCTTAGATGGGGATGATCAGCGCGTGGGGATCAATAAAACGACCCCGGATGCTTTTTTACACGTGGATCAAAGCGGCCCAGGAATAGGATTAATCATAGAAAATAATGGCGCAGGCAATGATCAATGGGGCTTTGAAGTTGGTACGAATGATTTGACTGTTTCGTATGATGGAGCGACTGTAGGTTTCTTTAACGATGCCACTGGAGCTTACACGGCTACGTCTGATCGCCGCTTTAAGAATACGATTGAACCACTGCGTGGGGGCACCCTGCAAAAGGTCATGCAACTTCGCCCTGTGTCATACTTTTTCAATCATGATCAGGAAAAAGTAAAACCAACTCTCGGTTTTATCGCCCAGGAGGTTCAGTCGATCGAACCGGTTTGGGTGACCCCACGGGAAGATGACTATCTGGGTATCAACTATGACGAGTTTATTCCCGTGCTCACCAAAGCCATTCAGGAACAGCAAAAGCTGATCGAAGATAAAGACCGGCGTATCGCCGAGCTGGAGAACCGACTTGCTGACATGGAAGACCTGGTCAATCGCCTGGTTGAGCACGTTGAACTACCGGCACAGCAAGACGGTGAAACGATCCTGCTCACCGACGCCGAGCTCTTCCAGAATGAACCCAATCCGTTTGATGGGCGTACCCTGGTCCGCTACCGTATCCCGGATGATGTACAGCAGGCCACCTTACGCATCACCAACGCTCAGGGACAGGTGGTACGCGATCTGCGCCTCGACCAACGTGGCGCAGGGCAGGTAGAGCTCAACGCGCAAATTTTGAGTAGTGGGGCCTATCAATACAGCCTGATCCTAGACGGTCGCCTGATCGATACCAAACGCATGATCCGTCAGAAGTAAGACCATTCCGTCGGGTGGCCGGTTATGAATAACGGGGCAGTACTAACGTGATACCCTGTTGTTCATGGCCACTCATCCGACGGTTTTTCCCTTTTTGATCATCGATACGCCAGATTGTTTGTATCTTTTTGCGTAAGCAAAACCATGCGTATGTCTCTGGTACAAGATGAAGTGATAAGCGACCTGCGCGAGCGGGCACAAGCAGAGTTGGATTATCTCGAGCAGCAGTTGCGTCTCCTCTCCTCCGATACCTTAAATCAAAAGCCAGATCCTAAAAGCTGGAGTTTGCTGGAGTGCCTGGAGCATTTGAATATTCTGGGTAAGGTCTACTTGCGTGGCTTTCGCCAAAAAGCGGACTCCGGAACCCCACGTCAGGGGAAAACCTATCAGCCCGGATGGCTGGGTAATTATGCCGCCAATTCCATGTTGCCCAAAGAAAATGGGAAACTTCCCTACAAGCTCAAAGCACTGCCTTTCATGACAGCGTCTAAAAGTACGCTGGATAAAACGGAGGTGCTTAATGAGCAGGCCGGGCAATTGCGTGAATTTCTCACTATTTTGGACAAGTTGGCTCAGGTAGATCTCGGAGGCAACCGCGTGGCGACCTCTCTGGGCAGCTGGCTCAAGTTTAAATTGGGTGATGCTATGCGGTTTTACCTCAATCATCAGGAACGGCATTATCTACAATTGCGTCGTACCCGCGATCGGGTAACTGCGTAGATTTGGATCTACACCTCTCCCGAGGCAGCATGAGCTTTGCCCATCCATTTCTAGCGAGCGTATACTCGGCTAAATGAGATTTGGTTTCACTGTACTTCGTGTTGGTCACTTCAAACCTCATCAAGTCAGTATAGATTCCCGGAAATAGCTTATATTTTGCCATAAGTCACCCCTCGGGTGGCAATCGCTTGCAAAACTAATACAGGGTTGCACTCCCCCGAAGTGTAGCTCTCTGCATTTTATAAGGTGTACAATATGAAACCGTTTGTTTTTTTCGTCCTCTGGCTGTTTTCAGCTCTTTCTTTGACCGCACAGGTGGTGCGCTTCGATACTCCTTTTCCGAATACCGATCAGGAACTCACCCTCACCTTTCGTGCCGACGAGGGGAACCGGGGCCTGGAAAATTGTAATTGCGATGTGTATCTGCATACCGGCGTGACACCTGTGGGAGGAGATGACTGGCAGTATGTGCAGGGCGATTGGGGGAAAGCCATCCCACGGCTTCGTATGACCAGGGTAGACGACAATACCTACTCCTTCACCATGACCATTCGGGATTACTACAATTTACCCGCAGACCTGAAGGTGGAGAAATTGTCTTTTGTCTTCCGAAATGCGGATGGGTCCAGAGCCGGCCGGACTTTAGATGGGTCGGATATATTTGTGGACATATTTGATGCTGATGCCCCTTTACTGACCAGTTTGGTTGAGCCATTTAATGACGTGGTGTTTGTCAGGCCTGAAACAGCCATTAGCATTGAAGGCTACGCCAGTAAGCCATCAACCTTGCGCCTGGAAGAAAACGGTCAAATTATTACGCAAACCAACGCGGGACAAACGGAATTGATCTATACGTATGATCCCAATGTTGCAAGTGGTAATTTCGACATCCAATTCATTGCCCGGGAGGATGAAACGGGAATAGAAGACACCTCTTCTTTCGCATTGGCCGTTATCCCCTTTCCGATTATTCAGGATCCGCCAGCAGGAACAGAACTCGGATTGACCCGTGAAGATGATGGTACGTTTACCTTGATGTTAGAAGCACCGGGTAAGGAAACGGTGGTCTTACTGGAAAATGGAAATAATTTTTTACCCACGGTAAATAGCGCAATGTTAAAAAGTACGGATGGGCGTTATTTCTGGATCAACTATGAACCCAACCGGGAGGAAGACTGGTTCATTTACCATTATCTGGTTGATGATGAGTTGTTCGTTGCGGATCCTTTTTCCACAACTGTGCTGGACCCCGATCACGATGGATTTATTTCCGATCGGGTGAATGATGATTTTCCGGATTATCCGGAGGGTGGGTTAGGAATATTGTCTTACGTGCCGATGGAAGAGGAGCCTTACGAATGGGAAGTAGAAGAATTTACGCCTCCGGCTAATGAGGATCTACTGATTTATGAATTGCATCTCCGTGATTTTCTGCAAACGTCGAGCTATCAGGTCTTGGTTGATACCCTGGACTACCTGCAAAACCTGGGCATCAACGCCATTGAATTAATGCCGGTCAGTGAGTTTGAGGGTAACGACAGCTGGGGCTACAATCCTTCTTTCCACATGGCCCTGGACAAGTATTACGGAAGTCCCGAAGATTTCAAGCGCTTTGTTGATGAGGCGCATAAAAGGGGGATTGCGGTGTTCCTGGATGTGGTATACAACCACGTTTTCAGTCTTAGTCCATTGGCACGGCTTTACTGGGACCCTGTCAACTTCCGTCCGGCGGCCGATAACCCATGGCTCAATGTTACGCCCAGGCATCCCTTCAACGTGGGCTATGACGTAGATCATCAAAGCCTGGCTACCAAACGCTGGTTGGCTCGTATCAATCGGTTTTGGCTGGAAGAATATCGGATCGATGGATTTCGCTTTGACCTGTCTAAAGGGTTTACGCAAGTAAACAATCCCGACGACGTAGGAGCCTGGGGGCGATACGACGCCACTCGCGTTGCCCTCTGGAAAGAAATTGGTGATATGATCTGGTCGATCAACCCTCATGCCGTACTGATGCTCGAGCATTTTGCGGACAACGACGAAGAAACGGAACTGGCCAACTACGGTTTCCTGTTTTGGGGTAACCTCAACTTCAATTACAACGAAGGAACCATGGGCTACACCGAAAATCGTAAGTCAGACCTGAGCTGGGGGCTATACCAGGAACGGGGGTGGAATGATCCTCACCTGGTAACCTATATGGAAAGCCACGATGAGGAACGATTGATGCACAAAAACCGCCAATTTGGCAATAGTCGGGGGGATTACAATACACGTATATCAAGTGTGGCACTCGACCGCATGGAACTGGCTCACACCTTTTTCTGGACCATTCCCGGACCTAAAATGATTTGGCAGTTCGGGGAGTTGGGCTATGACCTGTCGATTAATTATTGCATCCAAAACGGTACAATCAATGAGGACTGCCGCACGGGTCGTAAGCCCGTCCGCTGGTTTTACTACAATATTCCCAACCGACGCGATTTGTATAACTACATCAGTGATCTGACCTGGTTGCGTACCAATTACCCTGATCCCTTTCGGGATGCGGAGCCGGATTACCAACTATCCGGAGCTGTTAAGACGATTTTTCTGGATAGTGACACCCTGGACATACGGGCGGTGGGGAATTTTGCTGTAGAGCCCCAAACCTACACGGCCAGTTTTCCGGCGGATGGGATCTGGTATAACTACGTCAATGGGGACAGCCTGCAGGTCTCCGGCGGGTCACATACGTTCCAGTTGGTACCGGGTGAGTATGCGGTTTGGCTTTCGCAAAAAATAGAGCGCCCCAACCCACCGGATCGCACCACCTCTACGGGCTACGTAGCTCCCCAATTGAAGCAATTTACGGTTTATCCCAACCCGGCGAGCAGCGGCGCCGAGCTGTATCTGCGCTGGTCGGGACTGGATGAACAAGCGTTTATCCTGCAGCTGACTAATCTGCAGGGGCAGACGGTGTGGCAGCAGCAAATAGATGGCGCTTTAGACGGTGCGGATGTTTTGCTACCGGTTTTGCCGGAAGGCCTGTACAGCATGCAATTGCGCCACCTTACGGGGCAGTTGCTGGGAGTAGAGAAGGTAATGATCCGGCGGTAAAAGTAAGACCAGCGTTTCCCGAAAGGAGGGGAACGGTGGTTGGCGCTTGCCGCTACACCAACATCTTCCTGGTTTCGCTCCGTATTGCTCCCACCATAAGGAGAGAGCAATACGGGGCTTTGTGAGAATCAAATTCTAGCCACTTTTGTCATCAAAGGCAAATCCCAAAAAGCTCTTATCCAAGTACTCGCTTAGGGTAATTAATACACCACCTGTGTCTTACCGGTAAGATTTCCTTCTTCATCACGGAGGAACTTTACCTTCAGTTCAAGGTCTTCAATAAAGAATATATCCTCACTACCCAGTACCGGGTACAGGTAAAACCTGGCTCCTTGATTATTATTCGATAATAATCTATCTCCGGCACGCGTAATGACTGTCTCACCAAATATACCGACATATGGACCGCTATATTGATCCAGTTTGTGAGGCAGGGGAGTGATTTTTGCAGTCGTTTGTGCCGGTCCAGACTTCGCAGCAAAAATCATCTCGGTCCATTTGGTTAGATCAGCTTTGGATACACTGTTCCCCATGAAGGTATTGACTCTATTGACCAACACTACATTTTCCTCTGGGTAGATAATGATTGCGTGTTCCCTAAGTCCCCGGGCAGAATAGTTGGTGCGTTTGGTGCCATACATATTTGTCCACCACAGATAACCGTATCCGGGCCCTTTAGCTACTGTATCCAGGTAAGAATAGGTTTGTGTACTCTCTGCTACCCATTCCCTGGAAATGATCTGTTCGCCATTCCACATTCCTTCCTGTAGATAGAGTTGACCAAAACGAGCCATGTCGCGTGCCGACATGCGGAAAGTATAGGCCGGGAACTGCGACTTGTCAGCTTCCAGGAAGTAATGGGTATCTGCCAATCGGAAGTCCTCCATTTGCAAGGGGTCGGCAAAGCGCTCTTTAAAATCCTGATAGAAATCTTTATTACTGTGCAGCATGATGATATGTCGCAAGGCATTGAAATCCCAGTTGTTATAGTAAAAAAAAGTACCTGGCGGATGGCTACCCCGTTCAGGTCGCCGGGCCGCCATAATATCCGTTTCCGCGGCTGCTGGATGATATACACCTGACCGGGCCTTGAGTAGGTCTGCGATCGTAGCCTGCTTTTCCTGGGACGTTAATTTTTGAATATCATCAATCCCCAACTCTTGTAAAGAGGTGCTCAAATCGATTATTCCCTGATCGACGTAAACCCCCATCAGGCCACTAAGGAAGCTCTTGCGTATAGAATGACACAAAAAACGGCGTTCGATATCCCCCCAATAGTCGACCACCTTGCCATCATGGACAATCAGGAAGGCAGCACTCCCCATCTCCTCAGCAAAAGCCTTTGCTGCTTGTAATTTTTCTTTTGGCCATCCCGCTTCTGCGGGGTCTACGTACATCTGCCAGCGTTGGCCGGGATTTTGACTGTTTAGATCGCCAATAAACAGAATTAGCGTAAAAAGAGATAGAATGATTCTCCAGTAATTCATTTTTTGAGGTTTACTCACTCTTCGTTCTGTTTGATGACCCTTTCGAGCTGATGCAGCCAGGGAGGGTGATCCTTCAGTTAGAATGATCGGTCCTATTCCGTTGCTATTACTATATCTATGTTGCGAACTCACGTGGTTATCATTTTAGAAAGTGAAATAATACCCGCAAAAAATAAGCCTGTCCCTCCCCACCGCGGTAGGACACAGCGTTCAAAAATCCGACGGTAGCGTTCAAAAGGGCGGGCCGGCCGGGAAAAGACCGGCCCCAAAGTGTGCTTACTGCTCCACCACCATCTGGCGCGTTTCGATAAGGGCTCCGTCCACGTAGAGCGAATAGCTGTACGTGCCGGCGGTCAGGTTGCGGGTCTGCAGGTCGATCTGCCCGCGGCCGGTGTTTTGCAGGGGAATGCGCTGCAGCTCGCGGCCCTGCATATCGTTTACCAGCAGGGTAGCGCGTTGGGTGCCTTCCGGCAAAAAGTAGTCGATGCGGGTCACGCCCCGGAACGGGTTGGGGATGTTCTGCTCCAGGCTGGCCCGGTTGCCGTTGAGGATGACCGACGTATCTTCTTCGGATTGGCCGGAAAGGAGGGCTTCGATTTTAGAGAGGCGGTATTCCAGGTCTTGCACCTCCTGACGAAGCAGTTCATTGGCCCGTTCTTTTTCGTCGAGAATAAGTTGTTGCTCTTGAATAGCTTTTATAAGTACCGGAATGATATCAGAATAGTATACACCCAGGCGTTGTGCAGGTACTTTTTGTGGAGGAGCATCCGGGGCGTTTTCTTTGCGAACCCATTCGTGGTCTTGCACTACTTCGGGTATCACTTTCTGTAGATCCTGTGCAATCAGGCCCAGCTTTTCCTGGTGTATGGGCTGATTTTTCCATGCAAAACGTACCGGTTTGAGTTGGAGTACTTCTTTCAGACCATATTCTAATGAACGGATGTTCTCTTTTTCTCTTCGGTCCGAGGTGATAATTGTTCCATTGTTGGCGTAGACAGCTCCCCAGCGGAAAGAAGAAGATCCTAAAGACCATCCGCTAATTTCGGGGATAAAATTACTATTACAAGCCAGAGAACTACCTCCGCCATCTGATAATTCTTCGTAGGAACCAATCCGTAATCTTCCATTTACTTCTAGCTTAACCTCAGGACTGTTGGTGCCTATACCCGTATTCCCGTTTTTCAGGATGGTGAGCGCGGTGGAGGGATTGAAAGAATTTTCACCATTCCCCACCATAAACACCGGCTCGGTAGGTATCCAGGTGTTACTGCTGCCGTTGACCGTTTGGTTATAGGTGCCAATGGCCGTCATTTGGTAAAGGTTAGCCTCATTACCGTACCCAAAAGCGGAGCTACGGTCTCCGGTTGCGTCGTTGAAGGTCCCAAAAGCGGAACTACCATCTCCGGTTGCTGCGTTGGAGTCTCCAAAAGCGGAGCTAAAAACTCCGGTTGCTTCGTTTTCGTACCCAAAGGCGGAGCTACCATCTCCGGTTGCTTCGTTTTCGTACCCAAAGGCGGAGCTACGTTCTCCGGTTGCGTCGTTTTCGTACCCAAAGGCGGAGCTACGTACTCCGCTTGCATCGTTGAAGGTCCCAAAGGCGGAGCTTCTAAATTCGGTTGCTTCGTTGACGTACCCCAAAGCGGAGCTACTCGATCCGGTTGCTGCGTTGGAGTACCCAAAGGCGGAGCTACGATCTCCGGTTGCGCCGTTTCGGTGTCCGACACTGCTGGACTCGGAACCGCTGGCCTCACCCCAATAACCAAGTAATAAGGATTGCTTACCCAGGTTTTGCAGGTCCACAGATTCGTGAAATCCACCATGAGCCGATTGCTGGTCGGGCACGAAGACAAAGTCGCCGGGGATAAAAGAAGAAGATTCTGACCCGGAAAACTGTATGGCTTCCCAGTACAGTTCAAACCCTTGGTAGGGGTCACCCGGATTGCTGCTGTTGGATACAAACCGGACTTGCACTGAGTTTCCATCGCTAAAGTACAGGGTGTCGGGTGAGCTTAAGGTCGAAAAATAAGGTGTCCCCTCAATGAAGAGGGTGTCCTGATTCTCTTCAATATCCAGGGTGCGCAGAATAACCCGGGTCAGTGTTGGGGAGGCGACTGAAACACTGGGTTGAAGAGAGAACGTGAATGATTCATTGAGTCCATAGTTTCCGTTAGGACCGCCACTATCGTAGAGTATCCCACAGATATCATTGGAGGAGGTGTTGGTGCCCAACTGGAAAATATTGGGCGAATTACACAGGCTCTCATACAAGGAACTCAAATCCTCACCCACCGGCGCATTTTGCCAACTTAACTGCCCACTGCCGTTGGTGGTCAGCACCTGTCCGGGGTGCCCGTCGGCGGCCGGGAACTGCATGCCATTATTATAGAAGGTATTGGTAATGTTGACCGGGCTGCCCAGGGTGGTGCTGTCGGGATGGAGGTCAATCTGTGCCTGAGGGCGTCCCAATAGGGCCATCAGCAGTAGAGTCGTCAAAACGATGCGCTGAGTCATATCATCGGATTTTAGCGGGGTGAAAAATACCCGCAAAAAATAAGCCCGCCCCTTCTCACCGCAGTAGGACACAGCGTTCAAAAATCCGACTGTAGCGTTCAAAAGGGTGGGCCGGCCGGGAAAAGACCGGCCCCAAAGTGTGCTTACTGCTCCACCACCATCTTGCGGCTATCGATCAGGGCTCCGTCCACGTAGCATCAACTCTCTATGCACAG
>Ga0102940_1001428_pt1 | contig 15340 bp, 14 predicted proteins | sample SalPonR2_C_D1_MG_FD_78215 | JGI IMG/M metagenome (GOLD analysis project Ga0102940, IMG submission 78215) | Salt pond soil microbial communities from South San Francisco under conditions of wetland restoration - Salt Pond MetaG R2_C_D1_MG | ecosystem: Environmental > Aquatic > Marine > Intertidal...
ATATTGTAATAGTATTCCCTTTCGTTTAAAAAACAAAATTTTCGACTTGAAGGTTAGCTAATTTAAAATATTATACCGAACAAGTAACAATATACCTCAAAAAACTTGAGCGGCTTAAGTAGTATATAAAACTTTATACAAATCAATACTTTCCTTACCTTCGCAGTATGAAATTTGAAGATTATCCAATCCATCCGGGCATTAAAAAAAGCTTACACGAAATGGGTTTTGTCCGGCCTACTGATATCCAGTACAAAGCCATCCCCTCGATACTCAAAGGAGAGGATGTATTAGCCGTAGCCCAAACCGGCACGGGAAAAACCGCCGCTTTTGCTATTCCGGTCATCCACCTTCTGCAGGAAAGAAAAAAGAAAGGGCGACAAGATGGGGTACAGTGTGTGGTAATGGTACCTACCCATGAACTAGCCATCCAACTTACCGAAGTTTTTCAGCAAATCAGCCAAAACACCCGGGTGACTACGCTGGGGATTTTTGGCGGCGTGGATCAGGATCCACAGATTGCAAAGCTGGAAAAGGGGGTAGACATCCTGATTGCCACGCCGGGGCGTCTGTTTGACCTCAAAAGTCAGGGGCATCTGCGATTGAATCGGGTAGACACCCTTATTCTAGACGAAGCCGACCACATGCTGAACCTGGGTTTCATTAAAGATATTCAGGATTTAATCCGGGTATTACCCCGACGGCGGCAGACTTTATTTTTTTCTGCCACTATCGACCGAAAAATTAAAAAACTGGCTTATTCTATGGTACGCGATGCCATTAGAATCCAGATTTCGCCTAAGGATCCGGTCGCCAAAAATATCAATCACAACGTGGCCTTTATTGAAATGGACCACAAACGCTTTTTTCTGGAGCGCGCCGTAACCGAGAACCCCGAGAGCAAGTTCCTCGTTTTTGTGCGAACTAAGGTCCGGGCAGAACGGGTCATGAAGGCCATGGAGCGAGTGGGTATAAAAAGTCTAACCTTCCACGGCGATAAAGAACAAAAAGAGCGGCTGGCGGTCCTTAACCAATTTAAAGAAGGCAGTGTAAAAATGCTCATTGCCACGGATGTCAGTGCCCGGGGAATTGATGTACCCGACGTCGATTTTGTCGTCAATTACGACATGCCGGAGCAGGCCGAAAACTATGTCCACCGGGTCGGACGAACCGGTCGGGGCCGAAAAAAAGGGGAAGCGATTTCTTTTTGTAGCTCCGGAGAGAAGCCCCTTTTGGAAGATATTGAAGCCTTTACGGGCAGTCCTATCCCCGTTTTTGAGATCGCCAAACTTCATTATAAAGACACCCTTAATATCGAAATGGATAGAACTTCAGACCTGGAAGCACTGATGCGGCAGGTGGAAGAAGAAAAAAACCGAAAGAAAAAACGCAAATAACTAAACGACAATTCACCCTAACATGAGAAGAACTCACTTACTATGCTTACTTAGTTTTCTTGGTATTCTATATTCAGAAAATATGTTGATTGCCCAGCCTGAGACGGACGAGACGTCTTTTGTTTACGGAGACCCATTACCGGATGCGCCCGATTTAGCTCCCCCGGGGCCGTACGAGGTAGGCGTGCGCACCCTGGAAGTCGTACATCCCCAACAGCTCGATATTGCTAATGCTAAAGAGGGAGAAGTATCTACCTACGACCGTCCCCTGAAACTGGAGATCTGGTATCCGGCTCGTATCCCCGATGGAGAAATAGCTCTAACCGAATACACGGATGTACTGGGCCGCCCCAATGATGAAGAGCGACCACTGGTGCCCTTTACTTTTTCCGGCCGCGCCCTGCGCGATGCGGAACCGGATCGGGTTGATCAGCCTTACCCTTTGATCATCGTTTCGCACGGCTATCCCGGTTCTCGTTATTTGATGACTTATCTGACTGAAAATCTAGCCTCCAAAGGCTACGTGGTCGTTGCCATTGACCATACAGAGTCCACTCACAGTGACCAGGGACCCTTCGCCAGCACTTTGATGAATCGTCCGCTGGATATTCTTTTTGTACTAGAGGAGATGGCCAAATTTGCCAAGCAAGATAGTGGCAACTTTCTTTCCGGCTGGGTCGACACCAATAATACGGCCATCATTGGTTATTCAATGGGCGGTTACGGCGTGCTGAACGTAGCGGGTGCCGGCTACAGTGCGCAATTAGCCACCGTATTTAACCAAATGACCGAAGGTAGTAAGGCTATCCAGGCACGCACCGCCGATGCACCGGCTTTGGCGGCAGCACCGGATGAAAGGATCAAGGCCGTGGTGGCCTTTGCCCCCTGGGGTATGGCACGTGGCGCCTGGGACTCAACTGGTCTGGCCGGCTTACGCATTCCCACTTTCTTTATTGCTGGCGACCAGGATGACATTTCCGGCTACGAAGATGGAATTAAAGCCATCTACGAAGGTGCAAAAAATACGGACCGATACCTGCTTACTTACCTAAATGCACGGCACAATGTAGCCCCCAATCCTCCACCTGCCGTGGTGATCGGCTCCGAAGCCTATTACAATGACTTTATGCACTACGCAGAACCAGCCTGGGATCTACGGCGAATGAACAATATTAACCAACATTTCGTGACGGCTTTCTTGGGTATACGACTTAAAGGACTGGATTACGGACCTTATCTCAATGTGTCCGAGCAGTCGAATGGAGAAACCTGGAAAGGCTTTAAACCACGAACCTCCGTAGGTTTGGAATTACGCAAAGCGAAAAAACAATAATCTTAATATGTATAATGCCAGCAAAATGAAGAGACGGCCCGTATCTCTTATATTCAGCTTAATTCTCCTGGGTTTATTAAATGCTTGCCAAACCACAAGCAGTCAGCCAGACAAGCCAGAGCTACCTAATATTATCTATATCCTCGCGGATGACCTGGGGTACGGTGACCTAAGTTCTTACGGTCAGGAATTATTCTCGACCCCCCATATTGATCAATTAGCCGAACGGGGGATGCGCTTTACGCAGCACTATTCGGGTAGTACCGTTTGTGCGCCCTCCCGCTCTGCGCTGATGACGGGACAGCATACCGGACATACCTTTATTCGTGGAAACAGGGAAATACAACCGGAAGGCCAGCACCCCATTCCCGACGAAAGCTACACCATAGCGGAGGCGCTAAAAGAGGCAGGCTACGCTACTGGGGCCTTTGGCAAATGGGGGCTGGGCTACCCGGGCTCTGAAGGCGATCCTAACCGCCAGGGTTTTGATACTTTCTATGGCTATAATTGTCAAAGAAAGGGGCACCACTATTACCCCTACCATCTCTGGTCCAATCAGGACTCGATCGTCCTGGAAGCCAATGCCGGAAAGCAAAAAGGCGCCTACGCCCCGGAATTAATTCATCAGGAAGCCCTACGTTTTATTCGGCAAAATCAGGAAAAGCCTTTCTTCTTGTATATGCCCAGCATTATTCCCCATGCAGAATTGATTGCCCCGGATTCCGTCATGAATAAACACCTCGGTGAATTTGAACCCGAGGTGAACTACCAGGGCTACGATGAAGGGCCACGCTACCGAAACGGGCCTTATGAATCTCAGGAAAATGCCCACGCCGCTTTCGTCGCTATGATCGAAATCCTGGACCGACAAGTAGGTGAAATCGTACAAACGCTCGAAGAACTGGGGCTAAGCGAAAACACCCTGATCATTTTCACTTCTGATAACGGACCGCATAAAGAAGGAGGTGCAGATCCCGTATATTTTGATAGCAACGGTCCACTACGAGGATTTAAAAGGGATTTGTACGAAGGAGGTATCCGGGTACCGATGATTGCCAAATGGCCAGAAAAAATTACCGCCGGCAGCACCTCTGATCATGTATCTGCCTTTTGGGACCTATTCCCCACCCTGGCCAACCTAACGAATATCCAAGCGCCGGAAGACACCGATGGTATTTCTTTTCTACCGACGCTTTTGGGGAAAGAGGAGCAACAAGAAAAACATGAGTACCTCTATTGGGAATTTCACGAGAGAGGCGGTCGGCAGGCGGTACGCAAAGGCCATTGGAAAGGCGTCAGGTATAATGTTCTGGAGAATCCGGATGCCCCCATCGAATTGTACGATCTGCGCACGGACATTGGGGAAAGTAATAACCTGGCCGACCAGCACCCTGAAATAGTAGCCGAAATGGACCAAATTATGCAGAAGGCCAGAAGTCCTTCTGAAGTGTTTGCCTTTGGGCAATAAAATAAAACAGCGCTGTAGCCAAAACTACAGCGCTGTTTTTCAAAAAAAGAAGCCTAGCCTAGTGTGAAACCAGAACGCGGTCCTCTTCCACTTTTAGCACTTTTTGATAGATTTCTCCATCGTGCCTTACCTTCAGAAGGTAGCGGCCCTGCGGCACCTTCTTGAAATTCAGACGCTGGCCATACCCATTATGATCCTTGACCCAGTACTTGTGGAATTCCACGCGATCAAACAGGGAAGTAATCTCTATTTTGGCATCCTTCCCCCCGAGGTTCGCCAGGTTCAAAGTCAAAACCATTCCCTCTACCTCCGTTTTGACAATGGGCTCATTGTCTGGAGTTATCGGGTTAGCTTGCGCAAAAAATGGCATACTTGCCAGTAACAATAGGCTGAATAATAACTTAAGACTTTTCATGCTGTCGGGTGTTAGAAAAATTAAAAAATCGGGTGATTTGTTTTTACAGTCGGTGATGTCCTCCACGAGAACGTACACCCTTAGAGAGGAGGAAACCGCCTAATGGTTGCAGCCCATTCTACGAAATGAAGTAATAATTCGATAGATAGGGTAAATAACTATAGATGTGGTCCTTCAAAAAGGCTGAACACCATAGGGTAGCGAATTTTCGCAACCAAAAATCTTTTGTACCTTTAAGCAAAAAGCCAGATTATGGGAGCAAAAGTTGCAGTCATCGGCGCCGGCTGCTCGGGCATCACCGCCATCAAGAACTTAAAAGAAGTCGGTATAAAGCATATCGTCGCCTACGAACAGAATGGTCAGGTAGGAGGAAATTGGATTTTTTCCGCGAAGGAATCCCACAGCAGTGTCTGTGAGACCACCCACATCATCAGTTCCAAAAAACTATCGGCCTATCGCGACTTCCCCATGCCGAAGGAATACCCTGACTATCCTTCCCACGAGCAGGTCTTGGCCTATTTTCAGGCTTACGCCAAAAAATTCGGAGTAGAGCAGCACATCCGCTTTAAGACCAAAGTAGCCAGCATTAAACCGACAGAAGACCAAAAATGGGCCGTCACCACCGAAACGGGCGACCGTGAGGTATACGATTACGTTTTGGTGGCCAACGGTCACCATAGCGTACCGCGGCATCCAGATTTGCCGGGTACTTTTACCGGCGAATACCTGCACTCGCACCGCTATAAAACCAATCGGCCCTTCGCCGGAAAAAGAGTACTGGTCATTGGTGCCGGTAATTCGGGCTGCGACTGCGCCGTGGAGATCAGCCGGGTAGCCGAACGGGTAGCCATCAGTATTCGTTCGCCACAGTATATTATCCCCAAATTTATGCTGGGCAAACCCACCGATACTTTTAATGCGACTATGCAGTGGATCCCCCGGTTTATTGCTGATCCGCTCCGCAAATTATCCCTCAAACTAAATGTAGGTCGTTATGAAGATTATGGGCTAGAAACACCACCCTTCCCAGTGACTAAAATCCACCCGACGCTCAATTCTGAGTTACTCTATAAGATTCGACACGGCAAAGTCCATCCGCGCAAGGGTGTTCAATCAATCGATGGCCAAGCGGTGACCTTCACCGACGGTAAGCAAGAAACCTTCGATACCATCATCGCGGCCACCGGCTATAAAATTAGCTTTCCCTTCCTGGATTCCCAGATGGTCAATTACGAGGATGCCGAACGTATTCCCCTATATTTGCGCATGTTCCATCCCGAGTATCCGGGCCTGATTTTTATCGGTTTGGTACAACCCCAAGGTGCCGTATGGCCGCTGAGTGATTACCAGTCACTCCTGGCCGCCAAATACATCAAGGGGACTTATCAACTCCCGGAAGATCTAACTGAAAAAGCAGAACAGGAAGCTGATCAGATCGCTAGCGATTTTCACACGGCCAAACGGCACGCCGTGGAGGTACATTATCATCCATTTTTGCGTAAGCTAAAAAAAGAAGCCCATGTTTAAAGAAAACGTATACGAAAATCAAATAGCCCTGGTCACCGGCGGCGGTAGCGGAATCGGCTACGCCATTAGTCAACAATTACTGGAAGGAGGCGCCAAGGTCTACATCGCTTCCCGCAAGGAAGAAAAACTACAAAAAGCCCAGACGGAGCTAGCAGAACACGGCTACTGCCAGTACCTGGTCTGCGACATCCGCCAGACGGAGCAAATTCAAGCCATGGCCGACACCATTAAAGAAAATGACGGCCGACTCGACATCCTGATCAACAACGCCGGTGGGCAGTTTCCCTCCACGGCCGAGGATATTAGTCAGAAAGGCTGGCTAGCGGTGATCAACAATAACCTCAACGGCACCTGGTTCATGACTCAAATCATGGCCAAAAACTTCTTTATCCCCCAAAAAGCGGGTATTATCCTCAATATGATCGTCAATATCTTCCGGGGAGTACCGGGTATGTCGCATACGGGAGCCGCCCGCGCCGGCATCGATAATTTCACCAAATCGCTGGCCGTGGAATGGAGTAAGTATAATATCCGTATCAACGCCATCGCCCCGGGGATCATCAAATCCTCCGGACTGGATAATTATCCTCCCCCCTTGCTGGAAGGGATATCCGACACCATCCCCATGAAACGCCTGGGGAGCACCGAAGAAGTCGCCTGGCTGAGTAGCTTTCTGGTTAGTCCCTACGCGGCTTACATTACTGGCGAAACCGTATATATCGACGGTGGACAAAGACTACACGGCCATATTTTTGAGTTATAGCGTTCCACCCACGAACCCGATTGATCATTATATAATTAACATTCAAATGAAAAACTTAAAAAACAAAGTTATCGTCATCACCGGTGCCGGTTCCGGCATCGGTCGGGCCCTGGCTATTCAGCTGGCGACCCAGGGGGCCAGACTTGCCCTCAACGACTGGAACGAAGAACAACTAAATCAAACCCGACATCTGATCTCGGAGCATTCCGAGGTACTGACCGAGGCCTTCGACGTGGGGGAATCCTCCTCATTTTTTGCTTTTGCCCAAAGCGTAGCGGATCATTACGGGCAGGTGGATGTGCTCATCAATAATGCAGGGATCGCTCTGGAGCAAAGAAAAACCATCGATATTCCCATGGAGGATTTCGAAAAAACGCTGCAAGTGAATCTCTGGGGTGTGATCTACGGCTCCCGCGCCTTTCTACCCTTTTTAATGGATCGTCCGGAAGCGGCCCTGGTAAATATCTCCAGTATCTTTGGCGTGGTTGGACAGCCACTACAGAGTGCTTACGTAACCAGTAAATTTGCCGTGCGCGGTTTTACGGAAGTACTCCGCAACGAACTGACCAGCAGCAAAGTAGCCATCACCTGTGTACACCCCGGCGGCATCCGTACCAATATCATTCGCAATATCGCAACGAAGCAGTTAGAGCATCGGGAAAAATTTGCGCAAGCCTTTGATAAAATGGCCAAAACCAACCCCGACGAGGCGGCCCGGCAAATCATTTCTGCCATCCAAAAGAAAAAGCGCCGACTCTTAATCGGTCGCGATGCACTAATTATGGATATCCTGGCCCGGCTTCTACCGGCTCGCTATCACCAGATCATCTACCGCAATTTTGACGTGGAGCGCTTTAGCTTTGCCAGAAGCAGACAATAGCCGCATGAGAAATGAACATTATCCTGTCGGATTATGTACTTTTGCAGAAAGTATCTTGATATGTTCGTTATTCTAGTTACGCTGGTCATTAGCTTGTTTATTGCTATGCTCTTTGTGAATATATACTTTCGGGTAAAAGTCCTGAAGACCTATAAGGTATTGGTGCAAAACGAGGTAGAATTTGGCGCCAAACACCTGTTTAATAAACAAAAAATGGAAGAGGAGGTCTACCCTAAGTATCCGCACATGCGCAGGGAAATTGAGACCTTCACCAGCCATATTCGTTATTCCATGAAAATGGCCACCGTCCTGATCACGCTGATCACGCTATTCGGTGCGATTTTAATGTATTACAGATAAACCAAGAACTATGCTAAAAATTGGCGTTCTGGGTGCCGGCCACCTGGGAAAAATCCATCTGAAATGTATCCAACTGGCCAGTGAGCATCTGGACCTGGTAGGTTTTTACGATACCGACCCCGCAAATGCGGAAAAGGTGAGTGCCGATTTGGGCATTACTGCTTTTGATGATCTGAATCAACTCATTGATGCCGTCGATATCATCGATATTGTAACCCCAACGACTACCCACTACGAGCTGGCTAAGCGAGCTATTGTCCGGGGCAAACATTTGTTTATCGAAAAACCCATTACGCATACCGTAGAGGAAGCCGAGGAATTACTGGAATTGTCCAAAAAACATCAGGTGAAAGTGCAGGTCGGGCACGTAGAGCGTTTTAACCCCGCGCTACTCGCCTTAGATGCGGATCAGCTCGATCCCAAGTTTATCGAAGCCCACCGCCTGGCGATCTTTAATCCGCGCGGTACCGACGTTTCCGTCGTGCTGGATTTAATGATTCACGATATTGATATTATCCTAAGTATGATCGACTCCGAAGTGAGTAAGATCAGCGCCAATGGTGTCGCGGTGGTTAGCTCCACGCCCGATATTGCCAATGCGCGTATCGAATTTAAGAATGGTGCCGTGGCCAATGTGACAACCAGCCGTATCTCCATGAAGCAGATGCGTAAGGTGCGCCTTTTCCAAAAGGACGCCTACATCAGCCTGGATTTCCTGGAAAAACAGGCCCAGGTCATTCGCATGTTTGACAAGGACGACAAAGAGGTCCAAAAGCTCGACAACCTCATGGAACTACAACCCCCCGACAGCACCAAATACATCCATATCGATATGCCGCCGATTGAGCCCATTAATGCAATCAAGATGGAGCTGGAGACTTTTGCCGAAAGTATTGAGCAAAACAAACGACCCCGCGTGAGCATTGAGGATGGCTATAAAGCTTTAAAGGTTGCTTATGATATCATCCACGAAATTGAAGCAAAGGCAAATTCCTTATGAACAGGCGATTGAGCTATTTGTTATTCCTATTCCTGAGTATCACCTCCTGCGACTGGATCAATCCGGAAGAAGCCATTCCTTCGTATTTAGTAATCGAAGCGCCTAGCTTTATTACCGGGGCGGGTGAAGGCTCAGCAGCCACCAAAATTACGGAGCTGTGGGTCTTTATTGATGATGAATTCATGGGCGCTTTCCCCATTCCGGCCAGGATACCCGTTTTACAGACGGGCCAGGTCGAGCTGCGGGTAGAAGCTGGTATTCGGGTAGATGGACGATCTGCCACCCCGGATATTTATCCCTTTTATGCGCCTTTTCGGCAAAATATCAATCTGAGTACCGCTACCAGTACAAGTGTACAACCCGAATTCCGGTACCGAGCGGAGGCCAATTTTGCCTTCATCGAAGACTTTGAACGCAGTACCAGTATCTTCAGAGATGTCGTAACGGGTACCCCCCAAAGCCGGATGCGCATCAGCGAGCAAAACCCCTTCGAAGGGACAGGCAGTGGTCTCATCCAGCTAACGGATCGCGATGCTTTTGTCGAAATTGCGACCATAGGTAGATACACCGACCTCTTGCAAAACGGTAACACCGTATTTCTGGAGCTCCATTATCGCTCCGAAGTTCCGGTTAGCTTTGGTATTTTGGGCTACCAGCAGGGGAACCCAGAACCGACGGAGCTGAGCTACCGCGCCGGATTCAACCCCAGTGCGGAATGGAATAAGATTTACTTTGATTATACGCCCCTGATTTTTGGCAGCGAAGCGGATCAATTTAAAATCATTTTACAAGCGGCCTTACCCTTAAACGCAAATAACGAATTTGAGCTCGATGGGGCTCAGGTCTTTTTGGATAATGTAAAATTGCTACACTTTTGAATAAAAAACCGCATAACCGAATGATTCGAATCCGTCAGCGCCACACGCTGCGCTACAAGGTGGTAGATTTTGGTTGTGCCATGCTGGCCTGGGCCAGCTTTTTCGTTTTTCGAAAGTCTATCGAACAGACCAGCATCGACTGGAGCATTTTTAATGACCCCAATTTCTGGTCGGGTATTTTGGTGGTGCCTACCGGCTGGATTCTCTTTTACGCTATCTTTGACCAGTATAACGATATCTACCGGATCTCTCGCCTGGCTGCTCTGGGCCGTACTTTTTTCCTGAGTTTTTTTGGTACCTTATTCCTGTTTTTCACCTTTATCCTCGACGACTTTGTAACGGACTACCGTACTTACTACGCTTCCTTTTTTGCGCTCCTGAGTTTTCATTTCTTTTTTACCGTTACGGCCCGTCTATTCTTGCTGACCAAAGCGACGCAAAGACTAAAATCCGGAACCATTACCTTCAATACCATCCTTATTGGCGGTAATCAAAATGCCGTAGAACTCTACCACGATATCGAAGACCGTCCCAAAAAATTAGGTAACAAATTCCTGGGTTTTGTCGACACTAATGGTGACGAAGAACAAACGCTGGAAAAAGACCTCCCCTGCCTGGGGAAAATCGAAGACCTGCCCCGTATTATCGAAGCATTTGAAGTCGAGGAGGCCATTATCGCGATCGAGACCTCCGAGCATAACCAACTGCGGAATATCCTGAATATTCTCTTTGATTACAACCAACAGGTACTGGTCAAGATCATTCCGGATATGTACGACATACTCCTTGGAAATGTAAAGATGAACCAGGTCTACGGAGCCGTCCTGATTGAGATCGAGCAAGAACTCATGCCCAAGTGGCAACGTCTGGTCAAACGCCTGATTGACTTTAGTGTATCGGCCCTGATGCTACTCCTACTCTCCCCACTTTATGCCTACACGGCACTAATGGTAAGGCTTTCCTCTCCCGGTCCGATCTTCTTTACACAGGAGCGAATTGGCCTGAATGGAAAACCCTTCTACATTTTCAAATTTCGATCCATGTGGGTCGATGCCGAAAAACACGGTCCGCAACTTTCAAAAGACGGTGATAACCGCTGTACTCCCTGGGGGGCAGTTATGCGCAAATGGCGGCTCGATGAGCTACCACAGTTCTGGAATGTACTCAAGGGAGATATGTCTTTGGTAGGGCCGCGGCCCGAGCGCCAGCACTATATCGACCTCATTACCGAACGGGCACCGCATTACAAACACCTACTCAAAGTACGGCCCGGCATTACCTCCTGGGGACAGGTCAAATACGGCTACGCTTCCAATGTAGAGCAAATGGTACAACGACTAAAATTTGATATCCTCTACATTGAAAATATGTCGCTGGCACTCGACTTCAAGATCCTTTTCTATACGGTACTGGTCCTTTTACAGGGGAAAGGGAAGTAGTAATGACTACATCCGATCATCGCAGGCCGGTCATTGATCGATTTACGACCTTCCTTTTCAGCTTATTCTGTAATTTGAAGGAATTCTATTTTGGTTCAAAATGAATTACTTTTTAAATACATTAATATGAGATCAGTCAGATTATTTTTAACCATTGCCTTTGCTATGAGTATTGGATACCTCAGTGCACAAGTTGACCTTACTTATCAAAAACCGCCCGGGGATATTCTGGATCTGGTGGATGTACCCCTCCCCCCTAGCGTATCCATTGATTCCAAGGCAGAAAACATGGTGCTCCTCTACCGAAACCAGTTTAAAACGATCGCTGAACTGTCAGAAACCGAATTGCGATTGGCGGGCTTGCGTATCAATCCCGTTACCAATATCGGCAGCCGTACGCGCTATTACAATAAAGTGGCGCTGCAAAGCGTGGGCCAGAAGAAATCCAAAAAAATTAAAGGCTTGCCGGAAGAATACCGGGTCTCCAATATCGATTGGTCGCCGGATGAGTCAAAGGTTGCTTTTACTAATACCACTGAGAAAGGCGCTGAGCTCTGGGTAGTGGATATTGCCTCGGCTTCCGCCAAAAAAATCACCGAAGATAATCTGAATGCCAATATGGGCCGTCCTTACGTATGGATGCCCGATGGTTCTGGTTTCCTGGTCAAAGTACTGCCACAGGATCGCCAGGCACTCATCGACAAAAGTGTAGCCATACCAAGCGGCCCGCGTATCTCCGTTAATGAAGCGGGCGTCAAAGCCCAAAACCGTACTTATCAGGATTTGCTACAGGATAAAGCCGACGAAGCCAACTTCGAACAACTGGCCCGTTGCCAACTCGTTATGTTTGACCTGGAAGGAGAATCGAGCCCCTGGAAAGCAGCCGGTATGTACCGCAGCATGCGTTTTTCTCCCGATGGCGAATACCTGATGCTCAGTACCATCAAGAGGCCCTTTTCCTACCTGGTCCCCTATTATCGTTTCCCCACCCTTACCGAGGTATACGATAAACAGGGTAATCTGGTAAAAGAGATACTGAACCAACCGCTAATCGAAGAACTACCCCAGGGCTTTGGTGCCGTAGCCACCGGCAAACGCAGTATCGGTTGGCGAGCCGATGCGCCCGCAACCCTCTACTGGACCGAAGCACTGGACGGCGGAGACCCCAATGCGGAAGCGGACTATCGCGACGAAGTCCTGCTGTGGGCGGCACCTTTTGACCAAAACCCAGAAAGTATCATCAAGCTCCATAACCGTTACAGTGGAATTAGCTGGGGGAATGAAGCCGTAGCCATCGCTTACGATTCCTGGTTTAAAGATCGCAACACCAAAAGCTACCTGTTTGACCCCTCCACACCAGGTAAGAATGTGCATATTATCGAGGACCGGAACAGCCAGGATCGCTATAGTGATCCCGGAAGTTTTGTTACCGAAAAAAATACCTATGGCCGTAATGTACTGACTCTGGAAAAGGATCAACTCTTCCTAATCGGCCAGGGTTACTCCGCCGACGGGCGGCAACCCTTCCTGGATGCCTTCGATTTAGACACGCGCGAAACCGAGCGCCTGTATCAGGCACAAAACAAAGATAATTTCGAACGGATATCTGAGCTTCTGGATGCCAAAGCGGGCGTTTTACTTACCCGCATCGAATCCCCGACTGATTATCCAAATTACTACATCCGTAACATCAAAAAACGCATTGCGCCACAGCCCATTACCTTCTTCGAGAATCCTTATCAGGCCCTGGAAGAGGTACACAAAGAAGTCATCACCTATAAAAGGGATGACGGGCTCGAATTATCTGGTACGCTATATTTGCCGGAAGGCTACGACCAAAAGAAAAAAGAAAAAATGCCCATGATCATGTGGGCCTATCCGCGTGAGTATAAAGACCGGGCCAGCGCCAGTCAGGTAACGGCTTCCTCCAATACCTTCACGGCCCCCTATTACGGCTCGCCCGTCTACTGGGTCACCCGTGGCTACGTGGTGCTCGATGGTGCTAGCTTTCCCATTATCGGTGAGGGAGAGGAGGAACCCAACGACAGCTTCCGGAAACAGTTGGTGGCGAATGCCAAAGCGGCCATTGATGCGGTGGATGACATGGGCTATATCGATCGTGATCGCGTAGCGGTAGGCGGACACTCTTACGGTGCCTTTATGACTGCTAACCTCTTGAGTCATTCCAACCTTTTCGCAGCCGGTATCGCCCGTAGTGGTGCTTATAACCGTACGCTGACGCCCTTTGGCTTCCAGCGCGAAGAGCGCAGCTACTGGGACGCGCCGGAGATATACTACAAGATGTCGCCCTTTATGCACGCCGATAAGATGAAAACGCCCTTACTACTCGTCCACGGCGAGGCCGATAATAACTCGGGTACCTATCCGCTGCAAAGTGAGCGCTATTTCAATGCGCTGAAAGGACTGGGTGCACCGGTAAGACTAGTGATGCTACCCAAGGAGAGCCATGGCTACACCGCCAAAGAATCTGTCTTGCATTTGCTGTGGGAACAGGATCAGTGGCTGGAAAAACACGTGAAAAATAAAAAAGCCGCTACCCCAAGACCCTAAGCGGTCCTTCCTGTGAAAAAGCATGGCGAAAGTCATGCTTTTTCTTTTTCAATCACTACTATCAGTCGGGAAGGCTTCCGGATGAGTCGATTAGCTAGCTTATCCATACCACGCCAAAGTGAAAAAGGAAGATATTTAAGTAAAACGTGCGTTTGCAATTTCAGCAATGCCTTATTCGAAAAGGCCTGCATTCGGTAGTTGATCCCGGTTTGTTGCTCCAGTATTTTCCCCATACTTACTTCCGTAAAAACGTGCAGGTGGGCGTGTTGTGGCGTAGGCCGGTTACAATGAATACACAGCGAATAAATAATCTTTTCATTGTAAGGTGTAGATAAGACCATTCGTCCCCCCGGCTTTAATACCCGAATCAAATTATTGAGGTAAGCCTGAATATTAGGTACATGCTCAATGACCTCTGCCGAGATAATCGCATCGAAACTATTTTCCCGAAAGGGTAAGCGATAGACATCACCCGTTACGGCAAAGTGCCGCTCCCCCGGATATAAGGACAATGCTTTTTTGGTGTTTTTGTCAGATATATCAAAAGAAACCACGGTCGTTTGGCTCGGCGCAAAATGCTGCGCCACCCAGGCACTGCCACAGCCTACATCCAGGATTTTGGCGCTAGTCGTATCCGGCAGCTCTGCCAGGATCGCTTCGTGCAACCGCCGTTGCTCGTGTAAAGTAGCCCCATCGGTATACGGCTCAAAGTAATCAAACAACTCCCCGTCTTTGATGTAGTGTTCGACGTAAGCAAAGTCCGTTTGGGCCGCTTCGTGGTGGCTACTGTTCTCCGTCATGGCCTTTGCCCGGGAGACCAGCAGCATGGGTACGCCGGCTTCGATGGTGTAGGTATGCTGCTTACCCTGCAGGCTATTGGCACCCGTCTGGTAAGACAGTGCCGATTGTAAGTCTTCGGGGTCGACCAGCAGATCGATTAGTTTTGGTTTCATATCAGGAAGGTTAGGAATCGAAGCAGGAGCTTCGATTTAGCAATGTAAGTTGGGTCGAAGCTCCTGCTTCGACCCACCATCTCTTTAATGCGCATGCCCATCATCAGTATGTTCTGCCTGCGCGACGTAATCCATACCACAGACCGGGCATTGGCCCATCTCATCACTTCCACTACCCTCGCAGTGCATAGGACATACGTAAGCCGAAGTGTATTCTGCACCTTCTCCATGGGCACCACAAGCGAAGGTAAACATCGCCAGAGCGAATACCATTAGTAATCCAATTTTCTTAATTGCTTTCATTGTTTTTGATTTTGATTAAAAAATTATTTCACCCCTTTCATTTCTGTTTCCAC
>Ga0102940_1001431_pt1 | contig 15331 bp, 7 predicted proteins | sample SalPonR2_C_D1_MG_FD_78215 | JGI IMG/M metagenome (GOLD analysis project Ga0102940, IMG submission 78215) | Salt pond soil microbial communities from South San Francisco under conditions of wetland restoration - Salt Pond MetaG R2_C_D1_MG | ecosystem: Environmental > Aquatic > Marine > Intertidal...
ATCGTAGATGCCGTTCGGAAAATAAGTGATGATCATGATGCATTAAGCAAACAGGTAGAGCAGTTTAAAAAAGATGCACTAAAGGAAGCTATCCGGTCATTGAAAGACCAGGCTGTGAAAATCGGTGATGCAAATTTTATTTCTGAAAAGCTGCCGGTTGCAGACGCTAACATGCTACGCGATGCTGCTTTCAGGTTGAAAGGTGAAATGGATAACCTGTTTTTGGTATTGGGCAGTACAGTCAATGGCAAGGCCTTACTTGTTGTGATGATCTCGGAAAACTTAGTTGACTCGAATGGACTAAATGCCTCCGAAATAATCAGAGAAATTTCAAGAAATATTAAAGGAGGCGGTGGTGGACAGCCGTTCTTTGCAACTGCCGGCGGTAAGGATCCAGAGGGCATTGATGCAGCCTTCAGACAAGCCAGAGAAATCATGCAAAAACAGGCAGACAGTTAGCGCCGGAAAGAAATGATGATATATTAAAACGGTCGTTTTATAAAAAAATGTTCGAAAAAATACGATCTTCTTTAGCTATGATAAGTGTTAGAATGTCAGATAATTAGATTTCATTTGTATTATCTGCTGCCTAAATGAAACGATTACTGGTCGAAAAATTCAGTCAGAAATTATATTTTTGCACAAAACTCAATCAGATGCAAATAACGAGAATTTTCGACATTTTAGATCAGTACCTTGAGAAATATCCCCCGAAGGATGATGTACTTGCTGCGCGCGTAAATGGTAGCTGGCAGAAATACAGTACCAAAGCATACGGTGAGCAGGCCTATAATCTGGCTTATGGTTTATTGTCAAGCGGCTTGAAGCAAGGAGATAAGATAGCCATGATCAGTAACAACAGGCCCGAGTGGAATATGTCAGACATGGGAATGTCGATGGCAGGAATTATAAATGTCCCGGTTTATCCTACCATCAGTGATGAGGAGTATGCATATATCCTGGGACATTCAGCTCCCAAAATGATCTTTGTATCTGATAAAACCCTGTTTGCAAGGATAGCACCCATAGCATCGCAAATTAAATCGATAAAAGGGGTATATACGTTTAATGATGTTCAAGGGGCGCCTAACTGGAGGGAACTGGTTGAGCTCGGAGCAAAAGAGGCAGATAATTATAAGACCGGTCTGGAGGAGATTAAGAAGGGCATTAAGCCGGGTGACATGACAACGATGTTGTACACATCGGGTACCACAGGGATGCCCAAAGGAGTAATGCTCTCCCACGAAAACCTTGTAAGTAATGCCATTACCACGAGTCATCATATCGCGTATGACCACCGCCATAAGGCACTCTCATTTTTACCGATCAGTCATGTTTATGAGCGGATGATCAATTATAATTTTCAGTATAAGGGGATGAGTATTTATTATGCTGAGAATATTGGCACCATTGCGCGTGATGCACAGGAGTGTGAGCCACAGATTTTTGGTGCCGTTCCGCGATTGCTTGAAAGTGTGTATGATAAGATTATAGCGAAGGGGAAGGAATTGCCCGGGATAAAAAAGGCGTTGTTCTTCTGGGCTGTTAAGCTGGCAAATGCGTATGATCCGGAAAAGGGAAATGGCTGGTTATTTGCCCGAAAGCTGGCCATTGCCGATAAGTTGATTTTTTCAAAATGGCGTGCTTCACTGGGCGGTTGTACGACAATCATTACCGGGGGAGCGGCGATTCAACCGCGTCTGGTCAGGGTGTTCTGGGCTGCAGGAATAGAAGTGTATGAAGGGTATGGTCTTACGGAAACATCACCGGTTATTTCAGTTGCTAACCATGCTACTAAAGAAATAAAAATTGGAAGTGCAGGAATGATTATCGATGGTGTGGAAGTGAAAATTGCTGAGGATGGGGAAATCCTGGCAAAAGGGCCGAATGTAATGCTTGGTTATTATAAAGAGCCTGAGATGACAAAAGAGGTCATCGATAAGGACGGGTATTTCCATACGGGAGATATTGGTGAAATTGTTGGTGGTAAATGGTTGAAAATCACCGACAGGAAGAAGGAGATTTTTAAATTGTCGAGTGGGAAATACATTGCACCACAGGCGATTGAGAATAAGTTTAAAGAGTCTCCCTACATCGAGCAGTTGATGGTGATAGGGGAGCATCAGAAGTTTGCAAGTGCCATTATCTCGCTAAAGCATGCTGCGGTGATGAAGTGGGCGGAAGACCAGGGTATTGAACTGAAAGATCGTGAAAATATGGCCGTTAATGAGAAGGTTATTGATCTGATTCAGCATGAGGTGAACCGGTTTAATGAAGCGCTGGGTCAGGTTGAACGTATAAAACGTTTTAAGCTGGTACCGGACGAGTGGGCGCCGCAAACAGGTGAAATGTCACCTACCCTCAAGTTAAAACGAAAAGTTATAACCAAAAAATATGAGGCTATGATCATGGATATTTTTGCAGTGGACGCTGAGAAATAAGGTATAAGCCAAGAAATGTGTAAAGTCCGTTCATCATTAAAAACTCGAAACCCATTTCATAGCTTTTAAATATCCACTCGAGGATTAAGCGGTCGATATACGCAGCAACAGGCGCCAGCACAATAACGTATGGCACCCATTTTTCTTTTAATTTCCTCGAAGTGAAAAGTCCAAAAGCATACAGTCCTAATAAAGGCCCGTATGTGAATCCGGCCACTTTGAAAATGGCAGATATTACACTTTCGTCGTTAATCAGATTAAACAGGAAGATGACAAGCGCCAGTATGCCCGATATGGCGAGGTGAACCTTTTTTCTTCTTTTAATGACTTCTTTCTCCGAAAGTCCTTCATTGTTTAAAATATCAACAGTAAAGGAAGTGGTAAGCGCTGTCAATGCCGAGTCAGCACTGGAATTTGCCGCTGCAACCAATCCTACGATAAACGTAATTCCTACCACTGCAGGCAGCGTTCCCCCGGTAGCCAGAAGAGGGAAGAGGTCATCTGGTTTTTCAGGCAGTGGCATGCCGGTATTTAATGCGAAAGTGGCCAGAAGTACGCCGAGCGAAAGAAAGAGCAGGTTGACAGGTATCAGGGCGAAGCTCATCCAGTACATGTTCTTTTTTGCTTCTTTGATGTTTCTGCAGCTAAGGTTTTTCTGCATCATATCCTGATCGAGTCCTGTCATCACGATGGTGATGAACATCCCTGAGAAAAAGTGTTGGATAAAATGATTTCCGGCGCTCCAGTTTTTAAACTCCCATATCTTACCAAATTCGCTGTTGGCAATGGTGCTGATCATCCCCCCGGCGTCGAGTTCCATTTCTTTGCCTAAAACGATCAGTGTTATGATTACGGTGGCTAACATACTGAAAGTTTGGATTGTATCAGTCCATACAATGGTTTTTATCCCCCCTTTATTCGTATACAACCAGATAAGCGCGATGGTTATGATTACCGTAACCCAGAATGGGATGTCCCATGCATCAAATACTGTTATCTGCAATACGCGGGCGACAAGGAACAGGCGGAATGATGCACCGATAATGCGGGAAAGCAGAAACAATGAAGCACCGGTTTTGTATGTTATGTTACCAAAACGCCCGTTAAGGTATGTGTAGATGCTGGTTAAGTTAAGTTTATAGTAGAGCGGCATGAGAATATTTGCAATGACAGCATAGCCCGCCAGATATCCAAGTACCATTTGCATGTAGGTCATCTGACTGGTTAATACCCAGCCCGGGACAGAGATAAATGTCACACCGGAGAGTGTAGCTCCGATCATGCCAAATGCCACAACAAACCATGGTGATTTTCTGTTTCCCAGGAAAAATGATTGATTATCGGCACCCTTGCCAGTAATCCGGGAGATAATCAGCAGGATTCCAAAATAAACAATGATCGTTATGATGATATATGCAGGGTTCAATATTTTCGTTTTTTGAATTGATGTAAAATTGGCAAATAATAAGAATAAAGCAAAAATTTTGCGCAATGACAGGGTAATGCTAAATTTGCCATTTAAACATTTCAATGCAACAGAATTATTCTTCAAGACTGCTGGAGGAGGCGGTGGACGAGTTTTCTTCCCTGCCGGGAATTGGAAAAAAAACGGCGCTTAGACTTGTACTTTTTTTATTAAGGCAGGACGACGAACGTGTGGAGCGCTTTAGCAGTACCTTGCTGAAAATGAAAAAGGAGATTAAACATTGCAAAATCTGCCATAATATTTCTGATTCCGAAACGTGTAGTATCTGCAGTGACCCCTATCGTGATCAGGAAACGGTGTGTGTCGTAGAAAATATACGCGATATCATGTCTATCGAAAACACACAGCAGTATCATGGTCGTTATCATGTTCTGGGTGGTATAATATCTCCAATCGATGGTGTTGGCCCATCCGACCTTGAAATAGACAGCCTGGTTGAAAAAGCGCGAAACGGTAATGTGAAAGAAGTTGTACTGGCCTTGAGTACAACCATGGAAGGTGATACAACAAATTTTTACATTTTTAGAAAAATGAAAGAGACATCTGTTAAAGTGACAACCATTGCCAGGGGTGTTTCTATTGGAGATGACCTGGAGTATGCTGACGAAATTACACTTGGAAGATCGATAATTCACCGCACCGCATTTGAAGATACTTTTGGAATGGAGGGTTAGCTTTCTTCTTAATACTAAATACCAACTTTTTTAATACTTTTGAATTCTTTATGCATAAATGAACCCTCATCATTGAGTAAATATTTTAACGGAGCAAAGACAAAAGGACATCATTAAATGGGATTTGAATCCAGACAGATAATATGATGAGTGCTCGCACGCTGTCGCCGAGGCTTTAGTGTAGGGGCCTGAACACCACTAAAAAATAATTATTGGGTGAGGCAACTAGTACAAAGGGCTTGTTAGAAAATAGATAACTTATTTATAATTAACTGCTTAATCATAGATTTAAAGAAATAAATCCAAAACATGGAACTCGTAAAAAATAAATACCTGATAGACGGAATTCCCGTAACCGATATTGCCGATAAGTATGGATCGCCCCTTTATATATATGAATCAGCTAAGATGACAGCGCAGTATGAGCGCATGATGAAAGCGTTCAGCAATACACGCGTAAAAATCAATTATGCTGCCAAGGCACTCACAAATTTAAATGTGCTTAAGCATTTCTGTAAGCTGGGTTCAGGACTGGATGCTGTCTCGATTCAGGAAGTTAAGCTCGGCATTAAAGCGGGTTTTAAACCCGAAGATATTATTTATACACCCAATTGCGTATCCATAGATGAAATAGAAGATGTCGCAGTCATGGGCGTGAAAATCAATATAGATAATATATCCATTCTTGAACAATTTGGTCATAAACATGGCAGTAAAATCCCGGTTTGTGTGAGAATTAATCCGCATATCCTCGCGGGCGGAAACCAAAAGATATCCACTGGTCATATTGATTCAAAATTTGGTATCTCAATTCATCAGATTCCATTAGTCAAGCGGGTAGTGGAGGCGAATAATATGAAAATAGAAGGCCTCCATATGCATACCGGTTCAGATATCCTTGACGTAGAAGTGTTTCTACGTGGGGCAGAAATCATTCTTGAAACAGCCATGCATTTTACGGATCTTAATTATATTGATTTCGGGAGCGGATTCAAGGTTGCATATAGAGCAGATGATATTGAGACCGATATTGAAGCGCTGGGAGAGCAACTTTCCAGACGATTTAATGATTTCTGCAAATCTTACGGCAGAGAACTGGAAATTATTTTTGAACCAGGAAAATACCTGGTAAGTGAAGCAGGCTATTTTGTGGCAAAAACCAATGTGATAAAACAAACAACGTCGACTATTTTTGCCGGACTGGATACTGGATTGAACCACATGATACGTCCCATGTTTTATGATGCACACCACGAGATTGTAAATGTGAGCAGACCCGGTGGAAAGACGCGTATTTACACAGTGGTAGGTTATATTTGCGAGACTGATACTTTTGGCTGGAACCGAAAGATCACAGAGATATCTGAAGGAGATTATTTATTGTTTCAAAATGCAGGAGCGTATTGCTTTTCCATGGCATCAAACTATAATTCAAGGCTTAGACCGGCAGAAGTAATGGTACATCAGGGCAAGGATATTTTAATCAGACAGCGCGAGAATTTTGATGATCTTCTCAATAACGTCGTTGAGGCAGATATCTGATATATAATTAAAAGACTTATGCATCAGTTTGTATAATGGACCTGTCAATTGTCATAGTAAACTACAATGTTAAGTACTTCATTGAGCAGTGTCTTCATTCGGTTAAGAAAGCCGTAGAGGGTATTCACGCAGAGGTCTTTGTTGTCGATAACAATTCAGTCGACGGGTCATGCAATTTTATCAGAGAGAAATTTCCATGGGTCAACCTTATTGCTAATCAGGAAAATGTTGGTTTTTCAAAGGCTAACAATCAGGCCATTGAAAAGTCGGCAGGAAGGTACGTGCTCCTGTTAAATCCTGATACGATTATTGAGGAGGATACGCTGCATAAATGCCTCGCATTCATGGATTCGCATGCAGATTGTGGTGGATTGGGTGTGAAGATGATCGATGGTAAAGGGCAGTTTCTTCCGGAGTCGAAACGTTCTCTTCCAACGCCAGGGGTAGCTTTTTATAAAATTTTTGGATTTTCAGCACTGTTCCCTAAATCCCACAGATTTGGAAAATACCATCTTGGATATCTGGATGAAGATCAGACCCATATTGTGGATGTGCTTGCAGGTGCGTACATGTTTCTAAGACGAGAGGCCCTTGATAAAACAGGGCTATTGGATGAAGATTATTTCATGTATGGCGAGGATATTGATCTTTCATATCGCATTGTGAAACAAGGATATAAAAACTATTATTTCCCTGGTACAACGATTATTCACTACAAAGGTGAAAGCACGAAAAAAGGAAGCCTCAATTATGTGCTGGTCTTTTACAGAGCCATGATTATTTTTGCACGTAAACACCTGTCCGATAAAAATGCCAGGCTTTATAAAATACTCATTAATGTGGCCATTTATTTGCGGGCGGCATTAGCCATCATGCGCCGTTTTGTTAAGCGGGTATATATGCAATTTGTTGATGCAGTACTGATTTTCTTTGGTTTTTTCGCCGGGTTACCACTGTGGGAGAGCATGCGATTTGATAAACAAAATTATTATCCTGATGAGTATTTGTATTTCATAGTCCCTGCTTACATCATTATCTGGTTAACAGCCATTTATTATTCAGGCGGTTATGACAAACCCCTCAGAATCTGGCGGCATATGGGAGGTGTTATCGTGGGAACGCTCTCAATCCTTGTCGTTTATGCATTATTGCCCGAAACACTGAGGTTTTCCCGTGCGGCGATTTTATTTGGCACAGTGTGGACAATGGGGAGCACTGGTTTATTACGCTGGGTATTGCATCTGGCAGGAATTAAAGATTATCAGCTGGAAACAGGCAGACTAAAGCGCATTGTCATTGTTGGTTACGCAAAAGAAGCGGATCGCGTGAGCCAGGTTCTTTCCGAAACGCAAATTAAACCTGAGCTTATTGGTTACGTAAGTCCTGATGAAGTATATGACACACCATTTCTGGGATCAGTAAGTCAGATTGACGAGATATGCAGGGTGCATCAGGTTGATGAAATACTATTTTGTGCTGAGAACATAACGTCACAACGCATTATTGATATAATGACCCGTCTGACAAATGCGCCAGTGAATTATAAAATTGCCCCACCAGAAAGTTTGTCAATTATTGGAAGCAATTCGATCAATACCTCAGGAGATTTATACACAATACATTTTAATTCCATCGGCAAAAAGCCGAATCAAAGAAGTAAAAGGCTTTTTGATATACTTGTTTCCATTCTCTTACTGGTTTCATTCCCGGTGTGGTTTTTTGTTGTGAAAAGACCGCTTAATGCATGGTACAGCTTGTTGCTGGTTTTTATTGGGATGCGCACTATTGTTGGGTATGAAACCTCCGTAATGGGTCATTCAATTGATTTGCCGGCTTTACGTAAAGGACTCTTGTCACCAGCCACTAACAGCAGGATGATAAATCAAAGTGACGAGAAAACAGACAGGTTGAACGTTATGTATGCGAAAGACTATAAGTTGTCGAATGATTTACAAATACTTATCAAAGGATTTCGCTATTTGGGCGGTTATTATTAGCTTTAAACATAACTGTTAATACAAAAAGATTAAACTTAGTCGAGATTTATTATTTTTGTTATATAAATCAGAAGTTGTACGAGAATGATTTGCCTGGAGCAGATGAATAACAACTTCTTTATAATAATCATAAAAGTGTATGCATAAAACTCCCTTCTTCACCTGGATAAATCGTGGCTGATATGAAAAGTAAATTCACACGTCTGTTTTTTTTACTTTGTTTATCTCTAAGCACAGTTTTTGCGCAGGATCCAGACCTGAAAGAGACTTTTCTTGAGGCGGAATCATACTTTTTGTTTGAGGAATACAATGAGGCACTTCCTCTTTACCTTCGCTTACACAGAGCCGATAGAAATAATGATGATATCAATTATAAGATTGGAATTTGTTTTTTAAATGACCCGTATCAAAAGGAAAAATCGATTCGGTATCTGGAAATTGCCTCAAAGAATGTGAATCCTAAATATAAAGAGAATAATTTCAAAGAAACCACTGCTCCACTTGAAGTTTTCTATTATCTCGGAAATGCATATCTGGTTAACAATCAGATTGACAAGGCGCTGGAGAATTATAAACACTTTTTAGATATTCTTGATCCCGATATTTATGACATTGAATTGGTTAAGGCGCAAATCAGAACCTGTGAACGGGCAAAAGAATTGCAAAAAAAAGAGGTCGATTTTGATCTGGTAAATCTTGGAGAAAAGATTAACGGGCGTTTTGCAGATATAAATCCTGTTTTATCAGGAGATGGGAAAACACTTGTTTATGTTTCTCAAAGACAATTTTACGATGCAACTTTTTATTCACAAAAAGTTGATGGAGAGTGGCAGACGCCCAGAAATATTATTCCGGAGTTAGGCGTGGATGGAGATGTTTATCCAACTGGACTATCTTTTGACGGGAAAACGATGATTATATATAGGAATGATGATTTTATCGGAAACCTGTATGTCAGTAATTTGATTGATGGAAGATGGTCTGAAATGCGAAAGCTGGGCGATAATATAAATACCAAGTACTGGGAGTCGCATGGTAGTTTATCAAAGGATGGCAATGTTCTCTATTTTACAAGTAATAGAAAGGGAGGTTTTGGCGGACTCGATATTTACAAAAGTTTTAAACAACCTGATGGCACCTGGGGTGAACCGGTAAACCTTGGTGCTAAGATCAATTCAAGGTATAACGAAGAGACCCCTTTTGTTCTTGAAGATGGTCATTTATTGTATTTCAGCAGTTATGGACATTATAACATTGGAGGCTATGATATATTCTACTCTAAATTAAATGATCAGGGCGTTTGGGGAGTACCTGTAAATCTGGGGTATCCGATCAATACAACGGATGATGACCTGTTTTTCCTCCCCCGAAATAGTGGGAATAGTGGTTTGATTTCAAAATTCACAGATGATGGTTATGGGAGGCACGATATTTTTCAAACTGAAATATATTCTGAAAATAATCCCCGCATGTACCTGATTAGCGGAACCTTTGATTCAGAAGACTCTCTGATTACCCGGGACGAGGATATGAAAATACATGTAATTAACACCTTGACGGGGGATACGGTTTTAATTACACAACCAGATCTTGATTTGCAGGCATTTGAGTTTAAAGTACCTAAAGGAGACTTTAATATTATAATTAACAGTAGGTCATATAAACAACTGGAGAATAAGGTTGTTATTGACAGCTCGACAAATAAGGATGGCGTAGATTTGTCAGAAAAATTAAAGCTTGAGTTAAAACCCTATAAGCCAAAAATATACACGGGAGAAGATAGCCGCATCGAACTTAATAAGGATACGCTTGTGGACTTAAATCCCGGTGAGGAACACACAGCGAGGCTTAGATTACAGAGGAAATCAAGATTGTATGTTGACATGTATTATGATACAATTCTTGTTGCTTCAGATACTTTTGAAATCAGCAGGAGAAGATTTAAATACGATTTTGTTCCGGGTGGTGAAAAAACAGTCCTCGAATTCAAAATGGAAGAAGAAAACGGAGATATCAGTAAATCACGTCTGATAGCAATACCGGCTGACCTGGAGGATGAAGATCTAAATTACAAAGATTCATTGAAAGAAGCAGATACAATGGCTGTGGATGCGATCAAAGACATAGATACCGTTACTGAGGACCGAATGGACACTGACATTGCTGAGCCTATTGTGCAGGAATCTGAATACAGTGAAGATTATCGTGCTGTTGATGAGATATTGGCTGATTTCTCAAGATATGCTGATGAAGAACTCAGGTACATATTAAATACGATTGATCCTGAAAGAGATAACATAAAGTCTCGCATTGAGTTGCGGGAATTTCTCATTAATGAGCGAGGTGTTCAACAGTCAGACCTTGATGCTATTGAGATTTATTCAGTATTAGATAATGATGCTGAAAGGCTTTTGATGTATATGATTGACCGCAGTTCTGGTGATATGAAGGTATACCTCGAAAACCTGGATCTTAAAGAGGTGGGTATTGATTCGGCAAGTGAACTCGTTGCGCATTTAAAACAGGTAGCAGGTAATCAGGGATTTACCCCTGAAGATGTTATTGATGCTGTAGCACTCGTAAAGCATGGCCAACTTTCCGCCGAGCGGGCACGTAAGGAATTTCTATCTGTTGCAGACGGTGAGCTTCGGGATTATCTCCGTCAGATTGATATGGACCAGCGAAGCATACACTCGGGCGAGGATTTGATAAACCATTTGCGAAGTGTTTCCGGCCAGGAAAGTTTTACCACGAAGGAAGTAGAATCTTTAATTATCAAACAAAATCTTTCCGGAATTCAGGCAACAGATTTACTTGGTGACTATATTGAGCTTTCTCAGGGTGAACTGAAAGAGTATTTGAAATATATCGATCTCGAAGCGCTCGGTATAGAAAGCGCCGTTGATCTGGTTAATCATTTGATGGAGCTTGCGGGTGAAGGTGCATTCTCGCTGGATGAAATAAACCAACTGGTTTCAACTGAAATGGTGGTTGGATTATCAGCAAGTGAGACCCGGGACTATTTGCTTTCTGTTGGGAGTGAGGGTCTTATTGAATATCTCAATACCCTGGACCTGGAGGAGGAAGGTTTATATACTTCAGCGGCATTAATAGATCATCTCAGAAAAGCTGCGGGAAAAGAGCCCTTTTCAATTGTCGAGATTGAAAACCTTGTGGCAGATCAGCTTGTTAATGAGCTTTCGTCTGAGGAATTAAAAGAATTTCTAATGCAAACGGGTAATGAAGCACTAGTGAATTATCTTGAGCAATTGGATATGGACAAGCGTTCAATTAATTCGGCTGCCGAGCTAACATTTCACTTGCGTAAGGCTGCCAGGCTGGAATTATTCGATTCTGAAGAGATCAGGCATTTGTCTATGGCGTTGAAATTCAGGGACCTCACGGCTGATCAGCTTAAGAAGGATTTTGTAGAGATAGCAGAAGGCGATCTGAAAAATTACTTAATTAATTTAGACCTTGAGAGAGCGGGCATTTCAAGTGGAATTGAACTTGTAAAACATTTGATAGCTGTTAGCGGGAAGGAAGGCTTTTCTCAAAGTGAGATCAATGATTTACTAACCAATGTTATCATAAAGGATTTAAGCCTTGATGAAGCACATGAGATGCTTTTATCCACTTCATCGGGAAATCTGAAGACTTACCTCGAAGCGTTGAATCCCCGGGCTGCTAAAATTAATTCTTCAGTTGAATTGATGAATCACTTGCGGAAAGTATCTTCTGATCAGGGATTTGATTCTGATGAGGTGAATAGACTGGCAGTAATGGGCGATATATACAATATGGATTCCAGTGATGCACTTAACAGCCTGATAAATATTGCTGATGGAGATTTGAAAATATTTTTGGAAAATCTGGACATTGAAGATAAGGGAATTGATAACGGGGCAGAACTTGTGAATTACCTGGTGAAAATTTCACAAAAGCAGCCTTTTAGTATCGCAGATATCAATAAACTCATAACGAATATCCATCAGAAAGAGATTTCAGCAGACCGTGCGTTATTCTTAATGGAGGACAGATCGGAAGGCAGGTTGAAAGATTTTCTTAATAATTTGAATCTGTTTAGAAATGATATTAACAGCAAGGGCGACCTGATAGAATTTTTAATATCACGCAGTGGCGAAGATTTTTCAGATGAAGAATTATACAATGCCCTTCCTTCTCTATTTGCCGAGCCTAAGAATGTATCAACTTTTATAAATTTCCTCGTAAATAGTTCTTCCGGCCGCTTGGCTGATTATTTAGAGGGTCTGGACATTGAAGCTGAAGGCATTGAAAGTATTTCAGAATTATTTGATTACCTCATCAATCATGCGGATGAGATTGGAATGGATGAAGACCAGATCAGATCGTTTATCATTGAGCGATCAGGGGTATTCCTGTCTAATCCATTGGAAGGAATTGAATCTATATCAGCAGTAAAAAGCCAGTTTAATATCTGGCAGTTATTACTTGCTGTTGCAGCGACAGGGATGTTGTTCTACATTATTCTTTTTTACAGAAGAAAGGATGAGGATGACTAATTAGTGGCTGTAAGAAAACTCCATTTTCTGCGTTATGCTCGTCTGAAAATTCGTCATTTACGATTAGTAAACTCCTCATTTCCAGACTTCGCGAGCCTTGAAAATGAAGCCTTCTTACAAGCCACACGTAAAAATGCATAGTTTTCTGTCAAGGACTAATTAGTGGCTGTTCATTGAGTCATTTCATATCATTTGTTTTATGTCAATAATAATATTGTATTAGACATTCCATTGTTCTTTTAATTTAATTCTTAAATTTGTGGGTATCATACACTAAACCGGCCAGAAATGAAAAGAAATTTCTCTTCTATTCTATTACTGTGTATTTCTATTGTTCTTTTTGGACAATATGATCCAAGAGAAAACTTTTATGACGCAGAGTTTTTTCTAGCCCAGGAGGATTATGCTGAGGCACTATATGCTTTTACACAGGTTTATAACGAAGGTTATGAGGATAATGCAAATGTTAACTACCGGATAGGTATTTGTTTGCTCAATATTAAAAATCGGGAAACAGAGGCAATCCCGTATCTTGAAAAAGCGGTAACAAATATTACGGATAGATACAGAGAAGGGAATTTTAAGGAAGAGGCAGCGCCGCGCGATGCATACCTCTATTTGGCAAATGCTTACAGGTATGATAACCAATTTGATAATGCGATAAAGTTTTACAACACCTATCTCGATTTTGGGAAGATTGAAAATGAAATCCTTACGCTTTTTTCGAAACAACAGATTGAAGCTTGTAAAAGGGCGAAAAGTGCAGTAAACAGTAAGAACACTGTTGAGGTTGGAACCCTCGGTCAGCTGAATGATGTACGTGTTCCAATATATAATGCCGTAGTCTCAGGAGATCTTTCCACACTTGCTTTTATGGGACGGCAGAAATTCTATAATGGTATTTATGTTTCGCGAAACATAAATGGCAAATGGACCAAGCCATTTAATATTACCCCCTCTGTTCAATCTGATGGTAATCAGGATGTCCTGTCGTTATCGCACGATGGAAATAAAATACTGTTGGCATGGTATGATAGTTTCGAAAGCAACATATGGGTAAGTGAATATAAGAATGATCGCTGGAATGTTTCCAAACCTCTGGAAGGCGGTGTGAATTCTCGTTTTTTTGAATCACATGCTTCTTTTTCTCCCGATGGAGAAGTTATTTATTTTACCAGCAACCGAAGGGAGTCTGTTGGAGAGATGGATATTTTCAGGTCTCGTTTGCTGGATGATGGAACATGGAGTGAAATAGAAATTTTAGGAGAAAATGTGAATACCCCTTTAAATGAGGATGCCCCTTTCGTATCGAATAATGGCAATAGATTGTATTTTAGTTCTCAAGGACATGATGGTTTGGGAGGTTATGATTTATTCTATTGCGATATAAATGAAGATGGGACGTTTAGTGAACCTGTTAATCTGGGATATCCACTGAATTCATCTGAGAATGATTTTGCCTTCTCACCTGAAATTGTTGAATATGATAACTATCTGACTGTATATTCGAAAGGGCCGGAAAATCAAGTCGATGTTTTTCGCTTTGAGTGGATCCCTGAGAATGCCAGTCCCGTAGCAGTAGATTTCAAAACCACTACTGAAGAAGAAGTTGCTGAGGAAACCCTGGCGGAAGTTGATCGGGCTGAAAAGAAAGATGATATTAACGAAGATATGCAACAGTCAGATATTCAGGAACCACAGGCAAATCAAGAACCTGCCCTTCCTGTTCAGGAAGAAGATGCAGCTCAAGCACAAGATGGACAGGACGCTGACGAGTCAGGTAAATTGCCTGATGCAGATGCAATAATCAGGGAGTTGAAAATGTTGCGACCGGTTTATTTCAGCTTCGACAATTGGAGCCTTTCGGAAACAGCTACCCGTAAATTAGACGACATTGCAGCAATACTTGATAAGTTCCCGGGAATTGAAATAGAAATTGTTGGACATACTGATGCTTTGGGAGATAGCGATTACAATGTTATTTTATCAAAGCGGCGTGCTAAAGCTGTGGCAGATTATTTGAAATCAAAGGATATTGCTGAAAGCCGGTTAAAGGTATCAGGAGTAGGAGAATCAGATCATATTGCTATTAACCGTACTCCAGATGACAGAGATGCACCTGAGGGCAGAGCCTTGAACAGAAGGGTTCATTTTAATACCAGTGTTCCTGGTGGTGTATTTCTTGAAATTGAAGCAGTTGATATTCCGGATAACTTGAAAATGAAATAAGTCAGCCTCAGTTGGGAATACACTGATTTGCAGACATGAATAGATTTTTTGTTTATATTTTTTTGGCGATAATCATGTCGTCTTCATTGCTTGCTCAGGATGAAACAGCTGAAGAGTTATTTGAAGATGGTGATTTTTTTTATGCCAGGGAAGAATTTCAGGAAGCCGCATACCTCTATCGACAATTACTTCAGAAAGAACCCGATAATTATAATGGCCACTATAAACTTGGGATGGCTTACCTGAATATAGAAGGGCAAGAGGATAAAGCCATTGATCATTTTCTAAAAGCTACCGAAAATACAGTCCTTAAATACCGAAAAAATTATTACCCCGAGAAACGTGCACCCCACCATGCCTGGTTTTATCTTGGTAATGCGTATAGGGTCAATAATCAATTAGCAGAGGCTCTGGAAGC